>Ga0070706_100001490_pt1 | contig 24575 bp, 19 predicted proteins | sample KBSK5501metaG_FD_65476 | JGI IMG/M metagenome (GOLD analysis project Ga0070706, IMG submission 65476) | Corn, switchgrass and miscanthus rhizosphere microbial communities from Kellogg Biological Station, Michigan, USA - KBS K5-50-1 metaG | ecosystem: Host-associated > Plants > Roots >... | reverse complement strand
ACTCAGGCTGATTTCCTGACTCCGGCCGAAGGCGCTCTTTTTAACGCGATCCGAAAAGGGATGGCAATCGCGGTACAGCATCCGGACGACATCGTTCTGAGCGCGGATACAATTGTTACTTTGGATGGAAGCGTATTCGGGAAGCCGGCGGATATGGAGGAAGCTTTCCGAATGCTGAAGCTGCTGGTCGGTAAAACGCACGAAGTGATCACTGCGGTGGCAGTGATGCATTTGAACAAAAGACGGACTAGAGTCGGGGCAGAGCGAACCGAGGTGAAGTTCCGATCGCTCACCGATCCTGAGATCAGAGAATATCTGGAGATCGCTGAACCACTGGACAAAGCCGCTGCGTACGCTGCCCAGGAATCGCCGGATCGGATCATCGAGAGTGTCACCGGCTCGTTTACCAATGTGGTCGGCTTGCCAATGGAAATAGCGATTCCACTTCTGGCGGAGTTCGGCATTGAGCCCAAGCTTCCAGATTGAGCTTCTAGCTCGATGTCCGAGAACGCTGCTGAGTCACGAGCTTCCAGCTCGATGTCTGTGCTGCATCCCTGACAGATGTCGACCTGGCGTGTCCGACGTAGCCTTGGCGAAGTCGGGAAGGTCGACCCACGGTCAATCCAGAGGATTGACGAATAGTCGGCGGGTGAGCTAAACCACTGCGATGTTTAAATCGCTCGCCAAATACTCCGATCTCGGATTACTGCTCGGCCGCATTGGGATCGGAGCCACTTACATTTATTTCGGCTGGCAGAAATTGGCGGGTGGTCAAGCGGTGTGGACAAAGATCGGTCACGCCATGGGCAGTGTCGGCATTCATTTTATGCCGAATTTCTGGGGCCTGCTCGCAGCGCTATCCGAATTTGGAGGCGGGATCCTGTTGATTCTGGGCTTCGTGTTTCGGCCTGCTACTGCGTTTCTGGCGTTTACCATGCTGATCGCCTTTATCTCGGCGTTCCGCGCAGAACCACATGACGTCACGCACTTTTCGTGGCCGTTTCAAATGCTGTGTACGTTCGTGATGCTGCTATTTGTCGGACCAGGAAAATACAGCATTGACCGTGGATAAGTGCGTTAACCGTCGTGGGCGAGCCCAAACTCGTCGCGGACCTGCGCAAACTTGTCGATCGCGAATTGAAGGTCCTCGCGAGAATGCGCGGCCGACACTTGCGTGCGAATGCGCGCTTTTCCTTGCGGAACGACGGGAAAAAAGAATCCAATGACGTAAATCCCCAGCTCCAGTAGTCGCTGTGCAACCTTCTGGGAAAGGGCAGCGTCACCGATCATGACGGGAACAATCGGATGGGTTCCGGGCCGGATTGTCAGCTTATTCTCGGTTAGCCCATTTCGGAAAATTTGCGTGTTTTCCTCGAGCCGATCGCGCAGCTCGGTCGATCTCGAAGCTATCTCGATCGCTTTTAGTGAAGCGGCCACAATGCAGGGCGTCACGCTGTTAGAGAATAAGTAAGGTCGTGAACGTTGGCGCAATAGATCGATGATCCCTTTTCGCCCGGTCGTGTATCCTCCTGTTCCCCCACCAAGCGCTTTCCCAAGCGTTCCGGTGATGATATCTACCCGGTCCATCACGCCACAGTGTTCCGGCGTTCCGCGGCCGGTTTTTCCTAGGAACCCAGCGGCGTGACACTCGTCCACCATCACCAATGCTCCGTACTTGTCCGCCAGTTCGCAGATTTGTTTCAGGTTGGCGATCGTACCGTCCATTGAAAACACCCCATCGGTAACAATCAGTCGAAATCGCGTCCCCTCCGCCTCCCGGAGTTTTAACTCCAAGTCAGCCATATCATCGTGGCGGTAGCGATAGCGGTTGGCTTTGCAAAGACGGATACCGTCAATGATCGATGCATGATTCAATTCATCGCTAATCACTGCGTCTTCGGGTGCGAGCAGCGTCTCGAACAAACCACCGTTGGCGTCGAAACAGCTGTTATAGAGAATCGTGTCTTCTGTCGCGTGAAACTTGCTCAACGCGCCTTCAAGCTCTTTGTGGATCTCCTGAGTGCCACAAATGAACCGGACCGAAGCGAGCCCGAACCCCCATCGATCGAGTGCCTCTCTTGCCGCATCGATGACCTCCGGATTGTCTGCCAGGCCAAGGTAATTGTTCGCGCACAGATTCAGCACTTCACGACCGTCCGCCGTTCGAATATGCGCACGTTGAGGTGTACTGATCTGTCGTTCCGTCTTGTAAAGGCCTTGTTCAGCAATCGTGCGCAACTGTTGGCTTAAGTGCTCTTGAAAGGTAGAGGTCATAAGAGTGTGAGTGTGAGTGCTAGTGTGAGTGGTTTCCGGTTTTCCGCCTTCGCCAAGGCTACGGCGGACAGGTCAGTTTTCGGTTGGCGGCGATGACGGCGTTGTCGGCGATGTCGGCGTTGCTATTCTGCCCAATGCAAAATGATTTTGCCCGATTGCCCGCTGCGCATCAGGGCAAAACCTTTTTCGAATTCTGTGTATGGGAACTGATGTGTGATCACCGGAGAAATATCCAGGCCGGACTGGATCATCGTTGTCATCTTGTACCAGGTTTCATACATCTCACGCCCATAGATGCCTTTAATGGTGAGGCCATTGAATACAACGAGGTCCCAGTCGATGGCGGCTTGCTTGGATTGAATACCCAATAGAGCAATTTTGCCGCCGTGACACATGGTAGCCAACATGTCGTTCAGCGCTTTGTCGCTGCCAGACATCTCTAGACCGACGTCAAAACCTTCTTTCATTCCGAGGTCCGCCATCACTTCTTTCAATGTGCCTTTCCGCACATCCAGGGCGACTGTTGCGCCCATTTTTTCTGCGAGGCTTAACCGGTACGGATTGACATCAGTTATCACAACGTAACGGGCACCGGCATGTTTTGCGATTGCTACGGCCATTATTCCGATCGGTCCGGAGCCCGTGATCAGCACATCTTCGCCAAGGACATCAAAAGAGAGCGTCGTATGGACTGCATTACCGAGTGGATCGAAGCAGGAGAGCACCTCCAAAGGAATTTTTGGATCGGCGGCCCACACATTGGTTTGCGGGATAGACAAGAATTCGGCGAAAGCCCCCGGACGATTGACCCCCACACCGCTTGTTTTATTACAAAGGTGCCTTCGCCCAGCCAGACAGTTTCGGCAGCGCCCGCAGACCAGGTGCCCTTCGCCGGTCACGATCATGCCGGGGTGAAAATCGTGTACATGGCTCCCGACCGATTCAATCACGCCGACAAATTCGTGCCCAATCGGCATTGGTGTTGGAATCGTGCGCTGCGCCCAGGCGTCCCATTCGTAGATATGCACGTCTGTGCCGCAAATCGAGGAACGAAGAATCCGGATCAACACATCGAACTCGCCAACTTCAGGGACTAGCACTTCTTCCAAACTCAATCCGGGAGCGCGTTCCTTCTTAACCAATGCTTTCATCATTTTCATGGGAGGGCGTTGTCAGGGGAAGAGAGTGAATAACATCCCTCGGGCTGGTCGTCCACCGCTGTCGCTGACATCGTCGGCAACACTATGCTATACTGCGCTCAATGCGACTCTTGGCTCTTGACCCCGCACTGCGAAATACGGGGTTTGCGGTTCTGGAGAAGAACGGCGCAAATGTTCACGCGGTGCGTTATGGCGTCATCCGAAACCGGGCAGACCTGTCGATGCCTGGTTGCCTGGTTGCGATTCACGAGCAGATCGGTGAGCTGGTTCGCGCGTGTAATCCAGAGATCTGCGCGGTGGAAGGCGTCATTTATGCCCAGAACACTCGGACGGCGATCACTTTGGGAGCTGCTCGCGGAGCCGCGATTCTTGCAGCTGCAGCGTACGGCCTTAAGGTGTACGAGTATCCTCCTAAACGAGTGAAACAAGCTGTTGTCGGAAACGGTTCTGCCCAGAAGACGCAGGTAGCTTTTATGGTGCGCGTACTGCTTGGCCTTACCGAAACCCCGGCAAGCGATGCTGCTGACGCAATCGCGATCGGGCTAACTCATTTTCAAATGCACGCTTCACCGGTTGCGTTGCCACGGCCGTTATGAAAAGGAGAGCTGTGAACATTGAATGGCTTGGCAGGATCGGCTACGCCGAGGGGCTCGCAATTCAGGAGCAACATCTTCAGGTCTGCCTTGCGACCGGAGAAGAACGGATTCTACTCTTAGAACATGAACCGGTTTATACGATCGGACGTCTTCTCGATAAATCGAGTCTCGGAGAGGTGAGCCGGTTACCGCACCCTGTCTATGAGACTAATCGGGGCGGACAAGCAACTTATCACGGACCCGGTCAATTGGTTGGCTATCTCATTCTGGATCTTCGAAAACGGGGCCGGGATTTGCATGTCTACATGCGAACGATAGAAGCAATCCTGATTGATCTCTTGGGCAGATTCGGAATCGATGCGTGCCGCGTCGAAGCCAAAACCGGGGTATGGGTGCAGAGCCGAAAAATCGCGTCCATCGGTGTTGGCGTAAAGAAATGGATCACCATGCACGGGTTTGCGCTGAATGTGGCCAGGGACATGACTGGCTTTGCGTCGATCACGCCTTGTGGGATCGTTGGGGTTCAAATGACGGCAATGAGCGTTGAGCTCGGACGCGATGTCTCGTTGGATGAAGTTCGCAAACAGATTGAGCCGTTGTTCGAGAGGTATCTGGGCGTTGGCCATGCCAGCGTCGACCTAGAAGGTCAACCCACGGTCGAGCCGGAGGCTCGCGCCCAATCCTCCGGATTGACCGTGGGTTGAGCTTCCAGCTCGACGCTAGATCCCCAAAAAATTCGATAACAACTTCTTCCCTTCCCTCGTCATAACCGATTCGGGGTGAAACTGCACTCCATGAATCGGATACTGCCGGTGCCGAAGCCCCATGATCTCTTGTTCTGCTGTTTCGGCGACAACCTCAAGCTCAGACGGAACCGACTCCCGTCGCACGATCAGCGAATGATAACGGGTAGCCTCAAACGGGTTCGGTAATCCGGTAAACACGCCGTCGCCTTCGTGCAAAATGGGCGATGTCTTTCCGTGCATGATGCGTCCCGCTCGAACCACCTCGCCTCCGTATACCTGACCGATACATTGATGCCCGAGACAGACGCCGAGTACCGGTACGCGCGGACCGAAGTGACGGATCACGTCGTTGCTGATTCCGGCGTCGTCCGGCGTCCCCGGTCCCGGAGAGATACAAATGCGCTCCGGACCCATTTTTTCGATTTCTTCGATCGTCGTCTGATCGTTTCGCCGAACGGCTACCTCGGCGCCAAGCTCTCCGAAGTATTGAACCAGGTTGTAGGTGAACGAATCGTAGTTGTCGATGACCAGGATCATACGATCTCCTTAGCACGCTCGATGGCGCGAAATGTAGCCATCGCCTTGTTTACACTCTCCTGGTATTCAGTCTCTGGATCGGAATCGGCTACCACTCCCCCGCCCGCTTGCACAAACGCCACATCGTCCTTCAACACGATACTTCTCAAGGCGATACAAGAATCGAGTTGTCCATCAAACCCGATATAACCGACAGCTCCGGCGTAGACGCCGCGTCTCGACTTTTCAAATTCGTAAATCAGTTGCATAGCCCGGACCTTTGGTGCGCCCGACACCGTGCCTGCAGGAAACGTAGCACGGATTACATCATATGCGTTTTGGCCCTGGCGAAGCTTGCCGACAACGTTCGAAACGATGTGCATGACATGGCTGTACCGCTCGATCGTCATGAAGTCGGTCAATTTAACGCTGCCATAGTCGCAGATTCTCCCGACGTCGTTGCGAGCCAAATCGACTAGCATCAAATGCTCCGCCCGTTCTTTAGGGTCGGCCAGCAGCTCCTGCGCAAGGTGTTGATCCTCTTCCGGTGTTGATCCGCGTTTTCGAGTTCCAGCGATGGGCCGAATTTCAACCTGCCCGCCCCAGAGCCGAACATGCACCTCCGGAGAAGTTCCAATCAATGAGAACTTCTCACCGAGCCGAAGGCAGAACATGTAAGGAGACGGGTTCACAAACCGCAGAGCTCGATAAAGAGAAATCGGGTTTCCGTCGAACGGCGCTTCAAATCGTTGGGATGGAACCACCTGGAAAATGTCGCCCGCTGCAATGTGCTGTTTAGCCCTGCGAACAACGTCGAAATACCCTTCGGGCGTTGTATTGCTGCGCGGCGTCGGCATCGCCTGGCCGGCGGAAACGTTCATCAGGCGCGGGCGCGTTGGATTCTCCAGACGCTCAACGATCCTTCGGATCTTTTGTGTAGCAACCTTATAGGCTTGATCCGTGCCCTCTTCATCAACCAATGCGTTCGCGACGATCTTCAGTCGCCGGAACCGATGATCGAAGACCAAGAAGGTATCGGTTACCATGAACACCATGTCCGGTACCTTGAGCACATCTGGTGGCGGATCTCCGACTGTTGGCTCGAAAAATCGGACCGTATCGAAGCCGATATACCCTACGGCACCTCCCGCGAACGGCGGCAATCCAGGGATCTGCACGATCCGAAAACGGGCCATTAGCTCCTGAAGTTCCTTCAGGGGATCGTTGGCAGCGTCGAATTCTCGTGCTCGTCCATTTTCTTCAATCGTGATGTGCTTGCCGCGAGCCTCAAAGAACGCGCGCGGATTGCTACCCAGAAACGAGTATCTGCCAACATGTTCGTCGCCTTCGGCTGACTCGAGTAGAAACGATCGGACACCGTTGTCTATCTTCTCGAAGACCGATATCGGCGTTTCGCAGTCGGCAACAATCTCCGTGTAGATCGGGATCAGGTTCCCGAGTTGAGCGAGCTTCTCGAACTCGTCGCGGGACGGAAAAATTGGTGGAGGAACATTCATTTCTCGTACTTTTCAGCGGGATCGAACACTTTGCTGTCGCTGACAGGGAGCGGTTTGCCGGTGCGGTCAAGCTCCTGGAAAAAACAGGTCCGGTAGCCGGTGTGGCACGCTCCGCCTTCTTGATCTACTTCAAAGAGGAGCGTGTCCTTATCGCAATCGACGAACCATCGAATCAGACGTTGGGTATGGCCGCTTGTCTCCCCCTTTTGCCACAGTTTGCTGCGGGACCGACTCCAATAGTGCATCACACCGGTCTCGAGGGTTTTGGCTAGCGATTGCCGGTTCATCCATGCCATCATCAAGACCCGGCCGGGCGAAGCTGCTTCTCGTACAATTGCGGCAATCAAGCCATTGTCTGTGTATTTAAAATCCAGGTCCATTCAGTGGAGGCGAGGTAAGAGGATCTACTAGCCCAGCGTGGCGTCATGTTCAAGGAGTGGCGAAGAATGACTTGGCACTGGAAGACGGTGCTTCCACCTTCGCCCTCCAGCGTTCATCGATACGACTGAAGAATTATTCAGCCCTTCGGCTCACGGCTGGATAGCTCTTAGGTACAATTGCGGCAAGCCCATCGGGACCGAAGTTGTACTACATGAAAAACATCGGCGCTCTGGCTGTGCAAGTGGAGGGAACCAATCGCGATTGTTCCAATTGTATCGATCTTCCTCGTAGGACCGGTCAAAGACCCACGACGTTGTGTGGGCCACTGCATATTCAATGCGCTGGACATGGTGATCCCAAATACCTGGACCAGTTAGTCAGCGATGTCCTCGGCTGGCCTCACATTGAGGCGCTGCCTGCTTCGGCTGACCGACCGGACATGGTCCCAATCCGCTTAGAGCGAGGCGCCGCGGCCAATGGGTCAGCATCATTTTTGAGTGCGAGAGAGTTCGCTCGCGTCCTGCGGGGAGCGCCCACGATTTACTTAGGCTTGCCGTTGACATGGGCTCACTGGGCAATTGTGCGAGGATGGGCTGAGCCCCACTATCTTAGTTCATTCGGATTGCTGCCGGCCGGAACGGTTGTCGTCTACACGCCAAGGGATCCGGGAGAACTATTTGTCTGCTATTCCCTTTTCTTCGCCGCCTACCATTTTGCCTGTAAGCTCAATCCAAAGTGAGGTCGTTGTTCGAGAGATCAAGCGGGATCCTCAGTCGCCAAGGCTACGGAGGACATGTCGAAGCTACTCCTGGGTTTTAACCTTCCCGGATTAAACCGCGCTTCCTAGCGATAGCAATCGCCTCGGTCCGCCCCACCGCTCCTAGCTTCACCAAAATGGACTTCACGTGAGCCTTCACTGTGTGCTCCGTTATCTTCAGTTTTTGCCCGATTTCCTTGTTGCTGTTTCCATCCGCTAACTGCCGCAAGACTTGTACTTCCCGGGGCGATAGCTCGGCACGACCCAACGATTCTGTGAGCATCGAAGCGATTCTGGACGGCACTAAGGCTTCGCCGGCAGCAACTCGACGGACTGTTTCAAGAATTTGTTCGGGGAGCGCCCCTTTCACCAGATAACTTTTCGCGCCCGCCTGCAAGGCCCGGCGCACATCCTCCTCGGTCTCATAGGTGGTCATCACAATAATCCGAGGCTTTGGCCGGCGGCTGGACATCAACTCGGTAACGACCTGGAGTCCGTCCTTCCTTGGCATCCGCAGGTCCAGCATAACCACATCTGGGAGCGTTTGATCGTACAATGCGCAGACATCCACGCCATCGGCGGCCTCGCCGATGACCTGGATGTCTCGTTCCGAGCGCAGAATGGCGGCCAAGCCCTCCCGCACCACCGGATGATCGTCTGCGATCAGAACCCGAATAACGTTGGCTGGAAAGGATTTCATGGAGCGGTTCTCCTGCGAGGATCAATCACAGGTTACGCGATGGCTTCGAAGTGAGAAAGGTGTTTCCCGTTGCTCGTTAGAGGGGTGTCGAACTTGTTCCATCGAGCAACCGGCCGTCGTCCCGCCGTCCTTTTCATGAAGGAATCCGCAGACGCACAATCACGCTGGTGCCTTGACCCGACTTGCTTCGAACATCCAGCGTTGCGCCGAGATTTTTAGCTCTCGCGCGCATATTCGCGAAACCGAAGCCTTGACCGGCGCTCACCAGTCGAGCTCTTGCTAGTCCAGAGCCGTTATCCGTAACCTTAAGTACAAGGTTGGGCGGGTTCTCGCACAGGGTAATCTTGATCTCAGTGGGCTGCGCATGGCGAAGCGCGTTACTGATTGCTTCCTGACCAATTCGTAACAGATCCTGTTGAGCTTGGGGCGACAAGGCTTTGTCGTCTACCGGGCTTGCCCGAAATATGCAGCTTATAAGCCCGGGAATATTCGAGCGTTCAGCCAACTTCCGCAACGCTTCGATCAGGCCGGATTCCTCGATGATGTTCGAGCGCAGGCTCAGCGCGGAACGGCGCGCTTCCGATAGCCCGAACCGAGCCAGTTCGTTGGCACGCTCTACGTGGCTGCGTGCATCTTTGCTCTTTCTGGCCATTGCTCGAACGGCGACCGAAAGTTGCATCGAGATGCCGGCAAAACTCTGGGCCAACGAGTCGTGAATCTCGCCGGCCAACCGGTTTCGCTCCTCCAGCACAGCAGATTCCCTGGCTGCTTTTGCTAATTGCGTGAGCTGAATGGCTAAGCTCGCATGCGTTGCTAAAGCTCTAGCAATCTCGAGCTCCTCTTCTTTTAACTCACATTCACCCGTAAACCGAAAGCTCAACATACCGTTGACCTGCCCTTTGGCGCTCAACGGTATGATTAAGACGGACTTGACGCCTTGCGCGGCTAGATAGGTGCGTACCACTTCCGGCAGCCGGATTGCCAGTCGACTATCAAGCGGTAATAGGCTGATAGACTCGACCAAATGGGACGCCGTAAGCTCATCCCGATTGATGGTGCGCCCGGCCTTTGGGTATCCCATTTCATCCGGCGACCTGACTCGTCCGTCCTGGTAGATCAGCTCAAGCGCCATGGTCTGGTCTTCCGGCCCGAACAGCGACAGCGTAGAAGAAACCGCGCCCAACTGTACAGTGATTGCTGCCATGACCTGGCCAATGAACTCATCGAGCTGCGGAACTGAAGCGAGCTGATCCAGCGAACTACGCAACGCTGCGTTCGCTTTGACCAACTGAGCTAACCGCTGCTGCGCAAACGTCGCTCGCTCGCGAGCAATCGCGGCTTGCAGTTCTTCTGCTCGTTTCGCTTCGGCGTACAAGCGAGCGTGATCTAAAGAAATGGCGGCTTGAGCGGCCAATAGCTCTAGCAGGGCAACCCGCTTCGGTATGAAAACCCCAGGCGCCAGGTTGTTCTCCAGATAAAGCACGCCAATTGAACCAGTCCGCTTTAGCAGGGGTAAACAGATGACCGATCGAGGCCGTTTTCGCAACACGTAAGGATCTTGAGAAAAGGGGATATCGCTCGAGGCGTCGTCCAGAATCAAACTGTGTTGCGATCGGATCACGTAACGGAGAATCGACTCGGGCAGGTCACTGGAGGAGGCTGCAGCCTGCCGCAGTTGAACTTCAACTCCGCTGGGTCCGACCTTAGCCTCGGCTTCAATCCGATATTCGTCGCCTTGTTGCAATATCAGCAGGCCGCGCTCCGCGCCAGCGTGCTCAACCGCGATCCTCATGAGCGTTGGAGTCAGCTTCTCTAATACGATCTCACCTGAAACCGCCTGAGAAATCTTCACAACCGTCTGCAAATCCAGCTGTTCGACGGATGCTCCGATGGAACGCGGACCACTTAACAAAGGTGGGTCTGCGATGCCCGGGAACTTCTGCTCGAGCTGGCCGACCTTAGCAAATGCTCCCCAACGAAGGTAGCATTGACGCGCATTCCGGAGGTAAGTGTGGGCGATCGTTTCAAAGCCGCGATCTAGATAAAATCGAGCAGCCACTTCGTTCCCGATGGCTTCGTTCTGCACCAATCCATTTTTGCGTGCCGACTCGATCGCGTTTTCATACAGCCGCATCGCCTCCAGGTCCCGGCCTTCAATCCGAGCTGTCTCGGCCGACACCAACGCGTATTTGTCGAAGAATGTCGGAGGGTGCGTTTCCGCCCACTCACTTAACTTCGCCAGATGCTGTTCAAGCGCTTCAGCTGAGTGACGCGTCTCTGACGAGAAGGGACTAATCATTGCCGCTGTGGCTAACGCTGCGTAAAAATGATAGTCGGCGGCTTGGATATGGCATTGGGCGGACCAAAGCAACGGCTCTAATTCCTGGGCTGCCGCCATCGCTGCCTCATATTGACCGGCCATAAAACCGGCCCGCAGTTTGAGGATCAGATCAAAGCAAATGGCCACAGGCGGAAAGCCTTCACCGTATTTCAAACGCGAAGTATCGAATTCTACGCCGCCAAAAGAGCAGACGCTCGCATTGTCTCCTCGCGCGCGTTGGATAAAAGCCTGGATGCTGCTTAAAATATTCACGACCTGGAGGAATTTCGCTCTCCGGGCAACGTCCAGGGCTTTCACCGATTCAAGCCAAACCTGATCCAGGTTATCACCCCGCGCCAGCAGGTCGGTCACCTTGTGCTCCAGACTGTAGCAGGCAAAAACAACGTCTCCCGTTTCAACCGCAGCGTGGAACGCAGTATCTAAGAACTCAAGGGCAACGGTAAGCGGGCGTGTCCAGACAACCACCATCTGGGCAAGCAAGTAGATATCTGAGGTCCAAGCTGAGAATTGATGTTTTTCAATAAGCCGGATGGCGAGCTCGGCAAAACGATCACCGTCGTGATAGCGATGAAAAACTGGCCCGAGAAAAAGTCCGAACCCGATATACCCGTGGGCCGAAGAATCCGCCGTCCCATGCGTAAGACTTATGTTCACCATGTGGCAGACGATCAGCTGCGTCAGATTGGTGTCGACCAGGTAAGCTGCGCGCGAAAGAATTGAGAGCACACCCATGGCAATCTGCATTTCGGAGTTGGTCATCAGCGGAAGGTCAACAAGGCTCTCGATCGGTTGCGCATCTAAGTGCAACCAGACTTTGTTGTACTCGATCTCGACGTCTTGTCGCGTTGGCCGGACTGGCATGACCACGCCAAACATCCGCAAGCACTCGAGGCCGCTCTGGATCGCTTCAGGAAGGGCCGATTCCACCATGTGCAAGTGCATTTTCAAACGATAAGCAGCTGCGCGGTCGACCTTCGATTCGCTTCGCCAGAGAAGCTCTGAAATCAGTCGCCTTGCTTCCGCAAAATTCGCGCGGATGAACTCGCATTCAGCCATTTCATACCACAAATCGAAAGCCAGTTTGGGCTGGGTCTCCCATCCCCAGTCCCCGATCAACGCAATTCCAAGCGAGAAAAATACGCAGGTTGAAGCGTAAGCGGCTGTGGTCTTTGCTTTTCGTCCGGCCCTGAGATTCAGTTTCGCTGCGCGGCCTTTCTCATCGCGATCGGAAATGAGCGAACCGCCCAGGTTGAACTGGCTGACAATATCGAAGATGTTCTCCTCGATCTCGCTGGGTGTCATTCGGGCGAGCAACGAGCGACCGATTGTGAGATGGAATTGGGCGCGTGCCTTTTCCGGAATAAGGGCATAGGCGGCCTCCCGGATGCGGTCGTGGAGGAACTGGTAAGAATCGTCGTTGCGCAGAATTAGTTCAGTCCGGACAGCGTCCCAAAATGCCGCGTGCATTTCCTCTTCTGCTCTACCGTCGACTGCAAGAATTATGCTGACATTGACTTCATTGCCCAGGCAAGAAAGCCGTTTCAATGCTTCCTGCGTGGCACTCGGCAAACGCCGCAGTTTGACGATCATGAGATCTGCTACGTTATCGGTGAACCCTTTGGCACGGATATGATTCAAGTCCCATCGCCAAGCCGCCTCTCGCGCTTCAAATTTCAAAAGCCGCTCTTCGGCAAGCGCGGTGAGAAACTGAATTGTAAAGAACGGGTTACCGTGGGTTTTACTGTGGACCAGCGCGGCGAGCTGCCGAGTGCGTGACGGCTTGCAATACAAGGCGTCGCCGAGCAGTTGTTCCGTGTCTTTTACAGAAAGCGGTTCCAGCGCGATCTCATGAATAACCACCCCGGCGGCACGGATTGAGTGCAGCGTTAGCCTGAAAGGATGGCTGGCAGTCACTTCGTTTTCGCGGTACGCCCCTACTAACAAAAGATATTGGATCTCCCGATGCGTAAGAAACTGTTCGATCAGTGTGAGCGTTGCTGAGTCCAGCCATTGCAGGTCGTCGAGGAATAAGGCCAAAGGATGTTCTTTTCGCGCGAACACGCCGAGAAACTTTCGCCAGACCGCCTCGAAACGGTTTTGCGCTTCCTGTGGGGGCAGTTGACGGGGAACTGATTGCTTCCCGATTATTAACTCCAATTCGGGGATCAGATTGACCATCAATTGACCGTTGGACCCTAGTGCTTCGAGAATCACTTTACGCCATTGAATGACCGCCTCCTCGTTCATGCTGAGGATTTGATTCACGAGCGTCCGGAACGCCTGCGCCAGTGTCGCATACGGCACACCTTGTTTATTCTGGTCAAATTTCCCGGAAACAAAGATGCCGCACGGCTGGACGATCAGCTTATACAGTTCGTGTACGAGTGAGGACTTGCCGATCCCAGAGTAGCCAGAGACCAGGATCAATTCCGGTTTACCAGATCCGACGACTCGATCAAAAGCCTGGAGCAACGTCTGGGATTCTCGTTCGCGGCCATAGAGCTTTTCCGGAATCAGGAGCCGGTCTGGTACGTCCTGTTGCCCGATTGGGAACGGTTGGATTGTACTGGCTGACTCCCATTCCAGCAAACATTTCCTAAGATCCGCCTCAAGGCCGGCCGCGGTCTGGTAGCGGTCTTCTGCTGTCTTGGCAAGAAGTTTCAAAACAATTGCCGACACTGGCTTGGGTATCCCCGCGACCCGCTCTCCAGGTGCCGCTGGGCACCTGGCGATGTGACAGTGAACCCATTCGATCGGCTCAGAGGCAATAAACGGGAGCGAGCCGGTAAGCATCTGGTAAAGCGTGATGCCGAGTGAATAGAGATCGCTACGTGAGTCGATCGACCGATTCATGCGTCCTGTTTGCTCGGGTGCCATGTAGGCTAGTGTCCCGGCAATCATTTCGGGAGGTTCAATGATCTGGCGTTCCCGCGGTAATTGTGACGCGATCCCGAAACCGGTAAACCACACTTTAGCGGTTATAGGGTCGACCAGGATGTGAGCGGGCTTGATGTCCTTATGAATAAGACCTCGGCGATGGAGTTCACTGAGCCCAGCTGCCAAATTAGTCGCGATGCGGAGGAACCGGCCGAGTTCCATCGGTTGCCCGAGCGAGCGATCGAGCTCGACGACCCCCGGACCGGGATCCTCAAGTACCAGCATCGTCCGCCCTTCGTGGCGAACGAGTGATAGTGGTTTGGGAGCGCAGTCTAGTTCGAGCCCCTCCAGCAAGGAATATTCGTGCTCAAGCCGTCTGACTACTTCGGGGTCCGGCCGTTTAAACACCGGTGCCACTACAAGAATTGGTCGAAGCTCCCCCGGTCCGCGTCCACGGTAAAGATTGAGCTCCCCGTCGGTCCGCAGAATCTCGAATGCATATTTCGAAATCTCAACCACTGCTAAGCCAGCCTGCCTCTCTAGCGACCTATTCCTGACCCCCGGTCGCCTCTGGAGGCACTCCATCTTATACTACCAAAACATAACTTGGCCATTCCTCTTCCGAATCGCTATAGCCCCCCTCTTTTGATCAATCGAAACGAAAACCAGCAACCGATTTCGCGGAGCCATCCTTAGCCCCGCAAGACAGCGTTGTAGTATTACCTGCTAGCAGGCATCGTCGATTTTCCTACCTCCGATACACTCAGGGGTGCTTCCAAGGGGGAATGGACAATCCGTTCCTTGGTTCAATAGCGCCGCTTGTGGGCGCAGATAGTTTGTGGCCTGTCCTCCGTGGCCTCCTCCTTCGCTGAAAGCTATGGAGGACACGTTGGCGAAGGAGGCTTCCGTGCTCGTGTGCCAAACGATCGAACTGCTCCGCGTATGAACCCTAATCGCTCCAATCGCGTCGTTTTCGAAACAGCGGTGCTGCTCACGCTATGCGGCTTAATACTTTCCGCGACCTTGGCGACGATTGTTCAAATGGACAAAGAAATGATCGCAACAGAAACGGCGACTCAGCCCGGGAATTTGCTGACGTCGCATCATTGAGAACGCCTTGTTTGACCGATGCTAGCTGGCAGAAAGGATTAAGAAACGAATGGGGTCGACATTTTGGAAGGACTTCAATAGTGAGGACCGATGGCGATTCCCGGAAATCGCTCCTTGGCAGATCCAAAGGTCGCTCGGCAATCCGATAGTGGATTATTGGGAACGGGTGCGCGCGGAATGGATGTGGCAACGCAGACAGAGACCATTTCTAGGCGCGGGTGCTTTCGGTTACGCTTTGATTGTCGCGGTGAGCGTCTCACTTTTGCTTATTCCGGTTGTCGGCATTTTTCTGGAGGCAGCCTGGTTGCCTGGCTGTTTCCTGTTAATTGCGTTAGACGTCGTGAGGAACGCGCGCTGGCGGCGTGACTATGAGAAGAGCCTTTGCCGAATGATCCGCACGATGCAAAGCCGAGAGTCGCTCTAGCTGAATGAGCAGAAATTGGAGCGTATCCGCCGGTTGGATGAAGCGAACCAGTACAAGTCCGCAGAGAATTCAAAGCAGACCAAAGCCTGTCTTCCGATTCTCTATAAGCTACTTTCTCGGTGCGCTTGTATTGAACATCTTAATGTCTCCATTAGTGGCTCGGCTTAAGAGCGGGGGTCTGATTGAGACGATTCTGATGACATTGGTTTTGCTATGTGCCGTACTCTCCATTGCCGGCGGACGGAAAGCGTTAGTTGGACTTGTATTGGTGGCACCTGCAGCAATAGGAGAATGGTTGATCTATTGGCGGCCGGAGCTGTTGATCTACGTGGTAACCCGAGGAGCCGGTCTGCTGTTCATCGGATTCGTCGTTGTTCAGCTTCTTCGCTTCATAGTGTATGCGCCTCGCGTCGATTCCGAGGTTTTGTGCGCAGCTATTGCCGGTTACCTGCTATCCGGGCTCGCATGGTCCCTTGCTTATGCTCTATTGGACCGCCTGGACCCAACTTCTTTTGCTTTTACACTCGCACCGAAGTCCGGCCAATCTATGGATAGCTTCACCGGCCTTTATTTCAGTTTCATCACCCTTAGCACCGTCGGGTATGGCGATATCATCCCAGTGTCGGAAATCGCGCGGATGTTGGCGATGGTGGAAGCGATGTTCGGAATGTTCTACGTGTCGTTGCTAATCGCTCGACTGGTCTCACTCTACTCCTCCAAAAGTCCGCCCGAGTCGCACGACTCGAGGAATTCCTAGACAAGAAACCTGTCTTCTGGCCGCTCGCTCCTAACTTCTTGCTCCCGACTCCTAGCTCCTAGTCCTTAACGGAGACCGCTACTTGCAGCTCCTTGATTGCAACGACCAGCTGTTCAAAGCTCTCGAAACTGCGGGCGGCATCGCTTGCCGAATCTCTTTCCCGAATGGCAGCGTCTACCCGTAGTTCGCCTTGATTGATGTTCGGGAAAGGAGCTTCGATCATCGCGGCGCTTGCTTCCACCGCGTCTACCAGTGGTTTAACCGTTTCCGGCGAGCGGTCGGCCGTTTCCCGATCCGCAGCTGGCGCGGTCGCTGCTTGTTCCCGGATCCAAGGAAGGGATGTCAAATAGACTTGTTCTGCAGCGGCAGCCGCATTTTCGAGATCGGGGCCCTTGGTTGCTGGCGACCGATGAAGCAAAGCCTCGACGGCGGCCTGCTCTTGGTAGGCATTAGCTTCAGCCAAACGTGACGCGATTTCCAACTCAAGCCGCTCGCGTTGCGGAGTCGAACCATTCCCGCCGCGAATGTTGAGAAGACGAGCGACAGCTCGAAGAGCGGCGGCGAGTTGCTGCCGCGCAATCGAGCGCGCTTCTTCGGGCCAAACTAGCGAGAATACCGTGCTGATGATGAGAATGCCCAGGATGATTCCAATGAATCGATCGCGGATCGGATCGATCTCTTTGGGTGGTCCGTAATCCTTTAAAACGCCCAAATCGAAGGCAAGCGCTATTTGCAGTCCCATGTAAGAGATCTTTTCACTGCCAAATGCGACCCAGGCCGCCAACCCGTGCAAGCAGAATACAATCACAAGATACATCCCCAGGGTCTCAAATCTTGGGATCAGCCAGATCGTACAGATCAGACCTAACGCGCCTCCGATCACGCAGCCCGCGATTCGGAGGATGCCTTTGTGGATCGTGGCCCCGGTGCTGCCGAGTGCGATAATGAGCGGCGTGTAATAGACAGTGTGAATACCGAAATAGTCGCTGGCAGTATAGAAGACGTAACCAATCATTCCTGCCAACGTGACCTTCAAAGCAAATTGCGCATGTCGGGGATTAGTGAAAGCGTCTGCTACAAAAATGGACTTCTTTGCGCTTGCGGCCGGCTTTGTCTCGTGACGTTCCTCAGGCAACGCTCTCAAATCCTCGAGCGTTCGCTCAGCTTCGATCAGCTTAGGCGGCAGGGAATTGCCGATTCTTTTCTGCGAGGGGACTGGGATCTCAGCGGACGGCACAAAGCCGTCCGCAAATTCTCGCTCAAAATATTCGGCGTCTTCCACGATCCGTCCGAGAATCGCTTTTTCCGAAGATGAAATCGAAGCGGCCCCGGCCGATTGCGGCCGCCTGCCCCAGTTGGAAAATGTTAGCTTGGCAATTTTATCCAGAGCCAGGATTAATCGCGTCAGTTCCTTTTGCTTTGGGCGTAGTCTACGAGTTTCCAGCAACGAAAGTTTCAGCAATTTCAGCAGACGTAGCGGGCCCTGCTTGGCCAGCGGACGAAGCAATCTCAGGCCAGCCATGATCGAATCATCGCTCAATTGCTTCGCAGCAATTGATACTGTCCGCCACCCAGCAGCAAACTCTTCTTGAAGCACGCGGCTCGCTGGAACTGGGAATAGCATAAGGGTGGCAAGCCAGCCACACCCGGCCGCTAATGCCACTGCGACCCACACCCATAGGAATTGGTGGACGGCTTCCTCTGGTGTAGGAAAGAGGTCAACGATGCTTTGCGAGACGGACACGATGAACGCCAGGATGAACCCCACCGGTCCGATCGATAAGATGCGAAAGAGATACATGCCGACAAAGATCTCCACCGCCATACCAGGGATCCTGAATTCGGGCCGGTTACCAGTACATTTGAAGAGAAGAAGAGCGGCGCCGACCGAAACTGTGATCGCCAGCAAAGCCAAAACTGCCGTGATTGCCGTCGTAATCGTCTCTTCCTTAGCTACGAATAGAGTCAAGAAGGGCAACACATCCTGCAAAGGCAACCTGAAGGTGTTTGATAATAACACGATCGCTGTACAAGCGATCGCCATCCGGAGTGCGGCCAGATCGCGTCCAGGAAACGGTTTCAGCTCGCCCCATAGGATAGATAGCAGCCCGGCTCGGGACTGCTTCATCTCAGCTGAGTAGTTTGCGATACCCTCGGACATCTAGTTACTTTCGATCGGCGGATCGGGTGAATCCTTTGATGGTAGTCACTGCAGTAGTACCCATGCGAAAGACGTTCGGGTCCGGACTCTCAATCACGATCCGAACCGGAAATCGTTGAGCGATCCGCACCCAGTTGAGATCGCGCTTAACAAAGGGCAATCCCTTAACTTCGACGTTATCGTCCTGAGACTGTACTGCTGGCGAGATTCCTTCAACCGTCCCTTCGAACCGGCGATCAGGGTTAGATAAAAGATAGACCTCTGCGGTCATACCGGGACGAATACTTTTCAGCTCGCGCTCGCGAAAGTTCGCCAGCACATACCATTTCCGCGTATCGAGGAAGGCAAAAACCTCTACGCCCGCGTGCGCGTAGTAACCTTCCGATATGTTAAGTCCGACAACCTGGCCATCGAAAGGCGCGTAAACCCGAGTGTATGATAGTTCGAGTTCCGCGGTGCCGAGAGCGGCAACCTGACCAGGGCGCTGAGCCTGGAGAGTTGCCAGCGCACTGACCGCCACGCGAGCCTGGTTCAGTTTCTCGTTCGCTTGCGCCACTTCGGCTTCGAGGGAGGAGAGCTTGGTCCGCGCCTGATCAACCTGTTCACGAGTGGCATAGGCCTTGGGCAACAACGGTTCAAGGCGGTGTAAAGTATCCGCCGCTTGATCGCGCTCAGCGGTGGCTTGCCGTACGGCCGCTTCCGCAGCCTTCACTTGAAACTTCAACTGGGCATCCTGGGTTTTGGCGACTTCAATCTGTTCATCGAGCGCCGCAAGAGCTGCCCTGGCTCTGTCAACAGATAGCTTGAAGTCCGCCGGGTCGATTTCGAAGATGAGGTCGCCGCTCTTAACAAATTGGTTGTCCTGAACGTGAACCTTTATAATTGGGCCGGAGACGCGGGGTGCAATGCCGATCAGGTTTGCTCGGGCCACCGCATCATCTGTCCTCGGGTGCTGCTCGTTAAAATTCCAGGCGGCCAGGCTCAGGATAAACGCCAGAACGAGTATACCGAGTCCTATCGTCACCCCTACCAGCGGTTTTAACTTCTTCGAAATGCGATGTCCCGATACTTTGCTGTCAAAGTCAGGCTCTTTTGTTGTTTGACTCGCGTTCATGGGTTTGGTGTTAGGCGGCAAAAAACAAAAACCAGGTAACAATGCTGAAAATCAGGATCAGGCCGATCGGTATCAAAGGACCGAGCATCCGAACTGTGCCCAGCTCGAAAACGCGTCCGAGAAAGCTGACGAAAATGGTTAATATAACCCCCACCACCAGACAGATCAGCCAAGCCGGGAAATAGGAACCATAGACATCGAGGCTCGGAGCACAGGAGCCGATCCGCGCACACCCACCTAGTAGCAATGGCAGACAAAATAGACTTGCTGGGAATCTGTGGTTAGACATTCGGGCTCCTCATCGATGGATCTGCCGCGCGGTGGGCTTGGAATCAGGTCGCGCCAAATCGCCGAGCGCAAACGCGAGCGCCGTAGCTGCGGTATGAATAGCAGACCGGCTTTGAAAAAGAGCGTTGCGAGCGTTGGTCAGCCGCGTCTCGCTGCTTACCAGCTCGGTGTAAGTAGAGAGACCAACTTTGTAAGAGCTGAGTACAGAATTATAGGCATCCTGTGATGCCTTGACCAACGCATCGGCAGCGCTTTCGCTGCTGATCGCCGTGTGCAGATCGGTATAGGCTTGCCAGACTTCGCGGACCGTTCGGTCGTTGCTCTGTTGCAACTGGCTATTCGCCTCGCCTAATGCCGATTCTGCGGCGGACAGCTCATGACGTCGTAAAAAGCCATCAAAAACAGGAAATTCCATTGCTAACCCAGCTCCGAACGTCGGTGCTCCCGCATCGAATGTGCTGTGACCCAGACTCAGACGCTCCTCACCATAGCCGACACTTGCTAGCCCGCTGATCTTCGGATAATAGCTCGCCTTAATTTCGTTGATCTTGGCTTCCTTAGAACGAATATTGGCAACCGCGGCGACCATGTCCGGCCGGTTAACTAAAGCATGCTCTACTAACTGATTGAGCGGCGTCTCTATGTTGGTCGGGAGCGAGCCGGCAAAATCGTCTGCGATCTGAATTTTGACCGATGGGGAAAGGCCGATACCGACCAGCAGATCGACCAGGGCATCCGTCTGGCTACCAAGCGCTCTCTGCAGATCGAATCGTGACTGGGCAAGCTGCTGCTTTGCTTGTAGTAATTCGGGCTGAGTCGCCAAGCCTGTCTTGAACCGCTCCGCCACCGCATCGCTAACCGTGCTGGCTGTATCCAGCGCGGACTGGGCGACGCGTACGGCATCGCGTTGATTGTTGTAAGTATAAAAGCTTTTACTAACCTGGAAAACTAACTTTTGGTGGGTCGCATTGAAGCCGAGGTTCGCCATCAACAGTTCTTCGCGCGCGGCGCGGACCGACGCAGCCCTTTCTCCAAAATCGAATAGCAGCCATTTTAAAGAAAGAGTCGTCTGACCCAAGATATCAAGATGCATAACCCCTGCACTCTTGAGGCTAATGGCTGATGATGCCGGCCCTCCGGTTTGGATTGCCCGGATTAGTGCTGCCCGGTCGACACTCAACGCCGGGAGCGGGGCAAAGAGCCGGGTGTAGCCGGCCGCAGCCGCGGCCGACAAGATCGGGTAATAAGTCACCTCTTTCAGGCCGACCCCTGCCAGCGCTTGCTTAGCTCTTTGCCAGGCGATCTTCGTATCAGGATTCAGCTGCTGGGCAAGATCGATCAGATCCGGTAAGTGATAGACCTTGCGGGGATCGACCATCGCCTCGCTCGAAACCTCGATGCGACGGCCCTGCAACTTCGCCTGATGCGCCGGCAGGTCGGGCGGAGCCCAGGTTCGGTCCGCCGAAGGTGGAGCGCTGTCCTTCGCTCCAGCAGCAACTGCAGCGATCAGGTAGATCCAACCCAGGCCGCACACTATGCCGACTCTGAAAAGCGGCGAAGCTCTGCCAGCGCCAGGTCGAGCGCTAAAGAGCCGACGATGACCGTGACAAGGCCTTGCTCGCCTCGCCCCGGTATCCAATATGCACTTCCGTTTCACGATCGTTTCGCCGAATGCTTCCCGCCGGCCACGGGAAAGTCTCAATTAGTCTTTTGTATGCATCCTTGGTATTCCTCCTTCGGCCCGTTGTGAATTACTCTTTCGAAGGGGTGACGAAGGGCGTATCGGCGTATCGGCGTGTCGGCGTGTCGGCGTTACACTCATTCACCGCTGTTCCTGGCGTTTGAAGATTCGGAACAGCTAAAAAGGCGAAGGCAAAGGATTACTCCGCCTGCTCCCAGTGAGCAGTAAAAGCGTTAATACCAATGTCCCTTCACTTACTAACCTGCTCCCAGCTTTCTCAGCGGTCGTCCAGCTCGCAGATCAGCCTCGATCCGCTCGAGGGGCACACCTTTGGTTTCAGGAACGAAACGAAGACAAAACCAGATACCAACTACACAAAGCGCGGCATACAGTAGAAAAGCCCAGGCGCTGCCGAGCGCATTGAGCAAGCTCAAGAAGGTGAGTGACACCACAAAATTGCCGAGCCAATTCGCCATGGTGGCTACGCTCGCTCCCTGACCGCGCACGCTGAGCGGGAAAATCTCTGAAATTAGCAACCAGAAAACTGGTCCGAGTCCGATGGCAAAAGAAGCGATATAGACAGCCAGACTGAGCAGGCCGATCCATTTTAACGCTTCACCGCCGATAGCGAAACCGAGGCCGAGTGCGGCAAGCGAAACGGTCATTCCGGCCAAACTGGTTAACAACAAAGGCCGGCGCCCTACTCGGTCGAGGAGGGGAATTGCAACAATGGTCATCAAGACATTCACGAGTCCGACGCCTGCGGTAGCAATGATTGAGCTTTGAGCCGACTGGAAGCCTGCCGCCTGGAAAATCGTAGGAGCGTAGTAAATCACCGTATTAATTCCGGTGATTTGCTGAATCACAGCGAGCCCGACGCCACAGAAAAGAACTGGCAGCACGATCGGTGAAAACAAATCAGCGAGCTTGCCCCGTCCTGGCTCCGCGTGGCTCAGGATGTCATTGAGCTCTGGCATCACATCTTGGTTTCCGCGGATGCGGGTCAGAACCTTAACCGCTTCTTCCTTGCGCTGATGAAGCAAGAGCCAGCGTGGGCTTTCCGGAAGCACAGCAATCCCCAACTCCAATACGATGGCGGGGACAGCGCCGAAGGCAAACATGAGTCGCCACCCACCAGTTGGAGCAAAGGCCGCATCGACTACATAAGCCAGTAGAATGCCCACGGTAATGGCGAGTTGGTTCAGGGTGACCAGACCGCCGCGCAACTTAGGCGGCGCCATTTCGCCGATGTAGAGCGGCGCGGTATACGAGGCCACACCGATGGCGACACCCACCGCCAGCCGGCCCAAGATCAATGCCACGAAATTGCCGGCGAGTGCGCACAGAACCGAGCCGGCCGCAAAAATCCCTGCTGTCGCCAGGATCGTTCGCTTCCGTCCCCACGCGTCAGTGAATCGACCGCTCAAAGCCGATCCGCAAACTGCACCGACCAAAGCGGCGCTCACCAAAACCTCTTGAGCAACTGGGGTCAGTCCTAGTTCTCCCTTGATGAAAAGAATAGCGCCGGAGATCACTCCAGTATCAAAGCCGAAAAGAAGCCCAGCTAACGCTGCAGTCGCGGCAATAAGCTTAACAAAACCACGGGGTGGTTTAGTGCCAGACACTTCAGCGATCTGCGTGCTTGATTCCATAAGCGGTCATTCATGCGAAACGGGAACGGGTACAGGTGCTTCCGTCTTTGTTTCCACGGGCGTTGCATGGTGGTTGACGATGATTCGTGAACCGCGTTGATCGGTGAAATAGGTCCAAACCCACTGCACTAGCACGCTGACTCGCAGGCTGCGCTCGGCCAAGAATTCGAGATGGATAGCGGCCCATGCCAGCCAGGCAAGAAAGCCGCTAATCGCCAGCTTGCCCGTTTGCAGAATCGCAAACCCCTTACCAACGACAGCCATATTACCCTTGTCGAAATAACGAAACGGCCGAGGCGCAGATTTACCCATGATCCGCCGGTGAATGAGATTTCCTGCGTACCGGCCTTGCTGCATCGCGACCTGCGCCACACCGGGAAGTGGCTTACCATCCTGATCAAGCGACGCAGTATCCCCTACAACAAAAATCTCCGAATGGCTTGCAACGGTCAGGTCTCTCAAAACGCGTACGCGGCCGGCGTGATCTGTCTCCACGTTTAACCACTTGCCGGCCAGCGAGGGTGTTACACCCGCAGTCCAAATCACGGTTTTGCTGGCAATACGTTCGCCAGCCACGATAACGCCCTCCTCATCAATCTGATCGACGCCCCGGTCCAAAATAACTTCAACTCCGAGGCTTTTCAGTCTGTTTTGAGCTGCTTCAGAGAGATTCGCGGAAAAGGAGTTCAAAACTCGTTTTGAGCGATCGACCAAAACAACTCGCGCAGCGGTTGGATCGATCCTCCGGAAGTCCGATCTCAACGTATTCCGGACTAGTGTAGCAATTGCGGCCGCCATTTCCACACCGGTGGGGCCGGCGCCAACCAGCACGAACGTCAACAAATCTCGATGACGACTAGGGTCCTCCTCCGCTTCGGCTTGCTCGAAGGCCTTTAGGATTTTGTTTCGGCTAGCGACCGCGTCGGCCAGGGATTTCAGTCCTGGCGCATACTGCTCGTATTCGTCGTGCCCAAAGTAGCTATGCTGCGCGCCGGTAGCCAGAATCAGATAATCATAGGTCACAGCCACCCCTTGCCGATCCACATTATTAACTAGCACCTGGCGATCCTCTTTGTTCACCGCGGTTACCTCTCCCATGATCACCGTAATATTCCTTTGGTCGCGGAGTATGCTGCGAATCGGAGACGCGATTTGCGCAGGGCTGAGCACTGCCGTCGCCACCTGATACAATAAAGGCTGAAACAGATGGTGATTGGAGCGATCAATCAGAACGACCTGTACCGGTGTGTTCCGGAGAGCCTTGGCGGCTGCTAAACCGCCAAAACCTCCACCGACAATAACAACAGTCTGAGCCTGCTCTGCCATAATTTGTTAGGTTAAAATAAACAAATGTTACTAGCTATCGCTCGAAAGAACGTTTCGTGATCCCGCCATTTGGTTGGTCGACGAGACTCCGTCGAAAAGGATTTTAGTCGCTGCGTGGTTAGGTTTCTGAGGCTTCGCGTGGGAAGCCGCAATCAAATCCTTCTCGTCATCGTCGTCGAGATCGAGGACGAGGACGA
>Ga0070706_100001487_pt1 | contig 24584 bp, 24 predicted proteins | sample KBSK5501metaG_FD_65476 | JGI IMG/M metagenome (GOLD analysis project Ga0070706, IMG submission 65476) | Corn, switchgrass and miscanthus rhizosphere microbial communities from Kellogg Biological Station, Michigan, USA - KBS K5-50-1 metaG | ecosystem: Host-associated > Plants > Roots >... | reverse complement strand
GCGACCTGCGCCATCACCTGTTGCGAGCAGGCGTGCGCTTGCGCCACAAATCCGAGGCGATCCGCGCCTGTGCCCGCGAATGTGGTTACTTGGTGTAGTTCCCTATGCAGAGATCAGTAGTATCGTGGCGTCTTTGGGAAAAGGTAGATACTTCTGGTGACTGTTGGGAGTGGCAGGGGGCGCGTCGCGCTGGCTATGGCTGCCTCAAAGTAGACGGCCGCGTTGTTTCAGCTCACCGCTTGATGTACGAATTTATGCACGGCAAGATACCAGCTGGGCTTGTGGTGATGCACTCCTGCGACAATCGGTTATGTGTCAATCCGAGCCACTTATCCGTAGGCACTTATCGCGACAACTCGTTAGATGCGATCAGGAAGAAGCGTCATCACCAGGCGTAGGCCACCCCAATTCATACCCCAATTACCCCAATTTCGACCTACTACCCCTATAAAAAGAGTGACCCGGAGAGCCGAATTTCTGGCCTTCCGGGTCCCTTCATAGGTGGAGATGGGGGAGAGTCGAACTCCCCGTCCAAACAGTGGATGAAGCCGATATGCTACAGGCGTATCCGGCGCTTTGGTGACGCGCCACAACCCCTCACCGGCGAGGTGTCGCGGAGCCTCCCCGCTGGTTCTCGGAAGCGCCTAGCGGGTGGTCCGCGCTCCCAGAGCCTCATTGTGTTATGCCCGTGATCGACCCATCAGGCGGAGGTCGGGCGGACACGCCTCAACCGGTTATTAAGCGGCGAGAGCGAAAGCAGGCTGCTTTTCGGCAGCTGTGTTTTGCCAGTTTTTTAACGAGGGAGCATACTGGCGCCTCGGCCTGCAAACGACCCCTTCTCCTGCCTGTCGAATCCCGACATCCCCGGAGAATCCCCTCACGTGAGGGTACCCAACAGTATACCACATCCCGCATGGGGTCGCATTTGCTGCCAGGCAAACGTCCTAGCTGCGCACGCGCTGCTTGTGCACACGCGCCAGCTCGCGCTGCACCTCACGCTCCTTGATTGTCTCGCGCTTGTCATAGAGCTTCTTGCCACGGCACAGACCCAGTTCTACCTTGGCGCGATTGCCCTTGAAGTAGAGTTTGAGCGGCACAAGCGTTAGCCCCTTCGCCCCCACACGCATCTCCAGCCGCGTGATCTCCTTGCGGTGCAGGAGTAGCTTGCGTGGGCGCAGCGGATCGTGGTTCATGTAGGTGCCCTGCTCATACTCCGCGATGTGCGCGCCCTCCAGCCAGACCTCGTCACCCTTGATGCGCGCGTAGGCGCCACGCAGGTTCACATGCCCCGCCCGGATGGACTTCACCTCGGTGCCGGTCAGGGCGATGCCCGCCTCGACGGTCTCCTCCACGAAATAGTCGTGGTACGCCTGGCGGTTGACCGTGACCACCTGGATCTCGTCTTTCACCTCCGCCACGCGCGCTCCTCATTTCTCGATGCAACGAGGTTGCATGTGTGTTTTGCTATGCCCCTCTACGATGAATCGGGGTCACGCCTGCTCGTCCGTTGCGCCCTGGGCGCGCTAACATCTGTACAGATGGTTCCCCTACGCGGAGCTAGTTCAGTATTCCATTGTATTCCTTGCCTATTCCACGCGCAAATCGGCTGTGAGCCGCGCATGAGATCCTCTGGGGATTATCATATGTTCTACCGCTTCGGCCTGCTGGCGGTCCGCTGGCGCTACTGGATCATCGGCCTCTGGGCGTTCGTCGCGCTGGCTAGTCTACCCTTCGCGCCGCGTGTCGCGCAGGTCCTCGCGCCAGGCGGCTTCTCCAGCCCCGATATGGAGTCGCAGCGCGCCGTCGACGCCTTGCAGGCCGGCCTCAAGACCAGTTTCACCTCCGTCGACGTGATCTTCACCAGCGAGACGCTCACCGCCGACGACCCACGCTTCGTCGCACAGGCCAACGCCGCCGTGGCGGGCCTGCAGGGCTGGCCGGAGGTCACGCGCGTGGTTCCCTTCACCCTCAGCCCCGAGCAGGTCTCCCGCGATCGCAAGACCGCCTACACCGCCGTCTTTCTCAAGGCCGACGGCGACAACGCGCCGAAAGTTCTGCCCGCGCTGCTCGACCGCCTGCAGCAGCCGGAGGACTTGCGCATGATCGTCGGCGGCGCGCCGGTCTTCTACGCTGACGTGCAGGCGGTGACCGAGAGCGACCTGCGCCGCGCGGAGTTGCTGGCCTTTCCCTTCGCGCTGCTGGCGCTCCTGCTCGTCTTCCGCTCGGTGATCGCGGCGGGGCTGCCGGCGGCGGTCGGCGGAGCGAGCGTCATCGTCTCGCTGGCGCTGCTCTATGCCTTCGCCTCGGTCTCGCGCGTCTCGATCTTCGCGCTCAACATCACGACGCTCTTCGGTCTTGGCCTTGGCGTGGACTACTCGCTCTTCATGCTCAGCCGCTTCCGCGAGGAGTTGGCGCGCGGCCACGCGGTTCCCGACTCCGTCGCCGTCACGATGAGCACCGCCGGGAGAGCGGTCTTCTTCTCCGGCCTCGCGGTCTCGGTCGGGCTGTTGGGGCTGGTCATCTTCCCGCTCAACATGCTGCGCTCGGTCGGAATCGGCGGGATGCTGACGGTGTTGCTGGCGGCGCTGGCCGCGGCGACGCTGCTCCCCGCGCTGCTGGGCGTCCTCGGCCACCGCGTCAACGCCTTGCCGGTGCGCCTGCCCTGGTACAGACGCGCCCAGACAGCGACCCACGACGATCCATTGGGGGCTGAGCATGGCTTTTGGCATCGGCTGGCGCTCTGGGTGATGCGCCGTCCCGTGGCGACGCTCGTCCCCGTGCTGGCGATCCTGTTGCTGCTCGGCGCGCCGTATCTAAGCGTGCGGCTGGCCGCGCCGGACGCCTCGATCCTGCCCGACTACGTGAAGTCGCGCGAGGCGTACAACATCCTGACGACGCGCTTCGACGGCCCCGCGCAGACGCCCATCGTCATCGCCGTGCAGACGCCCGGCGGCAGTCCGCTCGCAAGAAACAACCTCATCGCGCTGGACCGCTACGTGCGCGCGCTCGCCGCCGATCCTCGCGTCCAGCAGGTAGATAGCCTCGTCTCGCTCGACCCGCGCCTGACGTTGGATCAGTACCTCCTGCTTTATAGCAACCCGACGAACATCAGCGATCCCTACATAGCGCAGTCGCTGGGCGCGCTGGCCGGCGACCACATCTCACTCGTGCGCGTGGTCAGCAAGTATCCGATGCTCGACGAGCGCAGCGAGGCGCTGACGACGGCGATCCGCGGGACGCCGCCCCCGGCGGGCCTCACAACGCTGGTGGATGGCGGTACGGCGGGTATCATCGACTACGTGAACACGCTCTACGGCGCATTGCCCATCGCCGCTCTGGTGATCTTCGCCATCACCTTCGTGATGCTGATGCTACTGTTCCGCTCGCTGGTCCTGCCGCTCAAGGCGATCCTGATGAACATCCTCTCGATCCTGGCGAGCTACGGCGCGCTGGTCTTCATTTTCCAGCAGGGGCATCTGAGCAACCTGCTCAACTTCACGCCGCTGGGCTTCGTCGAGGCGTCAGGGCCAATCCTGATGTTCTGCGCGCTCTTCGGCCTCTCGATGGACTACGAGGTCTTCCTGCTCAGCCGCATCCGCGAGTCGTGGGAGCAGACGCATGACAACACGTATAGCGTCGCGGTCGGGTTGGAGCGCAGCGGGCGCATCATCACCAGCGCGGCGGCCATTGTGATCCTGGTCAGCCTCTCATTCGCGGCGGCGGACCTGGTGATCGTCAAGGCCCTGGGCGTCGGCATGGCGCTGGCCGTCCTGCTGGACGCGACGCTGGTGCGCGGGCTACTCGTCCCAGCGACGATGCGGCTGCTGGGCAACGTCAACTGGTACTGGCCGCGCTGGCTGGACCGTCTTGTGCCCAGTCGGCTCTTCGCCGAAGCGCATGAACCGCCACCCCTCGCCATCGAGGATGAGGCCGAACGGCCACAGCGAGACGCGCTGCCGATCGGAGGCGAGGGATGATGCGACGTAGCGATCCGCGACGGGTTGGCGCGATAGATCGCGCCCATACAGATAAGCGTGGCGGGGGGGATTACCGGCGCAGGCGAGTTTCGTGGCCGCAGGCCCCAAGGCGGGAACTCATTCGCCAGCATACCAGTCGCCTCGTCGCGCTTTCACTGCTCACACTGTTGGCGCTGCTGGTGACGGGCTGTGGCCTGCCAGGGACGATACCGCAGAAAGGACGTATTCCCGACGCTGGACCCAGTCCGACCGCCACGCCGCTGCCGCCGATCACGTTCCCACAGGACGAGGCGCCCCACCGCGACCTGACCGAGTGGTGGTACTATACCGGTCACTTTCATGGAAGCGACGCGCAGGGCAAAGCGCATGAGTACGGCTTCGAGCTGACCGTCTTTCAGACGCTGCGTGGACAGGTCCCACCCTTCTACGCCGCACACTACGCCATCAGCGACATCACGCGCGGCGAGTTCCACTACGACCAGCGCGTCGCGCTTGGCTCGCTGGCCGCGCTGCCGGAGCCTGGCTCAACAGATGGCTTTGACCTTGGCGTGCAGGATTGGCGCGTCAAGGGGCTGAATGGCGCCGATACGTTGAGCGCCACGATGTCTGAGTACACTATCGCGCTGAATCTGAAGGACGCACTGCCGCATCCAGCCCTGCATGGCGGGAATGGGATCATCACTCTCGGCCAGGCGGGCTACTCGTACTACTATTCTCGCCCGCTGATGAGCGTGAGCGGCGTGATCCAGGACCACGGCGCGCAGATACAGGTGACGGGTCAGGCTTGGTTCGACCACCAGTGGGGCAACTTCATCTCGCTGGCCGGCTTCGGCTGGGACTGGTTCAGCATCCAACTCGACAACCGCACGGAGTACATGCTCTACGTCATCCGCGACGCGCAGAAGAAGCCGATCTCGGTCTTCGGCACGGCGGTGGACGCCGACGGAACGGTGAGCGAGATTCCAGCGCAGCAGATCGAGACCACTGCGACTGGTTCGTGGACCAGCCTGCAGACGGGCGGCGTCTATCCCTCTGGCTGGAAGGTGACGCTGCCCTCACGCGACGTCGCGCTCACGCTGACTCCGGCGCTGCTCGACCAGGAGCTTGATACGGCGCAATCTACCGGCGTCGCGTACTGGGAGGGCGCGGTGCGCATCACGGGCCAGGCGGGTGGTAAGCCGATCACCGGCGCGGGGTACGTCGAACTGACTGGCTATGCGCAGGTTCCGTCCGGCGCGCAGCGGCCGACAGTCCCATAGCCTTCAGCGTACACCTGACACCTGGCGCCGATCCACGAGGCGTCTTGCTATTGCGCGACGTTCATAACGAGGTCATCTGGCACGCCGACGGATTGGTGTGTGTGGACGGCGCGCCACTGGCCGCCTTCCTGATGGCAGACCGTTGTCGCCCGCAGGGTGATGGCGGAGCCATTGGGCAGGCGCACCTTCCATTGCGCAGCGATCCAGCCAACCGAGCCTTCCTCGTAGGCGACGATCTGCGCGTCCGTTGGCGCCAGATCACTGCTGGCCTCCATAGAGGCGCGCATGACCGGCTCCAGGGCGGCAAGACCCACCAGCCACTCATTCGGCGCCGTGCCAAGGAAGAGCGCGCCCGGATCGCGCGAACACATATCGAAGATAGCCTGAACGTTTTTCGCCGCCGTCTCACGCATGGAACGCTCGAACAGCTCGCGAAGCGCTGGGGATGATTGCAAAGCGATTTCCTCCTCTTGCGGACAGGCGTCTCGATGCGCCCGCCGAGGTCGAGGGTGAGTCTAGCATGCGGAGACACGATGCGTCAAACTGAATACGTTGCGTTGCTCAACTCATACTGCGCCCCTACGATCAACCCATATTGAACACCATGAATCAGCGAGGCTCCCCACTGGCCGCACAGACGGGACAGGATGTCCCAACGCGAGCGCGCTGGCCAGGACTATTTCTCTCAGGCAAGATGGGTCTCCAGCCTCATGAAAAGCGCCTCGCTGGCAGGTATCCTCGAATTCGACGCAACGTCATGCGCCAGTGATCGAAGCGAGACCAGTAGGCGCTCGCCTGGCCCCGTCTAGTCGCCTTGGGCGCACCTAGGAGGTATTCTCATGGAACAAACATCAATGGCGTCCCCCATCCGCCCCTCTGCCCGCCGACCGGTTGCGGCCCTCGGCAAGCTCACCATGGCTGCGGCGTTTGGGTTCCCCCTCGTTCTCAGCACTGATTTTTTCGTGCATGGCCTGACCATGCCAGGTGTACTGTTCACCTGTATTGCGCTCGCCCTGGCCGGCGTGCTGAGTGGTCTCATCGCCACCGGCTGGCGCTGGACGCCGCTGCTCGGCGCCGCGCTCTATGTGCTGCTGTTCTTCAATATTGCTCCCACCCTCCTTACTGCGCTCAGCCATCCCGGCGATACGTACCTGTTCGCCATCAACGTGATTTTCCTCGCGCTGGCCGCAGTGGGCATCACGGCTGGTATTGGCGCAACCGTCCAGAACTACCGCCGCGACGCCGCAGATCGTCCTGCGCCGCGCTGGCTCGCCGCTGGGCTGACCGGGTTGACGGGCGCAATTCTGGGCGCGATCCTGGTCGCCGCGCTCGCCGGAGCGAGTACGGATACTGGCGCTGGTGTCAGCCCGCAGACGATGGAGGCGCTGCCCAGCTTCGCCACACAGCGCAGCCAGTTTGCCCCCACGGCGCTGAACGCGCATGTCGGCCAGCCGGTCGCGCTTCGGCTCGACAACCGCGACGACACACCGCATACCTTCACCATCAAGGAGCTCAATGTAGACGTCTACATGCCTGCTGGGAAAAGCGCACTGGCCCTGTTCACACCGACCAAGGCTGGCGCATACACCATCACCTGTGACTTTCACCCCGCGATGAAGGCGACGCTCACCGTTTCACCTTAACCATGCCATCGTCATCAGCCATGACATCGTGATCACGCGCGTCACGCGCCTGAGCTGGCTACGCGCCAGTTCACATCGGAGGAGTCATGGAGCGATCAACATCACGCAAGCTCTGCTTGAGTGGCCTCGCGCTCTTCATCAGTGGCTTGTTCCCGTGGCCGATCGTAGCTGGTGACTTCGGCCCCGCGCTGCGATCGGAGAACACCACGGCGCTGTTCATCGTCGGGATAGGCGCCCTGGCGCTGCTCGTCGTCGGTGCCACTCTCAGCGTCACCGGGTTGTTGGCGCCCTTGTCACACCGGCCAGGCGCTCCCAATGGGCGTGGTTCGCGCTGCTGCTCTTCAGCGCGCTCACGATGTTTGCCTACAACTTCGCTGGGCCGACCGAGTCTACAGGGACCGCCGGGCAGTCAGCACGCTCATGCAGGGGAGGGAAGAGAGCATGAACACGCAGACCAGTCTACGCCTGCGAACGCGTCCGCGCATGGGCTGGAGCTTCCTGCTCCCGTGGACGCTGAGCATGGCCGCGTTCACGGCATTGACCACTCTCGGCGCAGATGGCGTCGAGCGGCCGATGGTGATGCAAGCGGTGCGTGATCCGCTTGCCAGGGAAGGGTTGATGGTCCTCGGCCTGGCGGTGTGTGTGGCGGCGCTCGCGATCGCGCAAGGGCTGATCTTGCGCCCCTATCTGGAGGGAGCAGGTCTATGGGGGCTGGCCATCGGCGTGACTCTGTGGGTGGGCAGCAGCCTGACAGAAGTCATCGGGTATATCAACATCGATCTGCTGACCGCCGGCTTCGTCGCGGATGCGCTGCCAGCGGGGGTGGTCTGCGGCGTCCTGCAGTGGCTGATCTTACGGCGGCAGGTGGCGCGCGCGGGCTGGTGGGTCTTGGCGTGGACGCTCGGGTGGGTCGTGCTGTTCGTGGTAGCCGTTCCCGTCGCCTTCGCCGCATCGGCGCTCGTGGGTGGGACGTTTGATTCCACGGCGAACCTGGCCATCGGCTACGCGGCGGGCGGAGCGGCGATGGGGGCGGCAACCGGGGCGGTCTTGGTCTGGCTGCTGCGCCACCCTGCCCCAGTGTCTGTCCGCGAGGTGGCGCTGGCGGCGCAAGGGTGAACCATTTCATTCTCGGTTGGACGATTGGAGTTCGTTCGCGCTGCTGCGCCGAGTCCCGCGTAGGAGCGTCAGCAGGTGGAAGGAGTGGAGGAGCCTGAACCGGCAGAGGCGGGCCGGTGGTGGAAGGCCCCAGGCGAGATGGGGGAGCGCTCGGACCGCGCTTCAGCCACTGAGGCCCACCCATCACCCCGTGGGATCGCAGAATCGCACACGTGAGCGTCAGCATTGCAGAAGGGAGTGAGTGTATGAGGCATCCAAAGCGTGGGGCGCTGCTCGGCGCCGTGATGAGTTGCGCCGTCATCGCCCTGCTGGTGGTCGCCACACGGCCGGCCGCCGCTGACGGGCAGGGAGCGACCACGTTCACGCAAAACTTCCACAACGCGACGGACCAATTTACCGCCGCCAATCCCTGCACCGGAGCGTCTGGGATGGTCACGATCACCTACAACGGCGTGCTCCACTTTACCGTGAACAAGGCCGGCGACTTCTGGGCGACCGGCACACAAACCGGCGACTTCGTCTTGACACCCGATGATCCGAAACAGCCAACCTACACCGGACACTTCACGACGTGGTTTGGCGACAGTGACAACCGGCGCAATGGGGTGGAACATTCTACGTTCACACTGCACGGCACGGGCTCGGATGGCTCGACGCTGCAGTTCCACGACACCATGCATCTGAGCACGAGCGCCAGTGGCGCGGTCGTCTCCTTCGATAAGCCCAACTGCGGCTCGGCGACATGAGCGCCCGCTGAGCCGCCATCTCTGACGGGCCACCTGGAGCCTGTCGTAGTGAGGAGGCAGCAAGCGATGATGGCCAACAATCGCAGTCCGTTCTTGCGTGTCGCTGGTTGGTCTGCTTACGCCAGCGGCGTGGTCCTCAGACCATCAGGCAGGTGAGCGCCGGGTAAAGGCGCCTCTTGCACTCCGCAAGCCGGGTCGCCCACCATGAAAGGATGTGATCTCATGAACAGCCTGGCGCAGACGCCGTCTGCCACGATTGCTCAGCCCCGGCGCAACCGTCTTGTTGGCTGGTCCGCGATCGCCAGCGGTCTGGCGCTCATCATTGTTGGGGAGAAGCCATATTTCCCCCCGTCATGGAATCTGGGGCTGCTCCTCACAACCCTCGCCCTCTACCTCAGCATGATTCCCATCGCCCGGTGGATCGCCACCTGCCTGACGGCGCGCGCAGGCGGAGATGGAGTACGAGGAACCCGCATGGCGGAAAGTATCGGCGTCACGGGAGCAGGCGTCGCCGCCGCAACGGCGCTCTTGGCGCTTCCACATTGGCTGCCAGCCGTGCCAGCGCAGATCCTTGACACGTCGTCACTCGGCGTGATCGGCCTCTGGCTCCTCGTCGCCAATGCGTTCGCGCTCCGTATCCACCTCTACAATCGTGGGCTAACGCTCCTCGGCCTCCTCGCTGGGCTGGGCTGGCTCCTGGCCGCTCTCCTCATGTGGGCCGAGCTGCTGACCGACGCACAAGGGAATCTCGTCCCAGCGCTGGAAAGCGTCCGCACACTCGCTGGCTATGTTGCTTCGGCGTTCTATCTCATCTGGGCGCTGTGGCTAGGCATCTGGCTCCTAACGGGCAAGCGCTAGCTCGCCAAAGTCTGCGACCTGTGTACGTCACAGCAGCCCACGCACGAAAGGACAGCACGCTATGAAGACGCGACTCAGGGGACCTCTTGCGGCTCTAGCGCTCTTGGTCTTGTTGGCGCTGCTTGCGCTCGCCGCGTGCGGGCAGAGCGCGCCTGCCGCCAACGAGGTAAGTATGACCGCGGCGGATTTCAGTCCGACGAGTATGACCATCCAGGCGGGGCAGGCGGTGCATTTCACCGATCCGGCGGGGATCGGCGCGACGCACATCGTTTGTCTGGGCAAGGAGGGCAATTGCGACACCAGCGCGCAGGGGCCACAGGCGCTGGCAGGCGGCGGCTTCACGATCAACGCGGGCGATCCGCCGAGAGATATCACCTTCGCGACGCCGGGAACCTACAAGATCACCTGCTCGATTCACCCCAGCATGAACCTGAACGTGACCGTGCGGTAGGCGGCCCACCTGAGCGCGCATGTCGCTGGACTGGATAGGACTATGATCGGCCAAAACGCCAAAGACACCAGGAACGAGCGTCTCATCGCGGCGGGATTGCTCCTCCTCGGCTTTCTGCTCGCCTTTCCCGCCGTGGTCATCGGCGCCCCCAACCTCGGCGAGAACTCCACATTGGGACGCGCGCTGCCGTTCCTCTTCGATTCGGTGTGGGAGAAGTACTGGTACGGAGCCTTCCTCGTCGCGACGCTCTACGGCCTGGTGATCCTTGAGGGGATCTTGCGCCGCGCTGGCGACCACATTTTCGCTCGACTGGGACTGGTGACCTTCACCCTCGCCACGGTGATGTTTCTCCTTATGATCGTGCTGGAGAAGAACTACCTCCCCAGCGGCGCACGCGACGTCGAGGCGTACTTCATCGCGCTCGCGTTCCCGGCCGTCATCGCCTACGGCCTCGCGATCTTGCGAACAGGGATCCTCGCGCGGTGGATCGGTGTCGCAGTTGTTCTTTGGACCGTTGTGATGCTGATCCGGGTCGTCCCGCTGAATGGAGGGCCTCTGTTCTATGAGCCTGCCTTGATCTTGATCGCCATTGCGCTCGTGGCGCAACGCAGTCGTGACCCCAGCAGCCCAAGCGAGCAAAATGTCCAGGAGTAGCGCCGGTTGGCGCGCTCACAAGCACGTAGAGAGCTGTGTGGCGCGGCAGATGCAAAGAGCCTATCGGCCGCTCCCTCCGTGCGCGCTGTACGCTACAATGCGAGGGGAACGCCGATGGACCGCTGGGGTAAGCATGGCCTACGCGCTCGTGTCGGGTTGCGTGGGGAATTCAGGCGAGCTATCCCTGCGCTTGCTGGTGGCCAGGTCGCCACTCGACGGGGTCCGGTCTCCTCTCGTTCCAACACAGGTATGCCGCCAGCAGTGGTCTGAAAGGAGATGACCCATGTACTGGTCCCATTCTCCGCGGACGCTGACGGAACGCCTGACTGCCACGAGCGCAGTTGACACGCGCTTGCGTGGGATCTGGCTGGCGCTGGCTCGTCTGGCCTGGGCGGCGATGGCTGGCCTGGCGCTGCTGCTCTTTGTCCTGGGCATTCCAGCGCGCTATGACCATATCCGCAACCTCTCCGGCGATGACGCCATACCCACCGGCTGGACCCCCGCAACCATCCGCGCGGCGCTGGCCCAGCTTGGTCTCTCCACCGACTTCCGCGCGATCTATTTCGTCGCCCTTGCCGTGTTGGTGGCTGTGGGCGCCTTGGCGGTCGCCGTCGCGCTCGTGTGGCGCAAGTCGGACGATTGGTTGGCGCTATTCGTCTCGGTCTTCCTGCTGACGCTGGGCGTCTGGCCCACCGGAGTCATACCTGCGCTGGTGGTCAGTCACCCGGAGTGGTGGCTGCCGAATCAGATCGTGTCCGCCTTCGTCCTGATCGGCTTCCTCTTCTTCTGCTTGCTCTTCCCTGACGGGCGCTTCACGCCGCGCTGGACCCGTCTGCCGGCTCTCGTCTGGAGCCTCCTCCTGTTCGTTGGGGTTGTGTCCCCCCTTTTCACCAGTCCGTACGTGTGGCTCGACCAGCTCCTGCTGGCGATCGGTTTGATCACCGGCGTCCTGGCCCAGATCTACCGCTATCGGCGGGTGTCGGATCCAGTCCAGCGCCAACAAACTAAGTGGATCGTAGTCGGAGTGGCGGGATTGGTTCTGACGGTCCTCGTGTTTGTCGGTCTCTTGCCCATGCTCGTCCCAGCGCTCTATCAGTCCACCCCCCTTGGGGTACTCTTCGAGATGGTCGCATTTGGCGTCGGCCTGTTCGGTGCCTTCCTCTTCCTGCCGCTGTCTGTTGGCATTGCCCTGCTGCGCTACCGGCTGTGGGATATTGACCTGGTGCTGAGCCGCACTGTAGTGTATGGCTTGCTCACCGTGGGGGTGCTCGCTCTCTCGGCGCTGGTCGTGGGAGCGCTGGGCGCTCTCTTCCAGGCGAGCGGCAATGGGGTGATCGCGCTCCTGGCTACGGGCCTGGTCGCGGCGCTCCTGTACCCTGTGCGCACGCGACTGCAGCATGGAGTGAACCGGCTGATCTATGGCCAGCGGGATGAGCCCCTGACCGTGCTCGCGCGTCTAGGGCGGCGGCTTGAAGCGACGCTGGCTCCCGATGTCGTGTTCCCCCAGGTGGTCGAGACCGTCACCCAGGCGCTCAAGCTCCCCTACACGGCGATCCTGCTCAGAGAGGCAAGCGAGTTCAGCGTAGTCGCTAGCTCTGGTCAGCCACCTCGGGACCCAGTGACGCTGCCAATCCGCTATCAGGGTGAACTCCTGGGTCAGTTGCAGCTGGCTCCCCGTACTCCTGGTGAAGCCTTCACGACCGCCGATCTCCGCCTACTCGACGAGCTTGCGCGCCAGGCGGGGGTAGCGGCGCACGCCGTCGAGCTGCATACCGAATTGCAACGAGCGCGCGAGCGCCTGGTCATCGCGCGCGAGGAGGAGCGACGACGTTTGCGGCGCGACCTGCACGATGGCCTGGGGCCGCAACTCGCCAGCCAGACGCTCACGCTCTCCGCTGCGTCAAAGCTCCTCCGCACCGACCCCGCCGCCGCCGAGGAGTTATTGGCCGAAGCGCTCACGCATGCGCAGACAGCGGTGAGCGATATCCGCCGGCTGGTCTACGGCCTGCGGCCGCCAGCGCTCGACGATCTGGGCCTCGTCGGCGCGCTCGCAGACCAGGCGGCCCGGTACTCCGCGAGTGGTCTGCGGGTCACTATTACCGCGCCAGATGAATTTCCGCCCTTGCCCGCCGCAGTGGAGGTCGCTTGCTACCGTATCGCGCAGGAGGCGCTGACGAACGTGGCGCGCCATGCCCAGGCGCGTTGGGCGACGCTCACACTCGCTGTTGACGCGCCTGGCGCCACGTTGACACTGGAGGTCGAGGATGATGGCTGTGGGCTGCCCACCCAGGTCCACGTCGGTGTGGGTCTCACCTCAATGCGTGAGCGCGCCGCCGAGTTGGGGGGAACCTGCGTCGTCGAGGCGGCGTCTGGCGGGGGCGTCCGGGTCTACGCGCGGCTGCCGCTCTCGTCCTGATCAATTGCTGTACGGGAAAGATGTCTTATGGAGCCAGTACGTATCCTGATCGCCGACGATCATCCCGTCTTTCGCTTTGGGCTGCGCGCGCTGCTCGGCGCCGAGCCAGATTTCGTGGTGGTCGGCGAGGCGACGACTGGCGAGGAGGCGCTCACGCTCGCCGAATCCTTGCAGCCTGAGGTGGTCTTAATGGATGTCAACATGCCGGGGCTGAACGGGATCGAGGCGACCAGCCGCATACTGAAGATTTCGCCAGGGATTGGTGTGCTAATCGTGACCATGTTCGATGATGACGCCTCGGTCTTCGCGGCGATGCGCGCCGGCGCGCGTGGCTATCTGCTCAAGGGCGCGGCAGGCGAGGAAACCATCCGGGCGATCCGCTCGGTGAGCGAGGGCGAGGCGATCTTCAGCCCAGCGGTGGCACGGCGACTGATCCAGTATTTCAGCTCCCCACCTGCCTCCCAGGCGCCAGTTTTTCCTGAGCTAACGGAGCGCGAGCGCGAGGTGCTCCAACTCATCGCCCAAGGCTACACCAACGCCGCCATCGCCGAGAGATTGACGCTCAGCCCCAAGACGGTGCGCAACCACGTCTCCAACATCTTCGGCAAGCTCCAGGTGGCAGGCCGCGCCGAGGCGATCATCCGCGCGCGCGACGCGGGCCTGGGAGGGCGACCGGATTGACCGCGACCTTGCTCGGCGCGTGTGAGAAGAGCTTGCCAGACATGCTAGAATGGCGATAGTGCGGTTCGGTCGCCGTGTGAATCGTCAGTGGAATCGCGCCATAAGATGAGAAGTGGAGCCTGCCATGCCGACCACATCTGGCGTTCATTTGCGCGCACAGCGCGCGGCGCCCCTGGTGTTGTACGCGTTCCTGTTGGTGCTGGCTGGCGCGCTGAGCGGCTGTGGCGCGCTGCGCTTCGGAGCCGCGCCGACCTCCACACCGGATGCCGCGACGATCCTCCAGCGTGCGGGGAAGGCCAGTTACCACGACGCCACCTTCACTTTGACATCCAGTTCCAGCCTGCTGGGGTCGGCGACGACTGCCACGGGTAATGGCGCTATTACCACCTCGCCCGCGCGCACACATTTCATCATGAGCATTCCGTTCGACCTCTCCCAGTTTTTGCCCACCCCTACTCCGGGCGCTACTCCAAACCCCACGCCTAGCGCGACCCCTGGCCCCACGCAGATGACGATGGAGATCATCACCGACGCCGCGACAAATACCTCCTTTATGCGCTTCACTGGCTTCCCCAGCATCCCTGGTGTCCCGCTGGGCGATGGCTCCTGGATCAAGACGACGATCAGCGGCGATGTGCCGGCGGGCGGCCCGGTTGACGTCACGGCGATCACCGGGCTGACCGATCTGGGGAAGGCGAAGACGGCGCGGCTGATCGCTGTGGAGACGCTCGACGGCGTCCGTGTGTACCATCTGCAATCCAGCGTCACGACCACGACGACCATGGGCACTACCTCCATCTCCTCCACCACCGTCACGGATTACTACGTACGCCAGGACAGCTACCGCCCTGTGAAACTGGTCGCAAATACATCAGGATCGGGTCTCGGAAGCTCCGGCGTCTCCACCACAACTCTCACCTTCACGGCCTACGACACCGGCGTCACTATTGACCTGCCGCAGGTCTAGTTGAAGAGGTGGATGGTCGTTGACGGCTGCTGGAAAGGGCGCATTGATGTGGCGGAAACGCGCGTGGGGCAATCTTCGTCCGCTTGGATTCATGGCGGCTGTGTTTCCGCTGCTGCTCGCGTCTATGATTCAGTGGAAAGCCATCCGACGCCGAGGCGATCATCTGCGCGCGGCGTCTGAATCGATAGGTGAGCCGGTTAGACGCAATCTTGCTCGATAGATATAGGATGGGCTTGTCAGGCGTGCTAGACTGGCGATAGTGCGGCTACTCACCTGCGCAGAGCGTGGGATTAGCAAACGCATAAGCGCCAACGTTATCAGACTGGCAATACTAGGAGGCGTCCCTCATGTTCGTCAAGCCAACCGCCACTGTGCGCACGCGACGCCGGATCATCCACTCTAGCGTACTCATTGCGTTTGTTCTACTCGCCGCTGCGCTGGCCGGGTGCGGCGCGCTAAACGTCGGCGGCGCTAAAGCGACCGCTACACCAGACGCGGCGACGATCCTGCAGCGTGCGTCGACTGCTTCCTATAAAGACGCGACATTTACCCTTACCTTGTCCACCCTGATCTCAGGGACGACGACGACTGGCACGGGAAGCGGCGCGCTTACGAAGTTGCCAGAGCGCGCGAAGCTCACGCTGATCATCCCCTTCACGCTCGCGGGAACGACCAATACTGTTACATTCGATATCGTCGTGGACAAAGCGACCGATAGCACCTACACGCGCATCACCGGACTTCCCGTCGGCTCCGACAAGTGGACGAAGACCACCACCAGCAGCGACGTCAGCGGCAGCCCAGTCAATGTCTCATCGTTGATTGACGTGGACAAGCTGAAGGACGCGAAGCTGATTGGCGTCGAGACAGTCGATGGCGTCAAGGTTTATCACGCGCAGGCCACTGGATCGACCACCACCACGACCGCAGGCTCCACGCCAACTACCTCTGACAGCACGACCGATATCTACGTCCGCACAGATAACTACCGCGTGCAGAAGATCAGCTCGCATATAACCGGTGACACTGCCAGCGACGTCTCGCTGACCTTCACGGCCTACGACACCGGCGTCACCATCGATCTCCCGCAGGTCTAGGCGCAGGCTGGTCGACATTGACGGCTAACGGAAGCGGCGCATTGATGTGGCGGAAACGCGTGTGGCGGGGCGCCCATCGCCCAGTGGGGTACGTGGCGACCCTGCTTCCACTGCTTCTGCTCGCCGCATGTGGCGTGGTGGGAAGGACTGCGACGCCTACGGCGACAGCGGGGACGATCACGCCGCCATTGCTCTAGCAGCGCGCTACGATGCTTCCGCCGAAGACGATTGGTTTGCGGTTCGCCGCCTCACAGCCAAACGTCGGCTACGCCTGCGCGCAGAACACCGGCGGCAAAGATTTCGATCCCACGCCCTTCGTCTTCCACACCCCAGACGGCGGGCAGACCTGGGCGCCGATCGCGACGCCCTTCTCGACGGCGCTCAATAGCCCCTGCGATGTCTGGGGCAATGCGTCCGATCCTCACGACCTGCTCGTCGCCCGCTCGCCCCAGAAGTCTGCTGACGACATCAAGTATCTTTCTATACACAGCGCGTCTATGTGGACATCACAGTATCATAAGAGATGACAGCAGATGACTGCGCGTTGACAGTGGCGCAGGCGGCGGGCTATACTACGCTTGCCGCGCGTCGCTCTGGCGCGAGGGTTCATGGTGGCCGTAGCTCAGCCGGCAGAGCGCCAGGTTGTGGCCCTGGAGGTCGCGGGTTCAAGTCCCGTCGGTCACCCCCAACAATCCAACGATGCCCTGGAGACTGATAATTACGGCGCCCAGGGCATCTGGCTGCTTGACCGGGTTTTGCGCTCACTCCCCCCGCTCGCTCCCCTGTGAGGGCAAGTCAGGGCCCAGCGGCGTCAGTGAGGTCGAAGGCGATCATCACCGGCGATTCGCTCTCCTCGCGTCCACCCGCAGCCGCGTACATCCGTCGCGCGGCAGTATTGCTGGGGCTTGTCAGCACCCACGCTTCACGACACCCCAACGTCCTGACGCGCTCCAGGAGCGCCGCGAGCACCTGCCTGCCTATACCCCGACCTTGATGTGTCGCAGCCACCCCCACTTCGTTCATCCACAACTCAGGCGGCTTATCGGGATGAACGTAGTGCAGCGCCGAGGCCATCGCCACGACCTGCCCATCATCGATGGCGACCGCCAGGTGGTGGCGCGGATCGGCAAGGAACTCGGCGCTCCAGCGCGCGTCCACAGGACCGTCGAACACGTCTGGCGCGACCTGCTGAAGGATCGCCCCATCATCAGGTCCGAGAATGCGAATGGTGATTGGCATGGAAACGCTCGCTTCGACTGGAAAGCGCATGAGCCTGGCTCTGTCGCATCATACCGCGCGGCGACTCTGTGGCGCTTGCCCGCGCCAGGGGTTGCAAGGCGGCGCAAGGTGGAGCCGAGCGTCTGGAGCATGGCGAGCAGATCATGGCCCTCAGCGATGCTTACCGCATATCCCGCGTTTGCGGATAGCGCCCTGCGCGCCACTACTCGCAGCGGCTCATCTCCTCCCGTGGAGACACAGCGAGCGTCCGAACGACCCTTGGCGCTCTTCCCTGGTCGTGGTATAATTCTCAGCACAGTTAGTGTATATCGTACACTAAACACTAACCTCCCTTTAACACAGTCGTATTCTGCAGTGGAGAGGCGCTCGCCAACCCTGGCTCATGCGCCCACGAGTCCTCAACGGGAGGGCGTCCATGACCAGTTCAACTCGTAGCCGCGAAGACGAACGTGTGGCGCCAGACGACGTGTTCGACGTCGTCATCATCGGCGGCGGCATCGCGGGCCTCTCGGTCGCGCTGACCCTCCCCGCCGACCTCTCAGTCGCGCTGATCACCAAGGCCGCGTTGGGCGAGAGCAATACCCGCTACGCCCAGGGCGGGCTGGCCGCCGCCGTCGGGCTGGACGACGATCCCGCGCTGCACTTGCGCGACACGCTTGCGGCGGGCGCCGGGCTGGTGGATGAAACCGCGACGCGGGCGCTGGTCGCCGAGGCGCGGGAAGCAGTCGCCTGGCTGATTCGCCTGGGAGCGCGCTTCGACGAGCGGGATGACGCGCCTGCCACCGCGCTGCCCAACCTTCCGGCTCACTATGATCTGACGCTCGAAGCCGCGCACAGCCGCCGCCGTGTGCTGCATGCGCGCGACGCCACTGGCGCCGAGATCGAGCGCGCGCTCGTCGCCGCGGTCCGCAGCCGCCCTGCAACAGTCATCCTTGAACAGGCGCTCGCGCTGGACCTGCTCGTGGATGATGGGCGCTGTGTCGGTGTAGAAGTCGCGCGCGGGGGCGGTCGGGAGCGGCTGCGCGCCAGGCGGGCGGTCGTGCTGGCGAACGGCGGCGCGGGGCAGCTGTGGCTGCGCACCTCGAACCCGCGCGGCGCCACGGCGGACGGGATGGCGATCGCCTGGCGGGCGGGCGCGGCGCTGGCCGACCTGGATTTCGCGCAGTTCCATCCCACCGTGCTGACGCCGCCAGATGGGCGTGGCGAGCCGTTCCTGGTCTCCGAGGCGGTGCGTGGCGAGGGCGCGTATCTGCGCAACGCGCGCGGCGAGCGCTTCATGGCGCGCTACTCCCCGCAGGGCGAGCTAGCCCCGCGCGATGTCGTGGCCCGCGCGATCCTGAGCGAGATGCTCTCCGAAGGCGCGCCGAGCGCCTTCCTCGACCTGCGCCACCTGCCAGCGCACGAGGTTCATGAACGCTTCCCGACCATCGCAGCGGCCTGCGCGCGCGCCGGGCTGGACCTCGCCACCGACCTGATTCCCGTCGCTCCAGCGGCGCACTACTTCATGGGCGGCGTCGTGGTGGACACCGCGGCGCGCACGACCCTGGCGCAGCTCTACGCTGTCGGCGAGGCGGCCTGCACAGGCGTGCATGGCGCCAATAGGCTCGCCAGCAACTCGCTACTTGAAGGGCTGGTCTTCGGTAGGCGCGCCGCGCGCCAGATCGCGCTGAACAGCGACGAGTCGTGGCCCACCGCGCCGGCGTTGCCCGGCGACGAGATCCCCATCGACGGGATTATCACGCCGCTCGTAGATCTGGCTGGTCCAGTGGCGGCGGAGACGCGCATGCGGCTCCAGCGCGTGATGTGGGAGCGGGTCTCGCTGCGACGTGACGCAGAGGGGCTGAATAGCGCGCAGGAGACGCTGCGGGCGCTGGCTGGGGGCGCGGCGGTCGATCCTGAGACGGGGAACCTGCTCCTGGTGGCGCAACTCGTGGTCGCGGCGGCGCTGGCGCGGACGGAGAGTCGTGGCGGGCACTACCGGCTGGACTATCCCGACCGCGACCCGGCCCGCGATGGACGCCACACGCTGCTGATTCCGGGCGCGACGACGGATACCATCGTCGCGGCGGTTGAAACGGTGGTGGCCCATGCCTGAGCAAGCGTCTCCCTTCGACCCGCTCTTCGATCCCGACCTCATCCGCCGCGCGCTGGCCGAGGACATCGGACGCGGCGACGTGACCACCGAGGCGACGATTCCAGCGGGCTTGCGAGCCACGGCGCGTATCGTGGCGCGTGAGGCGGGCGTCGTCGCGGGCTTGCCGCTGGCGCAGCGTGTCTTCGCCGCGCTCGATCCCGCTGCGACCTTCGCGGCGCGGGTGGCCGATGGCGACAAAGTGGAGGCTGACGCGACGCTGGCGCGCATTACTGGCGAGGCGCGCGCGCTGCTTATCGCCGAGCGGGTCGCGCTCAACTTCCTGGGGCGGCTCTCCGGCATCGCGACGCTGACGGCGCGCTGTGTCGCGGCGGTGGCGGACTCGCGGGCGCAGATCGTGGATACACGCAAGACGACGCCGGGGCTACGCGCGCTGGAGAAATATGCCGTGCGCATGGGCGGTGGGCGCAACCATCGCGCCGGGCTGGACGACGGCGTGCTCATCAAGGACAACCACATCGCGGCGGGGGGCGTGCGTCCGGCGATCCTGCGCGCGCGCGAGCATGCCTCGCATCTGCTGCGCATCGAGGTAGAGTGCGAGGACGAGCGGCAGGTCAGCGACGCGGTGGAGAGCGGCGCCGACGTGATCTTGCTGGACAACATGCCATTGGAGCGGCTGCGCGCCAACGTGGAATGGATTCGCACGCACGCGCCTACCACCATCATCGAGGCCTCTGGCGGTATCGGGACGGACCCCGCGCGCCTGGCCGCCGTCGCCGCGACCGGCGTGGACCTGATCTCGCTGGGCGCGCTGACACACTCGGCGCCGAACTTCGACGTATCACTGGAGTTCGATCCCGCCGCGAAGGGAGCGGAAAGATGAGCGTACAGATTCCCGTGGTCTCGACGCCGCTGACAGTCGAGTGCGAGGAGAGCCAGGAGAGCGTCATCCTGCCGAGCCTGGACGCCTGGCGCAGGCAGGAGCCAGCCGCGCTAAGCGCGCGTGGACGGCACGCCGGAGCCGAGCGCGCCGACGCCATCCCGCGCGAGTACGCGCAGATGAGCGCCGAGGAGCTGGACCGGCGCATCGCCGCCGCCCGCGCAACATTGGGCGAGCGTGTCGTCATCCTGGGACACCACTACCAGCGCGATGAGATCATCAAGTACGCCGACATGCGCGGCGACTCCTTCAAACTGGCGCAGTACGCGCAACAGCGCTCCGAGGCCGACTATATCCTCTTCTGCGGCGTGCACTTCATGGCCGAGAGCGCGGACATCCTCAGCGCGCCGCATCAGGCGGTGATCCTGCCGAATCCGGCGGCGGGCTGCTCGATGGCCGACATGGCGAACATCGCCGAGGTCGAGGAGTGCTGGGACGCGCTGATGGACCTCTACCGCGACGAGGTCTCTGACGCTGAGGACGCGCTGGCGCCGGTCATCCCGGTGACATACATGAACTCGGCGGCGAACCTCAAGGCCTTCTGCGGAATACATGGCGGTATCGTCTGCACGTCGTCCAACGCCGAGCAGGCGCTGCGCTGGGCATTCGCGCGCGGGCGACGTGTGCTCTTCTTCCCCGACGAGCACCTGGGGCGCAACACCGCGCTCACGATGGGTATACCGGAGAACGAGATCGCGGTCTGGAACCAGCGGCTCGACTTCGGCGGCGTCGCGGACGACCAGACGCTCCTGGATGCGCGCGTGATCCTCTGGAAGGGCTGGTGCTCGACGCATCAGCGTTTCGCTCCGGAGCAGATCGCCGAGGCGCGCGCGGCATATCCGGGCGTGCGCGTCGTCGTGCATCCCGAGTGCCGGCGCGAGGTGGTGGAGGCGGCGGACCTCAATGGCTCGACCGAGTACATCGTCAAGGTGATCGAGGAGTCGCCCGCCGGGACGATCTGGGCGGTGGGCACGGAGGTCAACCTGGTCAAGCGGCTGGCGCGGGAACATCCCGACAAGACGATCTTCTGCCTCGACCCCGTCGTCTGCCCCTGCTCGACGATGTACCGTATCCACCCGGCGTATTTAGCTTGGGTACTGGAAAGCCTGGTGGAGGGCAAGGTCATCAACCAGGTGAGCGTGGACGCGGAGACGGCGCGCTGGGCGAAGGTCGCGCTGGAGCGCATGCTGGCGAACAAGGGATAGCCTCCCCTCCCCGCTTGCCCTCGCGCCAGCCGACAGGTAGAATCCCATCAGGAACACACGATGTTCCAGCGGCTCAAGCGCGGGGTGGCGGGGAGTAGCGCATATGCGGCGGTGTCGGACGTGTGGGGCGGCGCTCGAAGCTGGGGCGAACTTCTGCGGGCATTGTGGCTCGGCCATCACGATCACCGCGCCCAGGATCCCGGTCCTCTCGTCGGCGCGTGCGCCGTCATCCCGCAACACGAGCGTCGTCGCGGTCCCCTCCGCCTCTCCGCCCGCGCGGCGCATCCGTCCACCTGCTCCGGCCAGCGTCTCGGTGCGCTATGGGCCAACGCGCGCCCAGCCACGCCGTGTGCGCCCCAAGTCGCGCTTTCTCGCGGCGGCGCTTGAGTGGGCGTTCCCCGGCCTTGGGGTGATGTACACCGGCAGGTTCTGGACGGGCGCGCTCGTCCTCATCGGCACGTTCATCGCTACCGGTGTGGCCGTGAGCCGCGCGATGGCGAGTTCCCCCAACGCGCAGTTCGAGGACGTGCTGACGTTCCTCGCGTGGCTCCTCCTGGCGCATCTCGTCTGGCTCCTCCTGCGCATGATCTGGGCGTGGCGTTTGGCCAGCCGCGCTACCCGCCTCTACCGGTTGTATGCGGGCTGACTGGCAGACGATGTGGAGCTGATATAGTGGCCACGCTCTCGGCTCTGAAGAGCCGGAGCACGATGACGGCGGGGCTGGAGACCTCTCGTGCGCCAAGAGGCGAATCCGACTCGGCGCCGCTCCCGCGATAGTCAGGGTGTCAAGAAAAAAGTGCACCCAATGGGCCAGCCCACGACCCCCGTCGACGCCGCACAGAACTTTTCATGCCATCTTCCACACGATGCGCAATCGTCCGATTTTCGCGAATCCCGACTATGACGCGCTGATCCGGCGGGCGCTCGCTGGCGCGCTGGTGGCTCCCCCGCGTGGTGTGGCAGGTCATGCCGACGCATGTGCATCTCGTTCTGCTCACCTTACCCGATCTCCCACCGGGACGGGTGATGCGCCTTATCAAGTGGCGGACTGCACAGGCGCTGCTGGCGCTGGCCACCGAACTTCGAGGCGAGTTGGGCGATCACATCTGGCAGGAGGGCTACGACTTGGTCGAGCTCACCACCCAGCGCCAGTGCGCCGCCGCAGTGCGCTATGTCCAAGAGAATCGCCGCGCCTCCGGGCTGGAAGACTGAGCAGGGAATGCGGGGCGAAGGTCCCGCCGCACGATATGAAGGACTCCGGTCCGTAGCGTGTGCCCCGGCGCTTTAGCGGCGGGATTTGCCCCTTGGGGAACTTTTCGTCGCGCCGCGCCGTCACCCTGCCTGTGAGGCTCACACCGACCGTAGCGCTCCTCTAGCACGAACAGATTCACAAGGGAGGGTACATCATGCTGCGACGTACCAGGTTGTCACGATTGCTCTTGAAGCTCGCGCCCGCGACGCTCGCGCTTGTCCTGTTCGCCGCCCAGGCCACGCCCGCCGCCGCCTGTGGCAGTCTGCTCGCGCCCAACGGGGCGATCCGCCTCGCACGCGCCGCCACGCTGGTGGACTGGCACGATGGCGTCGAGCGCTACATGACCAGCTTCTCCTATCAGGGAGATGTGGACAACGTCGGCTGGATCGTCCCGCTGCCGGCGAACCCGGAGAAGATCGAGGAGGGCGGCGGCTGGACACTCCAGCGACTGGTGCGCGAGACGCATCCCGTTCCACAGAACGTCTTCGCGGAAGGCGACACGCGCGCGACGGCGGCCAGCGGCGCTGTGGTTCTCCAGCAAGTGCGGGTGCAGGCGCTGGACATCACCGTCGTCAAGGGCAGCGGCGACGAGATCGTGCGCTGGGGACGCGACAACGGCTTCTTCATCGATAAGGAGACCGAGGAGCACCTGCTCGGCTATGCCAAAGGCTCGCCGTACTTCATGGCGGCCAAGTACGACACCGCGGCGGCCAGAGCGCGTGGCCAGTTGCAGGGCGATGGCGCGCCAGTGCTGATCACGATGCGCATCCCGCACCCCTGGATTCCCTTCGAGGTGCTCGCGCTGGAGGGGCAGCAGGTGCAGGCCGATCTCTACTTGCTTACCGATACGCCGGTGTATGCGAGCGACATGGACTCCAGCATCGGACGCTCATCCATCGGCGCGGATGTGCCCAACGCGCCGGGGCTGAAGGTCGCGTTCCAGGAGAAGATGAACGCGGCGCTCTACAAGGATCTCTCGACCGACAAGAACATGGGCTGGGTGCGCCCCAATAGCTACCTGACGTACCTGACACTCGACGCGCCGGAGCCGAAGGTGACGTACGACATGGGTGTCAGCGCGACGGGGGTGATTCGCATCGCGCCGTATGGGACCGAGCCGATGGCCGTCGTGGATGGCGTGACCTCGCGTGAGTGGCCGCTACGTCTGCCGCTGGGCGCGCCGCAGGTGGCGCTGACGCTGGCGATCCTGCTGGCATTCGGCCTGACGATCTTCCTCCTCGTTCGCGCGGCGGTGAAGGTTCCAGCGCGCGAGGCGGAGTAGCGCTCGCGGGCCGCGTTGGGGGGCGTGGGGGGTGCGCTAGCATGCGGGCGAGCGGTTACGGTGGAGCCCATCTGCTGCGCGCCTGTGGCCGTCCTCCTGCGCATCCCCGCCGTGCTCGTGCTCGCGCCACTCGTCTCGCTGCGCGGCGTCCTGCAAGCTCCCTCCTGGACAGTGAGCATCTTGACGCCAACGCTACTGCTTCTGCGGGCAATCCTTCCCGGTCGCTGGCCCTCTCTCGCTCTGTCGTGTGCATGAGGCATCAGCTTGTTTGTGCTGGCCTGGGACGCTCATTGGTTGTTCTAGGGGGGTCGGCATTCATGCCTGCCTTTCAGATGCCGGCGCTGGGCGGCGGCGCTGGGCGGCGGCGCTGGGCGGCGGCGCTGGGCGGCGGCGCTGGGCGGCGGCGCTGGGCGGCGGCGCTGGGCGGCGGCGCTGGGCGGCGGCGCTGGGCGGGTAGGGCGCATACGTCCGCGCAGTCTCCTCCAGTGGTATCAGTCTCCCTCATTATGGAGAAGTGGCGGAGACTGGGGAAAGTGAGGGAGACTGGCGGGAGCGCGCAGGCGTGGAAGACTACGATCCAGCTCTGCTTGGTCCAGCTGGGCGCACCGGGCGCTCGCCTCGTGCAGAACGCGCTACCGTGGTCTATGTGCGTCGCTTAGACGAAGGATCTCGTCCACGACGCGCGCGAGCGGCGCGGTAGCGTCGATGA
>Ga0070706_100001486_pt1 | contig 24592 bp, 20 predicted proteins | sample KBSK5501metaG_FD_65476 | JGI IMG/M metagenome (GOLD analysis project Ga0070706, IMG submission 65476) | Corn, switchgrass and miscanthus rhizosphere microbial communities from Kellogg Biological Station, Michigan, USA - KBS K5-50-1 metaG | ecosystem: Host-associated > Plants > Roots >... | reverse complement strand
GCTCGGTGACGTATTCGCTTCATCCCGGTGCCGAGCAAGACATCGCTGACGCCTTGGATTTCTATACGGAGCAGGCTGGCCTGCTGGTTGCACAGCGGTTTCTGGACGAATTTGAACGTGTGGCCAGGCTCCTGGTCACGCATCCTGGCTTCGGCACACCAACCACGAAAGGCCGCCGCGCATTTCCGCTGCGCGTTTTTCCATACTCCGTCGTGTATCGGAACCTCGAGGCAGGCATTCGCGTCATTGTCGTTCGCCACCAGCACAGAAAGCCAGGCTACGGCGGCGCAAGGCGGTAGTAGCGTGGCGCGCTCTCGCGAGGAGACGGCCAATCCTTCCTTCAAGCGGACGTGCCTTCGGCACGCCGCTTAAGTCAAACGTTGGGCGTCAGGAGCATCATCGTCGGTGTGCGCGCCGAAAGGGGTCAAGTCATGTCGAACGTGATTGCAGGGGTTACCACCGAGGTCTTGCAAGCCTTTGCCGATGCGTGGAATCGCCACGATGTCGATGCCCTGATGTCGTTCATGAGCGATGACTGCGTCTTCGAAGCCTCTGCAGGCCCGGATATTTGCGGCGCCCGCTACGCAGGGCGTGAGGCTGTGCGGGCCGCCTTCGCTGAAGTCTGGACAACCTTCCCGGATGCCCACTGGGGCAACGCTAGCCATTTTGTCCATGGGGACAGGGGAGTTTCCGAATGGACGTTCACAGGAACGCGGGCGGACGGTACCTGCGTCGAAGTTCGTGGTTGTGATCTGCTCACCTTTCGAGGCGACAAGATCGCGCTGAAGAACTCTTATCGGAAGAACCGTCCGCCTCTCGGCAGCCCGAAGCGCTGAGTCCGCTCATGCGCCCGGGCACGCAACGGGCTTGACAAACAAGTCCTCATAGAAGAGGCCGTCCTATGCAGATGCCGCCCAGCGACTCCAACCCGAGACTCTTCATCGTCGACGACGAGGCCGCGCTGACACAGTCTTCGTAGGCCTGGTGGCGACCAGCGAGTCATCGTGTACCGCCATCATTGACGGGCCGTCGCCAGCTGTGACGGTGGTCACGTTGCCGTCCGAAGTCCAGTGGAAACACTCAAGTCGCGCGCGTCTCAGGTCGATACATTGGGCCAGCATCGAGACAATGGCACACCCGTGCGAAAGCCGGGGTCGCAAAGCTTCCGGTCTAAGGCCTTCGGGCTACGACAGCGGGGTTGCCCGAAACGACGGCCGCGTCACCGCGGCCGCCGCGCACTGCGCCGGCCTTCCCGGCGCCGCGGCAACCCTGCGCCGGCGCTTCTCCGACTCCAGGCCTTCACGCCCTTGAAGGGCCTCGCTGCTTGTCGAGGAGTGACCGCCTGTGGATACCGTGATCCGGCTCATCGTTCTGATCGAGAAGCGCCTCGTGCGCTGGGCTGCAGCGCCGCTGCTGGCCGCTTTGGTCTTGTTTGCCAGCCCGGCCGCGGCCGACGTGCAGGCCAAGGTGGCCGACGACCTGCGCGTCGCGCTGCACATGCCGGGGGCGCCGCAGAAGCCGTGGCTGCGTGAGCTGGCCGGCGAGCGCTATGTGCGCGCCGTCATCGTCGCCGACTCGGCCGATCCCGAACTGCGCGCTCTGCGCGCTCATGTGGTCGCCGTCGGCGGCGCAGTCAACTACCGCTACGTTTCGGTGAGTGCTTTGTCGGTGCTGCTGCCGGCGGCGCGTATCGACGAGATCGCCGTCCGCGCCGACGTGCAGAGCATCTCGCCCAACCGACCGGTGCGCCGTACCTGGAGCACTCTGGAGCGCTCGACCGGCGCTGCCGATCTGCGCGCAGCGGCCTTCGATGGTCTGGACGGCCGCGGTGTCGGCATCGCGGTGCTTGATTCCGGCGTCGCATGGAACCACGCCGCGTTCGCCGACGACCGCGGACGCAGCCGCGTCGTGCGCGCGGTCGATCTGTTGAAGGCCGCCGACGTCGCCGGCAAGCTGTGGCGCCCCGGCGTCGACAGCGCCGAGCTGCTGTACAGCGCCGGCGGCGCGCGCCTCACCGCGGCCTTCGAACACCTGATCGCCGCCGACGGCACGAAGACAGCCGACCCTCACGGTCATGGCAGCCACGTCGCCGGTGTCGCCGCCGGGCGCAACGCCGGCGGCGTGGTCGAGTCGGGCGGCATTGCCCCCGGCGCCAACTTGTTCGACGTCAAGGTGCTCGACGAGTCGGGCGACGGCGAGCTCGGTGACGTGCTCGCGGGCATCGACTGGGTCATCCAGCATGCCGAGGAGTACGGCATCCGCGTGCTCAACGTCAGCCTGGCGGCCGACTCGACCGAGTCGTACCTGACCGACCCGCTGTGCCGCGCCGTGCGCGGTGCCTCGGCGGCCGGCATCACGGTCGTCGTCGCCGCCGGCAATTTCGGCAAGAACGCGCAAGGTGCCGAGGTCTACGGCACGATCAGCGCGCCGGGCAACGATCCGTCGGTCATCACCGTCGGCTCGGCCAACAGCAAGGGCACGGCGACGCGCGCCGACGACAGCGTCAACTTCTTCAGCTCGCGCGGACCGACGCGAGGCGGCTTCGGCTACGCACACGGCGCGCGTAATGCCGACAACCTGCTGAAGCCCGATCTCGTTGCGCCCGGCAACCGCATCGTCGGTGTGCTGGCGTCCGACAAGCAAGGCTCGGTCGACGCTTTCAATGCCATCGTCAGCCTCCATCCCGAGCTCGCCGCTCCCTATGGCGGCACCGCGCAGCCCAAGCTGCGCCAGCTCATGGATCTGAGCGGCACGTCGATCGCCGCACCGGTGGTCGCCGGCACGGTGGCGCTGATGCTGCAGGCCAACCCCGGGCTGACGCCGCCGCTGGTGAAGGCGATGCTGCAGTACAGCGCGCAGCCGATGGCCGGTGCCAACCTGCTGCAGCAAGGCGCGGGCCTGCTGAACGCCAGCGGCGCCGTCGCGCTGGCCGATGCGCTGCGGCGCGACATCGGCAACGCCATCAAATCCGGCACGCTGGTTCCCGGCGCGCCGCTGCTCGCCCCCGGCAAGCTGCTGCCGGCGCCGGCCTCGCTTCTCAACGGCAGCCTGGTGCCGTGGAGCCGCATCGCCTTCGCCGGCGGCGACCAGGTCGTCAGCGGTAGCGCGCTGTTCACGCAGCATCAGCCGATCTGGGATCCCAAGCTCGTGTGGGCGCGCGGCAGCACGCTGCGTTATCACCTGAACTACGCAGCGGACACCCCGGACTGGGTGCGTTCCATCGTCGCCCGGCCGGCGGACAGCCAGCGCCTGGTCGGCGCCGGCGTGGTGCTGGCGACGCCGCTCGCCGGCGTCAGCTCGCTGCGCGGTGCCCGCGGCGCCTTCCTGCCGACCGCCACGCTGGCTGGCTGGCTCGCCGCCGGCAGCGGCCTGGTGCTGAGCGAGGGGCTGGTCCTCAGCGAAGGCCTGGTGCTGAGCGAAGGGCTCGTCCTGAGCGAAGGCTTGGTGCTCAGCGAGGGCCTCGTCCTGAGCGAGGGCCTGGTGCTCAGCGAAGGGCTGGTGCTGAGCGAAGGGCTGGTCTTGAGCGAAGGCGCTCTCGGCGGCGAACGCTGAAACCCGAGCCGACTGAAGACGATGAACCGCGCCGCCGCTGCCGAAGCCGTCGCGCCGTGCCCCTGGTGGCTGGGTGCGCACCGGCTGCTGATGCCGGACTACAACCGCAAGGCTGCGTTGTACTGGTGGGCGGTGGTGCTGATCGGCGCGGCGATCATCGGCCACGCGCTGCAGATGCTGGCCGGTTCGTCGTGGACCGTGTGGGCGCACCTGATCGGCGCCACTGCGCTGGCGATGCTGGCTGGCCTCGTGCCGGTGCGCATCCCGCATTCGACGAACTCGTTCACTGCCGGCGAGATTTTCATCTTCCTGCTGCTGCTCGTCGCCGGACCGCAGGCGGCCGCGCTGGCTTCGGCCGGCGAGGCTGCGGTCGGCGCCTGGCGCAGCTCGAAGCGGGCGACGAGCCGCATCGCCAGCCCGGCGATGGCGGCGATTGCAATGTTTGCCGCCGGCTCGCTGCTGCATGCCGCGCAGGGGGGACTGCAACGCCTGGGCCCGGCGCACGACGGCCTGCTGCTGGTGGCATCGATCGCTTTCGCGCTGCTGTACTTCGTGTTCAACACGGTGCTGGTGACGATGTTGCCGCGGCTCAAGCGCAACGAGCCGCTGGACCTGCGCGCCTTCGTCGGCGCCTTCGGCTGGCTCGGTGTCGCGTACGCCGGCAACGCATCGGTGGCGACCTTCCTGTTTCTGAGCTTCCGCCAGTCAGGCCTCGTGGTCGTCATCGCCGCAGTGCCCATCGTCGTCATCCTGCTGACCACGGGCCACTACTTCTTCCGTCGCGAAGAAGCCGAGGAAGCGGTGCGCAAGGCGCGGGAGCAGCAGGCGGCGCAGCGCCAGGCGCTGGAGAACGCGCGTCACGCCGGCATGGCCGAGATCGCGACCAACGTGCTGCACAACGTCGGCAACGTGCTGAACAGCGTCAACGTCTCGGTAGAGCTGATCGCCAATCGCGTGCGCGACTCGGAAGCCGCCGGGCTGGCGCGCGTGGTCGCGCTGCTCGAGCAGCATGCCGGCGACCTGGGAAACTGGATCGAGAACGACCCGCGCGGCAAGGTGCTGCCCGCGTTTCTGCAACACGTGGCCGACGCCCTGGCCGAGGAGCAGCGCGCGGTGAACGACGAGCTCGCGGCACTGGACCGCAACGTCAAGCACATCCGCCAGATCGTGACGACGCAGCAGTCGTACGCCGGCAACTCGAGCGTCGTCGAGCCGGTGGAGGTGGCCGAGCTCGTCGAGGACGCGCTGCGCATCGGTACCGGCGCGCGCGCCGACCACGACGTCGAGATCGTGCGTCGCTTCGAGCGCGTGCCCTCGCTGCTGCTCGACAAACACCGCCTGCTGCTGATCCTCGTCAACCTCATCAGCAACGCCTGCCATGCGATGCAGCGCCTGCCGGCGCCGGCGCATCGGTTGACGTTGGGGGTCGAGCTGGCGAATCCGAACGATGGGGCCGACCGCCTGCGCGTCACCGTCAGCGACAGCGGCGAAGGCATTCCGGCCGAGAACCTGACGCGCATCTTCGGCCACGGCTTCACGACCAAGAAAGATGGCCACGGCTTCGGCCTGCACAGCTGCGCGCTGGCGGCGCGCCTGATGGGCGGCACGCTGGCGGTCGCCAGCGACGGCCCCGGCCGAGGCGCCACCTTTACCCTCGAACTGCCGCTGCAACCCAGCGGCGAGACACCATGACGACACCGTCCAACCGCCGCATCCTGCTCGTCGACGACATGCCGACGATCCACGACGACTTCCGCAAGATCCTCGGCGCTGGCGCGGCACCGGCCAAGCTGGCGCTGAAAGCGGCGCGGGCCGCGCTGTTCGGCGACGACGGTCCGGCGGTCAAGCCCGGAAAGACGGCGCCGGCGTCGTTCGACCTCGACTCGGCCTACCAGGGCGAAGCGGGGCTGGCCAAGGTCGAGGCTTCGCTGCGCGAGGGCCGGCCGTACGCGATGGCCTTCGTCGACATGCGCATGCCGCCAGGCTGGGACGGCGTGGAGACGATCGAACGCCTGTGGCAGGTCGACCCCAAGCTGCAGGTCGTCATCTGCACTGCCTATGCCGACACGTCGTGGGAAGAGGTTCTGGATCGGCTGGACGCACGCGACCGTCTGCTGATCCTCAAGAAGCCGTTTGACAGCATCGAGGTGCGCCAGCTCGCCAACGCGCTGACCGCCAAGTGGCAGATGAACGAGCAACTGGCCTGCCAGATCGACCGCCTCGAAGAGGCGGTTGGGGAGCGCACACGCGAACTGTCGGACGCCAACGCCGCGCTGCAGGCGCAGATCGACGAACGCAAGCGCCTCGAGGCGCAGCTCGTGCAGTCAGAGAAGCTGGTGTCGATCGGTCAGCTCGCGGCCGGCGTCGCGCACGAGATCAACAACCCGATCGGCTACGTGTTCTCGAACTTCGGCACGCTGGAGGGCTACCTGGAAAGCCTGTTCCGCATGTTCGACGCGTGCGAAGCGGCGGCAGCGCAGACGCCTGCGGTCGCCCAAAGGCTGCGCGCGCTGGCCGACGAGCTGCAGCTCGAATACCTCAAAGAAGATGTGCCCAGCCTGATGCGTGAGTCGAAGGAAGGCATACGCCGCGTGCGCCAGATCGTCAGCGACCTGAAGGACTTCTCGCACGTCGACCACCAGCAGACCTGGCAGCATGCCGACATCGAGCGCGGCATCGACAGCACACTCAACATCGTGGCCAGCGAGCTGCGCTTCAAAGCCGACGTCGTGAAGGAATACGGTGGCGTCGGCAGCGTCGAGTGCCTGCCGTTGGAGATCAACCAGGTGGTGATGAATCTCGTCGTCAACGCCGCGCATGCGATCGACCCTGAGCGCGCCGAATGCGGCCGCATTGTCGTGCGCACCGGCATCGGCGAAGGCGAGGTGTGGATCGAGGTTGCCGACAATGGCAGCGGCATCCCGAAGGACGTGCTGCCGCGCATCTTCGATCCGTTCTACACGACCAAGCCGGTCGGCAAGGGCACGGGGCTGGGGTTGTCGCTGTCGTACGGCATCGTGCACAAGCACGGCGGCCGCATCACGGTCGACACCGAGGTCGGCCGCGGCACGACCTTCCGCGTGATGTTGCCGCTGCGGCGCGACGTCGCTGTCGAGCGCGAGGCCAAAACACTTGCCGCGTGATGGCCCGTCGACGTGATCGTCGCTGACGCGCGCATGCCGGACATGGGCGGTGTGGAGCGGTTGCGCCAGGACAGACGAGTCAGCACGTCTCTCCCTTCATTTGCCCTTGGAAAGATACTGAGGCGCCACGCTCCCGAGCGGCGTCGAGTTGATGCCCAGGTCGTGCAGCGAAGGCAAGCGACCGCTCGCGACGTTGGGCGTGCGCATGGAATCAAGGTTGTCGCGAGACATGAGCGGCTCGCCAGGCAGCAGTTCCATCAATGCCGCCTGGAGACGCCCGACACTGGCGGGCAAAGGCATCACGGGTCTTTCATGCCCCGCCCATCGTCCCGCCAGCTTCACCAGTTCGCCCAGCGTGAACACTTCGGGGCCGGCGCATTCAAAGACCTTGCCGGCGGTCGCTGGTTTGTCCAGGCAAGCCACGATCGCGCTCGCCACGTCCTGCACCCACACCGGCTGAAATTGAGCCTGAGCGTTGGCCAAGGGCACGAAGGGTGCGAACCTCTGGAAACGCGCGAAGAGGTTCATAAACCGGTCCTCGGCACCGAAGATGACCGAGGGGCGCAGGATCGTGAGGGCGAGGTCGGCGCTCCGAAGTACGGCCTCGCCTTGCGCCTTGGAACGCAAGTAGAGACTTGGCCCCTCGTCAAGCGCGCCGAGCGCGCTCACGTGCAACACGCGGCGCACGCCGGCGGCGAGGCAGGCGTTCGCCAGCTTGCGAGGCAAGTCGACATGTACGCGCCGAAACTGCGCCTCACTGCCATGCAGGACGGCGACCAGGCTGACAACCGCGTCGTGGCCCTCGACAAGTTGCGCGAGCTGAGTCGCATCGTGCACATCAGCCGTCACGAGATGTACCGTCGGCAAGGCCTGCAGATGCTTGGCTTTGGTCGGCTGCCGACTGGGCACCGTGATGCGACAGCGGCCACCCGCGTGGCTGACCAGCAGATCGCACAAACTCCGGCCGACGAAGCCGGTTCCTCCCAGAATGAGCACCTTGTCCATAGGAGGGCGGGGAAGACCACTTCATTCGTTAGGCCGCAAATGGCCAAAGAAGCACCGCACCGGCCGGAAGACATGCGCCACGCTGCTTCACCCTCGTTCAGCGACAAATCCGCCGCCAGTCCGGTCACGCCACAGCTTCAACCGCCACAGGTCTTCCGTCGATGAGACTAGCCGCAAAGAACGTCCTCCACTGGCCGGGCGCTGCAGCCCACAACTGTTGTTCCTGCTGAACACGGCCACCATCCTTTCGATAGCCACCCCATGCGGTGAGCGCGCCACCCGCGGTAATTTCGATCCTGTCGGCATAGACGAAGACAGAACCGCCATCACCGGCAACGCACCAGTAGTGTTCGCCATAGTCGTTCGCAGAGCTCATGATCAACTCCATTGCTGCCGCAGTACGCTGCCCAAGCCAATCAACACATGTGCTCGAACACGGGTACCGCGACAGCGATTTTGCGCTTCCGAACGAGGGTTTTTCGGGCTCGGTCCACCTGCTGCGGCCTAGCAGGCTGTTGAAATTCGCCCGAACGCAAACGTGATTTGAGCGGTGGTCGTTGTCGATATCGTGTTCATGCTTTGGCGGAGCGAAGGCGATGCGAGGATCGGAGAACCGCTCGTGCCTGGTCGTTGGTGCGGTCGGCGCTCAGATGCCCGAGCAAAGCGCAAAACGCAACCAGGTTCACGGTCTTCAACCACTGGATGAGCACGCATATGACGACTCGCTCAGACCGGAGCTGCGAAATTCAACAGCCTGTTAGAGCTCATGCTTCAATTCGACCAGCTACACGCCCAAGGCGCGGTGCCTGTTCGGTACGCTGTTGGTGCCATTGCCCATGCGAGCGTATCGCCATGGCACTTGCGGTCTGGGTATAGGCATACACTGGCGACAGTCATTCACGACACGCTAGGCCGCAGGGTTTCACCCACCCTCTTAAGGGCCCGCCAGTGCCTTCCACGCTGCCGCCGGATGACCAACAGCCCGCCCCGGGTGCAGACCTTGGGCGGGTTGCTCGTTTCGCAGAGCCAGACGCACTTCCCATCGTGGCACTTCGTTGCCGAGCACCGCTTCGCGCGGTCGGCTTGGGACGGGAAAGTCGCTTTCATTCGTTAGGTGCCACACAACCCCATGCAGATTCGCTCGCTCGTTTCAGCCGACTATGAGGTCATCTCCCCCGTCGTCGATGAATGGTGGGGAGGCCGCCCTGTGCGCCACCTCGTGCACCGCTTGTTCTTCGAGCACTTCTCGTCAACAAGCTTCGCCCTGGCCGAGGATGGAGAGCTCTGCGCCTTCCTCATTGGCTTGCGTTCGCAGTCTCAACCCAACGTTGCTTACATTCACTTCGTTGGCGTCGCGCCCTCGAGGCGTAGCAAAGGACTTGGGCGTCGGCTTTATTCCGCGTTCTTCGAGCGTGTATCGGCACTGGGCTGCACCGAAGTGCACTGCATTACCTCGCCGGTCAACACGGGCTCCATCGCGTTCCACCAGTCCATGGGGTTCAGCCTTGTGCACACTGGTTCAGAGCAAAGTGGCATTCCGGTCAGTCTCAACCACGCAGGCGAAGGTCAGCACCGCGTTCTATTTCGCAAGCAGCTCGCTGCAGCCATGCGCAAAGGAGCGAGCCTCTTGCAGCCGCTGATGATTTTGGTTGCCGGGCCGTATCGGTCGGGCACGAAGGATGATCCCGCGCTCATTGCAAAGAACGTGGCATCAATGACCGAGGCTTCACTGCAGCTCTTTCGCGCCGGCCACTTGCCCGTCATGGGCGAGTGGTACGCCTTGCCGCTCATCGAGCATGCCGGCTCCTCAGGCATCGGTGACGCCGTGTTCAACGAGATCTTTCATCCAATCTCCAGGCGCCTGGTAGCCAAATGCGATGCGTGCCTTCGGATTGGTGGGCCGTCGGTGGGCGCCGATGAAATGGTCAGCCTTGCCAGGCTGCACGGCAAGGCCGTGTACTACTCGCTCGAGGAAGTTCCCAAGGCTTCCTAGCGAAAATGGCGCCCGACCCCTCCATCGAGCGAACAGCCCAAAGCAAGCCGGCCTCCCACCTGCACCTCCTGTGGGAGGTCGCCGTTGCGGAGCTTCCAAAGGCCACCGCGCGGAAAGTCGAGACATTGGCGCTGGCCGAGGTCGTCGGGCGTGGCCGGCATGCCTGCTGCCTCGACGTATCGAGGCGACGCATAGAGGCGGCCTACAGCTGCCGGCTTCGCGCCAACGGCGGGTTCTTCGCGAAGTAGCGCCGTATCCCCGTCACCAGCGCGCTGACGAGCCGCGCCTGGTACTCCGGGTCGCGCAGCCTGGCTTCTTCCTCGGGGTTCGAGATGAACGCCGACTCGACGAGGATCGACGGGATGTCGGGCGCCTTCAGCACCGCGAAGCCGGCCTGCTCGACGCTGCCGCGGTGCAGCTTGCCGACCTTGCCGATCTGGCCGAGCACTTCGCCGCCGAGCTTGAGGCTGTCGCGGATCTGCGCGGTCGTGCTCATGTCGAGCAGTGCGCGCATCACGGCTGCGTCCTTGGTCGCGTTGACGTTGATGCCGCCGACCGCGTCGGCCGCGTTCTCGCGGTTGGCCATCCAGCGTGCCGCGGCGCTGGACGCGCCGTTCTCGCTGAGCGCGAACACCGAGGCGCCGCGGGCCGCCGGCGTCATGAATGCGTCGGCGTGGATCGAGACGAACAGGTCGGCCTGCACGCGCCTCGCCTTCTTGACGCGGTCGTGCAGCGGCACGAAGAAGTCGGCGTCGCGCGTCATCATCGCGCGCATGTTCGGGACCGCGTTCAGGCGGTCGCGCAACTGCATCGCGATCTGCAGCACCACGTCCTTTTCGTGCAGGCCGCTCGGGCCGCTCGCGCCCGGGTCTTCGCCGCCGTGGCCGGGGTCGATCGCGACGACGATCAGGCGGTCGATCTTGCTCTGCACGCCCGGCGGCAGCGGTGCTGGGGTCTGCATCGGCGGCTGCGCGGTGATGACGGGCGGCGCCGCCGGCGGCGCCGGCTCGGCGCCGGTCGACGGCGGAGCCGACGCGCCGGCCGGCGGCTTGCCGCCGAGCTTGCCGATGAACTCGCCCAGCGCGTCCTGCACTTCCTTCGCGGCCTGGCGTTCGGCGCTCTCCTTCTCGCGGATCAGCGCGAGCAGCGGGTCGCGCTCCTGCGTGGGGTACAGATCGAACACGAGGCGGTGCTGGTACGCGGCCACCGGCGCAAGCGTGAACAGCTGCGGCGCGATCGGCTGCTTCAGGTCGATCACCAGGCGCACGACGCGCGGCTGGTTCTGGCCGACGCGCAGCCGCTCGATGTACGGGTCGTCGGCGCGCACCTTGCCGACGAGCTCGCGCAGGGCCGGGCTCAGCTCGAGGCCGTCGACGTCGATCACGAGGCGGCTCGGGTTCTCCGCGATGAAGTGCCGGGCCGCCAGCGGCGTGTCGGACTCGAGCGTGACCCGCGTGTAGTCGGCCGCCGGCCAGACGCGCACCGCGACGATGCTGGCGCCGTACGCGATCTCCCGCGCGCCGAGCAGCAGCGCGAGGGCACCCATCGAGCGCAGCGCGGCGCGGCGAGTCGAAGGGTTGCGCGTCATCGAAGGAGCTCCACTCCGCGCGCAGTGTGGGCACTGAGCGTGACACGACGCGTATCCCCGCCCGCGGCGGTGTCGAGCGGCTCGATCATCAGCTGCAGGTCCGCCTCGGGCAGCAGCTCCTCGGCCTTCTGCGGCCACTCGGCCAGCTTCAGCCCGGGGCCTGCGAACACGTCGCGAAAACCCGCGTCTTCCCATTCCTGCGGATCGTCGAAGCGGTAGAAGTCGAAGTGGTAGACCGCAAGCGGCACGCTGTCATCGGCCAGCGTCGTCTCGTACGGCTCCATCACGGTGTAGGTTGGGCTCTTGATGCGCCCGGGCACGCCGAGCGCGTGCAGCAGGTGCCGCACGAAAGTGGTCTTGCCCGCGCCGAGCGGGCCGTGCAGCTCGATGAAGGCGTTGCGAAGTGCTCCGTGCCGGGCCAGGGCATTGGCGCTCGCGGCGCAGGCGGCCTCGTCGGGCCAATGGAGCGTGCGGCTTTCTAGAATCGACAAATGGATAGCGCGAGTGAATCGAGAGGATCTGACGCGTGGAATGCCGACGCGGTGCTGGCGCAATTGCGAGAGCGCGCGAAGGCGCTCGGATTCTCCCAGATCGGGGTGGCCGACGTCGATTTGTCGCATGCCGAGGCGGGGCTGTTGCAATGGCTGCACAACGGTTTCAACGGCTCGATGGCTTACATGGCCGCGCACGGGCTGAAGCGCGCGAGGCCGGCCGAGCTCGTGCCCGGCACCGTCCGCGTCGTCACCGCGCGCATGGACTACCTGCCGCACGACACGCGAGATGTGGCGGACGGCTGGCAGTCCATCGAATGGCGCCGCCTCGCCGACCCGCATGCGGCGGCGGTGTCGCTCTACGCCCGCGGCCGCGACTATCACAAGGTGATGCGCACGCGGCTGCAGAAGCTCGCCGATCAGCTCGCCGACCTCATCGGCCCGTTCGGCCACCGCGTGTTCACCGACTCGGCGCCGGTGCTCGAAGCCGAGCTCGCGACGAAGAGCGGCATCGGCTGGCGCGGCAAGCACACGCTGGTGCTCAGCCGCGAGGCCGGCTCGATGTTCTTTCTCGGCGAGATTTACGTCGACGTCGCGCTGCCGCTCACCGAGCCGAGCGAGGCGCACTGCGGAAGCTGCACGGCGTGCCTGGACGTGTGCCCGACGCGCGCGATCGTCGCGCCGTACCGGCTCGATGCGCGGCGCTGCATCTCGTACCTGACGATCGAGCACGACGGGCCGATCCCGGTCGAGCTGCGCGCCGCCATCGGCAATCGCATCTACGGCTGCGACGATTGCCAGCTCGTCTGCCCCTGGAACAAGTACGCGAAGGCGAGCGTGCTGCCCGACTTCGACGTGCGCGAGCCGTACGCGAGCGCGACGCTGCTCGCGCTGTGGTCGTGGGACGAAGCCGAGTTTCTGCATCGCACCGAAGGCAGCGCGATCCGCCGCATCGGCTACGAGCGCTGGCGCCGCAACCTCGCGGTCGCGAGCGGCAACGCACTGCGCGAGCGCTACGATGCCGCGCTGCACGCGGCGCTGGTCGAAGCGCGCAAGGGCTGCAGCGAGCTGGTGCGCGAGCACCTGGACTGGGCGCTGAGCCAGGCTGCGAACCCGACCATTTCCACTGACGGACCTTCTTCATGATCCACCGCTGCCGACTCGACGATGCTGCCCGCGGCCTTTCGCCCGAGGCGCGCGCCGCCTACGCGCGCGACGGCGTGCTCGTGATCGAGGACTTCGTCGACGCCGCGCGCTGCGCCGCGCTGCGCGAACGCGCGCTGCAGCTCGTTGCCGAGCACGCGCCGCAAGCGCCCGGCACGGTGTTTTCGACGCGCGACCAGCGCCACGCGAAGGACGCGTACTTCGAAGCGTCCGCCAACCGCATCGGCGCGTTCTTCGAGGAAGGTGCGTTCGATGACGAGGGTCGTTTTCGCGTGCCGATCGAGCGCGCCGTCAACAAGCTCGGCCACGCGATGCACGACCTCGACCCGGTGTTCCGCGCGTTCTCGCGCGGCGCCCGACTGCAAGCGGTGGCCGACGGCATCGGGCTCGCCGACCCGCGTCTCGTCCAGTCGATGTACATCTTCAAGCAGCCCGGCATCGGCGGCGAGGTCAACTGCCACCAGGACTCGACCTACCTCTACACCGAGCCGTCGTCGGTCGTCGGCTTCTGGTTCGCGATCGAAGATGCGCACCGCGGCAACGGCTGCCTCGGCGGGCTGCCCGGGCAGCATCGCGGTGGGCTGAAGGAAGTGTTCCGGCGCCGCGCCGACGGGACGCTCGCGCTCGAACCGTGCGAGAGCGCGCCGCAGTGGGACATGGGCGCGCTCGAATGGCTGGAGGTGCGGCAGGGCACGCTGATCGTGTTCGACGGCTGCTTCCCGCATCTGTCGGAGGCGAACCGCTCGGCGCAGTCGCGCCACGCCTACACGCTGCACGCCGTGAGCGGCGCCGCGCACTACCCGGCGAGCAACTGGATCCAGCGCCGGGACGGCGCGGATCCGCCGTTCACCGGCTTCCTCGCCAGCGCGACCTGAGGGCTCCGACGCGGTTCAGGGCCGGGCTGCGACAGGACGCAATAGGAATAAACCGGGAGACAATGGCACGGGCTTTGCTTTACAAACGGCTAACAATTTTTAGCCATCGGAGCACAGTCCATGCCCTCTCGCGTTCGCCGTACACGGAATCCGCAAACGTTTGCACGGCGCGTCCCCGCCAATGTGCTGGTGCCGTCGTTGATCATGCTGGCCGTGAACGCCGCGATGGCGCAGGCGGTCACGCCGCCGGCCGCCGCCGCGAGCACGCCGATCGGCACCTTGCAGACCATCACCGTGACGGCCGAGCGCCGCGCCGAGAACATCAAGGACGTGCCGAGCTCCGTGTCGACTCTCAGCGGCGAGAAGCTCGACGTCATCAACTCGTCCGGCGAAGACGTGCGCGCGATTTCGGGGCGCGTGCCCAGCCTGAACATCGAATCGTCGTTCGGCCGTGCGTTCCCGCGCTTCTACATCCGCGGCTACGGCAACACCGATTTCCGCGTCAACGCCTCGCAGCCGGTGTCGCTGGTCTACGACGACGTGGTGCAGGAGAACCCGCTGCTCAAGGGCTTCCCGATTTTCGACCTCGATCGCGTCGAAGTGCTGGCCGGGCCGCAGGGCACCTTGTTCGGCCGCAACACGCCGGGCGGCGTCGTCAAGTTCGATTCGGCGGCGCCGGCGATCGGCGCGAGCGACGGCTACGGCAGCATCTCGTACGGCCGCTACAGCACGGTCAACGTCGAAGGCGCGAAGACCATCCCGCTCGGCGACGCGTGGGCGGCCCGCGTGTCGCTGCTCGCGCAGCACCGCGACGACTGGGTCCACAACACCTACGCCCCGGGGCCGACGCAGGACCTCGAAGGCTACGACGATCGCGCGGTCCGCGGGCAGGTGCTGTACAAGCCGGCGCGCGACTTCCAGGCACTGTTCAACGTGCATGCGCGTGACCTGAAGGGCAGCGCGCGGCTGTTCCGCGCGAACATCATCAAGCCTGGAACCAACGACCTGGTCGACGACTTCGATCCGAGCTCGATCTCGACCGACGGCGTCAACGAGCAGAAGATCCAGAGCTACGGCGCGAGCGCGCGGCTGCGCTGGGACCTGGGCGACTACAGCCTGCATTCGATCACCGGTTTCGAGACGGTGCACACCTTCAGCCGTGGCGACATCGACGGCGGTTACGGCGCGGTGTTCGCGCCGCCGTCCGGTCCCGGTGTGATCCCGTTCCCCAGCGAGACCGCCGGCGCGGTGCACGGTCACCGCCAGTTCACGCAGGAGTTCCGCGTCGAGTCGCGCTACAGCGCGCCGCTGAACTGGCAGGCCGGCCTGTACTACTTCGACGAAGACTTCACATCCAACAGCTTCAGCTACAACAGCCTGGCGGGCGGTGCGCAGACCTCGATGCTGACCGACCAGCAGAAGAGCAAGTCGTGGGCGGCGTTCGGTTCGGTGAAGTACGACGTGACCCAGGCCTTCAGCGTGCGCGCCGGCCTGCGCTACACGAAGGACAAGAAGGACCTCGAAAGCGATCCGAATGCCGGCATCGTCACCACCAACGGTACCTCGGCGCACCTGAGCGACTCCAAGCCGACGGGTGACCTGAGCGGCCTGTACAAGCTTAGCGAGACGACCAATGTCTACGCTCGCTTCGCGACCGGTTACCGCGGCTCCAGCGTGCAGCCGGCCTCGGCGTTCGGCCCGCAGTCGCTGGCCGGCCAGGAGAACACCAAGTCGTACGAGGCCGGCATCAAGTCGGACCTGTTCGACCGCCGCGCGCGGGTGTCGTTCAGCGTGTTCCATTACGACGTGAAGGATCTGCAGCTCACCGAGGTGGGCGGCGCCGGCAACTCGAACACGCTGAAGGTCGCCGAGAAGGCGGTCGGCCAGGGCTTCGAGCTGAACCTCGATGCCTACTTGACGCCGGCCCTGCTGGTCACGCTCTCCGGCAGCTACAACGACACGAAGATCAAGGATCCGAACCTGACCGTCGCCGGCTGCGGCTCGCGCATGTGCGCGATGCTGGACCCGCAGAACGGCACGACCGGCCAGTACTTCATCGACGGCAACCCGCTGCCGCAAGCGCCGAAGTGGATCGCGAACGTCACCGCGCGCTACGGCATCCCGACGGCCAGCGGCGAGTACTTCATCTACACCGACTGGTCGTACCGCAGCAAGGTCAACTTCTTCCTCTACGAAGCGACCGAGTTCACCGGCCAGTCGCTGCTGACCGGCGGCCTGCGCGTCGGCTACATCTGGGGTGACGGCAAGTACGAGGTCGCCGCGTTCGGCCGCAACATCACGAACCGGATCGTCGCGGTCGGCGCAATCGACTTCAACAACCTGACCGGCTTCATCAACGACCCGCGCACCTACGGCGTGCAGTTCAGGGCGCAGTTCTGACGCGTGACGTCGTTGTCGCCGACCGAGGGATGGTGGACGCGCACCGGCGCCGCTGGCTGACCCTGGCCGCGGCGGGCTGCGCCGGCGCCGCGGTGCGCCCGGCGATTGCCGCGGCCCCGCGACTGCCGGTGCAGAAGACGCTGACGCTCTTCGGCGCGCGCATCCGCTATCACGAGCTCGGCCGGCCGGGGCTGGGGCCGACGCTGGTGCTGCTGCACGGGCTGGGCAGCAGCGCCGCGGGCGACTGGGGTGGTGTCATGCCGCAACTGGCCCGCACGCATCACGTGCTGGCACCGGACCTGCTCGGCTTCGGCCGATCCGACAAGCCGTTCATCGAATACGGCATCCAGCTCTGGGTCGACTTCCTCGGCGAGTTCCTGCGCGAGAAGAAGGTCGGCGAGTTCGTGCTGATGGGCGAGTCGCTCGGCGGCTGGATCGCCGCACAGTACACGCTGCAGGCGTTGCGCGGCGAAGCGGTCGGCGCGAGCTTCGTGCTGCCGAAGCCGAGCAGGCTGGTGCTGGCCGACGCGGCGGGCTTGCGAGACGGTGCGAGCGAAGCCAAGAGCGAGAACCCAGCGCCCGCTGCCAGTGCGCCGGGGCCGGGGCCGAGCCTGGCGAAGCAGAAGGCGCTGCTCGCGAGCATCTTCCATGCGCCTTCCTTCAGCAGCGAGGAGTCGGTGCGCCGCGGCATGGGCTGGAGCCTGTCCAAGGGCGACAGCCATACGATCGCGTCGGTGCTCGACAACCCGGCCTTCGCGAACGACAGTCTCGACGGCCGGCTCGCCGGCATCACGATCCCGACGCTCGTGGTCTGGGGCGAGTACGACCAGCTGATCCCGCTGGCGAAGGGCCGCCGCCTGGCCGCGGAGATTCCCGGTGCGCGGCTGGTCGTCGTGCCCGATGCAGGCCACGCGCCGATGATCGAGACGCCGTCTGCGTTCCTCGCGGCGCTCGGCAATTTTCTGGCGCCGTGAGCATCGCCGCGTTTCGCATCCGGCTCGCGTCGCTGGGGTTGCTGTTCGCGCTGAGCCTGCTCGCCGGCGGCGGTGCCGCGGCGACGGACCCGGCCGCGCCTCGCAAGGTCATCGTCGACGACGACATCACCGGCGTGCGCTCGAGTGCGCTGCTGGCGATCCAGTCGCCCGGCGTCCAGGTGCTGGGCCTGACGATCGTCAGCGGCTCGGTGTGGCGCGACGAAGGTGTCGCGCACGCGCTGCGCATGCTCGAGATCGCCGGGCGGCCCGACATCCCGGTGGTGCCTGGCGCGACCTTTCCGCTGGTCAACACCGAGCAGGCGACACGACGCTGGGAGGCGCTGTACGGCAAGCTCGTCTACAAGGGCGCGTGGATGGACCGCAAGTGGCCCGACGGCACCTTGCAGAGCCAGCCGCTGTACCACGCGCCCGACCATGTGCCCGACCTGCCCGAAGGCAACCCGACGATCCGCGCCTCGGCCGAGATCGCGGCAAACTTCCTGATCCGCACGGTGCGCGAGTTCCCGGGGCAGGTGACGATCATCGCGACCGGTCCGCTGACCAACCTCGCGCTCGCGCAGCGGCTCGATCCGCAATTCGCCGCGAACGCGAAGGAGCTGGTGATCATGGGCGGCAGCCTGAATCCGCAGCGCAAGCTCGCGTCGCAGTCGGCGCAGCAGTTCGGCCGCGAGTACCTGAACACGCCGCGGCTCGAATTCAATTTCCGCTGGGATCCGGAGGCCGCGAGCATCGCGCTGCGCGCACCGTGGCGGCGCATCGTGATGGTGCCGGCCGACCCGTCCACCGCGACCGAGCTGACGCCTGAGCTGCTGAATGCGATGACCCGCGCGACCACGCCGCTCGCGCAGAGCCTGAAGCGCTTCAGCGAGACCGGGTTCCCGATGTGGGACGAGATCGCGGCCGCGGTCTGGCTGAACCCGTCGCTGATCACCACCGCCGACGATCTCGCGGTCGACGTCGACATCAGCTTCACCGCCGGCTACGGCAACACGCTGAGCTGGCCGAAAGGCGAGGGGCCCGGATTGGGTGAACGGCCCGTCACGGTCGTGCGCGAGATCGACGTGACGGGGATGGAGCGCTTGATGATCGAGCTGATGAATCGGACGACGCCGCCATCGACACCGCAGCCGACACCGCAGCCGACACCGCGGTCGGCACCACGGTGAACGCATGAAGCGCTTTGTCGTGCCCGGCATCGTCGCCTGCTGCTGCGCCGTCGCGCTGTTCGCATCGGCGGCGGATGTACGCGCCCAGACGCCGCCCGCGCGCCAGCGCGTGATCGTCGACACCGACATCGGCGACGACATCGACGACGCCTTCGCGCTTGCGCTCGTGCTCGCGAGCCCCGAATTCGACCTGCTGGGCATCACCAGCGCCTGGGGCGACACGAAGCTGCGCGTGCGCCTCGTGCAGCGGCTGCTGGCCGAAGCCGGCCGCGCCGACATCCCGGTGGCCGAAGGCATCGCGACCGAATCGCGCACGCCGTTCACGCAGGCGCGCTGGGCGCAGCGCCCAGTGATGACCGCCGCGCAGGCGGATCGCGCAGTGCCATCGTCCGTCGACTTCCTGCTCGACAGCATCCGCCGCCATCCGGGCGAGATCACGCTGCTCGCGTTGGGCCCGCTGACCAACCTCGGCGCCGCGATCCAGCGCGATCCCGCGACGTTTCGCAAGCTCAAACGCGTCGTGCTGATGGGCGGTTCGGTGCGGCGCGGTTATTCGAAGTCGGCCTTCCACGCACCGCGACCGCCTGACAAGGAATACAACATCGTCTCCGACATCGCGGCGGCCCGCGCGGTCTTCGGCTCCGGCGTGAGCCTCGTGATGATGCCGCTCGATTCGACGCAGATCCGCTTCGAGGAAGCCGCGCGCAACGCGCTGTTCGCGCACGGCACGCCGCTGACCGACGCGCTGGCGCTGCTGTACCACCAGTGGCTCGATGCCTACCAGCCGTGGTCCAGCAGCACGCCGACGCTGTTCGACGTGGTGCCGGTCGCCTATGCGCTCGATGCGAGCCTGTGCCCGACGACCCCGCTGCACATCGATGTCGACACCGAAGGCGCGACGAAGGAAACGGCCGGCACACCGAACGCGCAGGTCTGCCTCGCGCCCGACGAGCCGCGGCTGCTCGGGCTCTCGATGCAGCGCCTCATGTCAGTTGCTCGATAGCGCGGGCTTGCTCCCTCTCCAAGGGCCACGAAGGGGCCCCTTCGTGGCCCTTGGAGAGGGAGCAATACAAGAGCAAGACGGGCCCCTCTGCGAAGCTCTGCGCCTCTGCGGTGAAGACTCTTGCGCTCGAGGTTTCAGTTCAGGCTCGCCAGCAGCACCAGCCACGCCGGTACGCTGACCATTCCGAGCAAGGTCGAGACGGTCACCAGTCCGGCGACGAACGAGCCGTCGCCGCCCATGCGGGCCGCGAGCACGTAGGCGCTCGAGGCGGTCGGAAGCGCGGCGAACAGCACGACGACCAGGCGCTGCTCCGCCCCGAGCGCGGTCAGCGCGGTCAGCGCGATCGCGACGGCCGGCAGCACCGCATGGCGGATCGAAAGGAGCGCGGCGGCCAGACCCGGCGATGCCTTCAGGCCGCCGAGGCGCAGGCCCGCGCCGACCGCCATCAGCCCGACCGGCAGCGCCGCGAGGCCGATGCGCTGCATCGTCGTCGCGACCGCATCCGGGAACTTCAGCCCGATCAGGTTCGCGACGAGCCCGGCGACCGTGCTCAGGATCAGCGGGTTGCGCAGCAGCTCGCGCGCATACGAATGCCCGCCGTGGCGCGCGAGCGGCCACACGGCGGCGACGTTGCACAGCGGCACGCTGAGCGCGATCAGCAGCGCCATCCACGCGAGGCCTTGCGGGCCGCCGAGGCGCTCGGCGAGCGCGAGCGCGATGAACGAATTGAAGCGGAACGCGGTCTGCGCGCCCGAGGCATGCAGTCGCGCGTCGACACCGGGCCAGCGCTTCAGCGCCATCGCCAGCACGATGCCGCACCCGACCGTGCCGACGCCGGCGAGCGCGAGGCTCAGCGTCTGCCCCGGCTGCAGCGGGCTCTTGACGATCGAGTTGAACAGCAGCACCGGGAACAGCAGGTAGTAGACGAGGCGCTCGGCCGCGTCCCACACCGGGCGGTTCAGTGCCGTGTAGCGGCACACCACGAAGCCGACGACGATCAGCAGGAAGTCCGGCAGCAGCAGCAAGGCGTTCGACATGTGGCCGCGAGTGTGCCAGCGCGCAGAGGGGCTTCGCCGCGGCGTCGCGGCGCAGGCCCTAAACTTTGCGGCGAGGCGCCCCACGAGCGCCTTCCTTTCGACCTCTCTGGAGACACATCGATGCAACGCAGATTCCTGTTCGCCAGCGCTTTGACGGCCGCTGCACTGCTGGGCAGCACCGCCGGCGCCTGGGCCCAGGCCTACCCGACCAAGCCGGTCAAGCTGGTCGTGCCGTTCGCGCCGGGCGGAACGACCGACATCGTCGCGCGCGTCGTCGCCGAGCGCATCACCGGGCCGCTGGGCCAGACGCTGATCGTCGAGAACAAGGCCGGCGGTGGCGGCGCGGTCGGCGCGACCGACACCGCAAGGTCGGCGCCCGACGGTTATTCGCTCGGTGTGGCCACAGTCTCGACAACCGCGGCGAACCCGGCGATCAACCCGAAGATTCCGTACAACCCGTTGACCGACTTCACGCCCATCATCAACGTCGCCGCGACGCCCAACGTGATCGCGGTGCACCCTAGCTTTCCGGCGCGCGACTTCAAGGGCTTTCTTGCCGAGCTGAAGAAGAACCCCGGCAAGTACAGCTACAGCAGCTCGGGCACTGGCGGCATCGGCCACCTGCAGATGGAGCTGTTCAAGAACCTCTCGGGCACCTTCATCACGCACATCCCGTACCGCGGCGCCGGCCCGGCGCTGAACGACACCGTCGGCGGCCAGGTGCCGATGATCTTCGACAACCTGCCGTCGGCGCTGCCCTTCATCAAGGACGGGCGGCTGATCGCGATCGTCGTCGCGGCGCCGGAGCGCCTCGCGGTGCTGCCGAACGTGCCGACCTTCAAGGAGGTCGGTCTCGAGGGCGTCAACCGCATGGCGTACTACGGCATCTACGGGCCGAAGGGCTTGCCCAAGGACGTGGTCACGAAGGTGCACGACGCGGTCAAGACGACGCTGGCCGACCCGCTCGTGAAGAAGCGCATCGAGGAGACCGGCTCGCTGATCGTCGGCAACACGCCGGAAGAGTTCGCGAAGCAGATCGCGGCCGAGTACGAGGTCTACAAGAAGGTCGTCTCGCTGCAGAAGCTCAAGCTCGATTGACGCGCGCCGCGTGAATGCCAGGGCGGACAGCCAGGCGTCGATCGATCGTTTCGTCGACGCGCTGTGGATCGAGGACGGCCTGTCGGCCAACACGCTGGCAGCGTACCGGCGTGATCTCGCGCTCTACGGCGACTGGCTCGCGCGCACGCACGAACGGGCGCTCGACAGCACGCGCGAGGCCGACCTGCTCGCGTACAGCGTCGCGCGCCATGCGGGCAGCAAGGCGAGCAGCAGCAACCGCCGGCTGACCGTCTTCAAGCGCTACTTTCGCTGGGCGCTGCGCGAGCAGCTGACCGACGCCGACCCGACGCTCAAGCTGCTCGCTGCGCGGCAACCGCTGCGCGTGCCGAAGACCTTGAGCGAGGCGCAGGTCGAGGCCCTGCTGAACGCGCCCGATGTCGAAACGCCGCTGGGGCTGCGCGACCGCACGATGCTCGAGCTGATGTACGCGAGCGGCCTGCGCGTCAGCGAGCTGGTCGGCCTGAAGAGCGTGCACCTGAGCCTGACCGACAGCGCGTTGCGCGTCACCGGCAAGGGCGCGAAGGAGCGCCTCGTGCCGTTCGGCGACGAGGCGCACGAGTGGCTGCGCCGCTACCTCGCCGGCGCGCGCGCCGCGATCCTCGACGGCCAGGTCAGCGACGCCCTCTTCGTCACCGCGCGTGGCGGCCCGATGACGCGGCAGATGTTCTGGAAGCTCGTCAAGGCCCACGCGCTCGCCGCAGGCGTGCGCGTGCCGCTCTCGCCGCACACGCTGCGGCACGCGTTCGCGACCCACCTGCTGAACCACGGCGCCGACCTGCGCGCGGTGCAGATGCTGCTCGGCCATGCCGACATCTCGACGACGACGATCTACACGCACGTTGCGCGCGAGCGGCTGAAGCAGCTGCACGCGACGCACCACCCGCGCGGGTGAGCGACGAGCTCAGTGAGCCGCGCTCTTGTGGGCGCCGGCCCGCCGGCGCGGATGCCGGCTCTGCCACACCGCGACGACGATCAGGATCGCCGAGGTCGACCCGCTCACCATCAGCCGGTCCGTGACGAACGCGATCGGAAACAGCACGACGAGCAGTGCGACGGCGACCAGATGCGACAGCGCGAAGCCGCCGTACACGATCTTCTTGTACGCCACGTTGCCGGCGAGGTAGAGCAGCGGGCCGCCGATCAGCACGCAGGCAGCGGCCAGGTCGACGTGCTCCGCGGGGTGATGGATCACGAGCTCATCGGCCACCGCCGCGACGATGATCCCGGCGATCAGCGTGACGTGCACGTAGTGGAACTGCGCGCCGATGCGGCCGGGCTCGTCGGACTCGACGATCGCATCGGTGCCGTCGCGGCTGCTGGTGTCGAAGTAGATCCACCACAGCGCGACGCTGCCGGCGAACGCGACGAGCAGCGCGACGAGGGTCGCGATGCCGGGATGCTCGGCGCCCGAGAAGCCCGCGCCGGTCGCGAGGATCGATTCGCCCAGCGCGACGATCACGAAGAGCTGGCAACGCTCGGCGAGGTGGTGACCGTCGATCGTCCAGTCGGACGAGGCCGAGCGGCCGAGCCCGGGCAGCCAGAAGCCGGTCATCGGCGAGAAGTATTCGCAGGCCACCGCCGCGGCCCACAGTGCAAGGCGCGCGTCGTGGCGGGCCGCGAGCCCGCCGGCGATCCACAGCAGCCCCGAGATGCACAGCCAGCCGAAGATGCGCTTGAAGTTCGGTCGCAGCACCGAATCGCCACGCAGACGGTAGAGCACGAACGCGCTGCGCCCGATCTGGATCGCCGCATAACACGCCGCGAATACCAGCCCACCGCCACCGAAGGCCTGCGGGATCGCCGAGGCCATCAACAGCACCAGCAGCATCGCGCAGAAGATCATGATGCGCATCGCCGGGTGCTCGGGGTTGAACCAGTTCGTGACCCAGGCCGTGTACTGCCAGCCGAGCCAGACCGCGAACCACAGCAGCAGCGTTTCGATCGCGCCCATCGCGCTGAGGTCGCCGAGCAGGCGGTGCGAGAGCTGCGTGACCGCGAACGCGTAGATCAGGTCGAAGAACAGCTCCTCGTTCGTGACCTTGGCGTGGCCGTGGCGGTCGCGCAGGAACGGCGTGGCGGCGGTGATGCTCATCGGACGGAATCTCCCTGGCGATGTTGTTCGTCGTGACGGCGCGCTGCGGATTTTGCGCGCGCGGCGAGCTTGATAAGCTCCGCGGCGGCCCGCTGCACGACCTGCACCGGGCATCTCGAAACCAAGGACAGGGACAGAGAACTCATGACATCGTCAATGCGCGCGTCGTTGCGCATGTGGGCCGCACCCATCGCCCTCGCGTGCGCCGCGAGCTCGGCCGCTGCAGCATCGGACACCAAGCTGCTTGACGCCGCAACCCGGGCGCAGCCCGCCGTCATCGACACGCTGAAAGGCCTGGTACAGATCGAAACCGGCAGCGGCGACCTCGACGGCCTCGCGAAGATGGCCACGCTGCTCGACGACCGCCTGAAGGCGCTGGGCTTCAAGACCGAGCGCCGCAAGACCACCGCGGGCGCCGGCGCCGACATGGTGGTCGGCACGCTGAAGGGCACCGGCAAGCGCAACATCATGCTGCAGGCCCACATGGACACGGTCTACCTGAGCGGCATTCTGCAGACCCAGCCGTACAAGCAGGACGGCAACAAGCTCTACGGCCCCGGCATCGCCGACGACAAGGGCGGCCTCGCGGTCATCCTGCATGCGCTCGCGATCCTGCGCGATGCGGGCTGGAACGACTACGCGACGCTGACCGTGCTGGTCAACCCCGACGAGGAAGTCAGCTCGGTCGGCTCCGGCGAGATCATCTCGGCCCTCGCCGACCAGCACGACACGGTGCTCTCGTTCGAGCCGACCGCGGCGAAGGCGGTCGCGCCCGGCGAATCGCTGCTGCTGGGGGCGGCCGGCATCGCGCAGGTCACGCTCGAGGTCAAGGGCCGCGCGTCGCACGCCGGCGGCGCCCCGGAACTCGGCCGCAACGCCGCGATGGAGCTGGCGCATCAGATGCTCCAGCTTGTTAAGCTTGCCAACGCGGACAAGGGCACGACCATCAACTTCACGATCGTCAAGTCC
>Ga0070706_100001485_pt1 | contig 24609 bp, 19 predicted proteins | sample KBSK5501metaG_FD_65476 | JGI IMG/M metagenome (GOLD analysis project Ga0070706, IMG submission 65476) | Corn, switchgrass and miscanthus rhizosphere microbial communities from Kellogg Biological Station, Michigan, USA - KBS K5-50-1 metaG | ecosystem: Host-associated > Plants > Roots >... | reverse complement strand
GAGCTCGCGACGCGATTCGCAGACGGCCAGCTGGAGATTCCGGTCGCCGACCGCTACCGTCTCGCCGATGCCGCCCAGGCACTCGCCCAGGTAGCGGGCGGCCACACCGCCGGAGCAGTCGTCCTCACGCCCTGACCCAAACCGGGTAAGAACTGGTAGATGCTCGCACGCCGCATGACAATGCCTCATTGATACGGCAGCTGTAGTTCGTTGTGATCATGGTGCTGTCTCGGCGTAGGCATTCCGCATCGCCGTCATCGAGGTGACTGACCGCCCATGCCGACGCGATGTCCAGGACCCGCTGATCGTCCCAGACCGCGCGGGACAAGAAGTGCTGCAGCCGGTGCGGCCCCGGCCGCTTCGGCGATCGTCCAGCAGTTGTGATCTTCCAGTTCCATGAGCAGCCCGCTGACCATCTGACCGCAGCCGGGCTTGCGGGTGCGGACACGGTAACGCGGGCTGGCCGCGCCGCGGTCAGCCGGTGAAGGGTTCGAGGATGTGGCTGAAGTCCCAGGTGTTCTGGGTGATGCCGGAGCAGGTGTTGCTGTCCCGGGTGCCGGGGCAGCCGCCGTTGTCGCGCTGGATCGCCCAGATCGACAGGAAATTCATGTTGTTGGCCTTGGCGAAGTTGAACATGGTCGTCGCGTCGGGCTCGTAGGTCACCTCGGTCTTCTTCGGGTAGTCGTCGATACCCGGCAGCATCGTCATCCCTTCCATGTTCCAGAGCTGGGCCGAGGTCAGGTTCGGGAAGATCGACGCGAGCTGGGCATGGGTGTTGGTGGCCGCGTTTTCGGCCGCCGTGCCCATCTCCACCACGCCCTCGCCGGCGATGTAGTAGTCGAACACCATGATGTTGACCGAGGTCACGGTCACGCCGTTGGCGACGGCGTTCTGCAGGACGGACTCACCGTTGGCGTCTAGCCCGTACTGCTCCACCGGGATCGTGTACTGGATCTGCAGCGGGATGCCATTCGCGGCCGCCCACGCCTGCGTCATGGCGATCGCCCTGTTCCGGCGGTCGATCCCGGCGGTGTTGTTGAGCGACTTGGCCTCGACGTCCATGTCCAGGCGGGTGACGCCGAGCGTGGTGATCACGGACTCGTAGTCGGCGGCGATCTGGCTGACGTTCGTGCACGAGTCGGCAATCTCGGTGCCGCCCTGGTCGGCGCTGTACCCGCCGAAGGTCGGGATGACGTCACCGCCCGTGGCCCGCAGCGAGGCGATGTCGGAGTTGTAGTAGTTCAGCGGCTGGGTGGAGTTGCTGTTCCAGTCGATGCTGCACGAGCCCTTCGACGTGGCCTGGAGGAATGCCAGCGAGAAGTACTTCGCGCCGGACGCCTGGGCGGTCACGGTGATGCTGGGGGTGTTCGGGGCCAGGTAGGTCTCGTAGTAGGGCGCGTACACGTGGGCGGGGAGCGGTGCGTACGCGGTGGCCCGCGGCTTGTGCGTGCTGGCCGCCCCCGCGGCCATGGTTCCGGCCGCGGGCCAGAGCAGGGCGGCGGTGATGGTCAAACCAAGGGTGGCGCGGTGGCGGAGTCTCATGAGCTCTCCCATCGGCTGTTCGGGGGATCCGGGCAGCCGGCCCGCGTAGGATCGCAGGCCGGCCCCGGGGTTTCGTTAGGCCAAAATGTCGATCTTGGGGACGTTCCAGCCAGACACGCTGATGACGGCGGTGGCGCCCTGCAGGTCGGCAGAGTTCCAGGTGGCGGTGAGCGTCTGGGACTCGCCGGGGAACAGCGTGATGTCGTTGTTCTGCCAGAGCGAGGACTGCAGTTCGTCGTCGCCGGGCAGTTCCTGGCCGCTGGCGGTGCCGCGGCGCACGTCGGCGCGCAGCAGGAACGCGACCGTCGAGGCCGACGTGTTGGTGATCGTGACGGTGGTGGCGCGGTCCGCGCCGTTGGGCCCGGCCTGGGTGACCGTGTGGGAGGTGGCCATGACCGAGGAGGCCGGCAGCGTCTGCAGCCCGGTGAGGTTCGCGTACTGGGAGACGGTGCCCTGCGGCTGCCCCAGTGTCTTGTTCCAGTTCACCACGTCCGGCTGGGTGGACAGCCAGTAGACGTTGCGGTCGATCAGGGTGCCGTTCTGCTTGAGCTGCAGTTCCACGAAGTACGTCTCGACCGGGCTGGTCGGGACCACCGGGGTCAGCACCTTGCTGGCGACCTGCTGGCTGGCCAGGCTGAGGTTGCTGGCGGTACGGTCGTCGAGCACCGTCCCGGCCAGGTTGTACACCTTCGACTCGACCGACAGGCCGGACTGGGTGGTGTTGCCCAGGTTGTCCAGGGTGACCGTGCCGGTGTCGAACGCGTAGATCGCGTGCAGGCTCCGGTTCGCCTCCTGGGCGCCGAAGTAGCTGCCGGCCTGGTCGCCGTCGCTGTTGTACAGGTTCCACAGCAGGCTGGGCCAGCCCTTGTTCATCTGCCAGTAGATGGTGCCGGTGGACGGCAGCGGGGTGTTGTTGGCGTGCGCGATGAACGCCTCGAACTGGGCCCTGGTGTCCTCGTAGTCCTGGGCCTGGGCTTCCTCCACGTACCGGGCCAGGCTCGACCACTGCCCGTACCTGCTGGAGAGGGCGGTGTCGAAGTGGCACAGCGTGCCGAACGAGTAGCCGCTCTTGCAGCGGGGCTCGTAGTTGAGGTGGTACTGGTTGAACTTCGGGCTCTGCCACAGGTTGCTCAGGTCACTGGCGGACATGAACCGGTTGAGCGAGTCCATGGTCGGGACGGTGTCGCCCGCGCTCTCCTCGCTGTCGTAACCCCACGCGGCGCCGGCGTTGGTCACGGTGGAGTCGGTGCCGAGGTGCGTCGTGTCGTACCAGTAGTCCGGCGGCACCCAGTCGTACGGGCCCTCCTTTTCGCCGGACGGGCCGAGCGTGACCGTGGACTTGTACTCGGCGGAGGCGATCAGCGGGTTCTGCGGGTAGAAGTCGGCGTTGGTGAACCCGGTGATCGAGACCGATTCCTGCTGGCTGCTCGGCTGGTTGTCGGACCACTGGAAGCTGAACACGCTCGGGTGGTTGCGCAGGTTCGTCCCGATGGTCTGGGCCGAGTTCTGCAGCACGTTGAGCTGGGCCTGCGTCAGCGCGCCGCCGACCTGCCAGGCGTCGCAGCACTGGAACCCCCCGTTGACCAGGATGCCCGCGGCGTCCATCTGCTGGAACCAGTCGTTCGGCATGGTGTGGCCCTCGAGCCTGATCGCGTTGACGCCCATATTCTTCATCAGCGCGATCTGCTTGGCGGTGTCGGCGGCCGAGTAGTGCAGGAACAGGTTCGGGTCCCAGCCGCCGCCCCTGATGACGATCGGCACGCCGTTGATCTTGAAGGCCCGCGCGCCGGACGGCTCGATCGCGCTGGAGCCGACCAGGGACGAGGTGACAGTCCTGATGCCGAACGTTTCCGTGGTCGTGTTGTAGGTCGTGGTGTTCTGGGCGACGTTGACGCTCAGGGTGTAGAGCGGCTGCGCGCCGAGCTGGTACGGCCACCAGACCTGCGGGCTGTTGATGGTCACGACCGGGAAGGTGACCGTCTGCGTCGCTCCGGGCCCGACGGTCACCGTCTGCGGCGTCACCTGGATCGCCGTGCCACCGTTCGGCGGGGTGATCGTCGCGTTGACCGTCGCCGTCTGGCTGGTCGCGGTGTAGTTGGTGACGTCGGTCTTGACGGTGAGGGCCGCGCTGGAGAGGTTGGCGGCGTCGGTCTGGTTGACATGCGAGTTGCCGACCGCGAGCGCTCCGTCGACCTGGAGCTGGACCGGGAACTGGATGCCGGTGTTGTTGTCCGGCGGTATCTGGGTCCAGTCCACGTTGTCCAGGGTGAACATGCTGGTCGGGTCGTTCGGGTTGACCTCGATCGCCAGGGAGTTGGTACCTGACCGGATCAGGGTGTTCAGGTTGAAGGTGAACCGCGTGTAGGCGCCGGTGACCGTGGCGGACGTGGCGACCTCGGTGCCGTTCACCCAGACGTTCGCCGAGCCGACGACGCCGTTGACGATCAGGGTGGCGGTCTGGCCCGCCGCCAGGCTGGCCGTGAAGTCGGTGCGCCACCACCACGGCACGTCGAACGTGCTGACCGTGTCCGGGCCGACCTTGCTCTGCGTCCCGTAGCACAGCTGCAGGTTGTTCGAGAAGAAGACGCTGTTGGGGCTGCTGGTGCCCTGGTTGACCGGCTGCAGGGCCGTGTCGCCCGGGCACTGGCCGTTCTGCGCCAGGGCCTCGATCTCGGTGCCCGGCGCGCCGGCGTCGTCGTTGGCCACCGGCAGCCAGGTGGAGGTGTTGAACCCGGGCGTGGAGATCTGCGCGCCGGTCTGGGTCGCGACGGCGCTGCTCTGCACCGCCCAGCCCCCGCTGCCGAGGTTGGAGATGTCGCTGGCCCCGGTGTCGGCCGGCGCGGCGAGGCCGGTGGTATGGGCCCGTGCCGCCGCGCGGGCGTGGGGGTGGGCGGCTGGCCCGGTGTGCGGTGCGGCGGCCGCCGCAGCGCTCGGCACCAGCCAGGCGAGTGTCGCCGCCGCCACCGCGGCAGCGGCCCAGGGGACTGAACGAGCATGAAGGATTCGTCGCATAGCTGGCCACTCCTGTCACACAGCAGTTACGACGGCCGGCCCGGCTTGAAAGACAATTAGTTCGTAACCTTTCCAAACAAACCTGTCAAGGGCTATGGCCATCCCGGTGCCGGCCGCCGGCGTTGGGACCGTGGGCCCGTTGCGGTGCCGGCCGCCGCCCGCCGGCGTTGGGACCGTGGGCCCATCCCGTGCTGCCAGTGCTCAGGCGCCTGCCGACTTTCGCTGGGCGGCGCGGTAGAGGTCGACGAGCTCCTGGGTCGTGGTGGCATCCTCGGGTGCCTTGTCGTCTCGCCACCGGCCGGTGAACCGGGGGAACCGCATCGCCAGCCCGGCGTCCTCCTTGATCTGTCCCCAGGCCGCGGAGTAGGTGGGGGACAAGGTCAGCTCGGCGCTGAGGATCTCCAGCACGAGCCCGGGCTCGAACCACGCGTCGGGCTGCTGGCGGGCGTCCACCCGGGCGGGCTTGTCCGGCCGGGCCAGCGGCGCCAGCCGGGCGGGCAGCCCGGCCAGCTCGGCGTCGGAGAACCCGGTGCCGCACTTGGTCACCGTGCGGAAGACGTCGGCACCGGCGTCGTAGGCGGCCAGCAGCAGCGCCCCGTACACGCCTGCGCGCCGGCCACGCCCGGCGAACGCGCCGACGACCACCAGGTCGACGGTGTCGGACAGCTCGGTGCGGTAGTCGCGCTTGAGCTTGATCCACAGCCAGCCGCGGGCGCCGGCCTGGTAGACCGAGGCCGGGCCGACCGACTTGCAGACCAGTCCCTCGCAGCCGTCGGTGACCGCCTGCTCGAACGCCGCGTCCAGGGCGGCCGGGCTTGCGACCTCGGTGGCCGTGGTGAGCCGCAGCTGCGGCGAGGTGGTGATCGCCCCGGCCAGCCTTGCCCGCCGGTCCGGGTAGGGCAGCTGGGTGAGGTCCTGGCCGTCGGCGAACAGCAGCTCGAAGCAGAACAGGCTCACCGGCACATCCCGGGCGGCCTCGGCGATGCCGTGCTTGCGCCGCCGGGTCATGACCTCGCCGAACGGGCGCAGCTCGCCGGCGGCCGGGTCGAAGGCGACGACCTCGCCCTCCACGATGGCCTCGGCCGGGCCCAGCCCCCTCGCCAGGTGCTCCACGACGTCGGGGAACTGGGCGCTGACCCGCTCAAGGCGCCGGGTGAACAGCTCGATCGCCCCGTCGGCGGTCCGGTGTGCCTGAACCCGGACGCCGTCGTACTTGTACTCGGCCGCGCACTCCCCGCCCAGCTTGGCCAGGATCTCCGTGGCATCGGACAGCCGCTGCGCGAGCATGGCCCGCACCGGGTTCCCCGGGCTGACCTTGATCTGCTCCACCGCGGCCAGCCCGCCGCCGGCCAGCGCGGCGGCGACCTTGCCGATGTCGCAGCAGATGTTGTAGGCGCGCTCCAGTACCGGCCGGTCCGCCCGGCCGCCGGCGTGCACCTGCGCGAGCGCGTCGAGGATGGTGGGGGTCCCGATGCCGAGCCGCAGGTTCCCGGTGACCTGCCGCAGCAGGTAGCGGGCCTCCAGCGGGGTGGCCTGGGCGAGCAGGCCCGCCAGCAGGTCCAGCTTGCGGCCCTGCGACCCCGTTCCCTCCGCCGCGGCGATCTCGTGCAGGGTGTCCACCACGGTGGTGACCTGCAGGCTGGCCACCCGGCCGACGGCGGTGGCGGCCAGGAGCTGCTCGCCGGCCAGGCCGAGGTCACCCGCCGCGCGAACGCTGGCGGCTGCGTGCTCGGGTGTCGTGCCGGTCGCGGTGGCCACGGCGCGGATAGCGAGCTTCTCGGCCAGGCCGAGGTCCACCCCGGCGAATTCCGGCGCGATCAGGCCCTCGCACAGGTAACAGACCGTCGGCAGCAGCTCCGCCGGGGTCGCCTCCAGCAGCGCGGCGAGACGGCCGATCAGCGCCAGCCGGGCGCTGGTCTGCTCCAGGTCGCGGTAGGCCTCCGCGACAACCTCATACCTCACGGTCCTCCCTCCGCCATGCCCCGATCATGACATGCCGGTTTCGGCTCCCCCGGTATGCGGCATGGGGGCATCCGTGGGCGGGCCGGGGTGCCCTTGACACCGGTTTCACCCAGGATGTTTACTACTTTTTGGGAAATTTCGGACTGCTAGGGTTCCGCCGCTACGTAGCGGGTCTGGTCCGAGGGCAGTCGGCACTCCAGCGAGTGTGACACGGCGGGATAAAAGCCCGGGAGACTCCAACTCCGTTACGAGGAGGTCGTCTCGGGTGATCACCCACATAGTCCCCGCCCCTCGTGGGAGTTCGCGATGACCGGGCGCCCCGGCGCCGGCGATGACGGCGCCGGCACCGCCGAGCTGAGTGACCTGGAAACCCGGATCGCGAAATTGGAGGAGATCGAGGCCATCAGGCGGCAAGTCGTTCGCCTGAACGAACTCTTCGACAAGCCGTACGACGCTGACGGGCTGGCTGGCCTTTGGACGGAGACCGGCTATCTCGAGGCGTGCGACGGCCAGTTCTCCGGACGGCGGGAAATCCATGACTTCTTTTCTGATCTGGCAGCATCCTTTACCTTGCATTACGCAATGAACGGCCTGGTTGACGTAGACCCGTCGCTCCAGCACGCCACCGGGCACTGGTACGGATGGGAAACACCGGTCGTGGCGGGGAGCCCGCTGATCGGGGCGTTTACCAGCCGCCAGGAGTACGCAAAGGTTGCGGGCGAGTGGCACCTGGCAGGCCTGTGGGAGACCGCTCATTTTCTTTGTGCGGTCGACGCGGGATGGGTGCGCGAGGCTGAACCCAGGCAGGAGCGCAGCTCACGCCTGTCAGAGAAATAGGCACACCACAGCGAGGTTGTTTGCTATGGCTTTCGGCGGACCCGAAAGGTCACGGGTATTATCGTGGACGCACAGCGGCGCGTACAGCGGCTTGAGGACATCGAGAACATCAGGCGCTTGAAAGCTCTGTACGCGACACACTTCGATGACGCACTGAACGGTGGCGGCGACTTTCCACCGGAGAATCTCCTTGACCAATTCGCGCCGGACGCGGTCTGGGAGTCCAGTTCCTTCGGGCGGTTCACCGGCCATGACGGCATTCGTGGATTCCTGGAGGATTATCGCGATCGGGTCTCGTTCTGTCTGCATTACATCCTTGGGCACGTCATAAATGTAAGTGAGGACCGCGGCACGGCCACCGGGCGCTGGATAACCTGGGAGCCGATGACGCTGGATGGGAACGCGGTACTTCTGGCCGGCCACTATAACGATGAGTTCCAGCGGTCCGGCGAGCGATGGCTGTTCAAGTCCGTGCAACTCGACGTGGCGTTTCTCGTGCCGTACGACCGTGGCTGGGCCGAGCAACGCATCATGCCGGAATGGAAATGGTGATATTTAAGGGGTGCTCCTAAGACCTGGGCCGGGAGGTGCCAGGCGAGGATACAGAGAGAGACACCAAGATGACTGATTACGTAGGTGACAACCAGTCTGCAAGCGATGACGCCGAACTTCGCGAACTAGGCGTCCAGCCGGTCTTCAAGCGTGTGCTCGGGCTCTTCTCGGTGTCGTTCCTGGCGATCGCGTTCCAGGGGCCGACCGCGGCGATATTCACCGTCGGAATCGCGATGATAGCGTTTCTGGGCCCATCGCTCATATGGACGGTGCCCGTCGTCCTGGTCTTCCAGATGATAGTTGCCCTGGTGTGGATGGAACTGTCCTCTCATTATCCGGTGGAGGGCGGCATCTATCAGTGGGCGCGGTATCTCGGCGGAGAGGCGACAGGCTTCTTTGCCGGCCTGACCTACCTCACGGCACTGCTGATCCTCATGAGCGCGCTCGGTTTTGGTATGCAGGCGATCGTGCTGGGGCTGTTTCCATCGATCCCGGCCAACACGACCAGCCAGGTTATCGTTACAATATTGCTCACCCTGCTCGTGGCGGTTATCTGCATGCTGCCAACCCGGGTGATAGCGAGAGTCAACTCATTCGGGGTCGTCGTTGAGCTCCTGTGCCTCACGAGCTTTACGCTGATCTTCTTCTTCCACACGCATCAGCCGCTCAGCGCCATCAACACCACGGCCGGGACCGTGGCGCCCGGGGTCGGGAATTACCTGGTCGCATTCGGGATCGGCGTAGCTCTCATGGTGGGCGTGCTGACGGGCTCGGAGACCGCGGGCATCTTCGCCGAAGACTCTACAAAGGCGCGAGTGACGCCGGGCCGCGCCACGTTGATCGCGTGCTTCGGGGTTGCTTTCTTCACCGGGCTGCTGTTCTTCGCCACCCTGCTGGCGACGCCGAACTACCATCAGGCCATCGCCAATCCGGCCGCGTGGATCACCCTCGCGCTCAACGCGGCGGTCGGAAGCGGGGTCTCGAAGCTGTTCCTCATCGGCGCGGCCGTCGCGGTGTTCAGCACCACGCTGGCGACGCTCATGTCGTCGTCCCGGCTGATGTTCGGGATGGCCCGGGACAGGCAGCTCCCCGGCGCGCGCGGCCTGACCTATACCTCGAGGGCCGGGCAGCCGATCGTGGCGGTGATCGTCTGCGGCGTCCTCGGGGTAGTGCCGCTCGTCGCCGCCAGCCGGATCCCGATCCTTGTCTCGGCGTTCACTGGAATGTTCGTGCTGACCTACATCATGACCCTGGGCGCCCTCATCTACCGCCGGCTGCGGGGGTGGCCCACCAGCCGGGCGCTACTTTCACTGGGCAAATGGGGATGGCCGCTGACGGTCATCAGCTTCGCCTACGTCGTCTTCCTGGCCATCGACTTTGGGTGGAAACGCCCCAGCCTCAACCCCAACCTCGGGGGGGTCCCCGTCTTGTGGGAGTTCGTTATCGTGGTCGCTGCCTTCGGCGCCATCTACTGGTTCGGATGGCTCCGGCGCAGGACGCGAACCCCGTCTGGTGTGCTGGTCGAGGAAAAAGCGGGCCAGCAAGGCAGCGTGCCGGGGGCTGACTAATGGCGTCTCGTGTTTTTGCGTTCCACTGCGGTGGGGTCCGCAGTTTCCGCGGCTTCTACGATGTGACGGACGAGCGGGCGATCGAAATCGTCTACGAACCCGCCTACTTCTTCCTCCTGGAGTTCGACGGCAGGCACTTTCTATTCGACACGGGCATGAACCCCCGGCTGAAACGGGACGACGACGGCAGTCTCGGCGTCCTCATGTCCGACGAGGACACGCTGATCCCGCTGCTGGCCAAGGTCGGGGTCACACCGGCAGATGTCGAGGGAGTTGTCATATCTCACCTGCACAACGACCACGCCGGAGGGCTGGAGTACATCTCCCGGGACACGCCCGTGTACGTGAATGACAAGGAGCTCGGGTTCGCTCGCAATCCACCCGTGTATCAACGGCCCTTCTTCGATGAAGAGGATCTCCAGCACGACACCAATTGGGTGGAGGTCAGCGGCGGCCTGGACGTCCTTGGCGATGGCCGGCTCACAATAATTCCGACGCCGGGGCACACCGCAGGCCACCAGGTGCTGAAGGTTCGCCTGGAAGATCGCACGATCGTTCTTTGCGGCGACGCCGCCTACCTCACCAGCAAGATGCGTGAGCGCCGGATACCCGGAGTGGTCTGGAACCCGGACCTGCTCGTGCGGTCATGGGAACTTCTGGAAGAGATAGAGCGGGCCGAGTCCGCTTTGCTTGTGTTCGCTCACGATCTCGACTTCCGCGAGACCAAGCCGGCCCCCCCGCTGGAGTGGTACGGGTAGCAGCGGTGATGGCCGGCGACCCGATGCGGCTCGACGGCGCTGTGGCGGTCGTCACCGGCGCCGCGCAGGGCATTGGCCGCGCTGTAGCCGAGACGCTGGCCGAGGCTGGGGCGCGCGTGGTTATCGGGGATCTCCAGGACGCCCGCGCGGTGGTCGAAACGATCCAGGGCAAGGGCGGCGAGGCGCGCGCCATGATCATGGATACGAGCGAGCGTTCGGAAGCGGACGGGCTCATGGACCTCGCCATCTCCCAATTCGGGCAGGTCGATATCCTCGTGAACAACGCGGGGATCGACGCGCCGGCCGGCAACGCCTGGGACCTGGCGAAAGAGGAATGGGACAGGGTTATCGCCGTCAACCTCACCGGGGTGTTCAACTGCTCACAGGCTGCCGTGGGCAGGATGCTTCCGTCCTCACGCGGGAACATCGTCAACGTCAGCTCCCACTCGGCCTGGCTGGGCGCTCCCGGTATGTCTCCCGCGTACAACGCGAGCAAGGCCGGAATTATTGGCCTCACGGTTTCGTTCGCCGTCCAGCTTGCCGATCGGGGGATCCGCGTCAATGCGGTGGCCCCCGGAGCTGTGCGCTCCCGGGACTTCGGGTGGTCCGAGGCCGAGGAAAGGGCCAAAGCGCAGCTCTACCCGCTCGGCCTGGGGGAGCCGGCGGACGTCGCGCAAGCGGTGCGGTACCTTGCCAGCCCCGCGGCCAAGTGGGTGACGGGATCGATCTTCTACATCCACGGAGGATTCCGGCGTGGCGGGCCAATCCTCTGACGGCCCGGGCGCTGGGCGCGCGCCTGACGCAGGCGCTGGCCCCGGCCAGCGTATTGCCGCTTTCGTTACGGGGGGCGCGCGGGGGATCGGCGCCGCCGTCTGCCGGCAGCTGGCACGTGACGGCGCGCGGGTTGCCTTCTGTGACCTGCGGATCGGGGCGGAGGGACAGGACCTAAGCAAAGAACTCGCGGGCGCCGGCGCCGTGGGCCGGGTCTTCGAGCTCGACGTCACGGACGTGGCCGCGCTTCAAGGCGCGATCAGGGCCACGGCGCGGGAGTTCGGGCGCCTGGACATCCTCGTGAACAACGCGGGAGTGTCGCGTCACGAGCCCATCGATGCCGTCACCCAGGACTCGTGGGATGCCGCGCTCGCCGTGAACCTGCGGGCCGTTTTCTTCGCGGCACAGGCGGCCGCCCCGTACCTCGCCAAGAGCGGCCGCGGCAGGATCATCAACGTGTCCTCCGAGCTGGCGCACCTTGGCTCGCCCATGCTGGTTCACTACACGGCGGCCAAGGGCGGTGTTCTGGCGCTCACGCGCTCCCTGGCTCTTGCGCTGGCGCCGTCGGTGAACGTCAACGCCGTGGTGCCTGGTCCCACCGACACGGAGTTGTTCAGGCGGTCGCCGCTGTTCGATCCGCGACTGCAAAGCGAGATCCCGATCGGGCGTTTTGGCGTCCCGCGGGACATCGCCCTCACCGTGGCGTTTCTCGCCGGCGAGGGAGGAGCGATCTACACAGGTCAGCAGTTCGACGCCAACGGTGGCGTCGTCATGCCATGAGCGAGGCGAGATTCGAGGTCACGCCGGCGGAGCAGGGTGATCATCGATGGTGGTGGCCGCTTTGACGAAGACCTCCGCCGGATGACTGGGATCGTTGGCGGGATGGCGGTCCTGCCACCAGCCGGCTATCTGATCGCACGTCGCGAACTGCGTGCCGCCCGAGTCCCTGATGGCATCGACCAGATCCCGGACGAGACGGAAGCGCCCCGGTGTGCCGCAGATCTCCGGGTGCAGTTGCATGACGAAGCACAGGCCCTCGCGCTGACAGCCCTCCAGCTCATAGATCCAGTTCCCGAGCGCTTCGGCGTACGAGGAGATCCGGGACTGCCCGGCGGGCATCGGCGGGCTGAAGTTCCAGAAGAAGGCGATCCGGTCGTCAAGGCCGTAGCTGACGGGGATGTCCAGCAGCCTGCGGTTTCCCGGTCCGGGCAGGTGAAACGGCAGGTCCTCGCCGAACCACGAGGAGGACCACCCGATTCCCAGGCCGAGGAGTGTTTCCGCCAAAAAGACCGGCCAGTTGCCCGATGCCAGGCGGAAGCCGCGCACCGGCCGGCCAAGGACGTTGCTGACGGCGTCTGCTCCCCGCCGGAGCGCCTCGGCGGCTGCCTGCTGGCTCAGCGAGTCGTATCGCTCCAGCGCATAGCCCCGGAAGCCGATCGAGTGACCCGCCTCCGCAATGTCGCGAACAACGGTGGGATAGGTCTCGGCGACCCGGCCGGGCAGGAACCAGGTTGTCGGCACGTCTTTCGCGGCGAAGACCTCCAGCAGGCGCTGTGCGCCACGACGGGCGCCGTACCGCATCACCGACAAGGACTTCTGCCGGTCTTCGAACGTGGGGTCCTCGCTGAGCAGCAGCGTTTCGGCATCGAAGTTGACGGTGACGGCTGCCATACAGCGAACGCCGGCCGGCCACCTGCCCTCGCTGCGCTCCCCGGTCGCGCTCACCGGCGGGCTCCCGTGCGACCGCCGGCTACCGTCCCCGAACGCCACCACGTGGCAACCTCGCCGCCTCGGGCGAACCACACACCCGCCTGCCCGGTCAGGTGCTGCAGCAACTGCTCCAGCACGATGGCGCGCCCCGGTGTCCCCGAGACCTCCGGGTGGAAAATGGTCGTGAAGCACCCCCCGACCTCATGAAATCCATCGAACTCCCGGCACCAGTTATCGAGGGTGAGCCGGTAGCTCGCGATCCGGTCCTGGCCGGGCGGGAAATCGGGATCGCGGAAGTATGCGAAGCACGAGTAGTCATCCATGTCAACTCGCGCCGGGATCTCGACCAGCTCCGAAAGAGAACCGTTGATCACGTGCCGGTAGGGCCTGTCGTCGTCCCTCATCGAACTCGAGTAGGAGATCCCGTGCTCTAGCAGCAGGCGCGGGGTCTGCAGGTGCCAGTCGCCTGTCGGCGCGCGAAACCCAACGGCGCGGGCACCGAGGACCCGCTCAAAAATCGCCTGGGATTTTCCGAGCACGTCGTGCTGCTCCTGGACCGTCAGATCCCAGAAGCATTCGTGCATATATCCGTGATGCGCGACTTCATGGCCGTGGCCCACGATGGACTCGCACTCCCGCGGCCAGTGCTCGACGACCCATGCGGGGACGAAGAACGTGGCGGGCAACTGGAACCTGGCCAGAATCCCCAGAATTCGGGGGAGCGCCCGGAAGGGCCCATAGCCGCCGAGGCAGAACCTCCGCGGCGACCCCCAGATACTGCCGTCGATCATCTGCGGCCCGGTGGGGCCGTCCAGATCGAAGGCAAGGGCGACGCACGAACGCGCATCATTGGGCCAGCGGTCACCGTTCGTCAAATCACACCTCCGTTCACCCGGGTCCAGGCGAACGCGCGCGGACCTTTCGGCCTACAGTAGGGCGTACAGCGCCGGAAACGTCGATCTGCCTACCGGGCGGAATTCTATGATGAGGCGTTTCGCCGGTGGCTGGCACAGACCTACCAGCAGCTCGAGAACGTCAATGACGCACTGGGCACCGGTTTCACGGACTGGAAACAGGTAAGGGTGCCGAGATTTGCGATCGACCCGCCCGGGTACTCGCTGGCCGGCTTCCGCTTTGCCAACGAGCAGGTGGCAGAGTTCGCACGGGTATGCAGAGATATGTTCCGTGCTTGTGGCATCGATGTGCCGGCGCTATGTATGGACTGAAAAGCGCGACGTCTGGACCTTCGCCTACAAGGCACCCTCAGGTGCGGTAACCCTCGGGATCTGGAACCCAACGGAAGGCCGTACCGTGGGATGATCCACATCGATCCGGGTGTCTTCGCACAATCACCACGATGGACGATGTTCGAGCCACGCCTGGCCGGCACCCGCAGCCTGGACCCGGTGCCTACCGAGTTTTATCTGGAGGTTGACCCGCGGTCGGCCAGAGTGTTCAGCCTTACCGCCGCTTGAGGCTCGAACCACCGGCCCCGTGTTTTCGTGGCGGCCGCCGGGCCCTGCGTTCCCACGGCCGGGATGGCCGCGGCCACCAGGTGGCGGCCTATCGGTGGCCGGCCGGGCGCGACGCGACGAGGAACGCGAACACGACGGTCGAGCTGAGGTACTGGCTGGTGGCGTAGTCGAACGCGCCGCCGCACGTTATCAGCCGCAACGCGGCGAACCGGGTCGTGCGGTAAACCGCTTTCGCCGGGAACTCGGATTTCGGGTACTGGCGTACACCGGTGACGCGGAAAACAGCGGTGACCCCGTCGGCGAGCCGCACGTTGACGAGGTCCCCCGGGCGCAGTGCCCCCAGCCGGAAGAAGACGGCAGGCCCCCGCTCGTTGTCGACGTGACCCTCGATCACCGACGTCCCCATCTGGCCGGGGGTGACCGAGTACTTGTACCAGGCCGCCGCGCTGGCCCTTTGCAACGGCGGCACCTGCATGGCGCCGTCGGGCCTGACGCCAAGGCGCAGGAGCGCCGAGTGCACGCCGATGGCCGGAATCTCGACGGAGAGGGGAACCGAGCGCCGCAGCGACAGCGTCCACGCCCTGCCCGCGGAAGGCCCGGTGGCGCCCGCCGCCGCCGCGGAGGGCTGCGGCGCATGCCGCTGCGCGGCGACCGCGACGCCGACAGCGGCGCCTCCGGCCGCGATGAGAAGGGCTCCGGCCACCCCGGCGGCGCGGGCGCGCAGGCTTCCCGGCGGCCTTGGGCGCGAGGGGGTGAACCCGCCCTCCGGCCAGGACATGACCACGCGGAACCCGGCCACGCGCCGCCAGTCCGCACGCCCCAACGCCGTCCCCTTGCCTTCCTCAGGGTGTTCTACCCGCGTAGCCTGATATCACAGTGATGAGCAAGCCATTACGTGTCTGTAGTGCCCGCTGGTCTTACTTTTATGGCCGGCGGCGCCTTTATGGCCGGCGGCGCTTTCTTGGAACTGCCCTCGGCTGCGCCGCCCTGGCCGTGCTGGCTGCCGCGTCGGTGCCCGCCTGCTCGTCGGGCTCGTCGTCGACGGGGCCGCCTCCGTTCTCACCGGGCGGCACCGGCCCGGCGACACCGACCGCCTCCGCCAGCGGCACGCCCCGCGCCACCGCCGGGGCCGGCACGCCCCGCGCCACCGCCGGGGCCGCCACGCCCGGGGCCGCCACGCCCGGCGCCACCTCGCCGAGTACGGCTGTGCCCGGTGCAACGACGCCCAGTGCCGTGACGCCCGGTGCCACGGCGCCCGGTGCCGCTACGCCGAGCACCTCCGCGGCGAGTGCCGCGGCGCCCAGCGCCGCCGCGTCGAGCACCGCGACGCCCAGCGCCGTGACGCCCAGTCCCAACCGTTCGCCGTCACCAAGCCCGTCGCCGTCACCAAGCCCGTCGCCGTCGCCGAGCCGGTCGGGCAGGTCGTTCCCCAGCGGCGCCCCGGGCACCGGCGGCGGTGGGACGGCCGGGTTCCGGGACCTCCTGCTGTTCTGCCTCGGCGTCCTGGCGATCCTGGCCGGTGCCGGGGGCATCGCGTACCGCAGAAGGGTAATGCGGAGCCGCTGACACCCCGTGGCCGCGCCCGGGCCTAACGAGCGGGCGGGGTGAGGATGCCGCCAGCCTCCGCCACCAGCATCGTCATCTCGTACGCGACCGTGTCGAGGTCGGCGGCGGCGGTGGCGAGCACGGCGAGGCTCGATCCCTGATCGATCGCCATGATCACGAGCGTGCCCCGTGCCATGGTCACCAGGGCCTGGGTGACCGCGCCGCCGTCGGATACCTGGGCCGCCGCGCTGGCCAGGCTGATCAAGCCGGCGGTTATCGCGGAGAGTTGCTCGAGCTGGCCGGGCCCTGCCTGGCCGGGCCCTGCCTGGCCGGGCCCTGCCTGGCCGCGCCGTGCCCGGTCGGACACCGCCAGCAGAACGCCGTCCGACGCAACCACGGCGGCGCGCAGCACGCCGGGAACACGCCCGGCGAAGTCGGCGATGAGCCGGTCAGAGTCCCGCGGGTCCACGGCCGGATCGCGTGTTTCCCCCTTAGCCATCCTGTTCCGGCTGCTTCACGCCGCGGTTCGTCCGGGCCACCGCCCGCGCCCGGCGGGAGCCGCGCTGGAAGCTTGCCAGCTTGCTGCGCGTGGTCTCCGCCGGTTCGGCCGGCGGGGCCTGCCGGGTCTCCTGGTCCGGCGCCGCGCGGTCCGGCGCCGCGCCGCGAACCTGGCCGGGCTGCTCGGTGCGCCGCGGCAGCCGGGAGGGGACCGGCCGGCCCGCTAGCAGCGGCCCTGCCGCCGGGGGGCCGGTCACGGCACGATCGCTGCGCTCGCCCCAGGATGCTGGCGGCCCGGCAGGCCATCCCGCTGGCGATTGGCCGGCTCGCCCGCCGAACCGGAGCATGCCCCGGCCGAAGGCCTGGGGGTAGCCGGACCGGACGGACTCGAAGATGGGCGGCCCGTCGCCCGGCGCCGCACCCACCGGGCCGGGCCCGGTCACGCCGCTGGAGGTTCCCGGGGCCGGTGATGGCACCGGTGCGCTCAGCATCAGCGACACGGCCTCGGGCTCGCCGATCTCCTCGGGGCCCACGGGAGGCTCCGGCCCGGAGGCGAACCGGAGAGCGGAGAAAGGCAGGTCCGCAAACCTGGCGGCGGCTTCCTCGCCGACGGCTTCCTCGCCGGCGGCTTCCGCACTGCCAGCGGCTTCCCTGCTACTCCAGGCTTCCCCGCCGGCCCAGGCTTCCGCCCTGCCGGCAAAGGCTTCCGGCCTGTGGGTGGCTTCCCCGCCGGCCCAGGCTTCCGCCCTGTCGGCAAAGGCTTCTGGCCTGTGGGTGGCTTCCCCGTCGGCCCAGGCTTCCGCCGTGTCGGCAAAGGCTTCTGGCCTGTGGGTGGCTTCCCCGTCGGCCCAGGCTTCCGCCGTGTCGGCAAAGGCTTCCGGCCTGCCGGTGGCTTCCCCGCTGGCCCCGGCCAGGAGGGCCTCGCTCGCCCGCCCCCGCCAGCCACCGGGCCCGGCGTCCAGCGAGATCAGCGCGGCGGGAAGGTACACCTCGGCGGTGGTACCGCCGCCGGGCGCCGCGCTCAGGGTCACCGCGATGCCGTGCCGCGCCGCCAGGAGCGCGACCGCGGCCAGGCCCGTGCGCCGGGGAACCGCCCCCTCCGCCGGGGAGGGGCTGGCCAGCTGCCCGTTTATCAAAATCAATTCCTGCTCGGACAGGCCGGTGCCGGCGTCGGCAATCGTGACGAGCGACCCGCCGCCACACACCGCGTGCCCGGAGACGATGACCTGGGCCGTCTTTCGAGAAAACGCGGTGGCGTTGTCCAGGAGTTCGGCGAGCAGGTGCACGGTGTCGGTCGCGGCGCTGCCGCGGACGCGGACACCTCGCTGGGCGTCCAGGACGACCCTGCCGTACTCCTCTATCTCGGACGCCGCGGCCCGGAGCACGTCCACCAGGGCGAGCGGCTCGGCCGGGCGCGGGGGCTCGTGGCCGGCGAGGACGAGCGCGCTGTCTGAGTTGCGCCAGATCCGGGTGGCCACGTGGTCCATCTCGAACAGGCCGGCCAGCCGGTCCGGGTCGTCCTCGTTCAGCTCTGCGCGGTCGATGAGCCGGAGCAGCCGTTCGGTCAGCGAATGGCTGCGCCACAGGAAACCGGCCTCCACGGCGCCGGTGCCGCTGGGCGGGCCTGCCCCCGCGCCGTCCAGGGCGGCTGCCTCGAGCCGTCTCAGCCGGCGCACCATGGACCTGACGGCGAGCACGGCGCCCAGCACGACAAGAACCAGCGCGCCAAGGCCTGCGCCGCCCGTGACCATCGCGGACCGCATCGCGCCGCGCTGCAGGGCCTGGGCGTCGGCCGTGATCCACCCCCCGAGTTGCTGCTCGGCGTGGCCCATCCAGCCGACCGTGTAGGACATCCCGGCCGACCACTGCTGGCGGGCCAAGGGGCTCAGGGCCAGGAGGCTCGGGGCCAGGACGCCATTGCCGGCCGCGGTGGCCCGCGCCTCCACCGCCTGCGCCCGCCGGGCCAGCGGGCGGGCCAGCGTCTCGGCCAGCGCCCAGCTCTCCTCCGGGGTCGCCGAGCCGCGGAACGAGGCCAGGTCGCTGGCTTGCCGGGCCTGCGCGGTGGTCAGCGCGGCGAACTCCCCGGGCGCGAAGCGGCCCTGGGCAAGCGCCACCCCGAGGATCGCCTGCTGCTGCGAGGTGTGGTCGATCATCCTGGACAGCGCGCCGAGCGCCCGCACGCTGGTGATGAGCGTGGCGTTGCCGCTCTGGTCGGCGATAGCGTCGGTGACCGGGAACAGGCCGGCGGCCGCCGCCGAGTAGCCGGTGATCACGGCCAGCGCGGAAGCCTGGCGCTGCGCCGCCTGGCTGCGCAGGCCGGGCAGCTTGGCGATGCTGGCCAGCACCTGGGCCGCGCCGGCCCGCGTCTGGGCCGGGTACCCGTCGCCGAGCCGGGAAACCAGCCGGCTCACCCCCGCCGCCCGGGCATCGGTGATCGCGTACCGCCGGCGCAGGGCCGGGAGGCCCGCGGCCGGGCGCCCGCCGGAGATGAACGTGGCCGTGGCGGACCGCTCGTCGGCCACGGCCCGCGCCAGGCCGGCGACCTGCTGGCCCAGCGCCGCGAGCCGCGCGACCCGGCCGTAGGCCCCGGCGCTGCGCGCCGCATCGGTGACCCGCAGCCCGGTGAGGGCCAGCGCCAACACCGCTGGAATGGCGACCAGGGCGATCAGCAGACAGGCCACCCGCCGGTTCCACCGGGCCAGCGCAGGGACGGCGGCGCGCTGAGCGGCCAGGGCCGAAGAAGGGACGCCATCAGCGGAACGGGGCTGGCTCACGGCGCCTCCTCGTCAATTCCCGGCGCGTGCTTTCGAGGCAACAGGCAATTCTCCAGGCCGTCTTGGGCAAGAGGCGCGAGTGATCACTTTCCCCCGGTAGTCCTCCCGACAATACCTCCGTGCCCGTCCGCGGCGATACGGTCCGGCCGGGTTGTTTATCGCTGGTCGGGGTGGTAAAAGCCCCGCTGTGCAGCGCCGATCACCGCCCGCCGCGGACCATCGGGCCGGGCCCGGGATTTAAGTGGCCCAAGTGGCATGTGATACGAAGAAGCTGACGTGCGGGAAGCGGCTCCGGTGAGCCGGCGGACATTGGCGGCCCGCCGGCAATGGAGGGCTTAAGCGCGATCTGGTTAATGCAGAGCCCAAAGTGATGGCCTTTGGCGCCGCCGTCCCGTAGCCGACCGATCGGAGGACCACCATGAACGCGCTCCCCGAGCCGTGGCCACTTTCCGGCGAGCAGCGCGCCATCGTCGGACTGTGCCGTGACTTCGCCCGCGACGAGATCCGCCCGCGCGCTCGCGACGTCGACGAGGCCGATGTGGTCACGCCGGTCGATATCTGGCGGAAGGCGGCGGTCGTTGGCATCACCGACTTCATGCTGCCCGCCGAGGTCGGCGGCGGCGGCTTCACCGACGTGTTCACCCAATGCCTGGTCCAGGAGGAACTCTGCGCCGGCGACCCAGGCATCGGCAACCTGCTGTGCTCCAACGGCTTTTTCGCCGGCCCCCTGCTCGCGCTCGGCACGCCGGAGCAGCAGGCGCGCTGGCTCACCCCGCTGACCGGGCCCGATGCTCCGATGACCGCGCTGGCCACGACCGAGCCCGGCTCGGGTTCGGACGCGGCGTCGATCAGGACCACGGCCCGCCGTGCCGACGGCGGGTACTACCTCAACGGGCAGAAGTCCTGGATCTCCAACGCGGGCGCCGCGAAGTTCTACGTCGTGTTTGCCAAGACCGATCCCGCGGAGCGGTCCCGGGGCGTGTCCGCGTTCCTGCTCACCGAGGGCACCGCCGGGTTCACGGTGGGGGAGCCGATGCGGAAGATGGGCCAGCGGGCGATCGTATGCCGCGAACTGTTCTTCGCCGACGCGTTCGTGCCCGGGGAGAACCGGCTTGGTGCCGAGGGGCAGGGCTTCCACGGGCTGATGCGCACCTTCGACGTCTCGCGCGCGGTGCTCGGCGCGGCCGCGGTCGGCGCGGCCCGGGCGGCCTACGAGTACGCCCGCGATTACGCGCGTACCCGTGTCCAGTTCGGCAGGCCGATCATCGAGCACCAGGCCGTGGCGTTCCGGCTCGCCGACATGGCCAGCCGCGTCGAGGCGGCCAGGCTGCTCGTGCTGCGCACCGCCCGCGCCATCGACGCCGCCGCCGACGCCACCGGCCTCGCGGCGATGGCCAAGCTCACCGCCTCCGAGACGGCGATGTTCTGCACCTGGGCCGCGGTGCAAACGCTCGGCGGCTGGGGGTACTCCCGCGAGTACCCGGTCGAGCAGTGGATGCGCGACGCCAAGCTCGAGGAGATCGAGGAGGGCACCTCCGACATCATGCGGATGGTCGTCGCGAGGCACCTGCCCTGAGCCACCTGCCATGGCGCTGCCTCGTTCGGCGCCTTCGGTGCTCAGCCATTCCGCCGGGCGAGCAGGTGATCGAGGACGTTGCGGGTGATGCGCTCGACCGTGGGATCGTGGCCGTCCAGGCCGTAACTCCACTCCGTCGTGCCGGCGGAGAACACCGTGCCACCGCGCGTGAAGGTGCCCATGACCGCGTGGTTGTGCGACAGGCGCCGCACGTGTTCTGGTGCGTCGTCGCCGAACAGCGCCTCCGACACCATCTCCAGATCGCCGGCCGCCAGCGGCCGGTAGCGCGAGGGCAGCTCATGGCGGGACCAGAGCCGGGCCGGCGCCGTCGCCAGGATCGTGAGGCTCTCCGGGGCGCCATCTCGCCCGGTCGGGACGGGCAGGCCGTTCCGCGCTGACAGGGTCCACTCGCAGCCATCGACCTCGTACGTGGCGATCGCGTCGCGCGCGCCGAACACGTCACCGTAGCGAAGGTCGGTGCCCTCGAAGGCCCAGTGGCCCGGCCGCCAGACCGTGAGGCCGCCCGACGCGCGCGGCACCGCGCGGCCCATCCGGATGTAGCCGCCGCGCGTGAAGCTCAGCCCGGTCAGGTGGTTCTCCGGCCGGCCGACCACCGTCGAACTCCACAGGGTGGTCGCGCGCCGGTGGTCCGCCGGGGCGGCCGGGTCCTCCTGGTAGCGGTCCTTGTAGCAGGTCATCGTGCTGCCGTCGCCCTCGAGGCGAACCTGCCAGAAGACGGCGTTGCCGGAGAAGAACGCAACGCCCCGGCCGCCGGCTATGAAGGCCTCCAGCGCGTCGCGCATCCCCCAGGACCAGTACTCGTCGTGCCCGACGCTCACGGCCAAGCGGTAACCGTCAAGGACATCGGGGTGCAGTTCGAGGTCGGCGTTGACGGCCACATCGACCGCGTAACCCTCCCGCTCGGCCCACCGGACGAACGGGCGTTCCCAGTTATGCCAGCCCGCGGAGCCCGACCAGCGCGTGAGCCCATGCAGATCGGCCCACGCGCGGAACCGCTCATGCTCGGGGTCCTCGACGTCGTCGGTGTTCGGGTAGCGCACCTCGGGGCGGGGCTTCATCAGCAGGCCGGGGGCAAACGGCCGCCGGAACGAAACGCTCACCCCGCCCGTGTACAGGTTCGGCCCGCCCCAATCGTTGTAGGCGTTGTAGGTGTTGGTCGCGAGCACCAGCAGCATCCGGCCGGCGCGCTCGCCAGCGGCACGCGGTCCGGGCCGGACCACGAAGAACGCGAAGTGCTCGGCAAGGTGCCCGCTGGCTGGGTCGGTTGCTCTCAGCACCACCTCGTAATAACCCGACGGCCAATTCCGCGGAATCTTGACCGCGAACGCCTGCGGCCAGTCGCAGCCCAGGCTGGACGCATGCTGGGGCACCGGGTGCAAACGCCCGGCGAGCCCTTGCCGCTCCCACACGATCTGACGGTGACCGCCGACCCGGGCGACCTCTGCCGAGAACTGCCTGGCGTCGGTCGAGCACGCGAATGAAACCTCCTCGCCCGGCAGGTAGCTCAGGCGGTCGGGGTAGCCCGCAAGGTAAGGCTCGTTCCTGACCTGGCCATTTATGCTGAGGATCATGTCTTCGGACCGCTCCGGGGTAGGCGCCGGCAAGCGTGGCGCACGACGGGGAGCCGTGCCGCCAGCGGGCCTTTCGCCGGGCCGGCGCCCCCCGCGCCGCGCCCGGGCCGGTGCCCGCCGCGGCCGGCCCGTGGATGATCTGGGCAAACATTCGATATCAAGGGTTGACATGCCGTCAAGCGCGGGGATACAAGGATGGGATTCAGCGCAGCGCGCGCTCATTTCCCCCGGAGGTTCCGATGGGCGGGGCAAACATAGATCGGCGAAAGTTTCTCGTGGCCGCGACCGGAACCCTCGGATTGGGTGTCCTGGCCGGGTGCGGCTCCTCTTCCTCCTCCACCGCCACGTCCAGCTCGTCCAAGCGCCCTTCGATCGGCGCCGAGCCGGGCACGCTTTCGATCCTGGAGTGGCCAGGCTACGAGGCCGCCGGCACCAAGGCGCAGACCTACGGGCTGCTGGCCGGCTCGGAGTATACGAAGAAGTACGGGACGAGCGGGATCACCTACACCTACATCGTGAACGACGATGAGGCGCTGGCGAAGGCCACCAGCGGCGGCCCGTTCGACATCATCCACCCCTGTCACGAGAACATCCCGGACTACATCAACCGGGGCCTGGTACAGCCCTGGGACACGAGCCTGCTGCCGAGTTTCGGGCAGCTCAATCCCTACCTGGTGCGCGCGACGCAGTATCACGGGAAGCAGTACCACATCCCGTGGGACTGGGGCTACGGCAGCCTCCTCTACCGCACGGACAAGATCGCTGCGGCGGATGCCACCGGGTGGGAGCTGGCGTGGAACCCCAAGTACTCCGGCAAGATCTCGCTGTGGAACGGCGCCTCCACCAATTTCGAGATCGCCGCGCTGAAGCTCGGCTACCCGAACATGGACGTGCTGAACACGACGCAGCTGCAAAGCGCCAAGCAGGCGCTCATCCAGCAAAAGCCGCTCAACAAGCTCTACTGGGGCAGCGAGTACTCACAAGAGCAGCCGAACTTCAAGTCGGGCGAGGTCTGGGTCACCTACGCCTGGCAGGATTCGCTGGTCTCGATGACCAAGGCCGGCCTCAAGGCGGGATTCCTGCAGCCGAGCCAGGGGCGGCTCAGCTGGATCTGCGGGTTCATGCTCGGGGCGAAGACCAAGAACTATTACCACGCGCACGCGTACGTGGAGTCCTACATCAACCGCGTTGCCGCCGCGCAGATGACCAACCTGTTCTACTACGGCAACTCGAACGCGACCGTGACGGCGGCCGACATCAAGGACAAGACGCTCGTCCAGGCGCTGGTCCTGTCGAACCCGAAAGCGGTCACGACGGCGCCAAACCACCTCCAGAGCTGGACGCCGAACCGGTCAGCGCTGGAACTGGCCTGGCAGGAGGTCCAGGCGTCCTGACCGCACCGTTGCCGAAGGAGCGCCCGGAGTGCGCACAGCAGATCTTGCCCGGCGCGCAGACCTTGCCCGGCGCCCGCCCCGGGTGCGGGCCGTGCGGCTCAGGATCGGGCGCGGCACCCTGGTGCTCCCGCCGCTCGGCATCGTGCTGCTGGTCCTGGTGGGGCCGATCGCGGTGCTCACGCTTTACAGCGTGAACCTGCGTACCAACATCCCGGGAACTGCGACAGCCTTCTCCACCGCGAACTGGAAGGACTTTCTGAGCGGTCCCGGCAACCCGTTCCGCGACCGGTTCTTCTATTCAATGAAGATCACCCTGCTGGTTTCGGTCGCCGTCACGGTCGCCGCCTACCCGCTCGCCTACTACCTGGCGTTCGTCGCCCGCAGGTTCCGCTACACGCTGCTGCTCGTTCTTATAGCGCCATTCTTTACCAGCTATCTGCTGCGCATCGTGGCCTGGAGCGACATCGTTCTGAACAATAATGGGGTCGTCAACCAGGCGCTTTGGGGCTTGCACCTGCGCGCGCACGGCAACGGGGTCGGCTGGCTGCTCTACTCGAACTTCTCCATCTTTCTCGTGCTCTTTTACGCCTGGATACCGTTCGTCTCCCTCCCGATCTTCGCGGTGCTGGAGAACATGGATCGCCAGCTCACGGAGGCGGCGGCCGACCTTGGCGCCAGCCGGTTCAAGGCGTTCTGGACCGTGACGTTCCCGCTCAGCCTGCCCGGCGTCATCGCGGCGTTCGTGTTCGTGCTGATCCCGACGACGGGCGAGTTCATCGCGCCGCTCTACGTCGGCGGCCCGAACAACCAGTTGTTCGGCAACGAGATCCAGTCCTTCTTCGGCGACTCGCCCAACTGGAACTACGGGGCCGTTCTCGCGGTCGCGCTGATCGTCGTCGTGCTGGTCCTGATGCTCGTGTTCGGGCGGTTCCTGAATACCGATCTGCGCACCCGTCGCGCGGGCGGTGAGGAGTGATGAACCAGCGCGGGGGCGGGACAAGCAGGGCGGGGGCGGGCGCGGAGCGCGGGGGCGGGACAAGCAG
>Ga0070706_100001484_pt1 | contig 24618 bp, 22 predicted proteins | sample KBSK5501metaG_FD_65476 | JGI IMG/M metagenome (GOLD analysis project Ga0070706, IMG submission 65476) | Corn, switchgrass and miscanthus rhizosphere microbial communities from Kellogg Biological Station, Michigan, USA - KBS K5-50-1 metaG | ecosystem: Host-associated > Plants > Roots >... | reverse complement strand
GGCCGGGCAGGCTCTTCGGGGAGCCGTGGCGGAGGCTGCGGCGGAGACCCGAGCATCTCCCGCATTTATGCGGGGGAGTGTCAAAACAAGCCATCTTGTGAGACGACTTGTTGCAGTTTTTCAAGCCTTAGCCTGCCCGCCTGAATGGCCGGGCCGCATCAAGCGTGCTCCCATGCTGGCGACCAGTGCCCGCGGGGCGAGCCGCACCGAGTTAGCCTGCAGCCAGTTCATGCGGCCCGAGATCACGGATGGGCGGCCCCGCTGTAGCGCTCGCAAGGCCACCTGCACCACCTTCTCTGGCGTCTCCTTCGCACCAAAGCTCGCGTCCTCCGTTCCTACGACAGTGAAAAAGTCCGTGCTGGTGGGACCTGGGCACAAGGCGAGCACGCGGATCCCTTTGCTGCGATACTCGGCCCAGAGGGCCTCGCTAAACGAGAGCACAAATGCCTTGCTGGCGCCGTACACCGCCATGTAGGGCGTGGGTTGGAAGGCCGAGGTGGAGGCGACGTTGACGATGGCGCCACTGCCACGGGCGAGCATGGCGGGGAGAAAGCGGTGCGTGAGGTCGACCACGGCGGCGACGTTGAGCAGAATCTCCTGCTGCTCGCGCTCCGCGTCGAGGCGATCGAAGGCCCCATAGGTGGCGAAGCCGGCGTTGTTGATCAGGAGATCGACGGGCAGGCCGCGTTGCTGCGTGGCCGCGAACACCTGCTGCCCTGCCTCGGGACGGCTGAGATCGCACGGAAGCGCCTCGGTGCGAATGCCATGCTGCGCGGCAAGGCCCGTAGCCAGGTCGCGCAGTTTCGCTTCGGAGCGGGCGACGAGGATCAGGTGCGTGCCCTGCGCGGCGAGCGCGCGCGCGAAGGCGGCGCCGATACCCGAGGAGGCCCCCGTGATCAAGGCTGTTTTTCCGGCATACAGAGTTGTCGCAGTCACCATACCATCGGTCTCCTCTCCCTTCCTCATTCCCGAGCGGCGGCGAGGCCATAGGCTACACAAAGGCGACGATGGCCAAGAGGACATGGAAGAACAGCGCGACGTGGATCATGCGCTGGCCCTCGCTAACCGCAATGAGAGACTCCGTGACCGATGGATGCTAACGGCGCACCAACCGTTGTTGGTCCCACGCCGGCTGACCTGGATCCAGCGGTGGTCCTTGGTCGCTTAGGATGATACACCCAACCACAGGGCGCGCGCTCCTCAAATGCCGTCTACGCCGTCGCGTCATAGAGTTGTAGAATCGCGTTCTGCTCTTGTGTCTGGCTCGCCGCCTGGTGGGGAGACGTACTACAACGGAATGATGCGACACGGTATACTACCGAGCGCGCCCCCTCCTTCAGCAGCTCCGGGCCCTCCTCCTCCTCGGTGTCCCACTCCTCCCGTCAGTCTCCCTCACTTCCCCCAGTCTCCCTCACTTCTCCATAATGAGGGAGACTGGCGCGACTGGAGGAGACTGGAGGAGACTGGAGGAGACTGCGCCGCCGATCCCCAGCCAACAGGCCACCCGCTCGACCACGCGCGCGGCCAGGTCCAGCGCGATCATCGTCTTGCCACAGCCGGGGTCGCCGTCGAGCATGTTCAGCTTGCCGCGATAGAGGCGTCCGTCCCACAGCGCCTCGACGCGCGTCGTGGGCGCCTCGGAGCGCAACACCCCGACCTCCGGCACATGGCGGGCAGGCTCTCCCAGAGATGCTCAAGATCCCCACAGATGCTCATGTGCTGGTACTGAGCATCTGTGGATGGGGGATGAGCGCCTTCGGCGGCGAGGCCGCCACCGTTCATTTCAGTGCGACCTCCTTGCCTCTACTCTCGACTACTCTCGGCGCTCAAGTTCGTCGGGCGTTGGGCGTTGGAAGAACACAATCCATGGCTTCATCATCGCTTCGGGAATAGAGAAACTTGTTTGCGAAGGCTGCGCATTTCGTACCGCAAGCCGCTGCATCAACTCATCCGCCGCTACATCGAGAACGTGTACTTCGCTGCTGGCCCCAAGCTGCTTCGCTCGCGACCGATAGTCTTCGCGTTCCTCTTGTGCCCAGAAGCCGAAATCGAGGATGACATTCGTTCCCAATTCAAGCGCTCTCCTGGCGATGTTCCAAAGCAGCGCTTCAATGAGACCATGCCGAGCATCATGTTCTGGCTCCTCAGCATCTTGACCGAAAAGACGGATGTGCCATTCATCCGTTGTCAGTCGCAGGGCCGATCGCTCACGCTCAAGCTGCTGCGCAAGCGTGGTTTTTCCCGAGCAAGGAAGTCCAACCATCAAATGGAGAGTCGCCACACGTACTCCTCCTGGAGTTGGTAGTGCTACCATTGTAGCGGTGAATCTGGAGTGGATCAGCACATCATCGCTACTTCAGTTTACGCCTACCACTACCTGATTTTCACTACCAGGGCGGCGGCGCTGGAGGGGCAGGGCGCGCTAATCGCTTCTGCCCAGATGGTCACTTCTGCCTACGCGCTCAATTTCGCATATGAGCACGTGGACGCGAGCGCCCCGGCGCGCTGGCGCCGCATCGCTGCGCATGCGTAGGTGTACAGCCCGGTCAGCGCGCGCCCTTGACCTGGCGGATGAGCACGGTGCCCAGCAGGAAGAAGGCCGTCGTGACGGCGAAGAGCGCGGTGTAGCCGAGATGCCCTGGCGCGCTCTGTAGCACGTAGATCAGCGAGCCGCCGAGCACGACGCCGATCACCTGCGGGATGATCCCCGCCGCCGACCAGATGCCCATGTTCTTGCCCGCCTCGTCGGTCGGCGGCAGCACGTCGGTCGCCAGCGCCCAGTCCACGCTGGTGTAGGCGCCATAACCCAGACCGAAGAACGCCGCCGCCACCAGCGAGGCCTCGAAGGTCTGGAAGAAGATGAAGATCATGCACACCGTCGTCATCATCGCGCCAGAGAGATAAACCAGCGCCTTGCGCCCCACGCGGTCCGAGAGCCAGCCGGCGAAGTAGACCGTCAGCGCCGAGGTGACCATCACGATGGGCAGGAAGAGCAGTTGCGCCGCCTGGGGCGTCTCGACGGTCAGCCCGAAGGCGTGCGCCGGATGCTCCGGTCCGGTGATGCCGATCACGTCGTGGAAGTAATACTGCAAGAAGAAGTAGACCGCCCAGATACCGGTCATCATCAGCAACCGCGTGAAGAGCACCCAGGCGAAGTCGGGATACGTACGCGCCTCCAGCCGGAAACGCGAGAAGAACGGTCCCCAGCGCAGCGGGCGCGGCTGCGTCAGTGGCTGCTCTTTCACGGTCAGCACGGTAATGGCGACGAAGACTACCTGGATGATGGCGATCAGCGTGAAGGTCAGCGCGACCTGCTGGCGGAACGTCGGCGTGTTCGTCTGCGCCTGCACGATGGAGCCGGCGACCAGGAATCCCGCGACGGTGCCAAGCAGCGTCATCAGGCCGTAGAAGCCGGAGGCCGAGCCACGCTGCGCTGGCGGAATCTCGTCCGCGATGATCGCCGACCAGGGGGAGTTGGCGAAGTTGTTGGCAAACTGGAGCAGCACGAAGAGCAGCGCCAGGCTGACGATAAGCTGCATATTGCCGAGCGCCGAGCCATCGGCGGTATATGCCAGGTAGCCCAGGCCGAGCAGCGCCGCGACGTTGAAGATCGTGCCGATGATCATAAACGGGCGGCGGCGACCCAGCTTGAAGCGCGCGTAGTCGCTCAGCGCGCCGGTCAGCGGGTTGACGAAGAAGGCGACGAGGATGCCGGGCGCGGTGACCAGCGCGAGGTTCAACCCCTTGTCACGCTCCGGCAGCTGGGTGGCGACGACGGCGGGGATCACGATGGCGAGGATCGCCTGCCAGTGCAGGTTGTTGGCGAACCAGAAGAGGTTGATGGCGAGCTGCTTGCCGAGGGACGCGCGTCCGGTGGGCGCGGCGACACTGGGCGGAGCGACGGTGGTCTCCATGCCTGTTCCCCTTTGAAACCCTGCCGCTCGCGGGTCCTGTGGCCGCCCAGGCGGATTGCGGCCAGTGTAGCAGATGCGCTCCAGGCGCGACAAGGGACGGCATTCGCCCATCGTGGCCGCTGCTCCACTCGATCCCAGCGTCACTGTGGGGGCGTGCGCTCCTCCAGCGCGCCGCTGCCCTGCGCGGAACTGTACCCCTCCAGTGCGCAGGAGCCGACAAGGGTGTTCCAGATGCGGTCGCCGAGTTCGTGGAAGTCCTCGGTCGCCGCCTCTCCGCGCAGGATATAGCGCCCACCACCGCGCCGCCGCACCGTGATCGTCATCGCCTCGCGCGTTCCCTCCAGTTGGATCGAGCCATTCACGGGAGCGATGATTGTCTCCGTGCGCTCAGTGGTAGCCAGATAGAAATAGCCGGCATTCATCCGCAGCGGCGATCCAAAGAGCGCGGTACGCGAAAGCAGACACTCCACGACGAGGTCCTCACGATCAAAGGTGTTGCAGGAGAACCAGAACCAGCGCTCCGGCAACGCGCGCCCTGCATACGAGGACACCATCCCATGCGCGTCGCGCACGTCGTATGTCCGCCCCGCGACGGTCAGCGTCCCGCTGAAACGCACATCAGGGACAGTCTGCAGGGACAAGTCAAATGGACGGAAGGGCTCGAGCAGCCTGATCTGCGGGCTGACGAGCGGGCTAATGGGATGGAAGGTGAGATCCCATGCCCTTGGCCCCACCACGCCACGCGACCCCGCGGCTCCCAGCCAGCATCTCTCCAGAGAGACAGCGCAATCTGACGACTCCAGGGCGAGGCGCTCCAGTGGATGTTCTGCGAAGTAGACCCCGCTCCCTTCCGGCGCATGCGCGCTGACACGTACCTGAGCAATGCCTTGGCGGCGTCGGATGATAAAATCCACGAGCAGCGCGACATGCTGTTCTGGCAGGTTGACTTTGAAGAACGCATAGTCCAGCGCAGCCCTGCGGCGACCAAAATCTCGTAGGAGACGCTGTATGGGGGAGATTTCGATGCGTTGCAAGGACTTCTGAGCATTTGACATGCTATTGCTCCTCCCTGCGGCAGGTATTCAGGCAGGCTTGCGGAGCAAGTGTACCATAGGCGCCTCATGATAAGAGACTTTCACGGCGGCGACCTCTTGTTTAAGCGCCTGCAAAAGGCGTACTCTTTGGGAGCGCTATTGGTTCAGCATTGGCGTGAATGGATAGGCATCTTCCGGAGATAGCGCAATGGACGGCGGCAATGAATCGAAGTGGACCGATCGGATTGGGATACTTGTTGCCGGACTAATTGGCTTCGCGCCAACCTATTTTGTTGCGAGTGGACATGATGAGGACACGCTGCGTATGCTCTTGGCCAGCGCCTTCATCCTATTGTTTGTCAGCTTTGCTATTGGCACACTGTTCTGGAGAAGCGCATTGATTACCCGCGTTGCAGGATGGTGTGTGGCGGGATTCTGGGGAAGTTGCGTTGCCATCATTCTGCCTTATCACCGAAGCCTCATGCTGCCCTTCATTGTCGGAGTTGCGCTGCTGTTTCTGGTAATAGTAATTAGCTCAGTCTACCTCTCCTGGCGTGTTCGTCGTGCTAGATCAAATCAAGCTGTCGGTGAGCAAGATCAATCGGCTCAATGATGCGCTTCTTCTACTAACCTTCGTTACCAGTCGCCGCGTAGCTCGACCTCCAGCTCCAGCGCGACGCCGAAACGTTCCAGCACGGTCCGGCGCGCACGGGCGATCAACGCCAGGATGTCCGCCGCCGTCGCGCCACCGTTGTTGACGATGAAGTTGGCGTGCTTGGGCGAGATCTGCGCGCCGCCATGGCGAGCGCCCTTGAGTCCGGCAGCCTCGACCAGCCGCCCGGCATGGTCGCCGAGCGGATTCTTGAAGACGGAGCCAGCGCTCGGCTGCGGCGGCTGCGTGTCCTTGCGGTGCTGACGATACGCGGCGACACGCGCGCGAATCGCGGTGGGGTCGTCGCGCGTCAGCAGGAAGCTCCCGCCGACGATCATCTCCAGCGGTTCGAGCAGCGCGCGCGGCGCGGGGATCGGGCTGCTCTGCTCGTCAAACGCCATCTCGCGTTCGGCGCGGAAGCGGCTGCGGCGGTAGCCCAGGCTACACTCGTGCGCTGGCAGTTCCTGGATGGTCGCGCGCGCGTCCAGGTCGCGCGGAGCAATGAGCGTGCGCGTGGACTCCAGCGTATCGGCGATACTCGCGCCATGCGCCCCGGCGTTGCTGACGATCCCGCCGCCGATCGTGCCAGGAACCCCCGCGCCCCATTCCAGCCCCGTCAGCCCCTTGCCCGCGAGCGCGTTGATGAGCTTTGGCAGGCTGACGCCAGCCCCGGCGATGAGCCGCACACGCCCATCCGGCTGCTCCGCCAGGGTGTAGTCCTCGATCTGCATGCGCGCGACGACGCCACGCGCGCCCTGATCGCTGAAGAGCGCGTTGGTGCCGTTGCCGACCAGCATCAGCGGCCAGCCATGCTCGCCCGCCAGATTGACCAGCGCGAGCAGCTCTTCCTCGCGCGCGACGCTCACCCAGGCGTCGGCGGGACCGCCTACCCCGAACGTGCCGTGGCGGGCCAGCGCCTCGTCGGGACGCAGCCGCGCGCCGAAGATCGCGCGTAGTTCGTCGAGCATCGTGTCGGTGGCGCGCATGAAGCCGTCTTCCCGCCTAGTTCTGCGGCAGCGTATACTCGTACGCCTTGGGAACGATGACGGCCGTGCGCCCGGTAAACATGCCGTTGAAGACAGCCATGGGCATATATTTGACGAAGTAGAGCGACGAGTCCACCAGCCGCATACCCTGATCGTCAATCGCCGTCAGCACCATGAAGTGCCCGCCGCCAAAGAAGTGGTAGTACCCCCAGGAGATGCGCACGTTGACGATCACCGGCACGCCCAGAACGTTGGTCAGGTACTTCATCTGGTTGAGCGTGAGTTGCCGCTCGACATAGAGATCGGCGCGGAAGCCGTGAATGGCCGCGACCTTGTTGAAGCCGTCGTAGGTCATCAGCCCGCCAGAGGGCGAGATGTCGGAGCCAAGCTCGTCAATCATCTTGCCGATGCTGATATTGGGCACGTTGTACGCCGTCAGCACCTCGGAAAGCACGGCGGCGCTGCACGCCGCGCCCCACCACTGGTTGAACTGGTCCACCGAATCGTAGAGATCGACGCGCCTGCCCTGCGTCTGCGCCTGCACGCGCGCGGTGGCCGCGTTCACTGGCCAGATGAAATCCACCGCCGGGCCGCTGCCAGCGTCGGGGTTGAACTGCATCAGCGGCTGCGACGCCTCCCCCACGTGGATCGCGCCGGTCAGAATCGCCGCGGCGATGGCCAGCGCGATGCAGAGCATGCGCGTGACCGACCAGGGTTTGCGCGCCGTACGCAGGATCGCGCGTGTGTCCAGCCGGGGCCGGGCCGGCGCCCGGTAAGCCGCCAGGTTCGGGACGCTATCGGTTGAGAGAGTCGAGAGCGCGGTCTCCGACTGGGCGACGACGAGCGCCATACTGCGATCCGTGACGGCGCGCAGTGGACGCGCGGAGGAGGAGGCGCGCAGACGCCCACCCGTGCGTGGCGGCGGAGGCTGCGGCTCCGGCGCTTCATCCACCTCCTGATCGCGCCAGTCGCTCTCGTCCCAGTCGTCCTCCACATCGCGCAGCGAGCGCGAGATACGCGCCTGTTCGCGCAGGCCCGATCGCTTCGTGGTGGGCGTGGGAGCCGTGCGGGCATCGGCGACGGCGGATTTCCGCCTCCGGGTGGCGGAGGGAACGGCGAGGCTGGGCAGCGAGAGGCGCGGCGAGGTAGAACTGAGGTCGAGCGCATCCGGCTCCGGCTGACGGCGCGGACGCCGGGTGGCCGATGACGCCTGGCGGTCGTCATCGCGGACGGGCCGGCGACGGTTGGGACGCTGGCGGGTCGCCTCGGTGGCATAGGAGTCGTAGGAGTCGGACGAAGAGGCGCGGGGAGCGTTGCGCGTCATCTCCGGCCTCCCCCGCTCTCGAACTCCGCTCAGATCAGATTCGCGAAAAGGCGCCCCTGCGCGGCGTGTCTCGCCGCGAGCATGATACCTATTTGAAGCGCAGGCCGTCAAGCCGACAGGTCGAAAGGCCCACGGCGTCCGCCCGCGTCCGCTGCATAAGATGCGTCCCTGCCAGAACGAGCGAGGAGGGCTGGAGGTCAACGTCGGTCGCGGTCGGCCAGCGCCAGCCAGTCCGGCTCCTGTGTGGGTCATGACCCAATTGTCCGCGGCAAAGTGTTTCACGTGAAACACTTCTTTGGAACACGAGTCGTCGCGAGGAGGGGGTTGACTTCTCCAAACGACTCAGGTACTCTTGGAACGCGCTGGTGGATACGAGAAACTGCGCTGTTCGGTCTCATCGCACCTCTCTCATGCTCGTATCCGCCAGTCTCTTTTTGCCCGCGAGCATGCGGCCCGTGAAGGATAGTCGCTCATGTCCACCCCGCCACTCGAAGGCGTCCATGTCCTCGACCTGACACGGCTCCTGCCGGGGGGCTACGCCACGCAGATGCTGGCGGACCTTGGCGCGGACGTGCTCAAGATCGAGGAGCCGGGGCTTGGCGACTACGCGCGCGTCACGCCGCCGTTCGCCCGTGGCGTGGGGCAGGCGTTCCTGGCGGTCAACCGCAACAAGCGCAGCGCGGCGCTCAACCTCAAGCATCCCTCCGGACGCGCGGCGCTGCTGCGGCTGGCGGAGGGCGCGGATGTGCTGGTGGAGGGCTTCCGTCCCGGCGTGATGGCGCGGCTGGGGCTGGCCTACGAGACGCTGCATGAGCGCAACCCACGGCTGATCGTCTGCGCTATTACCGGCTACGGGCAGGATGGCCCCTACAGCCAGCGCTCTGGGCACGATCTCAACTACATCGGCTACGCCGGGCTGCTCGCGCATCTCTCCCGCGCGGGACAACCGCCTACGCTGCCCGGCGCGCAGTTCGCGGACATCGGCGGTGGCGGGCTGATGGCCGTCGTCGGGATCCTCGCGGCGCTGGTAGGACGCGCGGCGACGGGCGCGGGGCGCTACGTGGATGTCTCGATGCTCGACGGCGCGCTGGGTCTGCTGCCGCTGCTGGCGTCGAACGCGCTCGCTGGCGTCGCGGAGCCGCAGCCCGACGAGTTCTATCTCTCCGGCGCGCTGCCCGGCTACAATGTCTACGAGACGGCGGACGGGCGCTACGTGACGCTGGGGGCGCTGGAGCCGAAGTTCTGGGCGGAGTTCTGCCGGCGCATCGGGCGCGGCGACCTGATCGCGCGGCACATTCCCACCGGCGTCGAGGATCGCGCCGCCACGATGGCGGAGCTGGCCGCGCTCTTCAAGACGAAGACGCGCGACGAGTGGGTAGCCGGGCTAGGCGACGCGGACGTCTGCCTGGGGCCGGTGAATACGCTGGAGGAGGCGCTGGCCGATCCACAGGTCCGGGCGCGCGAGGTCGCGTTTGCGGCGGACTATGGCGATGGCGACCCTCAGGCGCGCGCGCTGCGAACCACGCCGCTGCTCAACGACGCGCCGGTGGAGTTGCGCCTGAGTATGCCGAACCTGGGCGAGCACACGGCTGCGGCGCTGGCGCAGGCGGGCTACTCGACGGAGGAGATCGCGGCGCTGGTCGCGCAGGGCGCGGCGGCGCTAGCCGAGTAAAGCTTGGAGAGCAGGCGACCTATGACCGATGAGCGACATGGCGCGCCGTTCACGCGCATCGTACGAGAACTGCCGGCGAGCGTGCCCTTCCTGGCGCCGGAGGCCATCGAGCGGCGCAGTGGCAGGCCGCTGACGCTGCGGCTGGGTGCGAACGAGAGCGCGTTCGGCCCGTCGCCAAAAGCGCTGGAGGCGATGCGTCAGGCTGCGGCGCAGGTCAACTGGTACGGCGACCCGGAGAGTTACGACCTGCGCGCGGCGCTGGCGGAGCGGCAAGGCGTCGGCATGGAACACATCGTCGTCGGCTGCGGCGTTGACGACCTGCTGGAATTGATCGTGCGCACATACCTGGAGCCCGGCGAGACGGCGGTGACCTCGCTCGGCGGCTATCCCACCTTCGCCTATCACGTGGCGGGGTTTGGAGGCAAGCTGGAGCGCGTCCCGTATCGCGACGACCGCAACAACCTGGCTGGACTGGCCGAGGCGGCGAACCGCTCACAGGCGCGCATCGTCTACCTGGCGAATCCCGACAATCCGAGCGGGTCGTGGGTCACGGCGGAGGAGATCGGCGCGCTGGTCGCGACGCTGCCAGAAGGTTGCCTGCTCCTGCTGGACGAGGCGTACAGCGACTTCGCGCCCGCCGATGCGCTGCCACCGGTGGATGCGAGCGATCCGCGTGTGTTGCGGGCGCGTACCTTCTCGAAGGCGCACGGCATGGCTGGCGCGCGCATCGGCTATGCGCTGGCGACCGCGGAGATCATCGCCGCGTTCGACAAGATGCGCCTGCACTTCGGCGTCAACCGCATCGCCCAGATGGGCGCGCTGACCTCACTGCAGGACACAGCGCACCTTGAGCAGGTGGTGGCCGCGGTCGCGGAAGGGCGCGCGGAGTACGCCGCGCTGGCGCATGAATTGGGCTTCACGCCGCTGCCCTCGGCGACGAACTTCGTAACAATGGATGTGGGCGGCGTAGAGCGTGCGCGTGCGCTGGTCGCGGCGCTGGCCGAGCGCGGCGTCTTCATTCGCATGCCGGGCGCGCCGCCGCTGGATCGCTGTGTCCGCGTGACGGTCGGGACGCCAGAGGAACGCGCCGCCTTCGCAGGCGTTCTGCGCGCGGTCTGGCCGCAGGTCGCCGAGGCGCTTCCCACAACCGCGTAGCGATTAGCCGTTGGGCGCTGCCCTCCATGTAAAGATCGCTAGTATCTAGACGTCAATCAATCAAACTCCGCTCGGCGTCACTGTATGCGACAATGCTCTCTGGGTTCCACTTGCATGGCTACAGGGCATGAGGAGGGGATGTATGCTCAGACGCATCTTGACGCTTTTCATCGCGCTCGCCGCCATCGTATCACCTGCGTTGCTGATCGGCGGCCAGTACCTGGGCGAGCATCTCGCGCCAGCCAGCTTCGGCGCCGAAGCTGGCTGCGTTCAGCACAATAGTCTTCCGTGCGACTCGCTGGAGACACTGTTCTTCTCAAGTGTGGTTCTCCGTGTGACAGGAACAGCGCTCTGCATGCTATCCATATCGCTCAGCGCGCTGCTCCTCCTCCGGCTAATGCGCTGGCGTCGGATTACCGTAACGGTGATACTCCTGGCGGCGGACTGCGGTGTAGCTGGCCTATGGCTCTCGCAACAAGCGTTCAACTGGTATCTGTCCCTGATATCTCTGTCCTGGATATCACCGCCGTCGCGCGCGCAAATTCTCTTCATGGGCCTGGTTACGCAGGCAGATACCGTGGCGCAGTTCTATTACATGGCAGGTATGATTGTCCTGGCGCTTTTTATAGTTGCGTTGCCAATCAGCCTGGCGCTTCTCTGGGGCGCGACAGACCCACACAATGCTCCTGATACCGATGACGCGACGCAGCAACCGTTTTCGCTTTGGCGCGCGTTCACATTGGGCGCGTTCGGTTGCCTCCTGCTGGCGCCGGCTGCTCTTCTTGGCATGGCCTTTCAGTTTAAACATCCTGACCCCTGCGCATATCTTGGCGCTCCCTCTTGTGGCTTATTGGACGCCATAGTCGTGGCTGGCACGATCATGCGCGGTGTAGGCGTTTTTCTCGCCGGGCTGGCGATTGCGGTAGGATGCGCGTTGCTGCGCGCCAGGCTGCGCCGGGTAGAAGCGTTGGGACTGACAATCATCGTGTTCAGCGGCGGTCTCTGGCTACTGTGGTTCTCACAGCGCATTCTTGACATGTATCTTCTGACGCCATGGAATATCGCGACCTATCCGCCCGGCAATTTCGACGGACGGATTGACGTCATAGTGTATCTAGCCCAAGTCTACAAATTGTGGAGTGTGGGCTCGGTGGCGCTGGCAGTGATCGTAGCGCTCATCAGTCTGATAGTCATACGCGGTGAAAGCAGTCGTAGCGCCGGGATGGCGCCACCAGCCGCGGCCGTATAAAGTAGGCGCAGGCCACCAGCGCAATGAGGCGCCGAGGCGCCGTGAGCCAACCCTTTCGGGCGGCTGTGCCCTCATCGCGCGCGCGCTCGTATTGAGTGAAGACCGCCGCATGATGACGCCGCCAGGGAGGCGGAGGGGCGGCGCGCAGAAGGACCGATGGACATTTCAAGCCTCATCAACCAGATATTGATGCAACTGGGGCTAGGATCGCTCGATAGGCCGGAGAATGTCACGCAGGTGGCGTTGCGTGTGCTCACGATCCTGGCGATCCTGCTCGCCGCATACATCCTCGCGCGCATCCTGCGTAACCTCACCCGGCGCGCCCTCACGCGCGCCAACGCCGACGCGCGCATCACCCGCGCGCTCTCGAACACCATCTTCTATGGCATCCTCGCGCTAGGGGTGGTGGTGGCGCTGGGTGGCGTCACGCTCGCGTTGCTGCTCTTCGTCATCATTGCCGGACTCGCCGCCAACGACATCCTGAAAAACCTCGCGTCGGGCTTGCAGATCCTCTCGACGCGCCCGTTCACCGTCGGGGACTGGATCCTGGTCAACACCTTCGAGGGCACAGTGGTCAGCGTCGGCTGGCGCGGGACCGTGCTCGACACCTTCGACGGCCGGCGCGTGATCCTGCCCAACTCACAGATCGTGACCTCGGCGGTGATCAATAACTCGGCGCACAAGGTCCAGCGCCTGGACGTGCCCTTTATCGTCACGCTCGACGCCGATTTCGCCGCAGTCGAGCGTGTCGCGCGCGCGGCGGCGCTCTCCGTGGAGGGCGTGCTGAGCGAGCCGGCCCCACAGGCCCTCGTCACCGCGCTCAGCGGCGCCACAATGAACGTGGTCGTGCGCTTCTGGCTGACAGCGACGCCGCTGGGCCAGCGCACGATTCTCTCGCAGGTGACGCTGGCGATCCGCGATGGACTGAGCCACGAGGGCATCGCGCTTGCGACTCCTCCTGCGCCTCCTCCTGCGCCTCCTCCTGCGGCTCCTCCTGCGCCTCCTCCTGCGCCTCCGGCTCCCCCACCACAATGAGACGCGCCTAGCCCCCTACTTTCAGGCGCCTACGTGGTCGAACTCGCGCACGCTGGCGGCGATACGCTCGATCTGGTCTTCGGTCAACTCCGCGTACATCGGCAGCGAGAGAATGGTGGCGCTAAGACGCTCGCTGATCGGGAAAGCGCCGGCCTCGTAGCCAAGGTCGGCGTACGCTTTCTGCAGGTGAATGGGCCGGGGATAGTGGATGCCAGTCTGCACGCCGCGTTCGCCCAGGAACGCGCGCAGCCGGTCGCGCTCCGGATGCTGGACGACGTAGAGGTGGAAGACCTCCTCGATCTCGGCGCCGCCCGGCATGGGGAGGACCAGCGAGGCGCCCGCGAGCGCGGCGCTCAGTGTGGCTGCGTTGGCGCGGCGGCGCACATTCCACTCATCCAGATGGCGCAGCTTGACGCCGAGAATCGCGGCCTGGAGCTCGTCCATGCGCGCGTTGCGCCCGACCACGTCGTGCTCGTAGCGCGCCTTCGAGCCGTGGTCGCGCAGCATGCGCACGCGCTCGGCCAGCGCGGGATCGCTCGTCGTCACCGCGCCGCCCTCGCCGTAGGCGCCGAGATTTTTGGAGAAGTAGAAGCTGAAGCAGGCGAGATCGCCGAGCGAGCCGGCGCGCCGACCCTGATACCGCGCGCCATGCGCCTGGCAGGCGTCTTCGATAATCGGGATTCCCTGCGCGACCGCGCGCAGCGCCGCCATCTCCGCTGGACGCCCATAGAGATGCACCGGAATGATCGCTTTCGTCTGAGGCGTCAGGCGTTTCGCGACCTCAGCCGGGTCCAGGGTGGCCGAGCGCGCGTCCACATCGGCGAAGGTCGGCGTCGCGCCCGTGGCGCTGATGGCCTCCGCCGTCGCGATGAAGGAGTTGGGCTGCGTGAGCACCTCGTCACCCGGCCCGACGCCCAGCGCCCGCAACGCCAGTTCCAGCGCGTCGGTGCCGTTGCTCATGCTGATACAGTCTGAGGCCTCGCAGTAGGCGGCGTAGGTCGCCTCGAAGGCGCGCTGGCGCGGCCCGAGAAAGAGCTGCATGCCCTCCAGGACCTCCGCCACCTCCGCCAGAATCTCTTCACGTATCGCCGCGTACTGGGCCTTCAGGTCCACAAAGGGGATCTCTGCGCCAACGGTGGTCACCATGATTCCTCGCTCATTCTTGCTCGTCTGGTCGCGACACTCTCGCCAGTATACCCAATGAGAAACGACCTGCGAAGCCTGGACGGGGCACGTGACGAAATCACTACCGCCGCACGCCGAAAATTACCAGCCGTTCCGTCGCGTTTCGTGACCAATGCTACGCTCTTGTACGACTATGGAGCATGCACTACACTTTGGTGACACAACGCCCCAGCCATCGGCGACCGAGAGCGTCGCAGTGAGGAGAGCCACTATCATGAGCGACGCGACAGAGAAGCGATCCCGTCGTCGCGCGAAACCATCTGCGCATCCAGCATCCATGTCACAGTCCAACACGCCCAGCGCCAGAAGCGCGCGCCTGCGCTTTGCCGTCGTCGGCTATGGCTACTGGGGGCCGCAGCTCGTGCGCAACCTCGACCGCATCCCTAACGCCGAGGTCGCGCGAATCGTCGATCTCTCCTCAGTGCGGCGGCAGACGGCGCGGCTGGAGTTTCCCGGCGCGCAGGTGGTCGGGCGGTTCGAGGAGGCGCTGGAGAGCGATGTAGACGCGGTCGTGATCGCCACGCCCATCCGCACCCATTATGAGCTGGCGCGGCGGGCGCTGGAGCAGGGCAAGCACGTGCTCGTCGAGAAGCCGCTCACCGCCAGCAGCGCCGAGGCCGAAGAACTGGTCACGCTCGCCGATTCCGTTGGTCGCGTCCTGATGGTTGGCCATACCTTTATGTACAATCCCGCCGTCGAGACGCTACGCCGCCTGGTGCAGGAGCGCACAGTCGGCAACGTGCTCTACATAGACTCCTCGCGCACGAATCTGGGCATCTTCCAGCCAGATATTAACGTCATGTGGGACCTCGCGCCGCATGACATCTCGATCCTCTGCTACATCCTGGACCAGGCGCCCATCAGCGTCAGCGCGCACGGCGGCGCGTACGTCCAGCCAAAGTTGCACGACGTGGTGTATCTGACGCTGAAGTTCCCGAATGGCGCGCTGGCGCAGGTGCATGTGAGCTGGCTGAATCCGGCGAAGATCCGGCGCTTCACTGTCGTGGGCGACAAGCAGATGGTCATCTACGATGACGTAGCGGCGACCGAGAAGATTCGCGTCTTCGACCATGGCGTGGACAGGCCGCCGATGACTTCGACCTTCGGCGAATTCCAGTTGTCCTATCGCTATGGCGACATCGTCAGCCCACATATCTTCTGGACCGAGCCGCTGGCCGCCCAGTGTCGCCACTTCATGCAGGCGATCCTCGAAGGCGTGACGCCGCGCAGCGACGCGCGCAACGGTTTGCTGATCGTGCGTGTGCTAGAGGCCGCTGAGTACTCGCTCGCCAACGACGGCGTCTTGGTTCCCATCGCGCAGGGGTGAGAGGTGTAGCCAGCAACGGCCAGTTCCCGTCACTGCCTGCCAACCCGAGCCAACGCCGAGAGCAGCCCACAGCAAATGAGGAGACGCCAGATGCCCCGCGTGCGTGAACTGACGCCAGACGAGACGGGGCTGGCCTGGCCTGCGCTGCGTGAGTTGCGCCCGCACGTGGCCTCGTCCGAAGAACTGGAGCGGCTCGTGAACGGCGCGCAACGCGCCGAGGGATACCGGCTGGCGGGATCGTTCGCGGAGGGCGACGCGGCGCCGGCGGCGGTGGCGGGATTTCGCACGCTGCGCACGCTCTATGCGGGGTACATGCTCTATGTGGATGATCTCTTGACACTCCGCCGGGGCTAAAGCCCCACGGATTCTCGGTTCTCCGACGCGACTAACGCCACGCCTCCCCGAAGGGCCTGCCCGGCCCGCTCTATGTTCTTGGCCGCGTTGTGGTCCCGATGCAGGCTCGTGCCACACTCCGGACACGAATGCCAGCGGACGGATAAGCCCTTCTGGAACAGCGCCCCACAGCCGCTACATCGCTGCGAGGTAAATGCGGGATTAACGGCGACTATCCTGCGACCGGCGCATACTGCCTTGTCCGTCAGGATGATGAGGAACGCGCCCCACCCCGCGTCTGTAATGGACTTGGCCAGATGGTGATTCTTCACCATGTTGGCGGGCTGTAATGCTTCGTGATAGATCGTGTCGTTCTCACGCACGAGTGCGAGCGCCGTCTTGTGGTGAAAGTCGCGCCGTTGGCGTCGCACCGTCTGGTGCGCTTTGGCGAGGAGTGTGACCGCCTTGCGTCGGCGGTTGCTGCCTCGCTTGCGGCGCGAGACACGCCGTTGCGCCGTCTTGAGCGCACGCTCGGCTTTGCGATACCAGCCAGGGTTAAAGATGCGTGTCCCGTCTGAGAGCGTGGCGAACGCCTCAATTCCAAGGTCTATGCCCGTTTCCTGCCCGGTGGCGGGGAGCGGTTGCGTCGGCACATCGGCGCACGAGAGGCAGACGTACCAGCCATCCGCTTCACGGCTGATCGTGACCGTCTTGGGCGCGCCTTCAATCGGACGCGACCAGCGCACGGCAATGCGCCCGATCTTCGAGAGGACCAGAAAGCCATTGTCGAGCATCGCCCCGTTGCCATACTCCTTGTAGGTGAAGGACGTGTAGCGCGTCGCTGGCTTGAAGCGGGGAAACCCCGCCTTCTCACCGCGCTGGAGGCGCCGGAAGAACGCCTGATAGGTCTTGTCGAGTCGCGCCAGCGCATCTTGCAGCACGTGAGAATGGATACCAGCGTATTCGGGGAACGCCGCGCGGATGTCCTTCAACTCGGCTTCCTGCTGATAGCGCGAGACCGAGACGCGTCGCCGCTGCCAGGCCGTGATGCGTTGCTCCAAGGCGACGTTGTAGAGCGTGCGGCATGCCCACAGCACGCGCTCAAGTTCCCGCTCCTGGACTGGCGTGGGCTTGAGTTTATACTGATAGGTTTTGCGTACCGCCTGCTGTTCCATATTCACTCATTCTGCCTGATAGGCACGAAAGCGGCAACCGTCGGGACTTCGGGCTAAAGCCCAGAAAGCGCCTAACCGCTCGCCTTAAAAGGCGGCGGCTTGCGGCGGGCTAAAGCCCTATTCTGTCACCCGCGAAGGGCGGCGGGGCGAGGGGCACGCCGACGCGCTGCTGCGCTGGCTGGTGGAGGAAGCGCGGCGGCTTGGCTGCGAGCAACTGCACCTGGACTCCGGCGTGCAGCGAGAGCGCGAGACCGCCCACCGCTTCTATGTCAACCACGGTCTGCGCATCAGCGCCTATCACTTCTCGCGCGAGTTGGAGAAAGATGGCTAGGCGCGCCAGCCGTCCTTGACCTGAAGTGAGCGACGACGCGTGGTGTGCAGCATAGTGCGCCGTATGCGTCCGCGGGCGAGGCGCCAGACGAGAAAGAGCGCCACCAGAACACCCCCCAGCACAAGCCCCCAGCGCTCGATGACGCCTTGCAGCGCCTCGAACTCGGCGCCGAGGAAATAGCCCAGCAAGCAGTAGCCACCGGTCCAGAAGAGCGCGGCGATCAGCTCAAAGCCAAGGAAGCGGCGGTAGCGCATATGGGTAGCGCCTGCGCTCAGGGCGACGAACGAGCGCAGGTGGCCGATGGCGTGGGAGATGAAGATGGTTCTGCCGCCATACTTGCGCAGCAGACGCTGCCCCAGGCGCAATCGCCCCGCCAGCCGCAGCCGTCGCCCTAGCGGGCTCGCGCTCCACACCGGCGCATAGCGGCCTAGCAGAAAGCGCCCGATCACATAATCCACATGGTAGCCGAGCACCGTGCCGAGCCAGGCGACGAGGATGACCCAACCGATGTTGAGCGTTCCGGCGCGCGCATAAAAGGCGCCAAGTAGGGCGAGCGTGCCGCCGGGCAGAATCAGGCCGAGGACTGCGGTGTTCTCACCCAGCGCGCCCAGGAAGACGATCAGGTAACCGTACTGGTTGTAAAGGTCGCCGAGTCGCTCGACAAGCTCGTGGATCATCGCCCGCTAGCCATTCGCCACAGCGCCCGTGCGGGCGCGCACACGCAGGAAAATATCCGCGGCGGCGACGACGCCAATCGCGATGACGGTGACGATGACCTCCAGGAACGGCAGGTTGAGCTGTTGCAGGTAGCCCACGACGATATCGTCCTGGAGGATCATGTGCGCCGCCGTCCAGCCGAGCACCAGCGCGGCGACATCCATCAGCCAGGGCAGGCGCTGTATCAACTCGGCGACCAGCGCGCTGCCCACCAACAGGATCAGGACGCTGAGCAGCAGGCCGATGATGAGCAGCGGAATCTCGTCGCGCGCCAGCGCCGCGACGGCGAGGATGTTGTCCAAGCTCATCGTCACGTCGGCGATCAGGATGGTGAAGAGCGCGCCCCAGAAGCCCGTCTGCTTCACCTTCGCGCCTTCCTGCCCCCCTGCGGAGGCAGATCCATGCTGGCCGATGAGCAAACGCACCGCGATGAAGAGCAGCAGCACGGCGCCGATGGTCTGGAGCAGTGGAAGTTGGAGCAGCAGCGCGGCGGCGACCGTGAAGGTTATCCGCAGGACGATGGCCACGGCGCCACCGCTGAGGATGGCAATCGTACGCTGTCTTCTGGGCAATCCAGACGCGGCGGCGCCGATCACGAGGGCGTTGTCGCCGCTGAGCGCCAGGTCCACCAGGATGATCCCTCCCAGGATGCCCAGGTACTGAAGCATGTCGAACCCTTTCAGGGCGCCGGACGCCCACTGACCGCTGCGTTCTGTGCGTCTCCGCCCACCAGACGGAGATGCTCCGCATTGTGGCAGGGCGCCAACGTTCTGTCTACGCACGAGGCGGCGATCTAGTAAGCAGGCGTTCATCACAACGCGCCCGGCTGAGGCGCCCGCAGGAGATCGCGCATCCTTTTCTGCTAGTGGAACGTAGTACTGGCAGGACGTTGACGGCGCGGAGAGCGGCGCGTACAATACTATCGAAAGTGAAGCGCGCCCCTGGCGCGCGACGCTCAGGTGAGGTAGAATGCGAGTACCGTATCCGCTTCGATACGCAGCCCCCTCGAAGGAGCATTTGGATGATCGACGAGACTGAGACCCAGGTCCAGGCGCCGACCGACACGCCGATGGTGACGGTGACGGCCACCGCGGCTGAGAAGGTGCGCGAGTTGCTCGAGCAGGAAGGTAATGACACCCTCGGCTTGCGCGTGTTCGTCGCGGGCGGTGGCTGCTCGGGGCTGCAATATGGCATGACGCTCGACGAGTCGCAGGATGGTGACGAGATCCTCGAGACGGTGGGCATTCGCGTGCTGGTCGACGAGATGAGCGCGCAGTACCTGATGGGCAGCGAGATTGACTATGTAGACAGCCTGATGGGCGCTGGCTTCACCGTCAGCAATCCACTGGCCGTCTCCACCTGTGGCTGTGGGCACAGCTTCAAGACCGCTGCGGATAATGGGCAGGCGCGCGCCTGCGGCTGCGGCCACTAGCAAGCGTCGAGGGAGGTGACACTCCATTCTCACACCATTGTCTTTTTGGGCGGTTAAGTGGTAGGCTGCCTGCGTGCCTGGCAGCGGCCCTGGCAAGATGACGCGCGATAACCAAGCGCGGCGCGAGCCAAGGGTCTCAACCTCGCTTTCCCTCGAGTGCACCTGGCCGGGAGTTCCTCGGACAGTTAAAACGCCTGTGGAGAGGACAGCTCTGGCTAGAGTTTTGCGACTCTGGTGAAACTCTCCCCGATGAAGCAGGAACCAAACGCGCTCTCTGCTTTGGCATAGACGCGATAAGTTTTGGAGAACGGTAAGGCGACTCCCATGTCCGCGAACGGAAATGACGAGGGCGGAGCGCCGCCGGTCAGCGCGCAGGACGACGAAGAGGCGTACCGCGCTGGCTATACACGCACCATGCGCGAGATGGAGTTTGTCCAGTCGTCCTATGGCTGGCGACCTTCCGAGCGGCAACTGGTGCTGGCGTTGACGCGCACTGTACGCATCTACACCGCCGCGCGGCAGGGCAAGCCCGTTGGCGGGCGGCATCCGGAGTGGCTACGTGGCTGCGCCGATGCGATCCGCGAGTTGCTGCGCCGCGAGGCAGGGGCTTCCCCAAGCGACGTGTGATTCGTGAAGATTGCGCTTCATGGCCGACCATTCCATACAGGAGTGTTCGGCCATTCGCGTTTTGTACAGGGCATAACGAGAGGCGCTTCCTATGGCCAGACGACCAGCGACCGCCAAGGCGCTTGCGACGCGCATCACTGCGACGATGATTGCGCTGGCCGGGATTCCCAGCGTCTCTGGGCAGGAGGGCGCGGTCCGCGAGTATGTGCGTGAGCGGCTGACGAAGCTTGGTCTCGCCTCGCAGGTGGACGTGGCGGGCAACCTCATCGCGCGTGTCTCTGCCCGGCCAGACGAGCGCGATACTGAAGCGCCGATCCTGCTCAACGCGCACCTCGACCGTGTGCCGCCGGGCAAGGCGCATACACCCATCCTGCACGATGGGATCCTGCGCAGTGACGGGGCGACAAATCTCGGCGCGGACGACAGCGCGGGCATCGCGATTCTCCTGCATACCGTCGAGGAGCTACAGACGCATGCGGCGCCGCATCCGCCGCTGCTCCTGCTCTTCACCGTTGGCGAGGAGGTCGGGCTGGTTGGCGCGAAGGCGTTCGATCCGGCGCCGTGGGGCGCGCGCGAGGGGATCATCTTCGACAACGCGGGCGAGCCGGGCGAGGTGGCGACGCGCGCGGCGACATACATCGCCTTCGATGTGACGCTGCGCGGCAGCGGGGGGCATCCGGGCAAGCGACTGGCGGGCACGACGAGCGCCATCGAGATCTTCCGCCGCGCGCAGTATCCCTTCGGCGAGTTGGCGGGCGGTCAGAGCCGCGTCTCAATCGGGCGCGTCAAAGGCGGGTCGGCGCGCAACGCTGTGCCACGCGAGGTCCACGTTCAGGGGGAGGCGCGCACGCTGCTGGAGGGTGAGGCGCGGGCGGAGTTGCTCGGCCAGATCGAGCGCGCCTTCGTGGAATCGGCGACGGCGCTGGGTGGATCGGTGGAGGTGGCGTTCGACGCGCACTGCGCGGGCTACGAGGTCGCGCCCGACGAGTCGCTTCTGCGCGCCTGGGAGGCGGCGGTGGGATCGCGCGGCGAGCCGTTCCGCACGATAACGACCTTCATCGGCAGCGACGCCAGCGCCCTGCGTCCGCATACGCGCGTCTTCACGGTCTCCACCGGCGCGATGGACGAGCACACGAGCGAGGAGTGGATCGCGCTGGCTCCCCTGGCTGGCCTCGTCGAAACAGCGGTCGCGCTGCTCGGCGCATATCACGCCGAATAGATAGAGGCGTTACGGCAGTGAACAGCCCTGGCACGCCATTCTCGGCTCTGAAGAGCCGGAGCGCGGGGCGGCATGCGCAATGAAGTCCGAGCGGGCGCCATCACCCGCGCAGATGCAAGAAGACAGCGCCAAGGTCAGTGCGGCGGCGCATGAGGAGTTGCGCGTATACTGCGAGTACGTTGCGCGGGCCAGCATGCTCATCGCTGAGAGACATATCTATGCCACTCGAAGTCGCCCAGTTGAAACGGAAATTGCGCGAGCTAAAGCAGTTGGAGCTGACCATTCGCTTCGGACGGCAGCGCGCCCCGGACCATCCGTCACTCATCTGGGATGTCTTCTTTTCGACCAAAGATCACGACCCGCCGCCGGTCAAATACCCATTGTCGCGCCTGCTCCAGTTGGACCATGATGAGTTGAAAGCCGCCATTGACGAGTATTTCTTTCGCGTCTATTTCCAGAACTATCAGGATCAGGGCCTCACACAGGCCGATGTCTACGACCCACAGTTACTGGCGCTCTTGGGATTGCCGCCATTCGCGGGGATCGCGGAGATCAAGAAGCGCTTTCGCGCGCTGGCGCAGCAGTACCATCCCGATCACGGCGGCGACGCCGAGCGGTTCATCGAGCTGGTCAACGTCTACGAACGCCTCAGAGGCGAGACCCCCTAGCGCCTTTATCCGCGCAGGTAGATGGGATGAGCAGGCGCGAGTGCTGCGTGTGGAGTTCACCTACGATTATCTCTGCCTGGTGGACTGTGGTTTAGAGCGCCCTGCTGACGCGCTGGCGCACCTGGATACGGTGTGGTCCTACGCGACGACGGATACAGTGCGGCTGGTGAAGGCGAACGAGGGAACGCCGCCTCAGGATTGGCAGCCCACACCGTTGTGGACGGTGGTTCAGGGGGCGCACATGAAATGAGAAACTGGTGGGTTTCACCGGTTTCTCATTCGTGATTGCGCTCCAATTGGTCACTGGTCTTACGTCTTCGCATGGCTCGAGGCCTTCCAATATCTGCAGGCGACTCCTGGTGCTCAGTCCAAAACGAAATTGACGTCGAGAGCATGCTTAGGTGAGTGGTGAGAGTCGTGGCGCGTAGCTAAAGTTCGCGCGCATCACCGCCAACTGCCAGCGTTTTCAGGAGGGCCAAGGCTCTGTCCCTCGGTGGGTCGATGGCGGGATGGGGGAACGTTTCTCACGTGCAGAACAACTCGAGCATCGGGTACAGATGCTGCTGGACGTCTTCTCGGCCAGGGCGTGCTAGCGCTCGAGTTCAAGCCTGCGCACAATATGGGCGATCTCCTGCTCCAGCACTCAGATGCGCTGGAGCAGGAAGCCGAGGAGAAGGGCAGTGTGCAACGATGGAACAAACTGCTGTATTGGATGATCTGCTAGCCGCCGCCCACAAGTGGGAGTGCCGGATGCTGGTTGACAGTGGGGCCGTGATAGACCGCGGCCAGCCCGGACGGTCAAGAGCGAACGCCGGACTCCTACTCGGGAGCCCAGCGTCCATCGATCCAGCACTCAGTGCAGCGCGGAGGCCATCCGCGCATACGGAATAGATGAGATTACTGACCGCAGTTGAGCGGCGTGTTGGGTGGATTGGCGGTGGTCAAGGCGCTCGTATCCGGGTAGCTGTATGCTCCCCCGGTCGCATCCGAGGGGGTCATCCCCTCGAACCACTGCAGCAGCGCCTCGGTCTGCGGATGATAGGTCATCCCGTTCATGGTGATGGGATAGTCCGGGTTGGGCAGGACCTCGATCGGATCACCGGTCTCGAGCAGGTCCTGGCACAGCCCATTCGAATCCCACCACGGCGTGATGTCATGCGCGCCGTCTGCGCCGACGAATGGATCATTAAGCGTCTCGCTCAGCTCGTGGCTGAGCCCGGAGACGTCCTCGATGCCGGTGACCGGACCGACGCGAAACTCCGCCGAGAACCAGGACGCGACGATGGCGGGGAAGTAGCGCTGGAGGTTGCCGTTGCTGGCGTCGCCCGACTCCCTATCCCAGGCGTGTTCTCCCGCAAAGACGAAACAACAGGGGTCAGACAACTGGAAAGTCTCGGGGAAGAGGAAGGTGGTGATGTCGTGGGTCGTGATTTCACCAGAGGCCTCCAGGCCCCCCATGATCGTGCTGGGATCTGGTGGCCAACTGTAGGTGGATGGAAACAGCAGATTGGCAACGGTGGCGTCATCCAGCAGCACAAACGCGATCTGCCCCGCCTGTGGTCCTGAGGGCCACACGGCGTACCCCCACGAGCCCCAGGGCAGCGCGAGTGTCACCCCGGGCTCCACGACTGGGTGCAGCAGCGTGTGCCAGTCGCTCTTGGCGCTGCTGGCATATTCGGCGCGCTGGATGGCGTCGGTGAACTGCGTGGGCGTGCTGCTGCTCGAATACGGCGCATTCTGGAAGAGCGGCGAGTTTAGCGTCGGCTGCACATCGTGCGTGGCATCGACATGCACGAGCACGGAGCCGTCGGCGGCCAACAGATCGAGCGAGATGGGAATGATCGGAACCCGGATGGTGGTTGTGCCGCCCTGCTGCGGCGGCGCGCCGACGGTGTTATACACCCATTGCTTGTTCGGGGCGCCGCTCGCATCGAACCCATCGGCATGGTACTTGCCATTGAAGTTGGGGATCGAATCGATGTTCGCAATGCCCTGGTCGATGTGGCCATTCACATGCTTTTGTGCGGGCAAGTTCCCGCTCGCGAAGTGGTAGCGAGTGAGGCTATCGAGGGGGATCTGGCCGGGGGCCATCCCGCCGGCGGCCGCATGGACGGCGCCGCCACGGAGGTAGCTGCCGCTCGCCAGGGCGAGCGCAGCCAACAGCATCACTGTCATGCCAAGGGTGCAGAAGAGGCGCCATCGTTTCATCATGCTTGACTCCTGGCTGAAGAACGGCAGGCCAGTGCGGCCTGCTGCTGCGGACGCGGATAGCCGCGTCGGTCGTCAACTCGCGCTCCGTGGGGCCTCCGTGGGGCCTTCTGGATGGCTGGGCTCGTGGGCTGCAACGCGACCGTCAGCGTCGGACCACCGTGGTTGGTCAGGCCAGCTGGATCGAACAGCGGATCGCTGTTCTGAACGACTTCCTGTGCTGGCGCATTGGCGTCTGGATGGTCTGAAAGCGGCCGCTCACAAGTGCGGCGCGGGATGCTGGTTGGGTAGATAGGCAGGGAGAGCACACTGGCGTGGGATGCGTTGATGGGTGCGTGTGCGCCCACTACCGCCGCAACCGTTACCCGGATGACT
>Ga0070706_100001483_pt1 | contig 24638 bp, 23 predicted proteins | sample KBSK5501metaG_FD_65476 | JGI IMG/M metagenome (GOLD analysis project Ga0070706, IMG submission 65476) | Corn, switchgrass and miscanthus rhizosphere microbial communities from Kellogg Biological Station, Michigan, USA - KBS K5-50-1 metaG | ecosystem: Host-associated > Plants > Roots >... | reverse complement strand
TGCGTCGACGTGGACCCGGAGGCGATTCATCCTCCCCCGCCGTCGTGCGTACCGCCGCGGCACGCGCCCGCCGGTCCGGCAGAGCGGCCGCGGTCTGCTGCCGCGCGACCCAGGCGGGCTCGAGGCGCGCGCCGGCGGCCAGTGTCTCCGCCGCCGCCGCCACCGCCTTGACGATGTTTTGGTAACCCGTACACCGGCAGAGGTTGCCGGCGAGGCCTTCCCGGATCTCGCGCTCCGATGGGTGTGGCGAGTCACGCAGGAAGGCGTACGTCGTCATCAGAAACCCGGGCGTGCAGAACCCGCACTGCAGCGCGTGATGGTCCCAGTACGCCTGCTGTATGGGATGGAGCTGGTCCCCGTCGGCCAGTCCTTCTACCGTCATCAACTCAGTGCCCTCCGCCTGGACCGCGAAGAGCAGGCAGGAGCGTACCGCCTCGCCGTTCATGAGGATGGTGCACGCGCCACATACCCCATGCTCGCACCCCAGGTGCGTGCCGGTCAAGCCGCAGTCCTCACGGATGAAGTCGGCCAGGGTCTTGCGGACCTCGGCCTGTCCGGTGTAGTCCTGGCCGTTCACGCGGAGCGTGATCTGACGCAGCGCCATCACGCCGCCTCCTTCGTCCGCGAGAGCGCCTCTCGGAGGGCCCGTTGCGTCAGGACGCCGGCGACGTGTTTGCGGTACTCGGCCGACGCATGAATGTCTCCATCGGGGGTGACCGCGGCCCGCACGGCCTCGGCCGCCTCAGTCCACAGCGTGTCCGAGGGCGCGTGGCCGACCAGGAGCCGTTCGGCGGCGCCGGCCCGCACCGGCGTCGGCCCCACGCCCGTGAGGGCGATCCGCGCTTCGGCGATCGTTCCCCGGCGGATGACGAGGACGACGCCCACGCCGGCGAGCGCAAAGTCGCCGTGGCGCCGCGCGATTTCCATCCAGGACCACCCCGCGCCGGGCGAAAGCGCCGGGATCCGGATCTCGACGATCAGTTCTCGCGGATCGAGCGCGGTCGTCAGGTACGTGACGAAGAGATCGGCCGCCGCGATCGTTCGGGTGCCGCGTGCGCTGCGCGCGGTGACCTCGCCATCGAGCGCGGAGAGGATGGCGGTGAGTTCCGCGGCCGGGTCGGCATGCGCGATGCTGCCGCCGAGGGTGCCCCGGTTACGGATCTGCGCGTGGCCGACGAGGCGCAAGGCGTCGCGCAGAAGCGGGCATCGTTCGGCCACGACGGGTGAGCGTTCTGCGGCCCGCTGGCGCGTCAGCGCGCCGAAGCGCAGGATCCCATTCCGTTCGCGGAGATCGCCGAGGCCATCGATGCGGTTGATGTCGATGATGACCGCAGGGCGCGCCAGGCGCATGTTCATCAACGGGACGAGGCTCTGGCCGCCCGCGAGCACCTTGCCGTCGTCCCCGTAGCGGGCGAGGAGGTCCACCGCCTCGTCGACCGTCCGGGGACAGAAATACTCGAACCGCGCGGGTTTCACGTCCCCCCTCCGAGGTGCTGCTCGAGGCACTTAAAGAACTGCCCGATCAGCATCTTCCCAACGCCGCCGAGCATCCGCTGTCCGACGCCGGCGATCAGCCCGCCGATCTGGAGGTCCCCGACCCACTTGAGGGTGGTCCCGTCCCCCTGCGGTTCGAGGTCGACGGTCCCCTCGCCCTTCATGAACCCCGCGCCTCCGGAGCCGTCGAGCGAGATCTTGTAATGGGTCGGGGCGCGTTTGTCCGTGATCGCCAGCGTCCCGGCGTACGTGCCCTTGACCGCGGCGATGCCGATGGTGAGCGTCGCTTGGTAGGTGTCCGGACCGATCTCCTTGAGTTCCTTGAGGCCCGGCGTGCACCGGCGCAGCGCTTCCGGATCATTGATCGTCTTCCATACGGTTTCCACCGATGCGGGGAGCAGGTTCGTGCCTTCTAGTCGCATGGTTGCCTCCGGGCTTCTGCCACGAGTTGTCGCACACGGTCCGGACTGAGCGGCATTTCGGTGATGTGGATGCCGAACGGGCGCAGCGCGTCCTCGATCGCCTGGGCAACGACAGCAGGCACAGGGATCACGCCGGCCTCGCCGGCGCCCTTGACCCCCAAGGGGTTGGACGGTGAGGGCGTTTCTTCGTGCTCGACTTCGAGCGAGGGCACCTCGACTGCGGTCGGCAGCAAGTAATCCATGAATGTCGTGGCCAGCGGCTGTCCTTGCGGATCATAGGCCAGCTTCTCCCAAAATGCTCCACCGAGGCCCTGCGCGACCCCGCCGTGGATTTGGCCCTCTAGAATCATGGGGTTCAGCACGCGGCCGCAGTCGTGGACCACGACGTACCGGAGGATCTCCAGCGCACCCGTGTCGGGATCGACCTCGACGATGCACGCGTGGACGCCGTTGCTGAAGGTCGCGCTGGGCGGCGCAAAGTACCGCGTCGCTTCCAGGCCCGGTCCTTCCCACTCCGGCGGCATCGCGAACCGCAACGGGTTCGCCGCCGCGGCGACCTCGCCGAGGGACAGCGCGCGGGCGGGGACCCCCCGCACGAAGACCGTGCCGGCCTCCAATTCGATCTCGTCCGGCCGGGCCTCCAACAGCGTGGCCGCGACGAGTCGCGTTTTCTCGCCGACCGCTCGGGCGGCCAGCGACACCGCGGTGCCGGCCACGACCGCCGCGCGGCTGGCGAACGTGCCGGTGCCCCACCCGAACGCAGCCGTGTCTCCGGTGCGGACGGTGACGTCGCTGGGGCGTACCCCGAGCGCGTCGGCTGCGATCTGCGCGAATACCGTCATGTGCCCTTGGCCCTGCGTGCCCACCCCCGTAGCGACGAAGACGTGCCCCGACGGTTCGACCGTGACCCGGCACCCTTCATAGGGTCCAATCCCGGTGCCTTCGACGTAGCAGGCCACCCCGAGCCCTACGTACCGGCCCGCCGCCCGATGCGCGGCCTGCTGGGCCGTCCACCCCGCGTACCCGATCGAGTCCACAGCGCGGCGGAGGCACTGCGGGTAGTTGCCGCTATCGTACCGCATCGGCGCGTTGTCCTGGTAGATCAGGCCGACCTCATAGGGAAACTGGTCGGGCTGGATGAGGTTCCGCCGGCGGATCTCGGCGCGATCCATCGCGAGCTCGCGGGCCGCCCGGTCGAGGAGGCGCTCCATGACGAATACGCCGTGCGGCCGGCCCGCGCCGCGGTAGGGGCTCACGATCGTCTTGTTCGTGAACACGGCTTTGAACTCGCAGTGGTAGTTGGGGATGCGGTACGGACCGGGCAGCGTGGTGCCGGCGACGATCGGCACGATCAGGCCGTACGGACAGTAGGCGCCGGCATCGTACAAGAACACCGTGCGGATGGCCACGATGTGCCCGTGCTCGTCGAGGGCGATCTCGGCATCGTGGATCTGTTCCCGTTCCTGATTCGTCGCCACGAAGTGCTCCCGGCGGTCCTCGATCCACTTCACCGGACGCCCGAGGCGGCGCGACGCGAACGGCACCAGGATCTCCTCCGGATAGTACATCATCACTTTCGGGCCGAACCCCCCACCGACGTCGGGTGCCGTGACCCGGACGCTCTGTTGAGGGAGATGGAACATCGCCGCGAGGCCGTTGCGAATCGGGATGGGGGCCTGCGTGCTGTCCCAGATCTCGAGGGAGCCGGTCCGAGGAGCCCACGCGGCGACGACCCCGCGGGTTTCCATCGGTGCGGCCGCGCCCCGGTCCATCACGAGCCGCTCGGCGAACCGATGTCGAGCCTGCGCGCGGGCGCGCTCGGCATCCCCCACCCGCTGCGTATAGTGGGCGCAGACATTTGAGTCCATGTCGTCGTGTACGCGGGGCGCGTCGGCCCTCGCCGCCGTTTCGAGGTCCACCGCCGCCGGCAGCGGTGCGTAGGTGACGTCGATCAGGTCGAGGGCATCCTCCGCGGCGTACCGAGTGTCGGCGACGACGAACGCGACCGGCTCGCCGACGTGGCGGACCACCGCCGACGCGAGCGCCTGCTGGGTCTTGTGGTGCGTGAGGGAGACATGCGGAATCAGTTTCGGCAGCGGCGCGCCGAGATCGTCCAGGTCGGCGTGCGTGATGACGTCCAGGATGCCCGGCGAGGCGCGGGCGCGGCGCACGTCGATCCGGTCGATGCGGGCGTGGGCGTGGGGACTGCGCAGCACGGCGGCGTGCACCATCCCCGGTAGCTGGAGGTCGTCGACAAAGCATCCTTGGCCGCGCAGGAGCGACGGGTCCTCGTTGCGGGGGATGCGGGCCCCGATGTAGCGTGTGGTCATAGGGGAGTGGTTTCTTCGCTAGCCGGCGCGCCAACTCCTATCCTGTCCGCAGAGGGACGCGGTTGCTAGGGAGACCGTCGCGTTGGGCGAATCTTCCTTTGCGATGAACCGATCGGACGGACGCGGCGCCCGGCGGCACTACGCGTATCTCTTGCGATGCGCCGACGGCAGTTACTATGCCGGGTACACGGTCGATCCCGTGCGGCGGTTGGGTGCCCATCGGCGGGGGCGCGCCTCCCGCTACACCCGCGGCCGCGGTCCATACCGGCTCGTCGCCGTGTGGCGGTGCCCGACGCAGCGCGCCGCGTTGCGGCTCGAGCGGATGCTCAAGCGACTCTCGCACGCGGCGAAGCAGCGGCTCGCAGGGGGTCGTGCGCTCGGGCGCGTTGCGGCGCGTGCCCGTGGAATCGGGGCCAGGCGCCACCTCGTATGGTAAAATATACAGGTTGAGTGCACGTCCGAGTGCGTCCGCGAACCGGCGCCAGGCAGGACGGCAGGAGGAGTGACAACCACAGATGGGATCCGCCTCAGGCCCCCCACAATCGTTTGGGGGGATTCCCCAGATCACGCACGCCCTGCAACAACAGGGGTACATCGCCGGCCACGACGTGGCGCTGTCGATCCATCTCAGCGTCGTCCTCCGCAAGCCGCTGCTCATCGAGGGCGCGGCCGGGGTGGGCAAGACCGAGGTCGCCAAGGTCATGGCGCGGGCGCTCGACACCGACCTCATCCGTCTGCAGTGCTACGAGGGGCTGGATGTCCACACGGCGTTGTACGAATGGAACTACCAACGCCAGATGCTACGGATCAAGCTGGAAGAGGCCTCCGACCGTCCGGCGGAGGAGAAGGAACACCTGATCTTCAGCGAGCCGTTCATGCTGAAGCGGCCGCTGCTCCAGGCGATCACCGCCGACCGAGCGCCCGTCCTCCTCATCGATGAGATCGATCGAGCCGATGAGGAGTTCGAAGCCTTTCTGCTGGAAGTGCTCTCTGATTTTCAGGTGAGCATCCCGGAGATCGGCACGATCCGGGCGCGCCACATCCCCCATGTGGTCCTCACGAGCAACCGAACCCGTGATCTCAGCGACGCGTTGCGCCGGCGATGCCTCTACGTCTGGATCGACTACCCGAGCTTCGACAAGGAACTGGCGATCATCCACCGGAAGGTGCCGGAGATCAACGACCGACTGGCCAACCAAATTGGCGCGTTCATGCAGTTGGTCCGCCGTGTGCCCCTCGACAAGATCCCGGGCATTGCGGAGACCCTTGATTGGAGCGCCGCGCTCCTGGCGCTCCACCGCGACCACCTCGACCCCACCGCGGTTGAAGAGACCCTCGGGTGTCTCTGCAAGGATCAAGAGGATCTGACGCGCGTCCGCACGCAGTACCTGCGCCCCATCCTCGACAGCATCGACGTGGTCGGACAGAGCGACGATGGGTGGAACGCCGAGCGGATCGCCTCGCTGGCAGCCCAGCTCCCCAAAGGCCGCTGAGGCCGCGGGCCCGGCCTGGGGTCGGCCGGGCAACCTCGCCGGGAACGTCACCCTCTTTTGCCGGCGCCTTCGGCGGCGCGGGCTGCTGGTCGGGCCCTCCGAGATCGCCGACGCGCTGCAGGGGCTGACCGTCGTGGAGCTGGCGGACCGCGAGATGGCGCGGCTGGCGTTACGAACCACGCTGTGCTCCCGGGCGGACGACCTTCCCATCTTTGACCAGGAGTTCGCTCGGTTCTGGGTCGGCCCCGCGCTCCCCGCGCCGTCGTCGCAGGAGGGGGAGCCCGACGAGTCCCCCATGCCCGGGACGGAGGAGAGCGAGCGCAAGAGCGATCTGGCCGTCGCCGAGTGGAACGACACCGGGGGGGCGGAGGACGAGCGCGAGGTGCCCGCGTACAGTCCGGCCGAGGGCCGAAGCCACAAAGATTTCAGCGCCTTTTCCGCGGACGAACTCCGGTCGATCACCGAGTTGATCGTGATCATTGCCCGGCTCATCGCGACCCGGCTGTCGCGCCGGACCGAGGCCGCCCGCCACGGCTCGTTCGTCGACCTTCGGCGGACGATGCGGCGGAACTTGCGCTATGGCGGAGACGTCTTCGATCTGGTCTGGCGGCGCCGAAAGATCCGGAAGGCCAAACTGGTGCTGCTCTGCGACGTGAGCGGGTCGATGGACATCTACAGCCGCTTTCTGATTCAGTTCATCTACGCGCTCCAGGGCGCCCTCAGCCGCGTCGAGTCGTTTCTGTTCAGCACCTCGCTGACCCGCGTCACCGATGCGCTCGGACATCGGGACATCCATGAGGCCCTGCACGCGGCCGCCCGCGAGGTGCCCGACTGGTCGGGGGGGACGAAGATCGGGGCGAGCCTTCGCCAGTTCAACGAGCGCTACGGCCGGAAGTACGTCGATGCGCGGACGATCGTTGTGATCGCCAGCGACGGATGGGATACGGGCGATCTTGAAGTCCTGGACGCGGCGATGCGGGAACTGCACGCCCGGGCCGGCCGCGTGATCTGGCTCAACCCGCTGCTCGGGAGCCCGGGGTATGAGCCGGTGACCCAGGGCATGAGCACGGCCCTCCCCTATGTCGACGTGTTCGCGTCTGCCCACAACCTGAACGGCTTGCGTGCGCTGGAGCGATACCTCCAGGACCCGCGCGCCTCCCGGGCGCGGACCGCGGAGGCGCGTCGGGCGCACCTCGCGGTCGTGCGAGACCAAGGAGATCGGCGATGAGAGAGCTGCGAGATATCTTGACGTCGCTCGTCGCACTGCGGGCGCGCGGCGAACCGGCCGCGCTGGCCACGATCACGCGGGTCAAGGGCTCCACCTACCGTCGGGAGGGGGCGCGCCTCTTGATCCGTCAGGACGGGACGACCGTCGGCTCGATCAGTGGCGGATGTCTGGAGGGGGATGTCGCGGAGGCCGCGCGAGAGGTGATGCAGACCGGACAGGCTCGGATGATGTCCTACGATCTCACCGCCGATGACGATGCGGTCTGGGGGTTGGGGCTGGGATGCAACGGGGCCATCGACGTGTTTGTCGAGCCGGTGCGGTCCGCATCCGGGCTGGATGTTGTCGCACTCCTTCAGGACACGATCGAACACCGGCGCTCCGCGGCCCTCGCGACACTGATCGCCTCGCCCCCCGGCGGCGCCGCCGTGGGGTCGCGGCTGTTTGTGCCCCAGGAGGGTCATGCGACCGGCTCGCTGGGCGACCCGGTCCTCGACGCCATGGTGACCCAGGCGGCCACGGATCAGATCGCGGAACGCCGCACCACGGTCGTGCCGCTGGAAATGACCGGGGGCCGAGGCGACGTCTTCATCGAGGTGCTCACGCCCCCGATCCCGCTCCTCGTCTGCGGCGCGGGGCACGACACCCTGCCGCTCGTGCGCCTCGCGCATCAACTGGGATGGTGGGTGATGGTGGCCGACAGCCGGCCGGCGTTTGCCACGCGGGAGCGGTTTCCGGAAGCCGATGAAGTGTTCCTCGTGGATGATCGCGACGTTCCCAACGCCGTGCGAATCGATCGGGAGACGTTCGCGGTCGTGATGACCCATAATTATCTCCACGATCTGGAGATCGTCCGCGGGCTCCTCCGGTCGCCGGCGCGGTACATCGGCATGTTGGGCCCCCGCGCGCGCACCGACAAGATGCTGGCCGAACTCGAACAGCAAGGGGTGGTGCTCGATGACGCCCAGCGGGCGCGCCTCTACGGGCCCGTCGGGCTCGACACCGGCGCCGACTCACCCGAGGAGATCGCCCTCAGTATCGCCGCCGAGATCCTCGCCGTGCGGTACAACCGGGAGGCGGCGTCCCTCCGCAACCGCCGGGGACCGATCCACGCGTGATCGCCGCCGTCGTCCTCGCCGCGGGCCGCTCCACGCGGATGGGGACGCCGAAGCTCCTGCTGACCCTGTCCGGCCGGAGCGTGCTCCGGCACGTTGTGGACCACGTCCGCGCATCGCGCTGCGGGGAGATCGTGGTGGTGGTGGGGGAGGCGGCGGACCGGATGGCGGAGGAAGTTCGCCTCGCCGGGGTACGTGTCGTGGTGAACGACCGCTACCGCGAGGGCATGGGGACGTCGCTCGCGGCCGGCGTCTCGACGCTTTCGCCGGAGTGCGACGCGGCCGTCGTTCTGCTCGGTGACCAGCCGTGCGTGACCGCCGAGGTGATCAACGCCCTCATCGACGCCTACCGGAGGACGCGCAAGCCGATCGTCGCATCCAGATACGGGGACGTCACAGGCGCTCCGACGCTTATCGGCGCGGCCCTCTTTAATGAAGCGCGGCGGCTCGGGGGAGACGTGGGGGGCCGCTTTCTGATCCAGCAACATCCGGATCTGGTGGAAGAGGTCCAGGTGTCTCCGTCGGCGGCGGTCGACGTCGATACGCCAGAGGAGTTTTCCCGTCTCCAGGCGGCGCTCGAGGAGGGGACGGCGCCCCCCGGCTCCGCCTGAATCCCTCGGTCGCGTTCCCGTTGGTCCGCGCCCTCCCGCTCCCGATCTCTCGCTATCTCCGTGTCCAAACCCCTAGGGTAGTGGGCATTAACACAGCATAGCGGAACGGGTCGGCATCGGCCGATGCCACCCGTGACGCCATAATCGCCGGACGCAACCCGGGGGGGTTGAGGTTCTCGCGTGTCCCTCGCGCTTGTCTCCCACCCGATGAACGTCTGATGAACGTCTATGGAAACGGTGGAGTGTGATGCCGCGGCAGAAGGTGGGCAAGCTCGGTGAGATCCTCCTGGCGACCTCGTTGATCACCCCCGAGGAGCTCGACAAGGCCATTGCGATGCAGGCGAGGACCGGGAAACGATTGGGCCAGATCCTGATCGAGCAGGGAGCCGCGACGGAAGATGACGTCGCCTGGGCGCTGAGCAACCAGCTGATGTACCCCTACGTGTTCTTGAGCCGCGACCTCATCGACGACGCGGCCCTCCGGCTTCTGCCGGAGGCGTTCCTGCGTGAACACCACGTCTTCCCGATCCATCGATTCGGCCAACAGGTGACGCTGGCGATGGCAGATCCCACCGATGAACAGACCGTCGACGAGGTGGCCACGCGGACCGGCCTCCACGTCAACCGCGCGGTGGCGCTCGAGTCCAACATCGAAGAGATGCTGCAGCAGCTTCCGCCGGCGCAGCCAAAGGGATCGCGCCGCCCGGCCCGAGGGCCGGCGGCACAGTACCTCCAGTTTCACCTGACTCATGCCCTGCAGGAGGGGGCCTCGGAGATCCACTTCGACCCCGCCGTAGACGGCCAGCATCGCGTGCGGTACCGCCTCCAGGGCATCCTCGTCGATCGGGCCGGTCATCCGGAGGAACTCCACACGGGACTGGTAGGCCACCTCCGCGAGTTTGCGGGTCTCGCCGACGCGCCGTCGGCCACCGCCACGACTTCGGTGGCCGTGGGTGACATCGAGGCCCGCGCCGTCGTCTCCGTCGTTCCCGCGACCGGGGGACCGGCGGCGACGATCGCGCTCTACCCATACCGCACCGGCGTGCCAGATCTGCTGCCCCTCGGGGTCGATGCGACGACCACTCAGTCCCTGCGAGGAGCGCTCCAGAGGTACCGCGGCGCGCTCGTGATCGGGTGCGCCGATCCGCTCGTGCGGACGACGCTGATCCGGGCAATCCTTCCCGAGAATCCTCGGATAAAGGTGTGGGCGATCGAGAAGTTGCCCGTCTACCGGAACCCCGCGATCACTCAGACGGCCATCGAGTCCTCCGCACAGGCGGCGGCGCTCTTGGGGGGCGCGTTCCGCGCGGGCGCCGATCTGGTCGCGGTGGATGATGTGTCCGACGCATCGACGCTACGCATCGCGCTTGAATGCGCGCGGACGCGGAAGGTCGTCGCGGGGCACCCGCAGGGGGACGTCGCGGGGCTGGTCGCTCAGGTGATCGCGGCGGCCGGCGGGGCGCTGGTCGCGTCCACCCTGACCGGTGTGCTCGCCGCCCGAAAGGTCCGGCTGCTCTGTCCGGAATGCAAAGAGCGGCTTGGGCACACTTCGGGGGTGGCAATCGGGCGCCACACGTTCACCCCGCGGGGGTGCGCGACGTGTGGATTTACCGGCTTTCGAGGATATCGAGTGTTGACCGCGGCGTGGGTCCTCAGCGCCAACGACCGCGGCCGGCTCCGCGGCGCCGGACGAGAAGGCGCGCTGGCGCGTTTGGCCGAGGCCACGGGGTCTTCCATGCGCCAGCAGGGACACGCCCTCATTGACGACGGGTTGACGTCTATCGAAGAGCTATCGCGCGTACTGGAGGGGGCTTGATGGATATCACCGATCTCCTCGTTCAAACGAAGGAAAAGGGCGCGTCGGACCTCCACCTCACCGTGGGGTCTCACCCGACTCTGCGGCTCAACGGCAAGCTCACCCGGCTCGACCTGCCGGTCCTGACCCGGGAAGATATCCACACCATGCTCTACGATATCCTGACCGATGAGCAAAAGGCGAGGTTCGAGGCGACCCACGACCTGGATTTCTCGCTCGAACTCAGCGGGATCGGGCGGTTCCGTGTCAACGCGTTCCTCCAGCGGTTGGGCGAAGGATTCGTCCTGCGGTTGATCCCCTCCAAGATCAAAACGCTCGATGACCTGGCGATGCCGCCGATCCTCAAAGACTTGGCGATGAAGGACCGCGGGCTGGTGCTGGTGACGGGCCCGACCGGCTCGGGGAAGTCGACCACGCTTGCGGCGATGGTGGATCACATGAACGGCCACCGCGAAGACCATATCATCACGATCGAGGATCCGATCGAGTTCATCCACGAGCACAAGAAGTGCAACATCAACCAGCGGGAGGTCGGCCCGCACACGCTGTCCTTCGCCGCGGCCCTACGCAGCGCGCTCCGCGAAGACCCCGACGTGATCCTGGTCGGGGAGATGCGGGACCTCGAGACGATCGCGCAGGCGCTGACGGCCGCGGAAACGGGGCACCTGGTGCTGTCGACCCTGCACACGAACAACGCCCCGCAGACGGTCAGCCGGGTCGTAGACGTCTTCCCCCCTCATCAACAGGAGCAGATCCGCGTCCAGGTCGCGGATGCCCTGCTGGGCGTGGTCGCACAGACACTGATCCCATCCCTCGATAATCAGGGGCGGGTGGCGGCGATGGAGATCATGGTGGCCACGCCGGCGATCCGCAATCTGATCCGGGAAAACAAGGTTCACCAGATTCCGTCGGCCATTCAGACGGGCGCCCGCGAGGGGATGCAGTCCCTGGACCAGGCCCTCAAGGCCCTCGTCAAGACCCAAAAGATCAGCAACGACGAGGCGCTGAGGCGGGCCGTCGAAAAGCAGGCGTTCGCCCAAGAGGGGGTCGGCGGCGGCCGCAGCGACTTCGCCGGTCTCCGGACCCAGCGATAGGATGGACATCAACGATCTCCTGATCCACATGGCGAGCCGCCAGGCCTCGGATCTGTACCTTAAGACCGAGGCGCCACCGATGCTGCGCATCGCCGGCCAGCTCGCGCCGCTCGGGGAAACGTTGCTGTCGTCCGAGGCGGTGGAGAGCCTGGCCGCGCAGATGATGCAGCCGCGCCACAAGCGCGACTTCGAGGAGCACCAGCAGGTCAACCTTGCATATTACACCCCGGCGCTTGGCCGGTACCGGGTGAACATCTACACGCAACGGTCGGCTCCCGCAATCGTCATCCGGCGGATCAAGAGCGAAATTCCAACGTTTGAGGAGCTGCGGCTGCCCAAGACGATCGTCGGTCTCGCCGGCGCCCCCCGCGGGCTCGTGCTCGTGACCGGGCCGACCGGATCGGGGAAGTCCACCACGCTCGCCGCAATGATCGATTATCGGAACCGCCACGCGCCGGGCCACATCGTCACGATCGAGGACCCGATCGAATTCGTCCACGCCGATCATGCGAGCCTGGTGAGCCAGCGCGAGGTCGGGACGGACTGCGACTCGTTTAACACCGCGCTAAAAGACGCGCTCCGGCAGACCCCCGACGTCATCCTGATCGGTGAGATGCGGGACGTCGAGAGCGCCGCCGCCGCGGTGCACTTTGCGGAGACCGGGCACCTGGTGTTGAGCACCCTGCACTCCGTCAACGCCAGCCAGACGATCGAACGGATCCTGCATTTCTTCCCTCAGGAAGCACACGACAACGTCCAGCTGCAGCTCTCCCTCAACCTGATCGGCGTGATCTCGCAGCGGCTGATGCCTCGGCGCGGTGACGGGGGCCTGGTGCTGGCAGTGGAGATGATGCTGGCCACCCCGCACGTCCGCGACCTCCTAAAGAAGGGCGACGTCGGGGGGATTCGGGCGGCGATCCAGGCCGGGGGGCATGAGGGGATGCAGACCTTCGATCAGGCCGTGTACTCGCTGATCCGAGAGGGCGTCATCGACGTCGAGACCGGAATGCAGCACGCGGACAGCCCGAACGACGTTCGGCTGCGGCTCCGCGGCCTCATCTAGCCCCCGATTGCGCTCGCGTTAACGTCTCGGCTTTCGGCATCGTGCCGCGCAAACAATCGGGGGCGGGCCCCCTAGGCTGGACCCTCTGGGACGATTCGCCACGAGTATGTAAGCTCGGCCCCCCAGCGCAGCATCGCGGACACAGAACAGTAGCGGGTCTGGCTCAACTCCACCGCTCGGGCCACCTGATCCGGTCGCAGCGTCGTTCCGGTGAACACGTACTCGAGCCCGATCCGGGTGAAGACCCTGGGGTGTTCCTCCGCCCGCTCGGCGGTGATGCGGATCTCGAGCCCGTCGAGCCGCGCACGCATCTTGTCGAGCACGCTGATCACGTCCATGCCGGTGCACCCTCCGAGAGCAAGCAAGACGGCCTCCATCGGCGAGGGGCCGGCCCCCTGGCCGCCGTGCTCCGGCCGAGCGTCCATCGTGATGATCGTGCCGTCGGCCCCCGTCCCCGTGAATTGCATCTCACGCGTCCAGCGGACTGTCGCGTTCATGCATGCACCTCCGGGATATCCCTCATTGTACACCGCCCAGACCGCGCACGGCCGGCCGAGGGGTCCCCCAGGAGTGCGGCGCGAGCCGGTGGAAGAACCTACCGAACGCCTTGGGTCGGGAGGACGTCCCGGATGGAACTGCATGGCGTGGCGATCGAGAACCCACAGAGCTTCAACCTGATCTTCGGACACTCCCACTTCATCAAAACGGTTGAGGACCTGCACGAAGCTCTGGTCGGGACCGTGCCCGGCATCCAGTTCGGGCTGGCGTTCTGCGAAGCCAGCGGGCCGAGGCTCGTCCGGACAAGCGGCACCGATCCTGCGCTGGTCGACCTGGCCAGCCGGAACGCCGCGGCGGTCGGGTGCGGGCACACGTTTTTCATCTTCCTCGGGAACGCCTATCCGGTGAACGTTCTCGGGGCGGTGCGCCAAGTCCCGGAGGTGTGCCAGATCTACTGCGCCACCGCCAACCCTGTCGAGGTCATTGTCGCCGCGACCGACACCGGACGCGCGGTGCTGGGCGTCGTGGACGGCCAGCCGCCCCTGGGGATCGAGGGACCGGACGACGCGCAAGCGCGGCACGGCTTGCTTCGCCGCATTGGGTACAAATTGTGAGTGGTCGTGGGAGGGATGATGATGACGCAGGCTAACGTCGCCCGCGCGGCTCCGAGTGGGCTACGAGGAATCCGGGCGCCGCGGGAGGTGAAGCTTCCCCAGATGGTGCGCGTGTCCCAGCGGTGGTCGTCCCCCGGTCGGTGCGATGTAGAGGGCCAGATCCACCGTCAACTCGACGCGTCCGAGATCGCCCGGCGGATCCCCAAGGGGGGGCGCGTGGCCATCGCGGTCGGGAGCCGCGGGATCGCGGAGATCGACACGATCGCGTCCGCCGTCGTTGCGGCCGTCAAGCGGCACGGGGGGACGCCGTTCATCTTCCCGGCGATGGGGAGTCACGGAGGCGCGACCGCGGAAGGCCAGATCGAGGTTCTCGCCGCGCTCGGCGTGACCGAAGCGCGGGTGGGGGCGCCGATCGTCTCCTCCATGGATGTCGTCGAGTTGGGGCGGTTGCGCGACGGCTCGGAAGTGTGCTGGGACCGGCACGCCCACGCCGCCGACGCCGTGATCGTGATCGGCCGAATCAAACCCCACACGCTCTTTCGCGGTCCGTTCGAAAGCGGACTCATCAAGATGTCGGTGATCGGCGTCGGGAAGCAGCGAGGCGCGATGTCGATGCACGCGACCGGGCCCCAGGATCTGGGCCCGCGCCTGGCAGAGGCGTGGGAGATCATCCGGCAGCGTTCGCCGATCGCGTTCGGCGTCGCGGTGGTGGAGGATGCGTACGACATCCCGGTCGAGATCGCCGCCGTCCCCGCGGAGGCAATCCTCGACCGTGAGCCGGTGCTGCTCACGCAGGCGCGCACCCTCATGCCGAGCCTGCCGGTCCGCGACATCGATGTCCTCGTCATCCTGGAAATCGGCAAGAACATCAGCGGGGATGGGATGGACCCGAACATCACCGGTCGATACCTCTCCCACGTGACGGGCGGCCCGACCATCCGAAGGGTGGCCGTGCTCGATTTGACCGCGGAAACCCACGGCAACGCGACCGGGGTGGGCATGGCCGACTTCATCTCACAGCGGGTGGTGGATAAGATCGACCTGGAGCCCACCTACATGAACGGGATCACCGCGGCGATCACGGAGGGGTCGCGCCTGCCGATGATCATGCTGACCGATCGGGACGCGATCTGGACGGCGGTGCTGACCACTCAGCGGCCGACGTCGGGCGACGAGCGGATCGTGTACATCCGCAATACGCTCGCGCTGGGGGAGGCCGCCGTGTCGGCCGCCCTCACGCCCGATCTTGAGCCGCACGCCACCGTGGCATCGCAGCCGTTCGCACTTGAGTTCACCCGCGACGGCGCCCTCGTGTCTCCGCTCGCTCCCGCCGGGGTCGGCGCGAGGCCGGACTGGGGAGCCTTCTAGCCGATGGAGCACAAGATCATCCGGCTGAGGCAGGCATTGCGGGATCTCGACGGCGTCGTCGTCGCGTTCTCGGGCGGTGTCGACAGCGCGTACCTGCTCGCCGTGGCGCACGATGTCCTCGACGATCGCTGCGTCGGGGTGACGGCGGCTTCCCCCTCGCTCGCCCGGGACGAACTCGGTGCCGCGCGGCGCATCGCCGCGTCGATCGGGGCCCGCCACATGGTTGTCGAGACGGACGAATACGCGGATCCTCGATACCGCCGGAACGACGTGCACCGGTGCTACTTCTGTAAGCACGCGCTCTTCACGCGCCTCGGCGCCGTCGCCGCCAGCCTGGGGCTGCCCGCCGTGGCCTACGGCGCCAACGTGGACGATCTGGGGGACTACCGTCCCGGGATGCGTGCGGCCGGAGAGTTCGCGATCCGCGCCCCTCTGCTCGATGCGGGCATGACCAAGGCCGAGATCCGCACGCTGGCCCGAGCGCGGGGGCTTGAGGTGTGGGACAAGCCGGCCTCGCCGTGCCTCGCCTCTCGGATCCCGCACGGCACCCCGGTCACGATGATTGCGCTGCGCCAAATCGAAGCGGGGGAGCGCATCTTGCACGACCTCGGCTTCCCCGAGGTCCGGGTGCGTCACCACGGCGACGTCGCGCGGATCGAGGTCCCGCTCGAGGAGATCAGCCGGCTTCGGGAGCTTACCCCGCAAGTGATGGCGGCCCTGCGGGCGTTGGGGTTTCGCGACGTGACCGTGGATCCGCGCGGGTTGCGGTCGGGGGGGTTGGTCGCGGCGCCGCTACGCGAACGCGGCGAGGCCATGGCCGCGAGATCGGGGCCTGAGCCGCCCCGGAGGCACCCCCGGTGAACGACGAGGCGCTGGCGCGGCTGCTCACCGAAGTCCGCGCGGGGCGCATGACCATCGAGGCGGCGCTCGCGGAGTTCCGCTGGCTCCCGTTCGCTGAGTTGGGGTTCGCGAAGGCCGATACCCATCGCGTCATCCGCCGGAGGGCCGCGGAGGCCGTCTACTGCCCCGGCAAGACGGTGGACCAGATTCTCCAGATCACCCGGGAACTTCGCCGTTCCGAGGCGGTGGTGCTGCTGACCCGCGCCGCGCCCGAGGTCGCCGCAGATGTGATGCGCGCGCTCCCCGAGGCCCGCCACATCAGCGGGGCGTCGCTGGTCGTCGTGGGCGCGCTGCCGGAATCCCGGACCGGATGCATCGGAGTGCTCACCGGCGGGACGAGCGATATCGGCGTGGCAGAGGAGGCCGCGTGGACCGCCGAAGCGATGGGGGGAGCGGTGACCCGGGCGTACGACGTGGGCGTTGCCGGACTCCACCGGCTCGGGGCGCAGCGGGATCTTCTCGAGCGGGCCCGCGTGCTGGTCGTGGTGGCCGGCATGGACGGCGCGCTCCCTGCAGTTGTGGCCGGGCTCACCCCCGCCCCCGTGATCGGGGTGCCGACCAGCGTGGGATACGGCGCGCACTTGGGCGGTCTCGCGCCCCTCCTGACGATGCTCAACGCGTGCGCCCCGGGAGTCGCCGCCGTCAATATCGACAACGGGTTCGGCGCCGGGTATCTCGCGGCCGTGATCAACGCCGGCGCGGGTACGACCGACATCGCTCCACGGCGTCCGGATGCGCATCGGCTACCTTGATTGCGGGAGCGGGGCGAGCGGCGACATGCTGCTCGCGGCGCTCTTGGGCGCCGGGTGGACCGAATCCGGGCTTCGCGACGTGCTCACGGCGCTCCGCGTTCCCGCGCGGATCACGGTCAGCCGCGTGCACCGGCGCGGCGTCCCGGCGACCCGGGTCGAAGTGCAGGAGGACGATCCTCCGCACTCGCGTCCCTACCCGGCGATCGGCCGGATGCTCGCGGAGAGCCGGATCGAGGAACCCCTGCGCCGCTCCGCTCTGGCGGTCTTCGCGCGCCTCGCAGCCGTAGAAGCCAAGGTCCACGCCACGCCAATCGAGGAGGTTCACCTGCACGAACTCGGCGGCGTGGATTCCGTCGTCGATGTCGTCGGCGTGCTCGCGGGATTCCGCGCGCTCGGGCTTGAGCACGTGGTCGCGTCTCCGGTCAACCTCGGTCGGGGGTGGGTGACGATCCGCCACGGCACGGTCCCGGTGCCGCCGCCGGCAACCGCCGCGCTCATCGAGGGCATGCCCGTTTACTCCGGCGAGACCGAGGGGGAACTCCTGACTCCTACAGGGGCGGTCCTGCTTGCCTCCCTCGTGAACGACTGGGGTCCGCTCCCTCCTCTCCGGCTCGATCGCATTGGGACGGGCGCGGGGGCCGCGGACCCCCCGCGCGCGAACGTTCTTAGATTGTTCGTGGGTGAGGCACTGGAGTCAGCGACGCCGATCCGGCCGGGATCCCGCCCGACCCACGACACGATCGGTCCCGCGCGTCCACGCGCTGAGAGGCTCGTCGTGCTGGAGACGTCTATCGACGACATGAATCCTCAGCTCTACCCGCACGTGATGGACCTGCTCTTTGACGCCGGCGCGCTGGATGTGATGACGATCCCGGCAATCATGAAAAAGGGACGCCCGGGCCACCTGCTGCGCGTGCTGGTCGAGCCCGATCGGGCCCAGGCCCTCTCCCAGATGCTGATCGCGGAAACGACGACGCTCGGTGTGCGCATCTACGAGGTCACCCGGCTCGCGGTCGGCCGCAGGCGTGTGGACGTGGAGACCGAGTACGGCACCGTCCCGGTGAAGATCGCAGCGGATCCATCCGGCGTGCTCACGATAACTCCAGAGTTCGAGGCCTGCCGCGCCCACGCCGAGCGCCTCGGCGTGCCGGTCAAGCAGGTGATCGCTGCAGCGCAGCGCGCGGCCGCAACCGACGACCAGGGCACGTGAAGGAGGGGCCCCGCGAGGGCGAGAACTCCGGGCGGGTGATCGCCACGCCCGGAGGCTCCCGTGCACGTCCGTGATTTGTTCGATTTAACAGGCAAAGTCGGGATCGTGACCGGGGGATCGCGCGGGCTGGGGTATCAGATGGCGGTGGCGCTTGCCGAGGCGGGCGCCGCGCTGGCGATCACCGCGCGGAAGGCCGACGAGTTAGAGCGAACGGCGGGTGAGCTGCGCGGGCGCGGATATCGGGTGCTCGCGGTGCCGTGCGATGTCGGCCGGCCCGAGCAGATCGAGGCCGCGGTGGCCCGGATCCTAGGCGAGTACAGTCGGATCCACATTCTCATTAACAACGCGGGGGCCACCTGGGGCGCGTCGGCGTTGGAGATGCCGCTCGATGCGTGGCGCAAGGTGATGGAGACCAATGTCACGGGGATGTTTCTGATGTCGCAGGCTGTGGGACGGTCGATGATCGACGCCGGTCACGGGGGAAAGATCATCAACATCGCGAGCACGGCCGGCCTCGTTGGAACGGACGCAGACATGATGGATGCGGTGGGCTACAGCGCGAGCAAGGGGGCCGTGATCGCCCTGACCCGCGATCTCGCCGTCAAGTGGGCCCGGCACGGCGTCGCCGTGAACGCCATCGCCCCTGGGTTCTTTCCAAGCAAGATGACGCGGTGGCTCATCGAGCACCGCGGCGAGGCCATCCGGTCGACCATTCCCATGCGCCGCTTGGGCGGTGAGGACGACCTCAAGGGGGCGGCGATATATCTGGCCAGCCGGGCCAGCGATTTTGTGACGGGGCAGATTCTGGTTGTGGACGGCGGCGCGACGGCGTGGTGAGCGCCCGGACCGGGGGAGGGGCGATGGAAGCTGACGCGGTACGGCGGTTGTGCGTGGTGGGCGCGGGGACAATGGGCCACCAGATCGCGATGCTGGGCGCGTTGGCGGGCTGCGCGACGACGGTGGTGGACGTGCGACCAGAGGCGTTGGAACAGGCCCAGGCTCACAACCGCGCGCACATGGCGCGGTGGGTCGCGCGGGGGCGGGTGACCGAGCAGGACGTGGCCCAGGCGTTTGAACGGCTGCGGTGGACGACCCGCCTGGAGGACGGGGCCCGGGACGCCGATTTCGTGATCGAGGCCGTGATCGAGCGTCTCGAGGAAAAGCAGGAGGTCTTCAAGGCGGTCGATCGGGCGGCCCCGCCCCATGCCGTGGTCGCGACGAACTCGAGCACGATCCGGTCCTCGCTGCTGGCGCCGGTGACGACCCGGGCCGACCGCGTGTGCAACATGCACTTCTTCAACCCGCCGCTCGTGATGGAGCTCGTGGAGGTGGTGATGCACCCGCAGACCGCCCCGGCCACCATCGCATCAGCGATGGCGTTGGCCCGGCGGATGGGGCGAACGCCCATCCTGTTGAAGAAAGAGATCTCGGGATTCGTCGTAAACCGCATCCTTTGGGCCCTCGTGGACGAGGCGCTGCGCCTGTACGAGGCCGGGGTCGCATCGTTCGAAGACATCGACATCGCCATCAAAAAAGGTCTCCGGCATCCGATGGGGCCGTTTGAGCTGATGGATTTCAACGGCATCGACGTCGCCTACAACGTCCGGATGCAGCGGTTTCGAGAGACGGGGGATCCCCAAGAGCAGCCGCCACGCAGCATCGTGGAAAAGTACGAGCAGAAGGCGTGGGGGCGCAAGACCGGCAAGGGATGGTACTCGTATCCGCGGCCGGGATCAGCGTAGCGCCATGTCACGGGTGAGAGGCGACGCATGGTGACGGAAAAGCGGGTCGCGGGAGGGATGTGGTTGATGGAGCCCCCCGGCGCGGCCGCCGTGTTTACGCCCGAGCGGTTTTCGGACGAGCACCTGATGATTGCGCGGACGGTGCGGACCTTTCTCGCACACGAGATTGCTCCGCTGGACGCCCGGCTTGAGCAGAAGGATCTGCCGCTCATGCGTGCGGTCATCGAAAAAATCGCCGCGCTTGGCGTTTTCGCGGCGGATGTGCCGGGTGAGTACGGAGGGTTGGGGCTCGACTCGATGACCGGCCTGCTCCTCGCCGAGACGATCTCACGGGGCTCCGTCTCGTCGAGCGTCGGCGCCCACCTGACGATCGGCATGCTCCCCATCGTCTTCTTCGGCACGGACGCTCAGCGCCGGCGATACCTCCCCCGGCTGGCGGCGGCCGAATGGATCGGGGCGTACGCCCTCACGGAGCCCACCGCGGGGTCCGACGCGCTCTCGCTTAGGACGACGGCCGTCGCCGATGCCGAGGGTGGGTTTCGGTTGTCGGGGACCAAGCAGTTCATTACAAACGGCGGCATCGCCGACGTCTTCATCCTGTACGCCAGGGTCGACGGGAAGGTGACGTGCTTTATCGTTGAACGGAACACCCCCGGGTTCACCGTAGGACCCGAAGAACACAAGATGGGCCTCCGCGGGTCGTCCACCACCTCGCTGTTCCTCGACAATGTGCGGGTGCCCCAGGAGAACGTGCTGGGGGAGATCGGCCGCGGACACGCCGTCGCCCTCAACATTCTTAACGTGGGCCGGCTCAAACTGGGGGCCGGATGCGTCGGGGCCGCCAAGCACGCCCTGCATGACGCGGTCGCGTACGCGCGAGAGCGGCATCAGTTCGGCCGTCCGATCGCGTCGTTTGGGCTCATCAAACAGAAGATCGCGGAGATGACGCTGCGTCTCTACCTTGCCGAAAGCGCGGTCTACCGCGCGGGCGGACTGCTCGATCGGGCCCTGGCCGATGTCGACCTGGGGGGGGACGACCGCGGACGCCTGGCCGGCCGGGCGCTCGAGGAGTACGCGCCCGAGTGCGCCATCAACAAGGTGTTCGGCTCCGAGATGCTCGATGGCGTCGTGGATGAGATGGTCCAGATCTATGGGGGGTATGGGTTCATCGAGGACTACCCGGCGGCCCGGGCCTACCGCGACGCACGGATCAACCGGCTCTACGAGGGGACAAACGAGATCAACCGCCTGGTGATCGCAGGCCAGTTGCTCCGACGCGCCGCCGCAGGGCGGATCCCGCTCACGGACGCCGCGAAAGACGCCGCCGCCGGGCTCGGAGAGGCCGCGAACGCCCGGTCCGCGCCCGAGACAGACGTCCTCGTCCGCGCCAAGTCGGTCGTGCTGGCGTGTCTCGGTCGGGCAGTCGACCGGCACGGTGCAAGCCTCGACGAACACCAGGAAATCCTCGGATGGCTCAGCGACCAAATCATCCAGGTATTTGCCGTGGAATCCGGAATGCTTCGAGCGCGACAGGGGGCCGGAACTCATTGGGGAAGCCTGATGGCAGAGCTCGCTCGCGATGCGGTCGGCGAGCTGGGCCCGCGCCTCGAGGGGCTTGCGGGTCGCATTCTGTCAGCGATTGAGGACGGGGCTGCTCTGAACCGGGATCGTGCCGGCGTGCGCGCTTTGCTGGAGGAGGCCCCCCACGATACCCTCACCGCCCGGCGGGCGATTGCCGATCGCGTGCTCGAGGCGGACGGATACCCGCTAGGGCTGCCCCCCGCCTAGGCGATTCGGCGCACAAGGAGGAACACGATGGAATTCGGGCTTCCGATCGGGACGAGGATCCCGGAGTTTCAGGCCCGGGACCAGCACGGCACGCTCCAGACCTTTGAGACCCTTCGGGGACCCCGGGGGCTCGTGATGGCATTCGTCCGCTCGGCGGACTGGTGACCGTACTGCAAAGCCCAGCTCGTCGAGCTGGAACAGCGTAAGGGTGAGTTCGCGTCGCACGGCGTCGGGGTCTGTTCGGTGAGCTACGACAGCGTTGAGGTGCTGGCGCACTTCGCGGCCCGAAAGAGGCTAACGGTTCCGATGCTGTCGGATCCCGGATCGGAGATCATCCGCCGGTTCGGGGTTTTCAATGAGACGATCCCGCCAAACGATGTCCGCGAATATGGGATCCCGCATCCCGGGACCTTCATCGTCGACGAGCGTGGGTTCATCCGCGACAAATTTTTTGAGGAGAAGTATATTCACCGTCTCACGATGGCGACGATCCTCACCCAGGCGTTCGTTCAGCCGCCCGCGGCCCGCTCCTCGAGGCATGAGGCGGACCACGTCACCGTGACGACGACCGCGACCGAAGATCGAGTCAGGCCCGGGAACCGCTTTACCCTGATCGTCGCGGTGGCGCCGGCACCGGGGGTCCACATCTACGCGCCGGGCGCCGAGCGGTACGGCTACCACCCGCTCGCCGTGACCATTGAGGCGCCGCCGTATTCTACAGTGTACCCGCCCCAGTTTCCGGAAGCTGAGATCATGGAGTTCCCCGCCCTGGAGGAGTCTGTGCCCGTCTACACCCGGCCCCTCCGGATCCTGGCCGATGTCGCCCTTGGGAGCCGTAAGGAGTTGGCCGACCAGGTGTCCGCGGGCGCGCTGGTGATCCAAGGGCGGGTCGCGCTGCAGGCCTGCGACGAGGCCGAGTGCTACGCGCCTCAGGAGATCCCGGTCACCTGGGAGCTCGCCCTCGAGCCGATGGATACAGAGCGCGCTCCGGAACAGTTGCGTAGGGAAACTGCGAGTGGGGTGCGGCCAGCCTAAGATCGGCTCGATCGAGCGGCCACAACGACGCCGCGGGGCATTCTTCCAGCAATCCTCCTGCTGATTGTGTCCTGAGTGCTTCCCCAAAAGGGTATTCAACCGATTACTCAGCTTTCATCGCACCGAGGGGGCATGGGCCAAAGGCGGAGTGGGACGTGATGCGTCAGCATCCAGTCATCGGTGAAGGCTTCCTCGTTTCGACCGACCGGATGCGCGGGGTCGCGAAGATCGTGCGCCACCATCAAGAGTGCTGGGATGGGACGGGCTACCCCGACGGCCTACAAGGCGAGGAGATCCCGCTGGGGGCGCGGATCCTCGCCGTCGTCGACGCCTATAGCGCCATCACCGAGAATCGGCCGTACAAGGCGGCGCGCACCCACACGGAGGCGGTCGCGGAGATCCGGCGATGCGCGGTCACGCAGTTCGATTCCCGGGTCGTTGAAATATTCTGCCGAATCGTGGAGCCGTCGGCGTGAAGTTGCTGCGGGCCGGGGCTCGTACCGGGGAGGAGTGGATCAGCGCGGTTCGGGTGCTGGTGCTGCTCACCTTGATTCCCGCGCTGTGGTTCGGGGTCATCCGCGTGACGCACCCGGCGCTCGATGTGAGTCTGGTGTTGTTTGGAAGCTATGTGATCCTGCTGGCCCTCGGGCCGCGATGGCTCCCGGTGCTCCGCGAGACCGATCTCATCATCGCATCCGACATCCTGGTCGTCACCGTCGTTGCGCTCATCTCCGGCAACTTGAACAGTCCATTCGTCTACCTCTATTACTTGACGATCGTGGAAGCCGCGGCGCGGCTCAACCTTCGCCAAGCGATCGCGGCGTCGTTGGCGATGACCGGGATGATCGTGCTCTTGCTGACGCGGGCTGGGCAAGTCGCCGCGCTGGAGACCACGGGATTCAGGCTCGGATCGATCATCGCGGGAGGGTTCTTCCTCGCCTTGTTCCTCAGTGCGGGGGTGCAGGAGTATCGGGCCACCCGGGAGCGGGCCGCGTGGGGGGAGCAGCTCGATCGCCGCCTGAAGGAGGCCACCGCGCAGCTTCAGGCGCAACTCACCGAATTACAGTTCTACAATGATCTCGCGGGCCGGCTTTCGGGGGAGCTTCGGGTCGACGGCGTGCTCGAGATTCTGCTGCAGGTGTTTCTCGCGACGATCGGCCTGCCGAGGGGCGTCGCCTATCTCCTCGGCGAGGGCGAGGTGCCGAAGTTTGCGGCGGCGATGGGATTCGATTGGGGCCGAGCCGACCGAACCACGGAATCGCTGTCCTTCCCCGCGCTCCCAACGGGGGCAAGCGGGGGCGAGGTGGTGATTCACCGCTCCGCCGGCGAAGAGGGACACCCGGATCAACCTGTGGCGTTCGTGCCCCTCATCCGAGCGGGGGCCCTCCGGGGATGGCTCTGCGGGTTGGGCGATATCCCGGAGTCCTTCGCCGATCCCGTCCTTCGGCGGCTCCGCGGCATGGCGACCCAGGGCGTCTCCGCGCTGGAAGCAGCCCGGCTACACGAGGAAGTCTCACGGATGGTGAGCGCCAATCCGACGCGGGCACTCTACCCGTGGAACGGACTGCACAAGCTGATCGCAGAGGAGATCCGCCGTTCCACGGAGCTCGTGCTCGTCTTTTCTCTCGCGGAGATCCAGTTGGAGGATTATGGGGGGACCAACTGGGCCGAGGATCACGACCGGGACCTCGTCCTCCGCCGCGTGGTGAAGCTCTTGCAGACCTCATTGCGACGTGTGGATGTCATCTCCCACGACGGCGCCGGGCGGTTTGTCTTGCTGCTCTCGCGCGTGTCCAAGATGCAGGCCGTCGAGATTCTCAGACGGGTGACCCAAAAGCTCGAAGAAGACTCGGTCGCGGCCCGGCTGCTCGAGGTCCCCCGTCTTATCGTGACCGTCGGCGTGGTGACATTTCCGGAGGACGGCAGCGCGGTGTCCGACCTGTTCGACCGGCTCAGAGACCTCATCGCCCAGGGGCCGTCGGTCCCGGCCCAGGTGCACGTGCCGGCCTCATAAGGACGCCATCCTCAACGGAGCCCTCTCCCCGCCTCGATCGATTCACATCTAGCG
>Ga0070706_100001480_pt1 | contig 24652 bp, 13 predicted proteins | sample KBSK5501metaG_FD_65476 | JGI IMG/M metagenome (GOLD analysis project Ga0070706, IMG submission 65476) | Corn, switchgrass and miscanthus rhizosphere microbial communities from Kellogg Biological Station, Michigan, USA - KBS K5-50-1 metaG | ecosystem: Host-associated > Plants > Roots >... | reverse complement strand
CTCAACGAGAAGATCAAAGCGATCCACCAGGAGCTGGGACGCAAGGACGACCGCAGCGACGAGGTGGAGGACCTCAAGAAGAAGATCGAGAGCTCCGGGATGCCCAAGGAGGTCCGTGAGAAGGCCGAAACGGAGCTGCGCCGGCTGGAGGCGATGCCGCCGGTCTCGGCCGAGGCCACCGTCTCGCGCAACTACATCGAGTGGCTCGTTGGCGTCCCCTGGAAAAAGGCCTCACGGGAGTCGAAGGACCTGACCCGCGCCGAGAAGATCCTGAACGAGGATCACTACGGTTTGGAGAAGGTCAAGGAGCGGATCCTCGAGTTCCTGGCGGTGCGGCAGCTCGTCCAGAAGACGAAGGGCTCGATCATCTGCTTCGTCGGACCTCCGGGGGTCGGCAAGACTTCGCTCGCCAAATCGATCGCGCGCTCTCTGAACCGCCAGTTCGTGCGGCTGTCGCTCGGCGGCGTCCGGGACGAGGCGGAGATCCGGGGCCACCGCCGTACCTACATCGGCGCCTTCCCGGGGCAGATCGTCCAGATGATGAAGAAGGCGGGCACGGTCAACCCGGTCTTCCTGCTCGACGAGGTCGACAAGATGTCCTCGGACTTTCGGGGCGATCCGGCCTCGGCGCTTCTTGAGGTGCTCGACCCCGAGCAGAACCACACCTTCGTGGACCACTACCTGGACGTCGAGTACGACCTCTCCAAGGTCATGTTCATCGCGACCGCGAACATCCCGGACCCGATTCCGCCGGCGCTGAAGGACCGGATGGAGCAGATCGCGTTGTCCGGCTACACGCCCAACGAGAAGGTCGCGATCGCGCGCCAGTTCCTCGTACCCAAGCAGCGCGAGGCCAACGGCCTGAAGGCCGACCAGGTCGAGATCGGGGACGATACGGTCCTGGCGGTCATCGAGAACTACACGCGGGAGGCCGGGGTCCGTAACCTCGAGCGGGAGATCGGAGGGATCTGCCGCAAGGTCGCCCGGAAGATCGTCCAGAACAAGGCCGAGACGCCGGTCAAGATCACGCCCGAGAACCTGCGCGACTTCCTCGGCAAGACCCGCTTCCGCAAGCGCCTCAAGGGGGACGTGTCGGAGGTCGGGATCGCGACCGGGCTGGCCTGGACCGAGGCCGGCGGCGAGATCCTCATGACGGAGACCAGCCTGCTGAAGGGGAAGGGAAACCTGACGCTCACCGGCTCGCTTGGAGACGTCATGCAGGAGTCCGCCCGGGCCGCCGTCTCCTACGTTCGGAGCCGCGCCGAGATGTACGACGCCGATCCGAACTTCCACGAGAAGTTCGACATTCACGTTCACGTTCCGGAGGGAGCGATCCCCAAGGACGGCCCGTCCGCGGGGATCACGATGGCGGTCTCGCTCTTCTCGGCGGTGACCAAGATCCCGGTGCTCAAGGACGTCGCGATGACTGGCGAGATCACGCTCCGCGGCAAGGTGCTTCCTGTCGGCGGCATCAAGGACAAGGTCCTCGCGGCGTATCGGGCAGGCATCCGCACGATCGTCCTCTCCGCCGAGAACGACAAGGACCTCGACGACCTGCCTGAGGAGATCCGCTCCGAGATGGAGTTTCACCTCGTCAACACGATGGACGAGGTGATCAAGATCGCGATGGAGAGCCCGCGCGACAAGGCCTCCGCGATCGATGCCGAAACCAAGCCAGCGGAAGGGGGCGTCGTCGCCAACTGAGGCGCCGCCCGTCCCGTTTGACATCGAGTCGGAGTCCGACTCAAAAGGCCCGTATCCAGAAACCGAACTCCCGCGGTGTCGCACCCCCGGAGCATCCAGGATGAGGACAAGAAAATGGCAAAGCGAAAAGGGAACAACGGATCCGACGTAGAGACTCTGGAAGCCCCGCCCGAAGGTCTTCCGGAGACCGCGGTCGAAGACGTTCCTGTCGAAACGAGCGACACTCTCGATATCCGCGCGCTCCACGAGATCAAGATCCCGCAGCTCCTGCGGATCGCCAAGGATCTGGACGTCGAGAACGCGACCGGGATGCGCAAGCAGGATCTGATCTTCAAGATCCTGCAGGCACAGACCGAGAAGAAGGGGCTGATCTTCTCCGAGGGAGTTCTCGAATGTCTCCCGGACGGGTTCGGCTTCCTCCGCGCTCCCGAGTACAACTACCTGCCCGGCCCCGACGACATCTACGTCTCGCCCTCCCAGATTCGTAAGTTCGATCTGCGGACGGGCGATACCGTCTCCGGCCAGATTCGCCCCCCCAAGGAGGGGGAGCGCTACTTCGCGCTGATCAAGGTCGAAGCCGTCAACTTCGAGCACCCGGACGTCGCGCGCGAGAAGATTTTCTTCGATAACCTGACGCCCCTCTATCCCCAGGACAGGATCCGCCTCGAGGTCCCGACGAACATGACTTCGCGCGTTCTCGATCTCGTGGCGCCGGTCGGCAAGGGCCAGCGCGGCCTGATCGTCGCGGCGCCGCGGACGGGCAAGACGATGATCCTGCAGTCGCTCGCGAACTCGATCTCGACGAACCATCCCGAGGTGACGCTCATCGTGCTCCTGATCGACGAGAGGCCCGAAGAGGTGACCGACATGCAGCGCTCCGTCAAGGGCGAGGTCATCTCCTCGACGTTCGACGAGCCGGCCGCGCGCCACGTCCAGGTCGCCGAGATGGTCATCGAGAAGGCCAAGAGGCTCGTCGAGCACAAGCGCGACGTCGTCATCCTCCTCGACTCGATCACCCGCCTCGCCAGGGCCTACAACGCGATCGTGCCGCCGTCGGGCAAGGTCCTCTCCGGCGGCGTCGACTCGAATGCCCTGCAGCGGCCCAAGCGCTTCTTCGGCGCCGCACGCAACGTCGAGGAGGGCGGATCGCTGACGATCATGGCGACCGCGCTGATCGACACGGGCTCCCGCATGGACGACGTCATCTTCGAGGAGTTCAAGGGCACAGGCAACATGGAGGTCCATCTCGACCGCAAGCTCATGGACAAGCGCGTCTTCCCGGCGATCGACATCAACAAGTCGGGCACGCGCAAGGAGGAGCTCTTGATGGACAAGCAGGAGCTCAATCGGGTGTGGGTCCTGCGCAAGGTCTTGAACCCGCTCTCGGTCGTCGAGGCCATGGAACTGCTGACAGAGAAGCTCGAGAAGACCAAGACCAACGGAGAATTCCTCAATCTGATGAGCCAGGGGTAGGAGCTATCAGCTGTCAGCTCTCAGCCTTCGGCCAGAGCGGAGCGGCTGAGAGTCTGGCTTAAGCTGATAGCTGATAGCTGTGAGCTGAGAGCTTGCTCCGAATCTCCCTCGTCGACTTCCTGAACGCGCGCCCCCTGACGTGGGGACTCCTGCACGATCCTCCGGCGGGCGTCGCCGTGTCCCGGGATCTGCCCTCCACGTGCGCGGAGAAGCTCGCCTCCGGAGAGACGGACGTCGGGCTGATCCCCTCGATCGAGTATCAGCGGGTGCCCGGGCTGCGGATCGTTCCTTCTCTCGGCATCGCCGCGTCCTCCGAGGTTCGTTCGGTCCTGCTGGTCTCCGACGTTTCTCGGGAGAGGATCCGCTCGGTGGCGCTGGATCCCGCCTCGAGGACCTCGGCCGCCTTGACGCGGATCCTGCTCAAGCGCGTGTATGGGATAGAGCCGGAGTATTGGGAGGCGGGAGGCGAAAGCCGGGAGGTGGGGGGCTCGGCGGACGCGCGCTTGATCATCGGCGACCCCGCCTTGAAGACGCGGCTCAACGGACACGTCGTGCTCGATCTGGCGGCGGAGTGGCGCGCGTTTTCGGGCCATCCCTTCGTTTTCGCCTTCTGGGCCGTGCGGGAGCAGGCCGCCTCGGCCGACGTCGCGGCGCTGCTTCGCCGCTCGCACCGCGTCGGGATGGAGCAGTTCGATCGGCTGGTCCGCGAGGAGTCCGCCCGCGTCGGCCTGTCCGAGGCGGTGGTGGAAGACTACCTGCGGCACGCGCTCCATTTCGAGCTCGCCCCGGGAGACCTCGAGGGGCTCTCTCTCTTCTACCGCCTCGCCGCCGAGGAAGGGTTGATCTCGCGAGTCCGTCCGTTCGCGTTCACGCCCGAGGCGTGATCCCAAAGACGCCGGCGGACGGGGCGGGGGAGCTTCCGCTCGGCACGCTGGCCGGGTTCCTCGCCGGAGCCCGGCGCGCGGATCTCTGGCTCGCCTCACGTGCGGATGCCGCCGCGCTTCTTCTCGTCGCGGCGGGAGCCGCGGCGAGGCTGATCGCCGCGGGCGGTACGGGCTTGAGCGTCGACGAGACGCTCCACCTCCGGATCGCGGCTTCGCCGACGCTGCGCGAGACCTACCGAGTCAGCCTGTTCAATGCCCACCCCCCTCTCTTCGTGCTCCTTCTGCACGGCTGGATGCGCGTCGCGGCGTCCGCGTGGGCGCTGCGGCTGCTGCCCGTGGCGTTCGGGGTGGCGATGCTCTGGGCCGGTTATCGATGGAGCCGGGCGGCGTTCGGCACGGCGGCGTCCCTGATGACGCTGGTCCTGCTGTCGTTTCTGCCCGCGCTCGTCGTGGTGTCGGCCGAGTTGAGAGGCTACTCCGCGATGCTCGCCTTCATGGCGGCCGCGCTGCTCTGCCTCGAGCTCGCCTTGGAAGAGAGATCGGGGGTACGGCTGGCGCTCTTCGCGGCCTTCGGCGCGCTGTCCTTGCTCAGCCACTACTCGGCCGCCTGGTTTCTCCTGGCGGCGTTCTCGTCCGGAACGATTCGAGTGATCCGGCGGGGCGTCACCGCGCGCTTTCGTCTGGCCTGGACGGCTTCCGCGCTCGCGGTCGCGGCTCTCTCATTCTTTCTCTACGAGACCCACGTCTCGCGCCTCCGCGGAGGCGCTCTCGAGGCGGAGGCTCGGTCGGATTGGCTCCGGGAAAGCTACTTTCGAGCGGGGTCAGAGAGCCCGTGGGGCTTCCTGGGACGACAGACGCTCTCGGTCTTCGAGTTTCTCTTTTCGACGAAGCCCGCCGCCGTCGTGGCGCTCGCGCTGACGGTCGGAGGGCTGGCGGTCCTGTTCGCGAGACGCCGGCCCGCCGCCTCCCTGCTGGCGCTCCCCTTCGTCTTTGCGGCCGCCGCCGGACTCACGGGGCTGTGTCCCTACGGCGGGACGCGCCACTGTGTCCACCTCGCGCCGTTCGCCGCCGCGATCGTCGGCGTCGCGCTCGCCGAGCTCTCGGGACGCCGGCTCTGGGCTTTCGTCCTGCTCGCGGCCGTCCTGGCGCCCGCCGCGTTCGCCGTCGGTCTGTAGTCCGGCGGGACGATATTCTTGGCGCGCGAATGATCATCGTGATGCGAGCGCACGCCTCCGACTCGGAGATCGACGTGGTCGTCGCGCGCATAGGCGAGCTCGGCTTCTCCGCCCACCTGTCGCGCGGCCAGGAGCGCACCATCGTCGGCGTCGTGGGGGACGATCGGCGGGTCGCCGACGCGGGAATGTTCGAGTCGCTGCCCGGCGTCGCCGAGTGCGTCCGCATTCTCAAGCCGTTCAAGCTCGCGTCGCGCGACTTCGTCGCCGAGCCCACGGTCGTCGAGATCGGCCAGGGGGCGCAGGCGGTGCCGGTCGGCGCGGCGGAGATCGTGATCGCGGCGGGTCCCTGCGCTGTCGAAAGCTGGGAGCAGCTCGAGGAGGTCGCCGCGGCGGTGCGGACCTGCGGCGCGCGCCTGCTGCGCGGCGGCGCCTTCAAGCCGCGGACCAGCCCGTATTCCTTCCAGGGTCTCGGCGAGGATGGGCTCCGTCTCCTGGCGCGCGCGCGAGACCGCACGGGCCTGCCGGTCGTCACGGAGGTCATGACGCCGGAGGCCGTGCCGCTGGTGGAGCGCTACGCCGACTGTCTTCAGATTGGAGCGCGCAACATGCAGAACTTCAACCTGTTGCAGGCATGCGGAAAGGCGCGCACACCGGTCTTGCTGAAGCGCGGCCTCTCTTCCACGCTCGAGGAGCTCCTGATGGCCGCCGAGTACATCCTTTCGAACGGCAACCGGAACGTGGTCCTCTGCGAGCGCGGGATCCGGACCTTCGAGCGAGCGACGCGCAACACGCTCGACCTCTCCGCGGTAGCGGTCCTGAAGCAGTGGACGCATCTGCCGGTCATCGTCGATCCGAGCCACGCAACCGGCCAGGCGTCTCTGGTTCCGGCGATGGCGCGCGCGGCGGTCGCCGCCGGGGCCGACGGGCTGCTCATCGAGGTCCATCCGCACCCGGAGCGCGCCCTCTCCGACGGCTCGCAGTCGCTGACCCCCGCGCTTCTCGCCGAGACGGTCGCAGGCGTGACCGCGGTCGCCCACGCTGTGGGACGCCGCTGATCCGGACTAGAATTCCATCCGATGAGCGCTTTCCGGGCCCCCGCGATCCTCGAGAACGTCCTCACGGGGGCACGGCTTTCCGAAGGCGACGCGGTGGCGTTACTGGAGGAGGGAGACCTGCTCGCCCTGGCTTCGGCGGCGGATGAGGTCCGCAACCTCAAGAACGACCCCACCGTGGCGACCTACATCGTGGACCGGAACATCAACTACACCAACGTCTGCGTCTATCGCTGCCAGTTCTGCGCCTTCTACCGCCCGTCCGCCGATCATCCAGAGGCCTACGTTCTCTCCCGCGAGCAGATCGGGGAAAAGATCCAGGAGACGATCGACTTGGGCGGCACGGGGGTGCTGCTCCAGGGCGGCGTCCACGCAGGGCTGCCGTTCTCCTTCTACGAGGAGATGTTTCGCTTCATCCGCACGACGTTTCCGACGATCCACCTCCATGCGCTCTCTGCGCCCGAGGTCTACTTTCTCCAGAAGCTGACGAAGTGGCCGATGCGCGACGTGATCGCGCGGCTGCGAGACGCGGGGCTTCAGTCGATCCCGGGAGGCGGCGCGGAGATCCTGGAGGACTCGGTGCGCAAGCGCATCTGGTCTCTGACCAAGGCGCCGACCGAGAAGTGGGTGGACGTTCACGAGTCGGCGCATTCTCTGGGCATGCGAACGACCGCGACGATGATGTTCGGGGTGGGGGAGAGCTACCGCGATCGCGTCGAGCACCTGCGGGTCGTGCGAGATCTGCAGGACCGTACGGGAGGGTTCACCGCCTGGATTCCCTGGACGTTCCAGAAGGAGAACACGATGCTCGACGGCAAGGTCGAGGAGGCAGGCGGTTTCGAGTACCTGAAGACCCTCGCGGTCTCGAGGCTGTATCTCGACAACATCCGCCACGTCCAGGGCTCCTGGGTCACGCAGGGGCCGAAGATCGGCCAGCTCTCTCTCTCCTTCGGCGCGGACGACCTCGGCTCGATCATGATCGAGGAGAACGTCGTCTACGCCGCGGGCGCCCGAAATCGGATGACGCAGGAGGAGATGCGGCGCCTGATCGCGGATGCCGGCTACGCGCCGGTGCAGCGCCGGACGCTCTACGACGCGTGTCCGGACCCGTGCTGCGCCTCGCCGATACCGGAACCGAAGGTTGCTCTGGCGGGCTTACCGGTGATCGCCGGCACAGTCGATTCGGGCGTCGCGTCGGCGTAGACGGCCATCTCGAGTCTCGGTGTAGAGCCGCAGAATATATAAGTACTTGCTTATATAGCCGCGCGTCGAGACTCGAACAAAGCCGGCGTCTCGTGTGCGGATCATGATCGGCGCCTCTGCGCCGGAGTCGGCGTTGGCGATGGAAGCAGGACGCGGCGATTGGCAGCTCTGGCCGACGACTGGGTGGATGCTGTCGGCGAGACGGCCATCGAGGATCCGGGCCGCGGCATTGCTAGAGACGAGCTCGCGCCAGAGGTTTGCCGGCTGCCCGACGTCGGTAGAACCAGACGGCTCGCGGCCCGGGTTGGCGCGGGGCGGGGAGAGGTGACGATCACGGCGCCTGCTCCCGCCGCGGAGGAGTCGCCGCCCGGCTTCTTGCGGCCGCTAGCGGAGACCGGCACATGGGGTCCGGCTGCCTCCGCCGGACCTCCGGATTGCTTCTTCCCGATCGGGATCGTCACTCGGGGCGCGGGCGTCGGTGGCGGGGGTGCGCCTCCCTTGGGCCCTTGATTCGAGAGCTTTTCGGCGAGACTCTGGCTGACGGAACCGCCGAAGACGGGGCAACGCGACTCGATCACCCCGGTATGAATCACTAGGTCCACGCTTCCTGCCGCGTGGGGGTCGGAGCAAGGGCTCCATTGCTCCGCCGTGAAGGGATCCTGGACGCAGTTCATCGTCGTACCGAAGCTCGTCCCATCGATGAGCATGTCCTCGGTGGTCTTCCCGGTCTTTCCGTCCCAGGAGACCTTCGCGAGCGCAATGAAATCGAGCACGTCTTCGTAGTAATCGTTGGAGTCTGCGACGCCAGGGGAAGGGATCGGCCCCCAAATGTAGACCTGTTTGTTCCTCTCGTTGTAGGCGAGGACCTGACAAGAGCCGCGGAGTTCGTAAGTTCGCTTCGGACCCGGATAGCCCGACGCCCCGAGCACGGCCGTGGCGGCGCACTTGATGTAGTGCTGTGCGAGTGCGGAACCGGCGGACCAAGTCATCGCGATGGAAAGGGCAGTTCGAATCCCGAATTTCCTCGCTCGATCAGCTTTCATTTGAGTCCTCCTCTCGGCTTCACAGCGATTTCGTCGGCACTGGCGGTTGCGCTGGAAACGGGACCGGCGGTTGCACCGGCCACGGCCCCATGCCGGGAGTCGGTGACATCGGACCGACTCCGGGAATGCCCGGACCCCGCTGCACGCCGCCGCCGACCGGGGGTAGAAACGGCGTCGTGCCGGGCTGAATCGTGGCGGGCGAAGCGGCGGCGCCCTTTCCGGCTCCCCACCGGATCGTGATCGCACCGGAGTAGCGCGAGACGAAGCCGACGTCGGTCTGCCCGTCCGTGCGATTTCGCATCCAGTCTCCGGCGAGCTGAACGGAGAAAAGAGATTTCTGCCAGGGAGGACAGATGGCAACGAGCGCCTGATACTGCTCGGTGTGTGTCCGCGAAGCCGAGAGGCTGTTCTTCGTCTGTGTGTAGGTCGCGCGGGGTTGCAGGGAGACCCAGATCCTCGGAATCGCGACCGTCGGCTGAAGGGACAACAGCAGCAGGTCCGTTCGTCCCACCGAGGGCGAGCCCTCGCTGCGGGTTGCGGATGCGAGCCCCGAGAGGGTGATCCCCGGCGCGATGGTTCCGTTCGCATTGACGAGCGCGGTCTGGACGGTGGTGTTCGCGACCGGCATCACCTCGTCGCGCACCCGCTGATACGAATAGCTCTCGGAGAGGCTCAACGCCCCGAGCATCTCCGTACCCGTGAGGCTGCCCCCGTACTGGCGCCGGTCGATTGCGGGCAGGGACAGAGTTGGGTCGGCGCTTCCGCGGTCCTGCGTGAGGTTGCCGGATGCCGAGAGGCTCACCCGCTGCGTCAGGAGCGTCTGATAACTGAGGTTCCCGCCGTCTTCGCGGGAGGAGTTGGTGAGCGACCCCGACGTCGTGCCGGCGACGATGTGCCGATACTGGAGCGAGAGCGAGGAGCGTCCCAGGATCTTCGTCATCGAGAGATCGCCGCCGGTGCGGTTCGCGATCCCCCCCGGCGTGAAGCCCGGGTTGGCGGGATTGACGAAGTCGGTGTCGATGTAGCGAACGTTGAGCGCGTAGTAGAGCGTGCCGGCCATGCCGGTGAGACCGAGCTTGAGGGCCCAGCCCTCGCGCTCCTCGGCGCCGTTCGGCTGGAAATCGCCGTGCGCGCCCTCGAACAGAACCGAGAGCGACGGCGCGATGACGAAGCGTCCGAAGAGCCCGACCAGATCGCCATCGCCGCCCGGCTGAAATGGTGTCGGCTCCGTCTGCGCGCGAATGCCGACGGCGCGCACCGTCAGGCGGCTCGGGTCCCAGGGGCCGTCCAGCCCAAAGGCATCGATCTGCTGTTTCGCGCCGAACGTCCCCGCTTTCACGCCCCCGGCCGAGGCATCGAAAGAGTGGTAGTAGGAAAACGCCGCGACGGGAGCGGAGACGCGCGCCTCGACGGCTCCCCGTGCGAGACCCGCCGTCAGGATCTCGGCGCCATCCAAGAAACGGGGCGGCGCATAGCCGACGCGAGCCTCCTCGCGCCACGGAGTCCGGCCGGCGCCGAGATCGACCAGCCAGTTTCGACTCTCCTGGACGGTCCGATCCGGCGGATCGAGCTCGCGCCGGATCGACACGTCACCCGCGAACTTGGCCGAGACGATCGAAGAACGGAGATCACCACGTGTGGAGGCCTGCAGCCGAGCCGAGTCGGGCGCCTGTGGCGCGGCCCCCTCGATGAGAGCAACCGTTCCAAGCAGCGTCAGCCCCCACGTGGCCTCCGTGGACTCGAGGCCTCCCGCTGAGCCGCCGGCACCGGGGGCGCCCGGCGCCACGATGAAGTGCCACGTTCCGCTAGCCCCCGTCAGGGTGAGCGTGACCGCGTGCTGGCCCAGCGCCAGCGGCATAAGGGGCCGGTAGGTGATGGTCGTGCCGGAGACCTGCGAGACGGCCGTGACGTCGGTCGTGTCGACGACGAGCAGGACCTCCCCGGGGGAGACCGATCGATCCCATCGAGCCGAGATGACCGGAGACGTTTCCGGAATCACAGCGCCGTCCGAAGGATCGATGATCTGCACCGCGGGAGGCTCGGCGAGCCGGGCGAGAACGATCTCTCCGCGGCGGGGAATCGCCGAGCGGGGAGAGGCCGGCTGACTCCCGCCCAGGACTCGGCCGCCCGGGCCGTAAGCCGTGACGCGCACGCGATACTCGGGCGCGCCGTAGTCCAAGCCAGGCGGCAGCTCGTATTCTTCGCGCGGCGTCAGCGCGGAGAACGCAGGCTCGGTTGCTCCTTCCTTGACGAACTCGACTCGGTAGAGCACTCCTGGAAGTCCCCCGGACCACCGGATCCGGCGTCGCCCGGTCTCCCCCGACGGTCCGTCGAAGTCCACGGTCAGCTCGACGTGCTCGGGAAGGATGGCGAAGCGGCGCGGCGGCGTCGGCTCTCCCGGCACCTCGCCCGGGAAGACGGGCCGGACCGCCCATTCTCGGATGCCGGTCCCGATCCGCTCGAGCTCTTCGGCCGTGGGCGTCCATTCCGCGCGAGCCGTGCGGAATCGGACTGTCGGAAGCCCGTTGCGGCGCACGAGAACCTCGTAGCCCGAGGCGAACGGCACCAGCGACCATCGAAACCGATCGCCGCTCGGGCCCAGCACGGCATCCGGCGGGGGCGCGAGAAGAACGAGCCCGCTCGAGCTTGCGAGCGACCCGACCATGCGAACGGAGGGGGAGAAGTCGAGCCGCGGCGCCTCGAAGACGAGCGCCAGTGTGTGATCGCCGGGCAGTAGGGCCGGAATCGGGACGTGAGCCGTGACCTCCGTCGGCAGCCCGGCGGCGACCGTGGCGGTCACGCGATCGAAGACTCCTCCGTCGATCGACCACGAGGCGATGATCGTGCCCGTTCCCGTGGTCGCCAGGAGCGCCCGGGGATAGACGGCATCGCCGGCCGCGATCAGGGTGCCTTCGGCCGGAAACACAATGGCGGCGTCCGTGACTCCGAGCGGCGCGCCGAGCGAGGAGCGGGGATAGACGAAGAGCGCGGCATCGTTGGAGCGTCCGCCGTCCAGATTGACCAGGATCAACGTGTGGCGGCCGGTCGCGGTGTTCGGAGAGCTCGTGAGGCGGACGTCGGCGAGGGAGGAGGACAGGACCGTCACGCCGTCGACCCGCAGCTGCGGCGAGCTCGAGAACACCGCCGCGCCCGACTGAAAGTTCTGGCCCGCCAACCGCACGACGAGGTCCGCGACGCCCGGCGCGGTCGACGGGGGAGTCAGGCTAGTGATGACCGGAGCGGGCGTCGGGATCCTGGAGACGACGAGCGTAACGACGAGCGTGTGCCTCGTCCCCCCGGCGGATGCGAACGTCAGCGACAGGGGGTAGCTGCCGGCGGCCACGCTCGTCGAGACGGCGACCTCGAACCGCTGCGCCTCGAACGCGGGAGGTGTCAGCGTCACGGAGGCGGGCGAGAGCGTGACGCCGGCCGGCGCGCCGGAGGCCGTCACGGTCAGCGTCTCTGCGAAGCACCCTACGGGCATCGCCGACACGGAGAGCGACTGCGGCGGCTCCCCGGGCGGAACCGTCAGCGTCGGCGGCGTCGCGACGGGTGAGAAGTCGCCTGCCGTGAGCTGGATCGTCAGAAGGATGTCCTTGGCGATCCCGGCGCTCGCGTCGGCGACATGCAAGAGGACCGTGAGTGTGCGCGGCGCCGCCGTCGGAGCGGCGGACACCGTGAAGGCCACGGACTGCGCCGGCGGCATCGGCGCCGCCGGAGGATTCGGAGGGGTGATCGTGATGCCGGCGGGGATCGACGGGAAGGACAGGGTCGGCGTCCCGGCGTATCCATTGAGGGGCGAGAGCTGGATCGCGTTGGAGCCGGCGGGACCTCCGCGGCACAGCGTCATCGCCGGCTGCGCGAAGGTCGCGAGGATGTCCAAGCCCGGCACGATCACCGTGAAGGGAAAGTTGCGCGTGACGGGATTTCCCTGGTTGTCGACGTAGTTCGCGACGAGGCTGCCCACGTAGGTCCCCGGAGCGGCGTTCGCGGCCGCCGAGACCGAGAAGCTCACCGGCGGGAAATTCGGCTCGCAGGTGATGGGGGGAGCGCTGCCCGTCTGGATGAATCCCGGAAATCCGCTGAAGGAATACACGATGCACGTGTCGAGGCCGATGTCGGGCATCGTCTGCACGACGACCGTGCGAGCGGGTCCCGCCCGCTCGAGCGTCAGGGGATTGGGCGACGCCGAGGCTCGCATCGAGGCATAGCGGAACGTCACCGACAGCGTCCCGCTCCCGGCGTTGAGCTGTGGCACGGCCTCGGTCATGGTCACGACGTACGTGCCGGGAGTCACGATCGAAGAGGAGCCAACGGAGAACATCGTGCTGGTCGAGGTCGAGCCCGCGGTCCAGCTGAAATGGACGGTGAAGGAGTTGCCCTGAAACGTGTAGGCGTTCGCGGGAAGGCCGGAGAACGCGATGGTTCCGGTACCGGAGCTGGCCGCCGGAGGGTAGGTGATCGTCACGTTCACGTTCGCGACTTGTGTCGGGAAGATGAAGAACGCCGAGGGGTTCGGTATGAAGGCTGCATCGAGCGACGCTGCGGAGAGCAACCCGATGACACCCGACGTAAGGACGGGGTTCCAAGGCATGACCATGCGTCGACGGGCCATCGGCGCGCCGGCTTCGTCCTATCGCGCCTTGAGGAGTCCCAGCGGCTCGCTGACCGCTCCCATGCGCACGCTGACGTCTCCCGCGGGGCCGACGACGACTTCGGCATCGGGCGGAAAGGACCGCAGGACCTCTCCCCGCCGGCCGAGCAGGGCAAGCGCCCCGCCTTGTTTCGTCAGGATTCGTCCGTCTTGGAGCAGCAACTTTTCGCCTGGCCGAAATGCGTAAGGCCTCGCTGCCGCAGTCTGAGCTGCCGGCAGGCGCAGCTCGGACCGGTTGGCGGGCGGTACCCAGGGGGGCTGTGGCGTCGTGATGTTCGGCAGTACCCCGCTGGGGATCGTCACCAGCTTCGGGATCGCCGGAGTCGTGACCATCGCTTTCCGGGCGCCCGCCGGTCCGCTGGCGATCCGAATCGGAGGGGTTTCGATGAGGGGAGGGCCGGGTTTGGCGTTTCCGCCTCCCGGAGGCTGCTGGCCACGCGCGACGTTCGGCACCGTGACCTGCCACTCGACTGTCCGCGCCAGGCTCGTCACTCGCCCGAAAGTGGTCGCCTCACTGACGTAGGCCTTCGCCGCATACCGACCACGGCCGTGCTCGTCGAGCCAGGCCGAAGACAACGAGACGCTGAACGGAGAGCTGCGGAGCGATCCTTCAACCTTCGCGACCTGAAGGGGCTTCTTGTCGGGGCCGAGTCGGAGCAGCTCGATCGCCCATCGCTCGTCGAACGGCGTGCCCTTCTTGACCCGGTCTAGGTATTCCTTCGGGACCTGGAGCGAGAGATCGACGGGGCCCGAAGGAGGGAACTGCTGGCCGAACTGCGGCGTCACGTAGGTCGGCTGCGGGATCTCTCCCTGCGGAAGCTCGTCCGGAACGCAATCGCCGCTCAGCGGTCCCGACGGCGGCGCCGAGAAGGTGTAGGAGCCGGTTTTCAGCGGGCTCTTGAGACAGGAAGCGTAGCTCGAGATCCATGGGTCGTTCGAGCAGTTGCTCCAGGAGAGCTCGAACTGACCCTTGCCGGGCTGGGTCTGAACCGTCACGACCTCGTGCGCAGCCGAGGAGCCCGTGTCGTAGGTGCCGACGATGTCCGCCTGGCCCTGAACCTTGTCGAAGTGCTGTCCCGTGCTGGTCGTGTATCCGAACGTGATCGTCCCGCTGCAGCGGTACTCGTGAACTGGATATTCCTTGCCGAATTTCCAGCTCTTCAGGATCCACTGCGCGGAGGCTTCAGCGGGAACTAGGAGCGTGAGCCACAGTGCGGCGGTTATGAGAGCCGAGGTGTGCATGCCAGTCATGGAGGAGCCTCCTAGCGGCATCCTCGACGGCGGATGCGCGTCGGTCTAGCGCACGTTCATGCGTTTTTCGAGGCCGTAATCGACACGGCAATGTCACGGCGAGCGCCTAATTGCGCTTTAGGATTCCGAGCGGCTCTCTGATCTGCCCGCTGCGAATGATGACGTCCCCCGCGACGCCCACGAACACCTCGGCGCCGGGAGGGTACGACTTCTGAAGGTTGCCTTTCCGATCAAGAAGGACGAGCGTCGCCCCTTGCTTCATCAGGGCCCGCCCGTCTTGGAGCATCAGCTTCTCTGCGGGATGAAACTCATAGGGCTTGGCCGCAGACGCCTGAACCGACAAGGCTCGCCCGTCGGCCGGGTTTGACTGGGACGCCAGAGGGCCCCGGCCTCCGGGAGTGATTCCCGGTTGGCCGGGAGGGGGTAGCCGCAACGCCGGAATCACAGGAGTTGCCGCTCTTACCCTTTCACCACCCGCAGGCTGATTGGGAATCGAGACACGCGTCGGCCCCGGGATCACCTTGGCCGAGGGGCAGTAGTCGGCGGGAAAGGACAGCGTGACCCATTCAGCGTTGGCCGGAGGGTCGAAGGCGGGGGAGCCGCCAGGACCTGACTTCGGCTGGAGGAGGATCAGGAGAGAGTGGCTTCCAATCAGCGAGGACGGCGGGACGGCGGTGGCGAGCGTGACCGTGATCGGAACGCTCCAACCCGCGCCGATGGCGGGAAGTTCGGCTTTGCCGCTGAGCGACGCCTTTGTCGGCTCAGAGACGTCCACCCAGCCGCGGTTTGCACCCAACGGGAGGTCGGCGTGGACAGTGACCTTGACGTTCGCGATGTTGTAGGGATCCTTACAGCTTGCATCGTAAGTGGGACTGTTGACCGACATTGTGAGCTTGGGGCGAGGAAGGGAAACGTTCTTAACGGCGGACTGCGGGGCTTTGTCTCTGTCCCCGATACGACCCGTGCTCGGTGGCTTGTAAGTCGGGAATTCTGCTGGGGAGAGTTTGTTTATCGGCTGGACCTCAATCGTCACGACCTTGGTGTTGTTCCCCTTACGGTCTGAAGCTTCTCCCGTCTCGCCGGCGACCGCGATCGCGCAACCCACCTTGTGGGAACCAGCCGTCAGGGTCACAGTGTGCTCGGCCGTGCCGTTGAATTCGTTCGTTGCGGTTCCCGCGTAATCCTGGTAGCCGCCGAAGACGGCCTCGATCGGGGTAGACGCGTCCTGATCCTGGGGCGGCATGTAGATGTGGTTGTTCGGGTCGTACAACACGTTGAAGGTGTCGACGCTCTGTCCGTCGACGAGAAACATGCCGCTCCATTGGACGGGCTTGGTCCATTTGAACCAGTGATCGACGGTCGCTCTCCACTGACAGCCGATCGTGAGCGGCCCCTCGACCATCGGCTGCGGCTTGACGTAGATACTTCGGATCTTCCAATCGAGGCTGACAGCGAGCGCTGGCGCCGCCCACAGAAATGCGAGAGGCGCGACTGCAATGGATCCGAGAGTTGGTCTTCGCATGGCGGGATCCTCCGAGTTCATCCTCCAGCCGGCCGCAGGCCTCAGCTAGAGCATCTTCATGCGCTCACGGACAAGTCGCGAAGGCGTTCGTGTCCTGGATCGGTGGAAACGGCGCGCCGGCGGCGGTGGAGTAGTCCCATCGCTGATCGTTGAAAGTGTCGTAGACGACCAGCGCGACCTGCACGTTCGTGAGGCCCGAAGCGAAGACCCAGTAGCGGTGAAATGGGTCCACGCAGGCGTTCAGAACCTTGACGAACAGCTCGAGGTTTTCCTCCGAGAAGAACCAGAACAGTCCCGAATCAGACGTGATCGGAACGGCCTGGATGTAGCCGCTGCGACCCTGGCTCGGCACCGCCCACGACCCATAGACGAGGAAGCGCCCGTCGGTCAGGCACAGGTGGCCCGCCGTGTTGGCGCAGTTCGCGTCCGAGAAGAAGTAGGTGTCGTCCACGAAGACCTGGATGACCTCAGCCGCCGCCGAGCCGGCGGAATCGAGCGCTCCGAAGGACGCCATCGCCGAGACGGCGCCGACAGGCGCGGTCCCGTGCCATTGCACATCGGCCCAGGTGTCGCGCAACGGAAGCTCCGGTCCTTTGTTGAACTGAGCCAGTTGCTCACCGGTGCAGGAGGCACCGGGATAGAACCGTACGTCCAGGTATTCGGTAATGTTGGCCCCCGGCGCGGCGGATCCGGGCGCATAGAGGCTCGCGCCGAAGGCATAGGAGTGTCCCGCCTGAACGGCGACGCACTGCTGGATCGGCGCATTGGGGGCGTCGATAGCGCGACCGATCGCGCTGGTCACGAGTGCTGAGCCGGCGGCGCTCCGACCGACACTGCTCCATTCCGCGGCCGAGTAGCTCGGAGTCACCCAACCGGCAAGGCTCGCCGTGAAATCCGGGTTCTGAAGCAGGTTGGTTGCAACGAGGGGTGCCACGCCGAACAGCGAAACCGCAAGCGCCGGGACGATCTGTCTGTTGTGCTTGATCACCTTGACCTCCTCACGATTGGGCTCGCGTTCGCTGCTAGTTGTGGGGAACCTTGACCGTGCTCGCCCGGCTGGCCGTGTTCCCCGCCGCGTCCGTGCACTCGACCGTGATCGTGTACGTCCTTCCCGGTCCGTTACCCGCGCGCTCGGCACGCAGGTTAGCCGTCAGCGCGCCCGTGATCTCCCAGTCCGGCGACCTGTCGCCATCGCCAGTGCCCTCGACAGGCTCGTTGCTCGCGATCGAAGTGATATGACAGCTCTGGCCGACCGCCGAATCGCAGTTATCTGCGACAGAAACCGCGACCGACACGGAGACCATCTTGTGGTTCGGCGGACGGAGCACCGACGGGGTGACCGAAAGGGAGCTGATCGCCGGTCCTTCCGCGTCCAGAACGGTCACGTCGAACCCGCAGGTATCGCTGGCCCCGTAAGGGTCCGTCGCCGTGCACGTGACGTGTGTGGTTCCTTTCGGGAAGAACGAGCCGGAAGCGGGGACACACGACACGCTGATGTCGCTCTGGTCGTCGCTCACGCTCGCCTCGAACTGGACGACCGCGCCGCACTGGCCGGGGTCGTTGGCCGCGATGAGGTCCGCTGGACACGTGATCTCGGGCGACTGGTTGATGACGATGTCCTCGTCGGACACGTCGAAGAAGATGTTGTCGGAGCATTTCACCTCGACGCGCCCCAGGAAGGTCGATGCGTCTGCAGGCACCGTGATCGTCTGCGCGCCGTCGTTGGGCGTGTTTCCGGCGAGAACGATCGGAAACGTCAACCCATCATTGACCGACAGCAAGATGTCGACATTGGCGCAGCTCACCGGAGGGTCCGCCGAGCCGGCCACCTCCCACGTCACAGTTTGGGTCGAGCCGGCCGGCCACACCGTCGGGCTGTTCGGCGCCGTGATCTTGAACGGACCGCTGTTGCCGTCCACCGTGAGCAGCATGTCATCCGTCGCCACGCCGCCCCGTCCGTCGCGGGCCGTGACCCGGAAAGTCATCGTTCGCCCGATGTTGGGAAGCGACTCGCCGACTAAGTAAGTCCGAGGATTGTTGTCCTTGTCCACGCCTTGGTAGAACTCGGGGGGATCGTTCGAGTCGAGGAGAATGTACGCGAGGGACGGGAAGATCCGCGAGGGGCTCGGGACCGGAGCGAAGGAGCGCAGGATCGGCCGCTCCTGACCATCGGCGTCGTTGTTCGGGGGATTGGGGGCGCCGAGGTCGTATTCCTCCCAGCAGTAGAGCAACGAGTCTCCGTCGGTATCGCTTGCCGTCGCCGTCAGCCGGAAAGGAGTGTGTTTGGGGATCGTGAAATCGGATCCAGCCGAAAGATCTGGCGAATGATCTCCCGTCGGCAGGAGCACATAGCAGGCGCCGCCGCCGTTGGTGACGTAGTCATCGACCGAACCGATGCTGTTCGTGTGGAAGTAGCGGTCGGGGAAGACTTGGAGACTCTCGTTGACGCACACATCGGGTGGGCAACCCGCGTACGACATGATCGTGGAGCCGCTTCCCGGCTCATATGCGTTGTTGGGATCGTACTGCCCGTTGGGGTCCTGATAATTGAGGGTGTGGGGCGCGCCGAGCTGGTGCGCGCCCTCGTGGATCAGGTAATGCGTCTGAAACTTGAAGCTCTCGGTTTCGCAGACGCCTCCGGAGACTCCCCGCGCCTTGAACCCCGAGGTGCAGACGATTCCGATGCCTCCGGAGAGCCCTCCGCTGCAGTCATCGAAAACGTGGCCGACGTCGTAATTGGCCGACAGAATGACCGTGTCGAGGTTCTGCTGGTTCTCGGCGATCATCAGGCCGGTGTCTCCGCTGGTGTAGGGCTGGTTGAGAGGGTCGGTGTAGATGATTTTCAGGATCTCCTGCTTCGGGAGCAGCACGAACCGAATCGCGAGATCGCGTTCGTAGACGGCGTCGGCGGCATTGACCGTGGCGACGATTTGCTCGTAGGCGAGCTCCTTCGCGGTCGCCGGGTCGCCTGCGTTACCCGAGACGCGGGCCGTGTATTGAGCGGTGGCCGCCACCGCCAGGCGGTAAACGCGTAGCGCGCCCCCCAAGGTCGGGCCGACCGCCGATCCGACGCTCGATGGACCTTTCTGCCCTCCCACGCCGCACCTCAGAGCTTCGCCGCCCCCGCTGCCATCCGTGCTCGAATAGAAACGGTCGTCTTCGCGAGATCGAGGAAAAACAAAAAAGTCGTCTCGCTCGGAGAGGACCAGCGCGTGAAGCCTGGAGCCCGTCCAGCTCAGGCGGCCCGTGGCGGTGGGATCGTCGACGCCCGAGAGCCGGTAAGTTCGAATTCGCGAGCTGCCGGCCTCCCGTCCCGGAACGACGATGGGGGACTCTTCCGCACGAAATCTCGAGAACTTGCCGTCGGGCGTCGGCAGGCTGAGCTCCGCCCCCGTGGTGCGGCGCGGGCTTTCGTGCGGTGCGTCGTAGAGGATCGTAGAGAGCGCCTCAGCGTTCAGTCGGAAAGATCCCCGACTCCGCTCGCGCGAAACCTCCACCCTTTCTGTGACTGCCCCGGCACCCTCCGATGTCGTCCAGATTCCATCCGGCGATTCGTTGGGCAGACGGTTCGTCTTGCCTTCGACGGCGGCATCAGCCACGCCGGCGCCTCTTTGCGGTTCGGCTCGAGAGGACGTCGGCCAACGCCCTACCAGCGCGCGTGCCGGAGAGACCGCAGCGAGAGCGAGACACGCGAAGGCGACGAACAGGAATCGAGGCATGGCTCGATTCGTCATGAGGCACCCCGTTTGCTTTTCTGGACCACCGGGCGGATCGTCGGCCGCCGGACGTGCGCAGTCCAGCGCACGTTCATGCGTTTTTGAAGGCTCGAGAATGGCGCCGCGATTGGCGCCCGGCCCTAGGGGTCGCGTCGGCGCGTGCGAATCAGATCAGCCGCGCCTTGATTGCCTTGCTGACCGCCTCGGACTTGCTGTGGACGTGGAGCTTCTCATAGATGGATCGAATGTAGTTGCGGACCGTGTTCACGCTCACGTTCATGCGGTCGGCCGCGGACTGATAGCCGTATCCGTCGGCGAGGAGGGCCAGCAGCCGCGTCTCCTGCGGAGTGAGGTGGTGCTCGATCTTCACGGGCTGGCCAGTCGCCTGGAACAATCGGACGACCTGGCGAGCGATCTCGGGGGACATGGGCGCACCGCCCTCGCGTACCTCCCGGATCGCTTCGAGCAGGCGAGACGGCGAGGTCTTCTTCAGGAGGTATCCGGATGCGCCGTTGCAGATCGACTCGAAGACCCGCTCCTCCTGTTCATAGACGGTGAGCATGACGACGGCGCTGTCGGGAAACTTCTCGCGCAGCGGCCGGACGCCCTCGGACCCCGGCATGCCGGGCAGCTCGATGTCGAGCAGCACGACGTTGGGAGCATCGCGGGGATTGGTTCGCAGCGCCTCTTCCACCGACCCGTGCGCTCCGACGCAACAGTACCCAGAGGTGCCGTCGATCAGCGCTTTCAGCCCTTCGCGCGCCCGCCGATCGTCTTCGATCAACAGCACCCGCACGCACTCGCCTTGACCCTCGCCCGGAGCGCTTTCGCTCTTCAAAGCCAGCGCGCTTTCATCTGGAAGATCGCCACCGCCCGGGCCAAGAATTCCCCAAGAGGACATTCGCGCGCGAGAGCATGTTCATGCGCGGCGCCCGAGCGGCACGGTCACTCGAACACGCGTCCCCCGTCCCAGCGAGGACTCCACCTCGAGCTCCCCGCCGAGGTTCTCGGCGCGCTCCTGCATGCTCCGGAGGCCGATACCGCCTCCTCCGTCGCCCGGCCCGTCTCGGTCTGGGACGAAGCCCGATCCGTCATCGCGGATCTCTCCGGCGATCGCGCCGCCCTCGATCCCGAGCCACAGCGTCAACCGCGATGGCCTGCCGTGGCGGACAGCGTTTCGGATCGCCTCCTTGAAGATGAGGTAGATGTCGCGGCGCTGTTCGGCGCCGAGGGGGGTTTGTTCCGCGCCCTCCGGGCCGTCCAGGGACCAGGTGATCCTCTCGACCTCGAGTATTTCGGCGGCGTAATGGCGAATCCTCGCCGCGAGGCTCCCCAGATCGTCGCGGCGGGGATCCACCGACCAGACCATGTCGCCGGCCGACTCGATCAGACCGCGCGCCGTCTCTCCGATCTCCGAGAGCAGTGGCCGAGGATCCTTTTCCGGTTGGGAGACCTGCCTGCGCGCGAGCTCGCTCAGTATCGAAATCCTGTAAAGGCTCGTCCCGAGGTCGTCATGAAGATCCGCCGCGATTCGCGAACGGACGCGCTCCATCTCAAGCAGCCGTGCGACGCGCATCCTATAGAGGAGAGCGAGAAGACAGGCGATCGCCAGCGCGACGAGCAGTTCGAACCACCCGCGCCGCCAAAGCGGAGGCAAGATCCGAAATTGGACCCCGGCGGGCTCGACACTGTGTCTTCCGGCGGAATCGATGGCGTCTATGAGAAGACGGTATCGGCCGGGGGACAGGCTCGCGAGCTGAAGCGACCGGTCGGCGAGAGGAGCCGACCAGCCTCCCTTGCTTCCCTCTAGATGGTATCGGAAGGTGACGCTCTCGTCGGCGGCGAGGTTTGGCGAGAGGAATTCGACGCTCAAGAAGTTGCGGCTCGGCGCGAGGTCCGGGAGAACGACGCTTCGTTCTCCGCGTTCGTCGACGGGAACGTGGCGTCCGCCGGCGTCGATCGAATCGAGGTAAACGCGAGGCGGCGTATCGCCGTGCCGCGTCTCTGGGTCCAAGAGGTAGAGCCCGCGGGTCGTTCCGAACCAGAGCCTGCCGGAGTGGTCGCGAAACGCGGCGACGACCGCTCCGGAGATCAGCCCTTCTGAGGTCGAGAAGAGGCGCGCGCTCCTCGTCTTCTGATCGAGCTGGTGAATTCCCCGAGAGGTCGCGACGTACAGACGGCCATGTCCATCTTCCGCCAGCGCGAGAATCCGGCTCTCCGGCAGCCCTTCGGCGAGGCCATACCTCTGGAAAACTGGATTCTGCGCCGCCGGCTCGCGCACGAACGCGAGGCCCCCCACCGTGGTCGCTATCCAGAGGCGACCCGAAACGTCGACGAGCAGGTCCCGGACGAGGCCCTCCGGAACGGGTCCCCCCGGCGGGAAGCACAGGAATCGTTTGGTCGCATGGTCGTACCGCGTGAGACCGCCTCCGTAGAACCCGATCCACACGTCTCCGGCGTGATCCTCTACAAAGGCGGTCGGGGGATTCTCGGAGAACGGCGTCGGTAGGGGGATCGAGGTTACGCTCTCCGTTTTGCGGTTCCACCGAGAGAGCGTGATCCGCTCGGCGTCGACGGTACCGATCCAGACGTCACCTCGGGAGTCCTCGAAGAGACGAAAGATTTGATTCCCGGCGAGCCCATGCTTCTTCGTTAGAAGACGAGGCCTGGTTCTCTCGAGGTCCTCCAGGCGGTGACCACGCCCGTATCTCAAAAGCCCCTGTGCGGTGGGGTACCACCACTCCCCGAGATGATCACGCAGCACGTACTGGTCCCAGCCCCATCCGGGGATCGTGACCTGTGGTGGCCGCGCCGGATAGACCGCGACAAATCGGTCGCCGACGAAGCGGTGAACCGCCCAGCCCGAGCTGACAGCGTACAGATTGCGATCGCCGTCTTCGAAGACAGAGACGACGTGATCGTTAGCCAGGCCATCCGCCTTCGAGTAAATGGCCGTGCCGGTCCGAGTGATCCGAAGGAGGCCGGCCGCCTCCGTACCTATCCAGAGGTTTCCCAGCCGGTCTTCGAGCCCGCAGCTCAGCACTTCGGGACCAAACGAGACGTCGATCCGTTGCGGCCGGCCGCCCGTGACCTCAGTGAGTCCTGACGGTCCAACGCAGAACAGGTTTCCCCGAGCATTCTCGAACAGGTCGCACCAGGGCGTCGGCAGGCCTTCGGAGGTGTGAATCGTGCAGCTCTCCCCGGGGAGCTTCGGAAGGAGGGATGGGGCGTCGCAGCGGCGGGAGCCCCGGATGACAATTTCCCGTGCTTCGAGGTCCGAGGCGCGCTGCGCCACGAATACGACGATCTCGCCTTGATCCCCCGCGAGCCACAGTCTTCCGTCGCGATCGACCACGATCGACCGCACCCCGCGGCTCTTCACCGACGGCGGTAGGGTGTAGTGCGGGATTCGGCCATCCGGAAGAACCCGGTAGAGTCCCCACGCGGTGCCGACCCAGATCGTCCCGTCGCCGTACTCGGCGATGGAGGCAGCAGAAACGAAATGCACATCGTTGCGCGGATCGTCGATGGGAACCCGGCGAAAGTCACTGTCGGGGGAGTCGAGGACGAAGAGACCTCTCGCGGTGCCGGCCCAGATCCTGCCGCGCCGGTCCGCGTACAGGTAATGCGCGACGTTCGCTCCTCCGTCCGGGGGCTTCAGGCGGTAGAAGCGGAAGAGATCGGTGTTTCCCGTTGGTCGGCCGCCCGCCTCCGCATGGAGTCGGCCGCGTGAGGGGTCCATCCGTGCCACTCCCTCCCAGGCGGCGATCCAGAGCGTTCCGTCGGGCGATTCGGCCATGTGGCTCGCGTACGGGGCAGGGAAGCCTTCCCTGACTCCGTAGTTTCGGAACTTCCGTCCGTCGAACCGGGACAGTCCGTTCGAGGTGCCAATCCATAGGAAGCCGCGGCTGTCTTCGAACAGGAAGCTGATCTCGTCGCTCGGCAAACCGTCGGTGGTCCGGAAGACGCGAACGGGATGCCGCTTCGCCTCGGACGCGTCGCTCAGGAGGAGGACCGCCAGCGCCAGAAAGATTGTGGCCGCAATGTCTCGCCGCAAGCCCATGGACAAGCCGCTCCGGGCGTGTGCGGCAATTCTCTCATTGGACGTCCGAGGCGGGGAAACGGGTGCCGAGTCCCCAGATATATAAGTGATTGCTTATATGGCGCGCAGAGGCCGAACAGGGAACCCGGAGCTCCTCCCTACGGCCTGGCCGCCGGCGGACGGGGGACGCTCCGCTCGCGCTCCCAGCACGATCCCGCGTAGAGTCCCGCGAGAAACAGCGCGATCCCGCCGAGGGTCCGAAGCAGGATCCTCTTGCGGCGCTGCCGCCACGGCGGCTCGGACCGGAATCGGACGCGGTCGGCCGCCTCGCGGACCCGCTCCGCTTGAAACGCCCTCAAGTCGAGCAGAAGGTCCCGCGCCGACTGATAACGATCGACGGGATCCTTCTCGAGGCAACGGAAGACGAAACGTTGGATCTCCTCCGGGATCTTTTCGGTCTCGGGATACTTGCGGGGATCGTCGCGGAGCACCGCCCCGAGCGTCTCGATCGGAGTGTCGCGGGAAAAGGCGCGCCGGCCCGTGAGCATCTCGTAGAAGGTGGCGCCCAGCGAGAAGATGTCGGTGCGTGCATCGATCGCCTTACCGCGGACCTGCTCGGGAGACATGTACCCGGCCGTGCCGATCAGAAAATTCGAGCTCGATCCTCGTTTCCCCCCGATCGTGTCCGCCATACCGGCCGTCCGAGCGGGCTGCTCGATCCGGGCGATGCCGAAGTCCAGGATCTTGGCGCGTCCCTCGTTCGTCAGGAAGATGTTCTCGGGCTTGATGTCCCGGTGGATGATGCCCCGGGAGTGAGCGGCGTCGAGCCCGTCGGCGATCTGACACGCGACTTCGACGGCCTTCTGAGGGCTCAGCGGCCCCGTGCCGAGTCGCTCGGCGAGCGTCTCCCCCTCGAGAAGCTCGGTCACCGCG
>Ga0070706_100001479_pt1 | contig 24663 bp, 23 predicted proteins | sample KBSK5501metaG_FD_65476 | JGI IMG/M metagenome (GOLD analysis project Ga0070706, IMG submission 65476) | Corn, switchgrass and miscanthus rhizosphere microbial communities from Kellogg Biological Station, Michigan, USA - KBS K5-50-1 metaG | ecosystem: Host-associated > Plants > Roots >... | reverse complement strand
CGGGGGCTCGGTCGAAACGTTCGGCAACAACCGCATTAAGGCCAACGGTACCGACCTATGTGCCACCTGCACAAACGTCGGACCGACGAACTAAAGAAGCGGCTCGGCCACTTCTGTATTCAACTAATCCCGTCCGGCCTTCACGAGTCGGACGGGATTTTTTCGCTTTCGCTGGAACGGTTGCTCGCCTATCCTGCAGGCGCGAGTTTGAATTAAGTTGAGGACCGAAACTATGCGGCGTTTGCTCGTTTCATGTTTCCTATTTGCGGTAATGCTGGCTGCCGTTGCTCCGGGTTCTGTAATGTCGCAGCGGGCAAACCGAAAGGCTCCGGCGAATCTTGTCGGCCGCTGGCGCGTAAAGTTCGCCATGGGCGGCTGGAACAAGAATTTGATATTCATCGCCCGGCCCAAAAACGTCGGCTCGTTTTTGCTTTTGGATACTGGTCCTGATGACAAACCCGTCAAAAGTCCGCAGCCGGCGGTTTGGTCTATTCTCAGTGACGACCGAGTGAGCTTCGTAGGCGAAGCCGAACTGCCGCTGGGGACGTGTTGTCGTGAGTGGGGAACCTTGAATCTTAAAGGTAAGTTCGATTCAAGCAATTCCATTTCGGGCCGACTGCTATTCGTTACCAGCCAGGATGACGACGAAAGTCCCTTCAAATACCGCGCTTTGGTAGGCACCTTCACTGCCACTCGTCTCCCCAAGTAAGGGTACTGGTTCAGTTTCAGACTTTGCTCCAGTACTCGAACTCTGCCGAAACGCGACGCGATTTGTTAAGGCAAAATCAGAACTGGGAGCGCAGCGACCAGCCCTGCACTCAACCCGCACAACCTGCAGAAAAATGCGTTTCAAATCCGTGGCTTACTAACGTTGAGTCTTTGGCTGGTCGCTGCGCTCCCAGTTCTGATTTGGTTCCTAATCGTTGGCTGGCAATGGAAACTGAACCACTACCCTTCCCAGCTGCTTCTTGACCCTAGGTTGAACGCCTAGCTAGACTGGAACCCTTACCAGGATTTGCAACGGTTTCTTCCTCACATTGCGGAAGCTAATCGTTGAGGGCGCGCTCTCGATTTAACTTCCCCTACGACCCAGGCTCATCCATCACCAGTCAGAAGGAGACTCCAATGAAAAAAGCTTTGCATTTACTCGCTGCTATAGTTTTCACGTGTGCTTTCGCATCGCTCGCACAGGCACAGGCCCCGCGCACCTGGGTGTCGGGAGTCGGGGACGACGTTAACCCGTGTAGCCGCACCGCTCCGTGCAAGACTTTTGCCGGCGCGATCTCTAAGACAGCTCCTTGCGGCGAAATTGACGCTCTTGATCCAGGTGGTTTTGGCACCGTCTCAATCACCAAGTCAATCACGATTGACGGCACCGGAACGTTAGCAGGCATCATGTCCACCAGCGCCAATGCGATAACCATCAATGTTGCCAGCACCGATGTAGTGACCATTAGAGGCTTGACCATCGATGGCAATTGCAATGGATTGCAGGGTATCAGGGTAATAAACACCATGCCCAAGGCAGTGAATATTGAAGACTGCACTATCTTCAGGTTCACTCTAAACGGCATTGACTGGTCAACAACTGGTGGTACGCTCGGACAACTCAACGTTCGCAACACAGTGAGCAGGAACAATACCGGCGATGGCATAGCGGCGACCTCCTCGGTTGGTCAGGTGAAGGCGACGTTAGAGCATTCCTCATTTATCGGCAACGGCAACGGCGTGCACGCCAAGACCAACTCGCGCATAACAGTCGACCAGTGCCAACTCTCAGGAAATAGCAGCAATGGTGCGTTGGCGGACGGCAGTGTTGGGGTGGCTAGGATTAGCCATTCCGCCATTAACAACAATGGAGCCAGCGGTGTGAGCGCTACTACAGGCGTGGTCTCAATTAACAGTTGCGACATCTATAACAACGCCGGCACCGGCGCTAGCGGTGGGGCTGCCGTCGAGACCTATGCCAACAATCGAATCCAGGCGAATGGCACCGATGGGTGTGCGAGCTGCACCCCAAGAGGAAACAACTAAAACCCGGAGTTAAGTTTCGTCGCTATCCATCCCGTCCGGCCCTCTCGAGGGTCGGCCGGGGGTTTCCCGCTCGCGATAAAGTCCATGCCGTTGGTTAGCCTGGCGGCGGCTCTGCCGCGTTCGGTGCGGTATGCCTTACGGCTTACCGAGCGACACAATGTTGGTCCGGGCTACGCCTGAAACTAGTTATCACCGGTCGGAAGTTAACTATAGGGGCGCAGCCTCGGGCAAAAGAGCTGTTTCCGGTAAAGCCAAAGGCTTACCGCACGGAAGGCGGCTCAGCCGCAGCCGCAGGTCTGTCTTCAGTGTTAGGCAAGCGTAAGTCGAGTGGCCTGCTTGACGCTAATAAACCGCATGCCTAGACTGGTCACCACATGGGTATTTCCACGACCGACGACGCCAGCACGGTGAAAACCACTCAGACGGCCCAGCCTTCGCGATCCAGCACGCCCCTTTCGCCCGACAACTTGCCGGATACGCCATTAGTCACGATTGAGGCGAATAAAGCGTGGAACGCTTCCGAGCTTCACGACTTGTGGGCCTATCGCGAACTGCTCTATTTCCTAACGTGGCGAGACGTTAAGGTGCGCTACAAGCAAACCGAGCTTGGTATCGCCTGGGCTATCATCCAACCTCTGTTGACCATGCTGATATTTACGCTGTTCTTCGGGCGGTTAGCCGGCGTGCCGTCAGATAACGTTCCTTATCCGATTTTCGCGTACGCCGGTCTGCTTCCCTGGACGTTCTTTGCGAACGCGATTACGAACAGCGGAAATAGCTTAGTTGGTAGCGCAAACCTTATCACTAAGGTCTATTTTCCCAGAGTAATCATTCCCGGTGCCGCAGTAGCGGCTGGGCTGGTGGACTTTGCGATTGGCTTTATCATTCTTGTGCTGCTGATGTTTTATTACGGCGTCACAATTGGCTGGGGTCTGCTGATGTTTTTGCCGCTCGTGCTATTGACGACCCTGCTCGCAGCCGGAATGGGCATGTGGCTGTCAGGCCTGAACGTCAAATATCGGGACGTCCGTTTCGCCTTACCTTTCCTGATCCAGCTCTGGATGTTTGTGTCGCCGGTTATCTATCCAGCTAGTTTCCTGCCCGCGAAGTTTCGCTGGTTTCTTTCGCTCAATCCGATGACGGGAATCATTGAGGGGTTTCGTGCATCATTGTTTGGTCATCGATTCAACTGGGGTTCGCTCACAACTTCACTCGTGATCACGGTTGCCTTGCTTCTCTATGCCTCTTACAGCTTCCGTCGCATGGAGAAGACCTTCGCCGATATCGTCTAGCCCATGAAACCAATCATCCGAGTCGAACACTTGAGCAAGCAGTATTACCTCGGCGTGCGCGATGCTGCCTACGACACGCTGCGTGAATCTATTGTTCGAACAATTCGGGCGCCATTCGACCGGCTCCGGCGAACCAACGGCAAGCATAACGCGGAGCCGATCTGGGCTTTGAAGGACGTTGGTTTCGAGGTTGCGCCAGGTGAAGTGATCGGCGTAATCGGGCCCAATGGGGCCGGCAAGTCAACTCTGCTCAAGGTACTGTCGCGGATTACTGAGCCGACCACCGGACGGATTCAACTTTATGGACGGGTGGCCAGTCTGCTTGAAGTCGGCACCGGATTCCATCCTGAGTTGACCGGCCGCGAAAATATTTATCTTAACGGCGCAATCCTCGGCATGAGAAAGACTGAGATCGTTTCGAAGTTTGACGAGATTGTAGCTTTTTCCGAGTTGGAAAAATTTCTCGACACTCCGGTGAAGCGCTACTCGAGCGGCATGTATATGCGCCTGGCTTTTGCGGTCGCCTCTCACCTGGAGCCGGAGATTCTGGTGGTTGACGAAGTACTTGCGGTCGGCGATGCGGCCTTCCAGAGAAAGTGCCTGGGAAAGATGGGCGACGTCGCAAGAGAGGGGCGAACGGTTTTGTTCGTCAGTCACAACCTAATCGCGATTCAGAGTCTCTGCCAGCGGGCCATTTGGCTGAGCGGCGGTGAAGTAATCAGTGATGGTCGCGCCGGCGAAGTGGTCAGCAAGTATCTAACTTCGTCTGTAGGTGCTCGAGCGCTCGAGGAAGTTTGGGACGACGTTGAAGCAGCGCCCGGTAACGACGTAGTGCGACTGCATCGAGTGCGCGTCCGGCCACAGGGCGAAACGTTTGATTGTCTGACTATGAGCACGCCCTTTGTGATTGAGGTTGAATACTGGAATTTGTTGCCCGGTGCGCATCTCCACGTAACCTTGCATGTGTATACCGAGCAGGAAATCGTTGCCTTCACCACGGGGAATGGTGCCGACAACACCTGGCAGGATTCCGGGATGCCGGCCGGATTGTTTCGTTGCGTCTGTTACGTTCCCGGTGACTTACTCAACGCGGGGCGCCACCGGTTCGTCCTGCTGGTAGTGAGAGATAAGACAGCAATAATTTTCCGGCGCGACAGCGGAGTATCGTTTGAGATCCTCGATTTGCAGGAAAGAGAACTTAGCCAGTACGGCAGGGAAATTGGCGCTGTGCGACCGGCACTGAAATGGGTAACTGAGCAACTGAGGGCGACGCAGCAGGACAACTCTTCAGCGGATCAAGTCGGTCTCCGGCTGCCCGGTGAACCCGCAACTGCTTTGTCAGAGGAATCATGAGGGCTGGCAGTCCCACGGAAAACCCAGGCAAGAACACCGGCTACTCTCACCCCGAGTATGCGGCGTCACTCGCTGAGTGGGGCACGCCACACGCGCTTTGCGGCAGCCAAAGTTGGACCCTGTTTCGTCCCATACCGCAGTCTTCCTATATTGATGCGATGGGCTGCTACCCTTTGTTCGTTTGCGAAAACTGGTCGCAATTGCCGCGTGATCTGGAAACCATTGATGAAGATCTCGTTAGCCTGGCTGTTGTCACAGATCCCTTTGGTTCCTACGATGACGATTTCCTTCGCCGATGTTTTCCGGACCTGGTCGTACCGTTCAAACAACACTTCGTGACTGACCTGAGGCAAGCTCCCGATACTTTCGTCCATCCTCATCATCGTCGCAACGCCCGCAAAGCGCTCAACGAAATGCGGGTCGAAAAATGTGCCAACCCAAGAGACTTCCTGGACGATTGGACGAGTCTCTACTCAACTTTGATTGAACGACATCAGATTACCGGAGTCGCGGCTTTCTCGAGGCAGTCTTTTGCAAGGCAATTGGGCACACCCGGGATGACAGCGTTGCGAGCCATCCGCGATGAAGTCACGATAGGCATGGTGCTTTGGTATCAACAGGAAAATCGGGCCTACTATCATCTCGGCGCGTACAGTCCGCTGGGTTACGATTTGCGTGCCTCGTTTGCATTATTCAATCATTCAATAGAGTATTTCGCTGACCAGGGAATCGACTGGCTTAACCTCGGTGCGGGAGCAGGCAGCAGCGCTGCCGCGAAGTCGGGTCTCAACCGTTTTAAGGAAGGGTGGTCTACCGGCACCCGAACGGTCTATTTCTGCGGCCGCGTTTTTGACCAAAACAAGTATGAGGAACTAACTCAGGCGCAAAACTCGGGACCGACAAATTATTTCCCTGCTTATCGAGTTGGCGAATTTTCCTGAGGCAGCCTCAGAGCTGGCAACGGACGTAAAGCCAATGCGGGCCGTTAGGACGATGGAGGACAAGGATGTCTAAGGTTGTAATATTTGGTGTCAGTCAGTGGGCGGAACTGGCGCACTTCTATCTTACGCACGACTCTGCGCACGAAGTTGTGGCGTTTACGCTCGATCGCGATTACATCGAAAGCGCCAGCTACAAGGATCTGGCTGTCGTCCCTTTCGACGAAGTAGAGCAACACTACTCGCCCGAAGAGTTTAAGATGTTCATCCCGATGAGCTTTAAGAAGATGAACCACGTGAGGGCTGACAAGTATTACGAGGCTAAACAGAAGGGTTATGAACTGATCAGTTACGTCAGCTCCAAAGCCACGACCTTTCCCGGTTTTGAGTGTGGCGACAATTGCTTCATTCTCGAAGATAATACGATCCAGCCTTTCGTAAAGATTGGGAGCGATGTCGTCTTGTGGAGCGGCAACCACCTCGGCCACAGCAGTGTGATCAAAGACCACGTCATGATCACTTCGCATGTCGTTATTTCAGGCTGTTGTACCGTTGGAGAGTTTTCCTTCCTGGGTGTAAATGCAACGGTGCGCGACGAGACGATTATCGCGCGCGAGACGCTGGTCGGTATGGGCGTAACTATTTTGAAGGACACCCGGGAATTTGAAGTTTACAAAGCATCTGCGGCAGAACCGGCAAGTTTCCGTAGCGACGAAATCAGGAGCCTTTCGCACAAGACAAAAGGTTGATGGCCCCACGTTAACCGTTCAAGTAAACGCAAAAGTTGATGAACCTTTCCAAGTATAAGTGTGTTGTCTGCGAGCAGGACGGCCTGCGTGCTTATTCCACGTTCTGGGAATGTCAGCATTGCGGTGAGAAATTCAGCACGGTAAATGGCGTTCCCAGGCTCTACGTCGAAAACGAGCTGGGCGAAAAAGATCGGAGCCTTCGTGATTATTTCTACAACGGCTTTCTCGGTGAGTATTACCAGCACGTTATGCCGTTCCTCGCTTTGCCGGTACGCCCTGGTTATTGGAATGGATGGCTGGCTTATGGGCTGATTGTTTCCGCGTTGCTGGCACTCCTTGGTTACGCGGGTAATTTCCTTTTTTTTGCGCGTCGCGCAGCTTCGCTGCTTGATTTAATCGTCCTGGCGCTATTTGTTGGCGCACTCATTTTCCTCCTTAGACACAGATATTTGTTCTATCTCCTGCTGCTCGCAATCCCGGTCAAGCTCTCATTGCTTTCCAAGCGCTTCAAAACGAAAGAGTCTTTTCCTGAAGTACATGCAAAATTGATCGCGGATCTGATGCAGAAGGACGAAAAACTCGAGGTGCTGGACATATCAACCGGCACCTGCAATTCCTTGTACCGGCACGGTTGGATGAAACTCAATGCCGATTACACCGGACTGGATCTCTCCGAAACTATGCTGCTCCGCGGCTTGGAATTCATGAGCAGCAGAGAAGTGCCTATGGACTTCGTGCTTGGTGACGCCGCGCGTCTGCCGTTCATATCCGGACGGTTCGATGTAGTCTTGAATTACGGTGCGCTTAACGGCTATACCGATTCCCGGCAGGCGTTGGAAGAGATGGCCAGAGTGGCAAAGCGAGGGGGTTTGGTCCTCTTCTTCGATGAACAGTTATACGAGTCCGCGTCCTGGGTTGAGAAGATTTATTTCCACCGCGTATTATCAAGCCACGACGTTATTCACCGCTGTCCGGTAGACCAGATTCCGGCTAGTCTCGCTGACGTCAAGGTGCGTCAGATTTATCATTTCTATTATCTTTGCACGAGCTATAAGAGTTAGTGCGAGAGTTGGCAAATGACTGCGAACAAAACATCGAATGAAGTGGTTGACGCGTTGGAGCAACTTGCCATTTTTGGCGGCACGCCAGCTTTTGCCGAACAGCTCCACGTGGGCCGGCCTAACATCGGTGAGCGCACTCGCTTGCTGGCGCGTTTCAATGACATTCTCGATTCAAAATGGCTCTCCAATATGGGGCCATATGAACGACAGTTTGAACAGCGACTCGCTGAAATGCTGGGGGTCAAACATTGCATCGCGATGTGCAATGCGACCGTGGCTCTGGAGATCGCAATTCGGGCATTAGGGATGACCGGTGAAGTAATCGTTCCTTCATTTACGTTCATCGCCACAGCTCACGCCCTGCAATGGCAGCAGATCGTGCCCGTCTTTTGCGACATAGATCCGCTCACGCACAACATCGATCCGCGCCGCATTGAGACACTAATCACGCCGCGGACAACGGGAATCGTAGGCGTGCACCTCTGGGGCCGCGCCTGCAACATCCACGGTCTGAGCGAAATCGCGGAACGTCACAAGCTCAAACTGCTCTTCGATGCAGCGCACGCACTCGGTTGCTCATATGAAGGTCAAATGATTGGCGGCTTCGGCGACGCCGAGGTATTTAGTTTTCACGCAACGAAGTTTTTCAACACCTTCGAGGGTGGCGCGGTCACTACAAATAACGACGAGCTCGCGGGCAAAATACGGCTGATGAAAAACTTTGGCTTTGCCGGTTACGATCAAGTCATTTACGTAGGCACAAACGGAAAAATGTGTGAGATCTCCGCGGTGATGGGTTTGTCTTCGCTGGAGAGTGTGGGCGAATTCATAAAGACCAACCGGCAAAACTACGAGCACTATCGTGAAGGTCTCGCCGGCGTGCCGGGTGTGAGCTTGCTTGGTTTTGACGATCGAGAAAAATACAATTACCAGTACGTAGTGGCGGAAATCGGCGAACAAGCAGGTCTCCGGCGCGACGAGCTGGTGCAGGTGCTGCACGCCGAGAATGTTATTGCCCGGCGCTATTTTTATCCCGGCTGCCATGGCATGGAACCTTATCGCACCCGTTACCCGGAAGCGGGTTTGATGTTGCCGCAAACGGAACAATTGGTCGAACGAGTTATGACACTGCCGACCGGAACCGCCGTAGGCCCGGTTGAAATTTCGAAAATCTGTGAAATCATCAAACGGGTGGTCGCGCGCGGTCCCGAAATTCAAGAGCGGCTTGCCAGCAGCAATTTGGAATTCCCGCGTACTGCGAAGCCGCCGTCCGCTAACACCTGAGAGTTTGTCGGCGGCCACGCGTTTCCAGAAACCTTCATGACTACTTCATTGAAAAAAACTATTTCCGTGGAAGAATTCGAAGCGCAGATGGAAGCCACCGGGTGGTTTCTGTTTGAAGATGTCGTCGATCCGGCGCTGGTCAGCGAATTGATTGTTGACCTGGAGCAATCGTATCAGATCCGGAGACCCATTCAGATAAAGAACGGCGTAGACGCGAACACCGAAGGAACAGCGCACCATCTCCTGGCCGACGGGAAAAGTTTCGTAGAACTTTTAAGACGGGCATTCCTCGACGAATACCTCAAATCTTTCTTCGGGGGAAACTACATACTGAATGCCTTTGGCGGAAACCTGAATCTGAAAAAGCACTTCACCTACGCGAGCAATGTTCATCGCGACGTGCGCACCTACACGAGAGAAATCAAGTTTCTGTTGAATATCATCATCATGCTCGACGACTTCACGCTGGATAACGGCGCCACCTATCTGTTGGGCGGTTCGCACCTCAAAAAAGAGAAGCCCAGCGACGAAGAATTCTTTTCGCGTGCCGGCAGGGCTGTCGGCAAAAGCGGCAGTATAGTTTTTTGGGACTCAAACATTTGGCACGCTGCCGGAGAAAACAAGACCGATCTGCCGCGCCGTTCGCTGAGTTTGATTTATTCGCAGCCTTTTATGAAACAACAGTTTGACTACCCGCGCGTGGTTGGTTATGAAGCCGGCGCGTCTGAGCCGGAAATTTTCCGGCAGATTGTCGGTTACAATGCGCGCGTGCCGGCCAGTTTGGAAGAGTGGTATCAGCCGCCTGAGAAAAGGTTTTACAAAAAGGACCAGGGTTAGATCATGAGCATTACTGAGCGAGACTACAACGCCGAATACAAAGACAACACTCGGAAGTATGCCTATGACTTCGATTACATTCTGCGCGACTACATGATGCAGTCGTTCCTGCCTTTTTTGGGAAAAGGCAAGGCCCTGGAAATGGGTTGCTACATGGGCGAGTTTACGAAACTCATCCGCAAGCAGTTTGCCGACGTTACGGTAATCGAAGCGTCTGACGAACTCATCGAACAAAGCCGGCAGCGAGTGGGGCCGGATGTCAAGTTTATCAATTCGACTTTTGAGACCGTCGAGCTACAGGAAAAATACGATTCGATTTTTCTGATGCATACGCTGGAACATCTGGACGATCCGGTGCTGGTGCTCAAGCGCGTCAACGATTGGCTGTCGGAAACTGGCCGCTTCTTTTTAGTCGTGCCAAACGCCAACGCACCTTCGCGACAAATTGCCGTTAAGATGGGACTCGTCCCGTATAACAGCGCAGTCATTGAATCCGAGCGATTACATGGTCACAGAAAAACTTATTCGCTCGACACGCTCGAACACGAGGCGCTCTCGGGCGGCCTGAAGGTGATTCATCGCGGCGGCATATTTTTTAAGCCCCTGGCCGGCTCGCAGTTTGACGAAGCGCTGGCAGCGAAAGTTATTTCTAAGGAATATTTAGACGGCTGCTATAAGCTCGGAATGGTTTACCCGGATTTATGCGCCAGCGTTTTCGTGGTCTGCGAAAAAGGAAACGCCGCGGAACAAGAATAACTGAGGGCGCGCACGCTCTTCAACGAATGAAACGCATTTTGATAACTGGTGGGGCTGGATATATCGGTTCGGTGCTCACCAGCAAACTACTCAAGCTCGGGTTTGAAATCGTCGTCCTCGACACTTTCTTTTATACCGACATCGGTGTCCGCAGTCTCCTCGATCACCCGTCGCTCTCGGTTGTGAAGGGTGACATACGAGATCGGTCCGCATTGAAAGCAAGCCTGAACGGAGTTGACTGCGTTATTCATTTAGCGGCGCTCGCGAATGATCCTTCCGCGGAACTCGATCCGAAACTCACGCGACAAATTAATCTCGATAGTTATCCGGCGCTGTTGGACGCAGCGGTATCAGCAGGTGTCGAACGCTTTATCAATCTTTCCAGCATCGGCGTCTATGGAATTAATTACCAGAAAGGCGTGACGGAAGACGATCCGGTAAATCCGTTGACAGAATATGCGCGCTGCAAAGCTCTGAGCGAAGCAATCGTGAAGCAGCACAACAGCGACAGGTTTACAACTGTGAGTTTGCGTTGTGGCACAGTTTGCGGCTGGTCGCCGAGGATGCGGCTCGACCTCAGCACAAACACGCTCGCCGCTTACGCGATCTGCAACAAGAAGCTAACGGTGTGGGGCGGAGATCAAGAGCGCCCGCAGATCAATCTCGAAGATGCAACAGATTTTATTGTCAACCTGCTTTCCGTTTCGTCAGAAAAAATCGGCGGCCGGATCTTCAACGCAGCAGGCCACAACACAACTGTGCGCGAAATCGCCGAGACTATTAAAGAGGTGATGAACGGTGAACTGGAATTGACCAGCGGCCCGGCGCGCAACGACGAACGAAGCTACAACGTCAACTCCGATAGAATTGCAAAGGAATTGGGTTTCAAGATGACGAGGACTATCAAAGACGCGGTGTTGGATATCGTGTTGGCCCATGAACGCGGGCTTTGGAGCGATCCCGACGAGGCCTTGTATCACAACGTGAAGCAGATGAGATCGATGAGGGCCGCGGCCGTATGATTACCAGGAAGGGATTGATCTTTAGTGTTGACGGCCGCTATCCGTGGAGCCAAAGTCACGCGCAGATACCGTCGCCCGATCTGCTTTCGAATGGGCGAATTCGGATTTACTACAGCAGTCGCGATCGTTTGAATCGCTCGCTCACGTCGTTCATCGAAGTAAGCGCAGACAATCCGCAGGAAATTCTCTACGAGCACAACCAACCAATTCTTGAGTTTGGCAAATTAGGTTGCTTCGACGATTGCGGCGTCATGCCCTCGAGCGTGGTGACGCATGACGAGAAAAAATATCTCTACTACTGCGGCTGGAATACCAGCACCACCGTTCGTTATCGAAACTGCATTGGACTCGCCGTGAGTGAAGACGGCGGCGCAACTTTCAGGCGCGCTTTTGATGGGCCTATCCTCGATCGCAACAAGGACGAGCCGCATTTAGTGGTTACCCCGCATGTTATTATCGAAGATGGAACCTGGAAGATGTGGTATTGCGGCGGCACCGAGTGGAAGATAGTCAATGGCGTGACCGAGCCGCAGTATCTTATTAAGTATGCTGAATCGTCCGACGGCATTGACTGGCGCCGCGACAACCGAGTTCTCATTCCTTACAAGGATGAGAATGAGGCGATCGGAAGGCCGGTGGTGGTGCACGAAGACGGCCTCTATAAAATGTGGTACAGCTACCGCAGCATCGCCGACTATCGTCATAACCGCGAGCGCAGCTATCGCATCGGCTACGCCGAATCAAAAGACAATGTCACCTGGGAGCGAAAAGACGAACAGGTCGGCATAGAATTGTCCGAACAGGGCTGGGATTCCGAAATGTTGGCTTATCCCTACATTGTTGACTACGAAGATCGACGTTATTTGTTTTATAACGGAAACGGTTTCGGACGCTCAGGCTTCGGCTATGCTCTCATTGATTAATCCGGCCATGATCGACAAACAGCAGTACAAACAAAACGGCTTCGTCCTCCTGCGAAACTTTTTCGATGTAGAAAAGCTGGACGCGATCCGTTCCGAAGCCAAGCAAATATTCCTGATTCAGATGAAAAGGAACAGGCTGATCGATTCTTTTGAGATCAGCGAAGCGGATTTTGAAACCAAACTGTATGCTTTGTTCGAAAAAGATTTTCAGCAAATAATTTACTGTGGGAAACAGGCACAACATCTCATCTCGCTTCATAACCTGGCGCTGAGCAAGAGAATAATGGACGCGCTGCGCGAGCTGGGACTTGAATTCCCGATCATCAATGTGCGGCCTACCATATTTTTTAATAGCCCACATTTGGGGAAACGAGATGTCGACTGGCGAAAGCCATCGCATCAGGACTGGCGAACTACGCAGGGCTCATTGGATTCAACAATCATCTGGGTCCCGTTGATAGATATCGACAAATCGTTGGGCGCGCTGGAAATTGTTCCCGAGAGCCACAAGCTTGGGCTGCTCGAATACGAAACGCGGAGTGAGTATCACACCATCGCCGAAGATCCGGAAAAGCCGTTCGAGTTTCTTTCGGTTGAAGTGAGAAAAGGCGATGCGTTATTTTTTTCCACGCTATTGGTTCACCGCTCGGGAAACAATACTTCCGGTTCGATTCGCTGGTCCTGCCATTTCCGCTACAATAATCTTTATGAGCCCACCTTTATCGCCAGAGGCTTCCCGCATTCATATATCTACAAACCGCAGGACGATCTGATTACTCCCGAATTCCCTTCCCGCGAAGATGTGGCGACAACTTTTGAGTAGCGCGCGACTCACGCTTGATCACCAAAAGTCATTTATGAAAGGCAGTGTTCTGATCACTACTTACAACCAGGACGGGTTCATCGCTCAGGCACTGGGCAGCGTCTTGATGCAGAAAGTGACTTTCCTTTTGAGGTTGTCATTGGCGAAGATGCCTCGACTGATCAAACGCGCGAGATTGTTTTGGAGTTTGCAAAAAAGTTTCCTGACAAGGTTCACGTGCTGCTCCGAGTCGAGGTTGACGCCGAGCGCGATCGCGTCGCCGGAGTGGGCGGCAAAGGAAGTTTCGTGAATTGCCTGGCGATCTTTCGCTCAGCGGCTTTGATGGTGCGAAGCAATTGGCCGGTTCCTGGCCACAAGCGCGAAGTCCTAATATGCCGATTCCGACGTTGAGCAATCGTCTCCAATAAAGGTGCCTTCAGGTATGCGCAAAGGACGCCGGAAAACTCTTAGCTAACTAATGTTTGCCCGTGCCACATTGCATTGCCGCCGCCTTCTCGGTCGCATGCGAAACACGATCAAGTACCACATGCCGCGGTGGTTCCTGACGCGGACGCTTCCGGCCCAAACCGAGAGGCTGATAGTTTTTCTTACGCCGGGTTACGAATTGCGCTCGGGCGGCGTGATGGCGATCGCTGCCATGTTTCAGGAAACGATCGCGCTGCGCGAACTTCATCGTAGCGAAGTGGTCTTGTGCACCGTCCCGGGCGATCCACCATTCCTCAAATACGGCTGGTTCGAAAACAGTAATTACATTCTGGACCTCGACTCTGTGCTCAAGCATTGCGGACCGCTCGACTATTTGCTGGTGCACATTCCCGAGTACCGGGTGAATCGAGTTTTGGAGTGGCTCTCCGTTTCAAAGTCGCTGCTAGAAAACATCAAGCAGGTTCACTTCAATGTGTTGCTCTTCAACATCGACCTGATTCAAGGACAAAATGTCCGAGAGCTCGAACAATTTGGAACAGTGACTTGCACCACCGCGCATGAAGCTTATTCCAACCTGGCTACACGCGAAGCCCTTGGAGTCTCGACGCACAGTCTTTTGATCTGCAAGGGCGCGGAATTTTATTCACCGGCGGCTTATCAGGATAAGGAGCAACTGTTGGTGGTCTCGCCCGATGCGCATCCCTACAAGGAGCGCGTGCTGCGGCGAATTGCCGAGGCGCTGCCAAATCTGAGAATCCAGGTGATTCAGGATCTTTCTTACGAGGATTACGCGAGTCTTATTCGACGAGCGAAGTGGTCGTTGACTTTTGGTGAAGGTCTGGATGGATTTTTTGTCGAGACAGAATTTAGTGGCGGCGTTTCTTTTGCGGTCTTCAACGAGCGTTTCTTCACGCCGGCTTTCGCGGAGCTGGCAACGGTGTATCCCTCCTGGGAAATTCTTTTGGAGAAAATAGCTGAAGACATCAAGCGTCTGGATGAACCCACGGCCTACAATGAAAATTGGCGCCGCGCGTATGATTTGCTGAGCGAGCATCTCGACACTAACAGGTTTCGAGAAAGACTTCGTTCGTTCTATCGCGGAGACTACACGTTTCCGTGAATGGTAACGGAGCTGTCGCTGCCGGCTCTGGCTGATTGAATTCCTCTGTGCTTGCTCTGTGTTCTCTGTGCCTCTGTGGTGGAATAAGTCAAAGCAAACACTCACCACAGAGACACAGAGGACACGAAAGGGGCACCGAGAGATAAGCACCGTCAAACTACCGGGCTTGGTTTTCAAAACGATTGACCTATAAACTGATCAAGGAGATTCAATTACCAGGCAAGCTCAGGCAGTACTGGCTGGTAACGAGCATCGGGAACATGCATTTCACAGAAACCAGACTGCAAGGCTCTTACATCATTGAACCGCAACGCTTCGAGGATGATCGAGGATTTTTTGCGCCCTCGTTTCGCGCCAAAGAATTTGCCGCGCGCGGAATGGCGAGCGAGTTCGTCGAGAATAATATTTCTTTCAGCCAGCGACGCGGCACCTTGCGCGGCATGCATTACCAGGCCGCGCCTTACGGGCAGGCCAAACTGGTTCGCTGCACGCGCGGTGCAGTTTTCGACGTCGCCGTCGACCTGCGACCTGACTCCGAAACTTTCAAACAATGGATCGGCGTCGAGTTGTCGGCTGAGAATCGTTCCATGTTTTACTTGCCGGCAGACTTTGGTCATGGTTTCCTGACGTTAACGGACGACACCGAGGTTTTCTACATGGTTTCTGAAGTTTACGTTCCCGAAAGCGGAAGAGGATTTCGCTGGAATGATCCGGCATTCAATATCGAGTGGCCAGACGTCGGGCAGTTGGTGTTGATCGAGCGGGACCAGCTTTATCCGGATTTTGGCACAGCTGCGGTTTGAGGCAAGCCGTTCAGAGTCCCTCCCCACCGGTGGGGAGGGGTAAGTCGCAGCGGCTCCCTCTCCCCCACCCCCTCTCCGCTTGCGGAGAGGGGGGAACGATAAACTAAAGTTTGAACTCTAAACTGCAGCTCTATCCGGATTTCACGCTATGAAAAAAGCTCTGATAACCGGTATCACCGGACAAGACGGCAGCTATCTGACCGAGCAGCTACTCGGTCTCGGCTATGAAGTGCATGGGCTCGTCCGGCGCGTCGCGCTCGAGGATCCGACGCGTCGCTTCACGCGGCTCGAACATTTACTCGAACGAATAAAGTTGCACCCGGCTAGTCTCGAAAGTTATCCCTCGATTTTTCATGTCCTGAGCAAGCACGAATTTGACGAGTGTTACCACCTCGCGGCGCAGAGCTTTGTCGCCGAATCGTTTGCCGATGGCTTCTCGACGATGAATACAAACATCAACGGCACCCACTACATGCTTGCGGCCTTGCGCGAATTGCAGCCAAAGTGCCGCTTTTATTTCGCGGGGTCTTCCGAAATGTTTGGCAAAGTGCGCGAAACGCCACAGAACGAGGAGACCCCATTCCATCCGCGCTCACCTTATGGCATCAGCAAGGTCGCCGGTTTTGATCTCACGCGCAACTACCGCGAAGCTAACGGCATGTACTGCGTTAGCGGCATATTGTTCAACCATGAATCACCGCGCCGGGGCTACGAATTTGTCACCCGCAAAATTACCTCAACAGTCGCGCGCATCAAGATGGGACTAGCAACTGAACTGCGACTGGGTAACCTGGAAGCCAAGCGCGACTGGGGCCATGCCGCCGATTATGTGCGCGCGATGCACCTTATGCTGCAACAACCCGACCCGGACGATTACGTCATCGCCACCGGCGAAACGCACACCGTCCGAGAATTTTGCGAGCAGGCCTTCGGTAAAGTTGGATTCGATTATCAAAACTACGTGAAGGTGGACGAACAGTTCTTTCGCCCGGCGGAAGTTGATCTGCTCAGGGGCGATGCCGGCAAGGCGCGGCAACTGCTCGGCTGGGAACCGCAACATACATTCGAAGAGTTGGTCACCGAAATGATTGATGCCGATCTGGCCGCGATATCCGAAGGGTAACAATCCAACATAGAGACGACCAGAGATGGCAACCTCAGGGTGAGTTTTCTGAATTCCAGCTTTCAACCTTAGCTTGCCGCAAATGCAGCCGTTGAAGCTCTACTTTGGCTCTGTTCTGAACCCATGCCTAATAGTTTTTCGATCGCGATGTGCACCTACAACGGTGCACGCCACCTACGGGAGCAGCTCGATAGCATTGCCGCGCAAACGCGATCACCCGATCAACTCGTGATATGCGATGACGGCTCGACTGATGCCACGCGCGAGATCATTACGAACTTTGCCGCCTCGGTTCCTTTTCCTGTTCACTTCCATAGCAATGAGCGGAACCTCGGTTCGACAAAAAACTTCGAACGCGCTATTGGTCTCTGCAAAGGAGACCTAATAGCACTCAGCGACCAGGACGACGTTTGGCTGCCGGCCAAGCTCGCGCAGCTCGAAACTGAATTCGATCGAGGTCCCAATGTCGGTCTCATCTTCACCGACGCGGAGGTGATTGATGAGGCGGCGCGTCCTGCAGGCTACACACTCTGGGAAAAGCTGCCCCTTCGACCCGCCGAATGCCGGCGACTGCGAAGCCGGAGGGCGATTGATGAACTACTGGAGGGCTCGACTGTGACCGGAGCAAGCATGGCTTTCCGTGCACGTTTCAAGGACTTGTTACTACCGATCCCCACCGACCTGCCGATCATCCACGATGCGTGGATCGCCATAATGGTCGCCGCGGTATCCGAAGTCCTCCCCTTCCCCACACCGCTGATTAGATACCGACAGCACGCGGAGCAGCAGGTGGGCGCCAAAGAAAGAAAGAAAGACGAAGGCGGCGTCAGGGAAGCAATGCGACGCACAACCTCCTACCACGAGATGATTGAGATCGGCATGCAAGTCCAGCAGCGTTTGTCGGAGCGCCGTGACGTTTACAAAAGTGATGCCGCCTTATCCAGGCTGGCAGCCAGACTAACTCACCTGCGAATGCGTGCGGAGTTACCTGAGCACCCACTCCCACGCTTCGCATCTGTAGTCAAGGAACTATTGACATGGCGCTACCATCGTTACTCACGCGGTCTTTTCAGCGCCGCGAAAGACCTACTGCATAAAGGTAGGCGAAATCCGTCCGCCTGAAAGCAACTTGTGAACTGTTCTCAGGACCCCAACACTAATTCGATATTCGCTCGGAGCGCGTGGGCGTCTACCTTCAGGTCGGCGGTGTGCGGATCTTCACGGTTCGCAGGCTCGCAACTCTGATAGAAGTAATTGATATTCAATGCGGAGGCCAGTGTGAAGTAGCAGTTATTGATACGATCACCGGCATGGCGTAGCTCGATGACATTCGTGCCGGGGCTCATGAAAAGCATGTTCGTCAGTCCCGCGCCGTGGTTTGAAACGAGGTAGCGTGCCTGAGAAGCGATCCTCACCTGTTCTGCGAATGAATGATTCTCGGGAAGGATCATGCGAAAGTTGAACTGCCGCAAAACTTCAATCACTTCCTCTTCGTTGAAAATCTTTCGCTTCGGCGCCAAACTGCGGCTGATATAAATCCTGTCAGCTGGGGTCGTGCGTGTATCCTTCGCATAGAACTCGACCAGCAGCTTTCTAACCTCAAGGATTAGCTCCTCGTTGTAGTGTCCTGATGGCGCCGTCTGGCCAGGCACGATAAGTTTCCTGACCGAGAGCGATTCCCGGGGCTGGATGTACTCCACGCTCCCGATGTTGAACGGCTTCAGGGACGCTTGCACGAATTCCAATTCTTTGTATTTGTGAGGAAGGAGCAGAACCAGGCCTTTCAGGCGTTCGCTTATGGTGAATAGTCTCGGGAGGACATCCGCAAGCCAATGGAAATATCCGGCGCTCCAATCGTCGATTACCCAGGCGCTATCCTTCTCAAATCGCCTGCGCCTTCTGATGAGGTAATTGTTGAGAATGAACTTCAGTACGCTTCTTCGCTTCCAGGCGTCCCGGTTAGCGGGAAACGCAAAAGACTCCGCCAGCGTTTTCCCTTTCTGAAAAAGTATGCCTTCAGCGCTCACATTCACGTTGTGGAGTTCAAGCAATCGGGTTTGCGGTATCACGCGCTCCAGTTCGTGGCTGAATAAGCCCAGCTCATCCTGGTTGATATTGACCGGTAACTTACGACTGGATGTGCTTGCGGGCCGAAGCACGGTCATTTCTGCATCTGAAGACGGATGTACTGTCATAACTAGCTGAATGAGGTTCTTTTCCTTGAGGCCTGGTCATACGCGGTCCGGGCGAAACAGAAAACCATCCACTTGATAGATCTCTTGAGTCACCCGGTTGGACCACGCGGCTTCGATGCCGGTTAATCTAAAACCGAGGCCGTAAAGATACGGGAGCATGTCATAAATTAAGAATTCATTTTCGTAAGTCTCCACCACTGACATCTCAATTTTCAAACCCACGATTCGAGGCAGAGACTTCTGCGCTCCCTCTAGAACATTTTTCTCAAACCCCTGGACATCTAGTTTCAGAAAAAGACGCTCCCCTTCAGGGTAGTAGCGATCGATCACAGAGTCCACCGTTGTCACTCTAACTTTCTCTTGCCCGGTGTAACGCAATTCCGGAGCGTTATCCTTTAGCAAATCGGTCATCTTTAGGAATGAACTCGCCCCGCCGCTGGTTCCGGAAACATTAATCTCCGATTCTCCTTCAAAGTCGCCGACCGCTGCATTTTCACAGAACCAGAGAGGGTCTTTCTTTGTCTTCTGCTCCAAGACACCATAAAAGTGGCTGACTGGTTCGAAAGACACCATTTTTCGCTTGAAGCCGATATTGCGAAAATAGTCGCCTGACATACCAGTGTTCGCCCCGATATCGAAAATGGTGTCTACTTGATAGAGATCCAATAGGGTGGATAGAGCATGCGCCGGCCGGGGTACATACCAACGGACGTCGAAACCTAAAAGTAGACCGCCACGCTTGAGAGTTTGTTTAATAACTCTGCTCATCTGGAATCATTCTATTTAATTTCAAGATTGATACCAAATCGCCAACTTCCTCGCTAATCAAAGGGCCGTGGTGTTTTACTTCATTGGATTAGTTCTGCAACAATACGCACCCGCTCTGCCTCATTTTCAAGAATTAGGGTAAATGGATTCGCGGTAACGAGGGAGGAACGGCTGGTAAGGGATTAAGCGAGGGAAATTACGTGGGCATAGAGCTATCGATCATTATGGTCAATTGGAACGGTGGTGAGTTGCTGCGCCGTTCGGTCGAGAGCGTTATCGCTAATCCCCCCTCGGTGAATTATGAAGTCGTGGTTATTGATAATGCCTCCACTGACGACAGCATCCACTCGCTGCGCGCCAGCCAGTTGGCCCACAAACTCAGCGGTTCGGGCGGTTTGCGAATTATTGAGAACCAGGAAAACCGCGGCTTTGGCCAGGCGAATAACCAGGCGTTTGCTGTGACCGCTGCGCCTCTGCTCTTACTTCTTAATCCGGATACAGAGGTTACTGAGGGCAGCATCGACCGCCTGATCGCTACCGTTGAATCTGCTCCGCGCGTAGGTGCTGCAGGGCCGCGACTCTTGAACGCGGATGGATCGCTTCAGATTAGTGCCTGGCGCAACCCGCCGGCAGCCTGGGAGATTTTGCTGTCGCAACTGAAGCTCTACCTGCTTCTGCCGCAGCGCTTTCGCGGTGAGTTATTGCTCGGCGGACATTGGGATCACGCCCGCGAAAGGCAAGTACCGATGCTGAGTGGCGCAGCAATTCTGTTGCGGCGAAAGGTCATCGAAGATGTAGGCGGATTCGACGAGCGGTACCATATGTATGGAGAAGATAACGAATGGTGCCTACGAATGACGCACAGTGGCTGGAAACTCCTTTTCCAACCAGCGGCCGTCATACTTCACCACGGTGCGCAAAGCTCATTGCAACGTTGGAACAATCTGGAAAAGCTACGCGTCCAATTGACAGCCAATTATTTTTTTCAGCAGCACACGCTGCCTCGCCGCCGATTGATAACCAACCAGCTCGCCAGCTACGTGACTGCCCTGGGCCAATACCGGTGGCGCCAAATACGCGGTGTAGCTGCGCCTGAAGTGAAACTTGCCAAAGAGATTCATTGGGGTCACCTAAAGCGCGCTCTGAGGAATGTGGATTGAGAAAAGGACTTCTCGCAACCGTGACTGCGGTCCGAGAAGTCACATCGAAAACAGAATTCACCAAATAGTAAGACCATTGGATTTCTGCTATAAAGATGAATGGAAATGTAAATCTGAAAATTCTCGCAAGGCGCATGTTATTGTCGGAAATTCGCCATTCTGGCTGCTATTCGCAGCTCAAACTTCCCTGCTGAGAAAAATCTCTACGCTGATCTGAAACGAAAAATGAAAAAAGCTTTGATCACAGGCATTACCGGACAGGACGGTTCCTACCTGGCCGAGTTGCTGCTCGCCAAAGGTTATGAGGTGCATGGCATAATTCGCCGCGCCTCAACCTTTAATACGGGCCGAATCGATCATCTTTACACGGATCCGCACATCAATGGTGTGCGTCTCTTCCTCCATTATGGCGATATCGCTGACTCTACCAATCTTATTAAACTGCTTTATCGCATTCAGCCCGATGAGGTCTACCATCTGGCAGCCCAGAGTCACGTGCGCGTTAGCTTTGATATTCCTGAATATACCGGCGATGTAACTGCCCTGAGCACTGTACGGATACTCGAAGCCATACGTGAGACAGGTGGTAAGTCAAAGTTTTATCAGGCAAGCAGCTCTGAGATGTTCGGCAAAGTTCAAGAGGTACCGCAGCGAGAGACCACTCCTTTTTACCCACGCAGCCCTTATGGCGCCGCCAAATTGTATGCGCATTGGATAACCGTTAATTATCGCGAGTCGTATGGGCTGTTCGCATCCAGCGGCATACTTTTCAACCACGAAAGCCCGCGCCGTGGTGAAACTTTTGTTACGCGCAAGATCACGCGCGCTGCCGTGCGCATTAAAGCCGGTCTGCAAAAAAAACTTTATCTTGGAAATTTGGATGCCAAGCGCGATTGGGGGTACGCAAAAGAATACGTTGAAGCCATGTGGTTGATGCTGCAGCAGGATGAACCGGAAGACTATGTTGTTGCCACCGGTGAAACGCATTCTGTGAGTGAGTTTTTGGAAGAAGCTTTTTCTTATCTGAATTTGGATTGGCGGGAGTATGTTGAGTTGGATCCAAAATACTTACGACCAACCGAAGTTGATCTGCTCATTGGAGACGCCAGCAAGGCAAAACGCATCCTTGACTGGGAGCCTAAAGTTACTTTTAGAGAGTTGGTGCACCTCATGGTAGACGCCGACATGACAGTTCTGCAAAATACAGAGGGAACCGAAGCATTTGGAGATACCGGGTTATCTCCGGCTCGCGCATGATCCTGGCTGACGACGGATAATGATAAAGAACATGGACGAAGCCTTTCCTTTCAAGCGGGTGCTGGTCACCGGCGGTAACGGCTTTTTAGGGCGCTTTGTTGTGGAGCGGTTACATAGTTTGGGGGACCTGGAAGTCTTCACGCCGCGCAGAAGTGAATATGACCTTGTCAACGCTTCAGACATCGAGCGAGTCCTCTCGAAAACACGACCCGATCTAATCATTCATCTCGCGGCTGTGGTCGGCGGCATCGGCGCAAATCAAAAGAACCCAGGAAAGTTCTTTTACGAAAACCTGATGATGGGCGTTCAGCTCATCGAGCAGGCGCGTCAACATGGAGTGGAAAAGTTTGTCGCGTTGGGAACGGTTTGCGGGTATCCCAAATTTACGCCCACGCCTTTTCGCGAAGGTGATCTTTGGAACGGTTATCCTGAAGAGACTAACGCACCTTACGGCTTGGCCAAGAAGATGATGCTGGTGCAGTCGCAGGGCTATCGCGAGCAGTATGGCTTTAATTCTATTTTCTTGTTACCGGCGAACCTTTATGGACCAGGCGACAATTTCAACCCGGAATCATCGCACGTGATTCCGGCGCTCATTCGCAAGTGTGTGGAGGCGCGAGAGAGCGGTGCGCCGGTAGTCGAAGCCTGGGGAACAGGAAACGCCTCACGCGAATTTCTCTACGTAGACGACTGCGCCGAAGCGATTGTTCGGGCCGCTGCGATTTACAATGAGAGCGACCCTGTCAACATTGGCACCGGGAACGAGATAAAGATATCGGAACTGCTGCAACTGATCGTGAGGTTCACTCGCTTCGACGGCGAGATTCGTTGGCAAACCGACAAGCCGGATGGTCAACCCCGTCGGCGACTTGAGGTCTCATGCGCTTTTGAAAAATTTGGCTTTTTCGCGCAAACGCCGTTCGAAGAAGGACTAGAACGCACAATCGAATGGTACGAGAGGCGTCGCACCGCTGAAAGGTCTGGAAGCGCTGCGAGCGCTGAAATGGAAGTGTTGCCGGATTCGACACGGACCTAAGCTGGGGCCGCTAATTAACATCAGTTAAGCGTGATCAGACTCTCCGAATAATTCCTGGCCTAAATATGAAATATCACCTGATTGGAATTTGCGGCACTGCGATGGCCGCGCTGGCGGGCATGCTGCAAGCTCGCGGACATCGCGTCACCGGTTCCGACCAGAATGTTTACCCGCCGATGTCCACAATGCTTGCCTTACTCGGCATTAAGGTTATGGAAGGCTACAAGGCCGAACATCTCGAGCCTGTGCCTGATTGCGTTATCGTCGGTAACGCCATTCCGCGCGGTAACGCGGAAGTTGAAGCAACGCTCAATAACAAAATTCTTTATCGCTCGCAGGCGGAAGTCGTAAAGGAGGAATTCATTCGCGGGCGTCGCTCGCTGGTGATTGCCGGAACGCACGGCAAAACGACCACCACCAGCATCGCCGCCTGGGTGCTGGATCAGGGCGGCCTTGACCCAACCTTCCTTATTGGCGGCGTCGCCCAGAACTTCGGCGTAAGTTTTCGAGTTACTGATAGCGATTACTTCGTCATTGAAGGCGACGAATACGACACGGCTTATTTCGACAAGGGTCCGAAGTTTATGCACTACCTGCCGGAGATCGCAATCGTAAACAATATTGAATTCGACCACGCAGATATCTATAACGATCTGGCTGCAGTGAAACTTGCCTTCCGGCGATTCATGAACCTGGTTCCCGCCAACGGCAAACTGATCGCCGGGTGGGATAGTCCGCACGTGCGTGACGTTGTGACTTCAATGGGCGCGAGACTTTTCACTCAACTCGAAACCTTCGGGACAAGTGAAGAAGCGAAGTGGCGGCTTAGGGACATGGATTTCTCCGGGGAGCTGAGCAAGTTTACCGTAACCCGCGACGGCCAGCCCTGGGGCCAGTTTGAAACGCCGCTGATTGGAGACTTCAACCTCTTGAACTGCCTGGCTGTGGTCATCGCTGCTGACGCCTGGGGAGTTAGCCGCGAAGTTATTGCGGGCGCCCTGCGTTCGTTCAAGAATGTGCGACGCCGCGCAGAAATACGTGGCGAGGAAGGCGGGGTGACTGTCATTGATGACTTTGCCCATCATCCAACAGCGGTGAGGGAAACATTGCGCGGCTTGCGCAGTCGATACCAGAAGCGTCGTTTGGTTGCCGTGTTTGAGCCGCGTTCATGGTCGTCTCGTCTGGCGGTGTTTCAGAACGACTATGCCAATGCCTTCGCAGCGGCAGACTATGTAGTGATCGCCAACGTCTTCGACAGTCAGAAGGTTTCTGAGAAAGGAAGATCGCTCGACACCGGTAAGCTGATCGAGGAGGTGTCCAAAGACGGCAAGCCAGCGGTTGCGCTTCCTGACAGCGACGCGATCATCGAGCACCTGCTACCGCAGCTACAGGAAGGCGACGTGGTAGCGATCATGTCCAACGGCGGCTTTGGTGGAATTCATGACAAGTTGTTGGAGGCGCTAAGGAAGAAGTAGGCAGTGGGCAGTGGGCAGTGGGCAGTGGGCAGTGGGCAGTGGGCAGAAGGCTACAGCGTTCTTTCTAAAGAGCAATCATTTCCAGTGCTAAAGAAGCAGTGGGCGGTAGCAGAAGCGATGCCTTCCTTCTGCCCACTGCCCACTGCCTACTGCCCACTATTTTCTGCCTACTGCCTTCCGTTCTCCGCCTTCCACCGCTTCCAGTTCTGGCCGAGCGACCAACAATGG
>Ga0070706_100001477_pt1 | contig 24672 bp, 20 predicted proteins | sample KBSK5501metaG_FD_65476 | JGI IMG/M metagenome (GOLD analysis project Ga0070706, IMG submission 65476) | Corn, switchgrass and miscanthus rhizosphere microbial communities from Kellogg Biological Station, Michigan, USA - KBS K5-50-1 metaG | ecosystem: Host-associated > Plants > Roots >... | reverse complement strand
GATCGCGGTGGAAGTGGGCGTGATCGTCGCGACCTATGATCTGCTGTTCGCGATCGGGTGCTCGCGCCGGAAGCGGCGGTGGATACTCTTGATTGGAATCGCCCTGAACCCGATCTGCATCCTGCTCGTGTGCCAACACGGCAACTTCGACGTCCTGGTGGGGTTCTTGGTCCTCCTCTTTTTGTCGGCAATTATCCGATGGAAACGGGGTGGACCGATCGAAAACTGGTTTCTCGCCTGCTTCTGGCTCGGTTTGGGCACAACGCTCAAGGTCGTGCCGATAGTGCTCGCGCCCCTCCTTCTCGTCGGTATCCGCAGGCTCTCGCACGCTGCGCGGTTCCTGGGCGCCGCGGTCGTTTTGGGTCCGGCGGCGTATGGCCTCAGCGTCCTGTACGTCATGAATCCGGCAGAGATCACCCAAAAAGTGATCGGTTATCGGTCCTTGCCGTGGAGATTTGGGTTTACGCGCCTCCTCCGCGTGTTCCATCTGGAGCACTGGATCGGCGGCTACTCGATTCTTTTCGTCGGGGCACTTCTAGCCTGCATGGCGGTTATTGGAACGAATGTCTTGCGGCGCGTCACGGTTCCGGACAGAAGCCTGATTTGCGGAGCTCTTCTCCTGCTGGCGTTCATCCCCTTCGCGGGCCCCGGATACGGACCACAATACATTTATTGGTTCTGGCCGCTCGTACTTGCGGCTTTCGCAACAGGGACGCGGAACGTTCGGGAAGTGACAATTCTGTTCTCGGCGACCGCCGCTGCGACATACGTGATCGAGTACGCGTTCAGGGCCACTCTCGGTGGTTTTCTCTTAGGCCACTTCTCGTCGACCCACCCTCTCGTTCGTTTCACAACCGTGAGGTTACCAGCGCTTCGCCTACCACTCTTCCTGTCGTACGCTCTCCTCGTCGGGGTCATCCTCAGTAGCACAGTCGGAGATCGTGACGCTGAGGTCGCCTCACCCGCTGTGCCGATCCGGCGCTGACACGTATCGAACAGGCGCCTGCGGATTAGAGATATGAACCACGGGCGCCGGCACGGCCCCAACCCCTGGCATCGGTACTCCTGACCCGCGTCAGGGCATCAGCTGCGCCTGGAGCAGGATGGTCTGGTCGTTCGCCGGGGCGCCGGCCGCTCTCTGCCGGTGCGTGCGGACGTAGTCGAGCTGAAGCTTCAGGCCGTGCTCGTGCACGTAGTAGTCGAGGCCGGCCGTGACCTCGCTCGTCGCATCGCGCGAGCGGCTCCGGTTCGAATCCAGCCAGGAGTATCGCAGGGCGAGGTCGAGCCGTCGCGGGATCAGGAGGTATCCGGCTTCGGCGTACCAGCCGTAAGCGTAGAGGCGCTTCCGGCTCGTTCGCCCCTCCGCCCGCCCGGCAAGGTACTCTGCCTGGGCGAAGAGCCCACGCCATTTCCACTGCGCGTCGAAGCCCCAGGACCGGATCCGCACGTCCTCCCCCGTGTCGAACAGCTCGACGTTGCGGCCGAGCCAACCGCTCTTCCCGGCGTAGTTGGGCGCGGTGCTCTCGAAGGCCGTGTCGCTCGTCTTCGCCAGGGTGTTGAGGAAGGCGTTGGCGCCGACCGACAACGCCGGCGCCACGTGGGCCTCCAGGTCGGGCTCGCCCACATCGATCTGTCCGAGCGGGTTTGCGATCAGCCGCAGCGTCGGCATCACGTGGGCCGTCGTACGTGTGGTGCTCTGGCCTGCGCCGCCGAAGACCCCCGCCTGATAGGCGAAGACGCCTTTGGCCAACGCGCCCTGCGCCATCGCTCCGATGTCACGGCTCGGCTTGAACGCCTCCACGGCCGCGGCCCGCTCGGCGAACTGCAGCACGCCATCGTTCATCGGCTCCTCGCGAGTGAACGGCGTCTTGAACTGGCCCCCCTGCAGCGCGAACGCGTCGTTCCAGCGGTAGTTGAGCCAGGCGTCGTCCAAGAGCCGCGCATCGCCGGAGTTCTCGAAGGCGGCCTGAAAGCGGTAGGTCAGCCGAGGATTCCACGCGTAGCCCGCTAGCACGAGCTTGAAACGCCGCACGCGAAACTGGTCCGCGTCGACGCCTCCGGCGGAGGCATCGTTGTCGAGGTGCGAGTAGCGCACCTGAAGGTTGAACCCGAGGCTCGCCTCGAAGAGGCCGTCGGACGTGCGAAACAGCAGGCCCCGGCCGGGCGCGTATGCGAGCGACGGCGAGGCCGTAGTCGCTGCCTCCGGCGGCGCCTGCGGGTCCGAATCGTCGCCACACTCCGACCCGCGAAGCCCCGCGGCGAAGCCCGTGAGACAGACCACAGCCAGGACGAGGATTCGCATGATTCCCCCTCTTCAAGGTCAGCTTTTCAATTTCAGGCGAAAATTTCAATAAGAAACGCCTATAAACGCATAGAATCGGTGATCCGATGAGCGCTTCCCTGCCACGCGCCCGACTCACTCCGTCCGAAGCGGCTCGGCTGCTTGGCGTCAGCTATCCGACCATCAAACAGTGGATCTACCGGAAGCGAATCCGCTCGGTGCGAACCCCCGGCGGACACCACCGGATACCGCGCTCCGAGATCGTGCGGCTCGCCGGGACGGATCCCGACGGCGCCGCGAGTCTGGACGCGATCAGCGGGCGCAACAAGCTCGCGGGCGTGGTCACTGGGGTTCGCACGGCGGGACTCCTGGCCGAGGTCGTGATCGACGTCGGCGGCCAGACTCTCACGGCCATCATCACGAAGGCGTCCGCGGGACGGCTCGGGCTACGGCCCGGACGCCCCGCCTATGCCCTGATCAAGGCGACCGAGGTCATGGTCATTCGTGCTTGAGATGTTGGTCGCCCTCTCGCTTCTCCTCGCCGGACTGTTCCGGCCAGCCGCACCGCCGGGGGGCGAGATCCTGGTCTTCGGCGCCGCCAGCCTGGCGGAATCGCTCCAGACGCTGGGCGGCGCCTGGAAGGAGAAGACCGGGCTCAGAGTCGCTTTCTCCTTCGGGGCGTCGAGCGACCTCGCGCGACAGATCCAGGCCGGAGCCCCCGCAGACGTCTTCTTCTCGGCCGACACCGCGAAGATGGACGCGCTCGAGAAGGCCGGGCTGGTTCGACGCGAAGATCGGCGGGAGTTTCTCTCGAACGTTCTCGTGGTGGTCGTGCCCTCCTCCTCGAAGACCGCCGTCTCGTCCGCGCGAGACCTCTTGACGCTGTCTCGGATCGCTCTCGCCGATCCCGAGGCGGTTCCCGCCGGGATCTACGCGCGGGAATGGCTGACGAGCGAGGACATCTGGGAGTCGATCCGGGAGCGAGTCGTTCCGACGCTCGACGTGCGGGCGGCCCTGGCCGCGGTTGCGAGCGAGAGCGTGCCGGCCGGGATCGTCTATCGAACGGACGCGGCGACGTCCGGATCGGTGCGTATCGCCTACGAGGTGACGAAGGGGCCCGAGATCCTCTACTCGCTGGCGGCCGTCGCGCGCTCGCCGCGCCGCGATTCGGCGCAGGAATTCGTGCGGTTCGTCGCGAGCGACGACGGCCTCGCGGAGTTCCGGCGGCGAGGATTCCTGGCACGCCCGCGCCCGTGACGGCCGAGGACGTCTCGGTCATTCTCCTGACGCTTCGCGTCGCGGCCATCGCGACCCTTCTCATCCTCCCACTCGGAGTGGGCGCCGCTTGGTTCCTGGCTCGGCGTCGCACACCTCTCCGGACACTCATCGAGACGGCGCTGTCGCTCCCCCTCGTGCTTCCGCCCACGGCCGTCGGGCTGCTTCTGCTCGGCGCGCTTCGCCGGTCGGGCGCGCTCGGCCGCCTGCTCGACCGGGCCGGGATCGATGTGCTCTTCACCTGGAAGGCCGTGGTCCTCGCGACCGCGGTCATGGCGTTCCCCCTCATCGTGCGCCCCGCCCGAACCGCCTTCGAAGAGATCGATCCGAGGCTCCTCGCCATGGCGCGATCGCTCGGCTCCGGTCCGGCCGCGGTCTTTCGGCGAGTCGCCCTACCCCTGGCCTGGCGCGGCCTCGCGGCCGGGACGCTGCTCGCGTTCTCGCGGGCGCTCGGCGAGTTCGGCGCTACGATCCTGGTGGCCGGGAACATCCCGGGCCGCACCCAGACCCTTGCGCTCGCCATCTTTCACCGCAATGCCCTTGGGCAGGACTCGGCGGCGATGCGCCTGGTCGCCGTAACCGTCGCGCTCGCCTTCTGCGCCGTCTACGTGACGGAGCTCTTGACCCGCGCGAGGACACGCCATGGGTCGACGTGATCGAGCTCGATTTTTCCCTGCCGCTCGCCCGTTTCGCGCTGGACATTCGGGCGCGGCTGGAGACCGACGCCGTGGCGCTGATGGGCCCGTCCGGCGCCGGCAAAACGTCCTTTCTCGAGACGATCGCGGGACTGCGTCGCCGGGCGCGCGGCCGCATCGCCGTCTCGGGCGACGTCCTGATGGACTCCGAGCGCGGAGTACAGCATCCTCCGGAGCGGCGGCGAATCGGCTACGTTCCCCAGGACGCCTGCCTCTTCCCCCACTTGAACGTCGAAGGCAACGTTCGGTTCGGCATGAGGCCCGAAGCCCCGTCGACTCGCTTCGAAGAGGCCGTCTCGATCCTGGAGCTGATCCCGCTGCTCTCCCGTTTTCCGGCAACCCTCTCGGGAGGCGAGCGGCAGCGCGTTGCCCTCGCGCGCGCGATCGCGACCTCTCCCAGACTGCTCTTGTTGGACGAGCCGCTCGCGGCCGTCGACGTCGCGCTGAAGGAACGGATCCTCCCGTATCTGCTGCGCGTGCGCGACGAGTTGCGCATCCCGATGCTCTACGTGACGCACAGCCTCGGAGAGGCCTCCGCCGTTTGCGGCGAGATCGTCCTGCTCAAAGAAGGAACGGTCGCACTGCACGGGCGAGGCGACGCGATGCTGCGGTCGCTCTCGCTCCTCTCGGCCGACCCGTCGGCGCGCGTCGAGAACATCCTCATCGGCTCGCTCGAGTCGACGCCGGGCGCGGAGACGGCCGTCCTGGCGCTCGTGGACCTTCGCGTGATCGTTCCGAGCTCGCCGCTTCCCTCGGGCGCGACGCGCGCGATCTTCGCCGTGGCCCCCGAAGACATCCTCGTGTCGACCGAGTCTCCCGCTCACGTCTCGGCACGCAACGTCCTGGCGGGACGGGTCGTGTCGCAGCGGGAGAGCGGAGGCGGGATTCTCCTCCGAGTCGTGGCGTCGGGAATCGAATGGACGGCTCGTCTGACGGCGGAGGCGGCGGAAGAGCTGCGTCTCGGGCCGGGATCGAGCGTCTGGTTAACGGTGAAGGCGCACGCGTTCCGGCGCCTCGGTTAGTCTTCGGCGGAAGCCGCCCCCCGGCCCCCGGACTCCGCCAACCACCTCTCGATCGCTTCTCTCTCCTCGGGAGCGCGGATTCGGCGCAGAACGCCATCTCGGTGCCTGGCCACGACCTCCGCGCGGTCGAACGGGAGCCTGTCGTACATCTTCCCACCGGGCTCGTGACAGGGCGCGCAGCGAGTTGACAAGACCGGTCTCACGGAAGAGACGAAGAGATCCGGCTTCGGAGCCGGGACCGGAGACGGGGAAGCGCGGGGGATCTCGCGTTGCCGCGGCGCGGGCTCGTTCCGGCAATCTCTGCCGGGGAGCGGCAACAGGAGTGCCGCGAAGAGGAGGCCGGCTCGTCCGATCGGCATCACGGGCTCCGCGGCCGCGCTTTGCGCACCGGGCGCGGCGCGCCCAGTGTAAGCCGCTCGGCGCGTGCTCGTCCCGCGGAAAGCGGAGCTCGTCCCCAAATTTTTCGCTTTCGTCCCGATGCCGCCGGGTCGATCCCGGTTCTTGAACGCCGCGTCCGAATTCTTGATTCGCGAGCCGGAGGCATCTTTGAGTAACTCACTGTGTTTCCTTACGTATCACGCACTGCGGTGTTGCGCGCTCCGAGGGAGGCGGCGATGAAAATCCGAACACTTATCGTCGACGACGAGCCGCTCGCGCGCGAGTGGGTTCGCAACGGTCTGCACGATGTGCCCGGTGTCGAGATCGTCGGAGAGTGCGGCGACGGATTCCAGGCCGTCCGGGCGATCGCCGACAAGAAGCCGGACCTCGTTCTTCTCGACGTGCAGATGCCGGGCCTCGACGGATTCGGCGTGCTCGCCAGCCTCGAACCATCGGAGGTGCCGGAAGTGATCTTCGTGACCGCGTTCGACCGGTACGCATTGAAGGCGTTCGAGGCGCACGCGGTCGACTACCTGATGAAGCCCTTCTCCCGGGAACGGCTGCACGAAGCCGTCGAGCGCGCCCGAGGCGAGATCGACCGGGGAGCGTCCCGCGAGCTGAAGGCGGCGCTCGGCTCGCTGCTCACCGACATGCGCCGGGAGCGCGAGGTCCCGGAGTGGCTGCTGATCAAGAAGGAAGACCGGAGCGTGTTCCTGCGCGTGGCGGACATCGATTGGATCGAGTCCTCGCGAAACAACGTCCGACTCCACGTGGGCAAGGAGGTCTACGTCTTCCACGAGACGACGTCGGGTGTCGAAGCGAAGCTCGACCCCAGGAGATTTCTCCGGATCCATCGCTCCACCATCGTCAACATCGAGAAGGTCAAAGAGATGCACCCCTGGTTCAACGGCGACTACGCCGTCTTCCTCAAGGACGGCACGAAGCTCACGCTCTCGGGAACCTATCGCGAGCGGCTGAAGGAGTTCCGGCGGCTCGCGGTCTGAGGCCGCCGTCGCACATGGAGGCGGAGAGGCCTCCGCCGCCGGCTCGTCCGTCGACCCGCAGGCTCCGCCCGCTCGGGATCGTCGCCGTCTGGAGCGTCTTCGGTTTCTTCCTCGCCGCACAGCGCTACCTCCGCGGCCCATCGCTCGAGCCTCGGATGGCGCTCTCCTGGTGGGGGACGCTCGGGGCGAGCCTGCTGACCGCCGGTCTCTGGGCGCTGATGACTCCCGCTGCGATGGCCGTCGCGCGGCGCCGGCGCCCCCGGCTCGGCGCGCTCTCCACGACACTGCCCTGGCTGATCGTCGCTTCGGTCGCGGCGGCGCTGGCTCACCTGACCGTCACGAATCTGTTCTGGCAGATCGCCGAGTCCGGCGCCGCGGGAGGCTTCTCCGATCGCTTTCTCGCGACTCTGGCGTTCGGCGGGACCGCGCGTCTGATGACCTTCGTCGGGATTCTCGGAGCGACCTGGGCCCTCGACGATTACCGTGCCTACCGGGAGAAGGAGCTTCGGTCCTCCGAGCTGGAACGCGAACTCGTGCAGACGGAGCTCGAGTCCCTGAAGCTGCGCCTCCATCCGACCTTCCTGTTCCGCACCCTGGAGGCGCTGCTTCCGTTGATCCGAAGCGAGCCGCGAACGGCCGCCACGACGGTCGTCCAGCTCGGGGATCTGCTCCGGCGGACCCTCCATCACGACGACGCCGGGCTCGTCCCTCTCCGGACCGAGCTCGATTCGATCCGTCTTTATCTCGAGATCGAGCGAACGCGGCTCGGCGAGCGGCTGGAGGTCCGATTCACCATCGAGCCGACGCTCCTCGACGCCTCGGTTCCGCATCTCATCCTGATCCCGCTCGTGGAGAGCGCGATCGCCAACGGAGTCGCGCGCCGTCCCGGGCGCTCTCGGATCGAGGTCACCGCGAGCGAGGACGGCGAAGCGCTCCGACTGCACGTCCGAGACCGCGCGGTCGACGCGAGCTCCTTCGCGGCCGCCCTCGACGAGGCGTTCGTTGCCAAGGCCCGGCGGCGACTCGAGCTGCTCTTCCCACGCCGTCACACGATCGTGCTCTCCGCCGAAGCGGACGGGCACGCGATCGCGGCGACGCTGCCCTTGACCCGAAGCCGACGAGCCGAAGCGGCGAGAGGAGCCGCATGAGCCCGTTCCGGCGCCGGTCGCCCCCGATCTCGGGCCGGGGCGTCCGGTGGCGCGTCGCGGGGTGGACCCTCGCCGCGTGGATTCTCGTGGGCTCGATCCGCGCCGCCGATCGGTACTTCAGCGACCCGTTCCAACTCCCCCGCCTGGAGTTTGGGCTGTGGGAAGCGCTGACTCAGAACCTGCTCTGGGCGTTCCTCTGGGCCGCCCTGACCCCGCTGATCGCCGCGATGGTCTGGCGGCTCCTCTCGAAGAGACCCCGCTGGCTCGGAGGCGCGGCGCCTCTGCTCGCCGGCGCGGTTGCGCTCCCGGTCCTCCATTGCTTCGTCTTTCAGCTGGTGTATCCGCCGCTGATGGGCTCTCCGCTTGCGTTCGGCGCCCAGCTGAGCTCGATCCCCCGGCAGCTGCCGGCCCTCCTTCCCACGCAACTCCTGACCTACGCGGCGGTCGTGGCCGGCAGCGGCATGATCGCCTGCGCCGCTCTGGCGCGCGAGCGCGACCTCAAGGCATCTCAACTGAACACCCGCCTGGCGCGGGCGCGGCTCGAGGCGCTCCAGGGGCAACTGCACCCTCACTTTCTCTTCAACACCTTGAACAGCATCCTGCCACTCGTTTTTCGCGACCGCGACGCGGCTTCTCGAACGGTCGTCCGCCTCGCCGAGCTGCTCCGCCTCAGCCTGCGAAACGAAGGGCGCGACACCCTCCCGCTGCGGCAGGAGCTCGCCCTGCTCCGGATCTATCTCGAAATCCAACAGACGCGTTTTCAGGATCGCCTGGCCGTCCGCACCGAGGTGGAGCCCGGGGTCCTCGACGCCCCCGTTCCCAACCTGATTCTGCAGCCCCTGGTGGAGAACGCGATCAAGCACGGAATCTCGGCAAGGCCGGGCGCGGGATCGATCGAGATCGTCGCCGGCCGGGCGGCGAGCGGCCGACTCAGGCTCCTGGTCCGAGACGACGGACCGGGCCCCTCCGGCGGCGGGTGGAGCCTCGGGGAGGGCGTGGGGCTGAAGAACACGCGCGACCGGCTCGAGCTCCTGTACGGCGCCGAACACGCCTTCGAACTTCGAAAAGCGGCCGGGCGAGGCTGCGAGGCGTGGCTGGAGATCCCGTTCGCCTCCACCCCGCCGGAGACCGTGGTACCCGCGGCCACCGAAACGGAGCAGCGCTTCCGCGCCGGGAGCTCCCCCGCGGCGCAGTGGGTCGTCTCGTGACGTCCACGCGCCGCATCCTGAGACTCGGCGTGGCGAGCGGACTCCTCGCCGGAGATCTCCTGGGCGCGGCGGACAAGTCCGGAATGGCGAAGGCGATCGAGCAGTCGCGCAACCTGCTCGATCAGGCCCTCCAGCTCTATCCGGGGACGGCCGTCGCCGTCGCGGTGGGCGACCGTATCGTCTGGTCCACCGCCTACGGTTTCTCGGACGTCGACCGCCAGCGGCCGGTCTCGCGAGCGACGCAGTTCCGAATCTACGAAGTTGCGATGCCCCTGACGGCGGCGGCGATGGCGAAGCTGGCCGAGCAGGGGCGCGTCGATGTCGATGCCCCTCTTCGACGCTACCTTCCCGAGTTGCCCGAGGCGACGCCGGCCGTCACGTTGCGCGCGCTCGGCGGGCATCTCGCGGGCGTGCGGGATCTCGCCGAGGGCGAGGAGGTCGCGGCGCCCTGCGGCGCGGCTCGTTCTACGGCACGCGCGCTTCCGCCGCGCCTCTTCGTCCGACCGCCCGGGTTGGGCTTCTCCGTCTCCCGATACGGTTATCTGCTGCTGTCTGCGGCGCTCGAATCCGCCACGGGGCGCTCCTTCCCGGAGCTGCTGAACGAGACGGTCTCCGGACCCGCGGGCATGGGGTCGACGATGATCGACGATCCGCGGCGTTTTCTGCCCGGCCGAACGCTCTTCTACGAGCGCGGCTGGTTTGGATTGCTTCGCGCCGCGAGAGCCGTGGAGCCGGGCTGCCGGTGGGGGGCCGGCGGGCTGCTGTCGACGACGGAGGATCTCGTCCGCTTCGGCGCCTCGCTCCTGCGCGGCGAGCTGCTGCGCCGCGAGACCCGCGAGCTCCTGTTCGTTCCGCAGAGGACCCGCGCCGGCGCCCAAACCGGCTATGGGCTCGGATGGCACGTCGAGAACGACTCGCGCGGACGCCGCTACCTGTGGCACGGCGGCCGCGGGATCGGAGGAAGGGCCGCGATCGTGCTCGTCCCCCACGCTCGTCTGGTCGCGGTGATGCTCTCCAACATCGAGGGCGAACGCCTGGACGAGCACGCCCGCCGAATCGCCTCCTTCTTCCTGGCGGCCGAGGAGGACTCCGGCGGGCCGCCGGACGTTCTGCGCGCGTTCTCCCCGAGCCGCCCCTTCCCGATCTTCGCCGATCGCGCCATGCCGGCCCCCGGCGAGTGAAGTAAATTTTAGATTTTAGATTTTAGATTTTAGATTTTGGATTTTGGATTCGGTTGCTGACTCGGAGCAGGTCAGAGCGTGCGTGTTCTCGCGGCCATCAAAATCGAAAATCCAAAGTCCAAAACAAGAAAAGCGGGCCCGAAGGCCCGCCTCTTTCGGAGGAAACGCTCTCGATCAGGCGAGGACCGCTCTTCGCTCCCTTCGGCCCGTCGAGGGCCGCTCAGAACGAGACGCGCGCCCCGAGCCGCAGGATGCGCGGCGATTGGACTTCGATGATCTGGTTGTACGCGGGCGATGCCAGGTTCGCGTTGCGCTGAAGGATCGTCCCTCGGTTGAGAACGTTGAAGATGTCCGCCGAGAGGGTGACCTGGAGCGGCCGGACCTCGATGATCTTCTCCAGCCGGAGATCGAAGTTGTAGACGTCGTCGTAGCGGTGGTCGCCGATCTTGCCGATGATGTTGTCGCGAGTACCGAGACCGTCTCCCGGATCGAATCGGAAATACTGGACGTACGGGTACCCTTCGCGTCCGAAGAAGTTGCCGGCCACCGCGAACCCCAGGGGGAGCTGGTAGAGGCCGCCGACGCTGAACATCCAACGGGAGTTCAAGAACACCTCGTTCTTGGCTCCGCTCGCGGATCCGGCCGGCGAGGCGGCCAGGTCGTCGCCCGCGCAGGTCGACCCGGTCGGCAGCGCGAGCGCGGTTCCCGGCCAGAGATTGTTGGGTCCGCCCCGGTCGCTGGTCGGGTCGTAGCAGGAGCCCGCCCCGCCGTGCTGCTTCCAGTCGCTGTAGGTGAAGCTTCCTCGGACTAACCACTTGTTGGTCAACCTCTTCTGGAACGTGAGATCGACTCCGTTGTAAGTCGTGTTCCAGTCGGGGCGATTCCGAAGCGTGAGGCCCGCAGGAATCTCGACGCCGGGCCGAAGCTGGTAGTACGCCTGGTGAAAGGCCGTGCCGTCGAAGAGCGTGCCGTCGAGGAATCCGGCGACCTCGTAGTCCGCCGGCGTCAGGCCGGTCCGCTGAGGCCACGGCGTGCCGGTGTACCGTCGATAGGTGTAGCCGACGCCCACGACGAAGTCGGGCAACAGCTCACGCTCGATCCCGGCGATCACCTCGTGGGTCTTGCCGGCCTTGAAGTTCGGGTCCACGACGTTGGGCGACACAGTCGATCCCGGGTTCGCCGGATCGACGCCGTAGAACGAAACGAGGGGTCCGGAGAAGTCGATCTCGTCCCGCGTGATCACTCGGTCGCCGTTCACGTCGTTCCATTGGTAGTAGAGGGCCGAGAGCTGGGCGGGATTGTTGAAGGCGACCAGGCCGCTCCCGAGCTGGTCGGCGTATTGGGCGTAGCTCGCCTTGAGCAACGTCCTCTTGTCAGATCCGAGCGCGTAGGTGGCGCCGACGCGCGGCACGACATCCTTCCACTCGAACGGCGCCGACTGATCGGTCGTCGTCAACGCGGGAAGCAGATCCGGAACGACCGGATTCCCGGGGACCGTCGAGCCGAGGTTCGTCCCCTGCTGGACGTCGTAGCGCACGCCCGCGTTCACCGTGAGATTTCCGAGCGTGATCGTGTCCGATAGGAAGCCGCTGTAGAAGGTCTGGTCCGTCCGGATGACCTTCGGTCGCGTCAGCTCCGCCACCGTCGTGTTGAAGTTGGGAGGCAGGTAGCCGATGTTGCCGTTCCCGGGCCAGGTCGAGTTCGAGGAGACCGGCGTCGTTCGATAGTTGAAGCCGAACTTCAGCTCGTTGCCCGTCGCACCCGCCGCGAAGAAGTAGGAGCCGTTGGCCGTCACCTGGTGCTGCGGCCGATTCGTCCGGTAGTCGAGGTAGCTTCCGACGAACTGCCCCTGTTCGTTGACGTACAGGTTGTTGACCGCGGTCCCGCCCTGCGGCGTGAGCGAGAACCCGCTCGACACCGAGGAGTAGGAGGCGGTCATGAACAGCGACGAGGAGAAGACCTGGGAAAGCTCACCCTTCCAGACGCGCGTCGGCCCGTCCTGGTTCCAGGAGGCCGCAGGGGGCCGGAAGAAGCTGACGTTGCGCCCGAACTTCTGCTTGTTGCCGTCGCCGAAGGTCCCCGCGAACGACGTCGAGTCGAAGATCTGGGCATTCAGCTTTCCGTTGACGTCCTTCAGCGTTGTGTTGTCCTGCGCTCCCGCGATGTTGAACAGGTTGATCTGGTTGCGCCCATAGGCGCCCCACAGCCAGAGCCGGTCCTGGACGATTGGCCCTCCCACCTCGACGCCGTAGTCCTGCACCTCGTTGACGCGGTTGCCGCCGCGGGCGCCCTGATCGATGGCCTCCTGCGGAAGGTTGTCCCACTGCCACTTGCCGTCGGCCAGGAAGAGGCGTGCGGAGCCGTGGACGTCGTTCGTTCCCCGCTTGGTCACGAGGTTGAGCTGAACGCCCGGAGACGTCGACGTGACGTCGCTGCCTCCGGTCGAGGCGTGAATCTCCTCGAACGAATCGAAGTCGTAGTAGGTCGGCGAGGAGCCGAGAGCCCCCATGTCGGTGATCGTTACGCCGTCGATGTTCCACGTGTTCTGGTCGGCCGCGGCCCCCTTCCCGACGTACGCGCTCTGCTGACCGCTCTCGTTGCCGCCGACGTTCACGCGGTCGATCTGCACTCCGGGGACGGTCTGCAGGATCACCCACGGATCGCGCGCCGTCGGTATCGACTTGAGCTGCTGCTGATCGACGATCGCGCCGGTCTCGACCTTGCGCGTGTCGAGGAGGGCGGGCTCGCCGCGGACCGTGACCGCCGCTTCCACGCTCGAGAGCTTCAGCTGGGCCGTCGTGTTGGTGTTCTGCCCCACCGCGACCTGCACGTCCGGCTTCGTGACCTTCGTGAACCCCTGGAGCTCGTAGAGCAGGGTGTAGGTGCCGGGATCGAGGTTCAAGAATCGATACTCGCCTCGGGTGTCAGTCGTCTCGCTGCGAGGAGCGCCGACGCCCGTCAGCGTGACCGTCACGCCGGGAAGCCTGCCCCCCTGTTCGTCGGAGACGGCGCCGTAGATGTTGCCGGTCAGCTGCTGCGCCGGGAGGCTCGCCGCGAACGCGACGAGGAGGGCGAGAGACGCGCCGATCCGGGCGATTCCGAATCTCGGAGCGCGCTCCGCGCGCGGCCTCGCATGGTTCGATCGTATCCGTCCTGTGTTGATCATGATCGTTCTGCCGTTGGCTCCTTTCCGCTCGGCGCGGTGCGCGCCGGCGGCTAGACGAAGAGCAACGCGAGTGCCATGCCGGCGCGCGCCCCGCTTCGTGCCGAACGCAACCGAATCGCGGACGAGCCCGCAACACGAGAGGACGATTCGCGCACCGGAGAATGCCGTTTCGGGCGGCGCTCCGGAATTCCGCACGCGCGCTCAAGAGTCCGAATGCACGGGACCTTCCCGATGCGCGCGACGAGAACGCGCGTGTCGAGGACGAATCGCGAAACGGCGCGGACCGCTCGAGTCAGCGCGTGCCGGATCTCGAGCGGACTTCGAGAATTTGGACTAGGGGCGCGCGTCCAAGCGCTTCGCGATCGCGGCGTCGATGGAGACGAGCCCTGCGCCGAACGCCGCCAGCCAGAGCAGCAGGACGAGATAGAGGTACTCCGACATGCCGAAGAGGTCCCCGAGCTCGTGAACGTCTCCCCGTTTGGCGGTCGCGATGGCCACGATCATCGTCGCGAGGAGCGGCAGGCTCGCCAGGCGGGTGAGCAGTCCCAAGAGCAGCAGCGCGCCGCACACGAACTCGGTCGTGGCAACGAGGCGCGCCTGGAATCCGGGCGCCGGAAGGCCGAGCTGTGTGAAGAAGCCAGTCACCTTGGCGATGTTGTGGAGCTTGCCCCATCCGGTCTGGAGGAAGGTCAGGCCGAGCGTCACCCGGGCGACCAGGGGCGGCAACCACCGGAGGCGCAAACAAACCGACAGGATCAGGCGGCGCAGGCGAACGATCATCTCGACTCCTCATTCTCTTGATCGGAGGGCGGTTCGCCCGACGAGTTTACTCGCGAGGGCCGCGCCGCTGTACACTCGCCGCGCCCCGGGCGGCGCCCGCCGCCCGGCAAGACATGCGCCTACGGCTTGACCGCACGCTCCGATTTTTCCTGCCGCCGCTGATCCTCTCATCTGCGTGCGCGAAGTCGCCGCCGAGCGCCGGGATGACGCGGCCGCGCGTCAAGAACGTCTGGGACAGCCCGATTCCGGGCGACGCCGCCGAGATCGAGCGCGTCAAGATTGGCAGCGCTCTCTTCGAGCGGACGCGCGAGCGCGCCGCCTCCTTCGTCGGCAACGATCTGCGGTGCGCCAGCTGCCATCTCGACGGAGGACAGCGGATCGGAGCGCTGCCGCTCGCCGGGTCCGCGAGGCGGATCGCGAGCCGGACGTCCGACGGATCGGGGGCGCTCGAGGATCTGATCGCGCGATGCTTCGAGCTCTGCCTGAACGGCGCGGCGCCGCCGAGGGACAGCGTCGAGCTCGCCTCGCTGGCGGCATACGTCCGCTGGCTCTCGGTGGATCTGCCGCCGGGACCCGCCCCGGCCTGGCTGAGGCCGGATGGGATGCCGCCCGAACGAAGAATCCCCGTCGCGCGACTCGACGCGCGCCGGGGCCGCAGGCAATACGAACGGTTCTGCGCCGCGTGTCACGGGCCGGACGGCGCGGGGTCGCGAGAGCGGGGCGCGCCCAACCAGAGACCGGCGCCGCCGGTCTGGGGGAGCATGTCCTACAGCGCGGCCTCGGGGCTCGGCCGTGTCCACTCGCTTGCGGGCTTCCTCCGGTTCGCAATGCATTGGGACGAGCCGCGAGAGTTGAGCGATGTCGACGCCCAGGACATCGCGGCGTTCGTCAACGGACAGCCGCGCCCTCTCCGAGCGGACCCCCGCGGGTGGGACGGCGCGGCGCCGGAGGATGCGGTGTACGACAGGTGGTTGTATCCGAGGAATCCGTTCGGGGAAAATTGAAGATCGACGATTCAATCCTCGATCTTCAATCCGCTGAACATGCCTTCCGCGACCCAGTCGCGCAGCCATCGGAAGAGCTGATCACCCGGAGAGCCCTGCAGACGTCGAGCGGAGTCCGCCACGGCCTTTCCGAAGGGCCGTCCCTTGATCAGCGCACGCAGAAAGTCGTGAGCGGGACGCGAAAGATCGAGCCGCCATACCTCGTAGCGTTTTCGATATACCGCCACCCAGGAGGACTCGCGGCGGATCGCGGGGTGATCGTGCCGGTCCTCCTTGACCGACTGCAGATACGCGTTGACCGGGTAGCCGAAGCCCGAGAGCCTCAGGGCGGAGATCGGCCGAAGCACCGCGCGCGGCCAGACCTCCTCCGGAATCCGTCCGATCTCCTCGGCCGGCCAGGCCGATGATGCGGGCGCGTCGAACACCTCGGTCACCATTCTCTCGAGGCGAGCGAGGTCGGCGGCGAAGAGTTTGCGGCGAACCCCGCCCGCGCCTCGGAGGAACTCGGGAAAGTCATCCCCGAGGCGGTTGAGCGTGTAGCTGCGTGAGGGGTGGGCCTGCACGTATCGCGCGACGAGCTCAGAGAAGCCCTCTTCGCCCAGAAAGTGCGCGAGGGCCGGGTAGTCGTTCTGGAGGGCCTCGACCATCCGCAGGAGATACATCCCCTGGTAGACGCCGACCCGCTCCACCGGGGTCAACGTGCGGGATGGAAGGATCACGCGTTCGATCTCCGCCGGATCGAGCTCGGCGCGCGCCGGCGGCGCTTCGACCGCGTCTTCGACCGCGCCGGGCTGTTCGATGACCGCCTGCATCCAGCGCTGCAGCCGCGGAAGGGGCAGCTCAAGAGGCGGCCGCAACCGCATTCTCCTCCCGATGGGCCCGCGCTTTCAGGGCCTCCGCGTGCACGACTCCGAAGCCGGGGATGTCGGCGTCCCACTCGAGCAGCGTCGAGACGTTTCCGGTCCGCGCGGTCGAATGGCGATACAGCTCCCAGACGGCGTCGATCACGTGATCGTTGTGGGTGTCTATGATGTGCGTTCCCTTGTTCGTGTGCCCGGCGAGGTGGTACTGGCTGACGCGGGACGGGTCGATGGCGTCGAGGTAAGCCTTCGGATCGAATCCATGGTTGAAGGAGCTGACATACACGTTGTTCACGTCGAGCAGCATGCCGCAGTCGGCCTCCTCCATCAGGCGGCCGAAGAAATCCCACTCCGGCATGCTCGAGGCCGCGAACTCCGCGTAGGTCGACGCGTTCTCCAGCATCAGCGGCCGCTCCAGAACGTCCGCCACCGCCTTGACGCGCGAGGCGACGTGGGCCAACGCCTCCTCGGTGTAAGGCATCGGGAGCAGGTCGTGGGTGTTGCGGCCCGCGACACCCGTCCAGCAGAGGTGGTCCGAAATCCAGAGCGCGCGCGTGCGCGCGGCCAAGGCCTTCAGCTTCTTCAAGTACTCGAGATCGAGCGGGTCACAGCTCCCGATCGACATCGAGACGCCATGCATCACGATCGGGTATCGCTCGGCGACCTGGTCCAGGACCCACAGCGGCCTGCCGCCGGTGTCGAGATAGTTCTCGGACAGGATCTCGAAGAAGTCGACCGCCGGCCAGGTCTCGAGGATGTGGGGGTAGTGGACGGTCCTCAATCCCACGCCCGTTCCGAGGTCGGGAAAGCCCCAGCGGTTGCCTTCGGGGTTTCGGGGGTCGGGTTTTGGGTTTCGGGTTGACACGGTGAAAACCGTCCTCGGAGGCCACGGGCGATCCCGTGACCCCCGAGGCACGACCAATGAACTAGGCCGCCTTGTGCTTGACCGGGACCTCGCAGCCCCCCTTGCCCTTGCAGGAATTCTTGCCGGCGCAGCTGTTGTCGCCACTCTTGCAGCCGCCCTGCCCCTTGCAGTCATTCATGCCCTTGCAAGAGTGCTTCATTTCGGCCGAGGCGCAGCCTCCCTTGCCCTTGCAGGAGTTCTTTCCTGAGCAGCCGTTGTCGCCGGCCTTACAGCCACCCTTGCCTTTACAAGAGTTCATGCCCTTGCAGACATGTTTGTCGGACGTGGCGCCGCCCTTGTCCTTGGCCTTCTCGTCGTTGGCGGCCGGCTTCGTGTCGCCGGTCGAAGGCGCCGAGTTCTGTTGGGCCTTCACCAGGCTTCCGCCGGCCAGCACCCCGGCGATCGCCAGACCCAGCGCTTTCGTCGTGAGGTCACCCTTCTTCATTCACGTCTCCTTTACTTCCCCCGTGGGGGCCCCCTATGCGGTCCGACCCTCATGGCCGCACCGAAAATCCTGCGATGCCGTTGAGCCCCTGCTCATCAGGTGGGCGGGATCTTATCGCTTCGAAGCGCCTCCCGCGCAAGCCCGTCATCCTTGCTTACGGGAAAAACGCCCCGACGGATCTCCCGAGGTCACGTTCCCGGGCGATCGAGCGATCCGGCCGCCGCCCGATCCACGAGCCAGATCAGCTCCCCCTGCGTCGGCCGCACCCGCAGACAGGGAAACGCGTCGGGCGGCGTCGAGGGGTCCAGGACCGCGCGCAAGGTCTGCGCCTTCTCGGCGCCGGAGACGAGGAACAGCACCGCCGCCGCGGCCTCGAAGACCGGGACCGTCATCGTGATGCGGTAGGCCGAGAGCTGCGGGACCCACGGGGCCGCGACCCATCGGTCGCGCATCTCCAACACGTCCGTCCCCGGGAAGAGCGAGGCGGTATGCCCGTCCGCGCCCATGCCGAGAAAGACCAGATCGAACCGGGGAGGCCCCGCGTCCACCAGCTCGAAGGACCGGCGGAGCTCCTCCTCGTAGAGCATCGCCGCCTCGTCCGGGTCACGCTCGGCCTCGATTCGGTGGACGTTGGAGGCCGGAACGTCGACTCTCGAGAGCAGCGTCTCGCGGACCATTCGGTAGTTGCTCTGCGGATCGCTCGGGCGGACGTGGCGTTCGTCCCCCCAGAAGAGATGGACGCGCTTCCAGGGGACCTCCAGGCGGTAGGTGTCTTCGGTGAGAATCCGGTTGAGCCGGCGCGGAGTCGAGCCTCCGGAGAGCGCGACGGAGAAGCGGCCTCTCGCTTCGACGGACCGCGCGGCGCGCGCCGCGAACTCCGAGGCACCGCGTCCGGCCAGCGCCTCCGCATCGTCGAGCACGACGACGTGGCCGACGTCGCGCATCCGCGAATCAGCCGCGACGATCCGAACGCCCCGGCCCCCGCCCTTTCTCGACGTCCTGCAGGAACCCGACGAGGTGGCGGAAATAGGCCTGCTGGTCGTCCCACATCGCGAGGTGGCTCCCGTTCTCGCAGATCGCGACGCGCGATCGCGGGATGAGGCGCCCCATTTTGCGGATGTCTTCCGGGTTCATCTCGTCGTACCGCGCGCCGATCAGTAGGGTCGGCACATCGATTTTCGGAAGGTCCTTCCAGCGGTCCCAGTCCTTGAACGTGCCGGTGACGACGAACTCGTTGGGACCCTGCATCGTGTTGTAGACGGGAGCGGCGATGTGCTTGAAGGCCCTCACGACCGGATCCGGCCAGGGATCCAGCCGGCAGACATGCCGCCCGTAGACCTCCCTGAGCATGACCTCCTGGTACTCGGGCGCGTCGTAGTCCCCTTTCGCCTCGTACCTCTCGAGCACGGCGAGGACGCTCCCGGGGAGCTGCCCTCGAAGCTTGTTGACGTACTCTACGTACGAGCGGATCGACGCGGTCATGCTCGAGAGGACCAGGCCCTTCAGGTGCTTCTGGTACTTCAGCGCATACTCGATGCCGAGCATGCTTCCCCAGGATTGCCCGTAGAGGTAGAAGTTCTCGAGCCCCAGGGCGGATCGGACCTGCTCGACCTCCTCGCGAAAGCGATCGATCGTCCACAGGCTCTTGTCCTCGGGCTGGTCGGAGTAGAACGAGCCGAGCTGGTCGTAGTAGTAGAACTCGACTCCCGCCTGCGGCAGAAAGTCCTCGAAGCACTCGAAGTATTCGTGGGTGACCCCCGGCCCGCCGTGGAGGGTCAGCAGCTTGATCGGGCCGCCGCCGAGCCTCTTCGTCCAGACCTTGTACTTGCCGTCGACGAGAATCAGGCGGATGCCGGCGGTCTTCACTTCGGCGGCGGGCTGCGGCGCCGGGCCGCCGAAAACGGGGGCACGCGAAAAGGCCGTGTGGAGCATCGAAGCCGCGCCGAGAGCCACGAACCCTCGACGGTCGAGCGTGGACACGGGGGGATGATATCCGGCCGCCGTTTCCCTGGCCAAGCGGCCCGTTTTTGACATAATCCGGCCACTCTATGGAGCTTTCGACTCGCGAGGACGGCGACATCACGATCCTGACGGTCACGGGAGATCTCGTGATCGGCGAACCGGAGACGGCCTTCAAGAAGACGGTGACGCGATTGCTCGAGGAAGGGCACGTCAACCTCCTCGTGGACCTCTCGGCCGTCGGGTTCCTCGACAGCTCGGGACTCGGCGCCCTCGTGCGCGCGCTGACCCAGTCCCAGAAGGAAGGGGGCCAGACCAAGCTGCTCAACGCCGGACCGCAAATTCGCAAGCTGCTCCAGATGACCAAGCTCGATTCCGTCTTCGAGATTCACGACGACATGGAGGCCGCGGTCTCGAGCTTCTGAGCCGGTTCGATTGCCGTGTCCTGAAGGAGATTCATGGCGGACGAACCCGAAGCTCCGGTGGATGAGTCGGTCGAAGCGGAGGACGCACGGGCCGAGGCGGAGGTCTCCGCTCTCGCCGAGCTGGCGCTCTGCGAGAATCTCTCCCAGACCTCCGGTTGGGCGGCGCGGTGGAGCGAATCCATGTCGGGCGCCGATGCGGCGCTCCTCTGGGCGCCGGACACGGTTCACCCGCTCTTCCTCTGCATCGGCGTCTCGGGCGACGGCTTCGAGCGATTCCTGAGGCGCTCGGCACCGCGAGAGACCGGGGTCATCCACGATCTGGTCCGCGATCGCCAGCCGATCGTGCTCGCTGGCGACGAGCTCGCCGGAGACGATCCCTTCCTACGTGGCCTCCCTCCGACGCTCCGCGCCTGCCTCGCGATCCCGCTCGAGGCGGAGGGGCTCATCGTCGGGCTGCTCGCGCTCTTCTTCACCGAGATCCCGAACGCCGACGCCGCGGTCAGCCGGCTCGAGCACTTCCTCGAGCAGGCGGCGCCCGCGCTCGGCCGGGCGCTCCGTTCGGAGCGCAAGACAGTCGGCATGCTTCACGCGATCGAACGGCTCACGAATCTGTACGACCTCTCCAAGGCCTTCGGCGGCACGATCGACATCGACGAGCTCCATGCGCTGATCATCCGCAAGGCGGTCGACTTCGCGACCGCCGAGGTGGCCTCGCTCTGGACCCTCGAGCCGAAGGAGGGCGAGGTCATCCTCGCGGCCACCGCGGTCAATGAAAACTATGACCTCGAGAGGCCGCCGGAGGCGGTCGGCGCGACGGTCGTCGGCGACGTCGTCGCGGACCAGACGCTGCTCCGGCGCAACCGCATTCCCGAAGGCGACCCGACGGCCGAGGAAACCGAGGGTTATCGGATCCGCTCGCTGCTCGCCATTCCTCTCGTGGAGGAGGAGACCTCGATCGGCGCTTTCGTGCTGGTGAACAAGCGGGGCCGCCATCCGGAGTTCTCGCCGGAAGACGAGGAGCTGCTGACGGATCTCTCGCGTCAGGCGGTCCGCGCCCTCCGGACGGCGCGTCAGCACGAGGCCGAGAAGAAGGTCGAGGAGCTCGACGCGCTGCTCGCCGTGAGCCGGGAGATCACCGCGACGCTCGACCTCGACAAGGTGATGAAGACGATCGTGAACGCAACATCGGCCTTGATCGCCTACGATCGCTGCGGCATTGCGATCGTTCAGAAGGGAAAGCTGCGCCTCGGCGCGATTTCGGGATCGGCCGAAGTCGACCGGAGAGATCCCGAGGTCCTCCGGATGGAAGAGTTGCTCCAGTGGATCTTTCTCTCGGGAACGGACACAGCCGTCACACAGACCGAGGACGGCGAGATCACCGCCGACCGCCCCGAGACGGAGGCGAAGTTCCGCGTTCTCTTCCGGGAGACGGGGCTGCGCTCCTTCTTCGGCGTGCTCTTGAAGGACGAGGAAGGCAAGCTCGGAGCGCTCGGGTTCGAGAGCAAGGAGCCCCTCGTCTTCGACGAGGGGACGCGCGACCTGCTGGCGATCCTCGTCAATCAGGCGACCGTGGCGGTGCGAAATGCTCAGCTCTATCAGCAGGTCCCTCTTGCCGGCTTCTTGAAGCCCCTGCTGGAGAAACGGCGCAAGCTGGCGGAAATCCCCAAGCGCCGCCGCCAGGCCTGGGGCATCGGCGCGCTCGGTACGCTTCTCGCCCTCGTTATAGTGCCCTGGCCTCTGCGGGTGGACGGTCCCGCCCGCTTGCTGCCGGGCCGCCGGGCCGCGGTGACCGCGGGCGTGGACGGCATCGTCAAGGAGGTCCGGCACCGCGAAGGGGACCGGGTCCAGGCCGGCGAGGTCGTCGCGACGCTCAAGGACGAGCGTTTCCAGGCTGAGCTCGCCGCGGTGCAAGCGGCGTTCGCAATCGCGGAGAGCGAGGTAGCGCAACACACGCAATCGGGGGAGGCCGGCGCGATGTTCGAGGCGCAGTCCCGGCGGGAAGAGCTGCAGGCGAAGCTCTCCTTCGAGCAGGAGCAGCTCGCCAAGACGCTTTTGCGCGCGCCGATTGCCGGCGTGCTCGTGACGCCGCACATCGAGCAGCGGGTCGGTCAAGCGCTCTCTCGCGGAGATGAGCTGGCGGTCGTCGCGGATGTCGGGAGCATCACGGCGGAAGTCGCCATCCCCGAGGCCGACGCCGGCCTGGTCCGCGCCGGGGAGCGTGTGGCCCTCAAGATGAACCCCTTTCCGACGCGGGTCTTCCGCGGCGAGGTCCAGCGCGTGGGGGCGCAGCTACGGCAGGAAGGCGAGGAGAGTTTCGTCATCGCCGAGACGCGGGTGGCGAACCCTGGGGACACGCTCCGAGCCGGCATGCTCGGGAGAGCCAAGGTCTCCGTCGGCACTCGCCGGCTCGCGACGGCGGTGTTTCGAAAGCCGCTGCGCTACCTCTGGATGAAGATCTGGCCCTGGCTCCCGTGAGCGCTATCCACCGCGTGCCCGCTCTTGTCTCGGCCGCGCCGCTCGAGAAGGGCGTCGCCGCCCTGGCGGCGCGGCATGGCCCCGCCGGCGACCGCCCCGCTCTGAAGGCGAATCTCGTGATCCGGCGTGTCGTACAAATGGGAGACGCGCAGTGGGTCGTGAAGAACCCAGATACCATCAAGTACTACAGCTTCGACGAGGGAACCTGGGGGCTCATTCGCCTCTTCGACGGAACCCGGACGCTTTCCGAGATCCACGAGGCATACCAGGATCAATTTCCGGGGGAAACCATCGAGACCTCGCTCGTCCCGGAGTACGAGGAGATGCTGCGCTCGATGGATCTGCTTGCGCAGTCGGTCGCCGAGCGCAACCTTCAGGAGCTCGCGCGGATCAAGGACTCGCGCCGGCGGACGGCCGAGCAGAAGGCGGAGGGGTTCGACATCTTCATGATGCCGTTCCACGTCTTCGATCCGAACCGGTTCCTCGACCGGACGCAGAAGTACGTGCGCTGGATCTGGCGGCCGCCCACGGTCTTCGCTTCACTCATCTTCGTGGCGATGGCGGCCGGGGTCATCATCCGTCACTTCGGGCCGATCTGGAGTGAAACGCTCGACCTCTACGCCTTCCTGCGCAAGCCCTTCTGGGACGCCGTCCAGTTCTTCGTGATCTTGACCTGCATCGGCGCGGTTCACGAGCTCGCGCACGGCTACGTAACCAAGTTCTACGGCGGCGAGGTGCACGACATCGGCGTTGCCTTGCTTTACTTCATGCCGGCTTTCTACTGCGATACGACAGACGCCCTCCTGTTCCAGAATAAGTGGAACCGCCTCTGGGTGATGCTCGCGGGCATGTACATCGAGGCCATCATCTGCTGCTTCGCTACGGGTCTCTGGGTGGCGTCCTACCCGGACACTCTCCTCCACGAGCTCGCGTACAAGATGATGCTCTTCACCGGGATTTCGACGATCTTCTTCAACATCAACCCGCTGCGCAAGATCGACGGCTATTACGCCCTCTGCAGCGTCATCGAGATTCCGGACCTGCGCGAGAGCTCGTTCGAGTACCTCTCCGCACTCTTCAAACGGCACGTCCTGCGGCTAAACGTGGAGGTGCCGGCGGTCTCGCGGCGCAAGCGTCGCTTTTTTCTCATCTACGCACCGCTCGCTCTCGGCTTCGTGGTTCTAATCATGCTGTTTATCGGAGGCCTCTTCTACAACTTCTACGCGAAGTACTTCCCCAACCTAGCCGTCCTGCTGCTCGTGTTGACGCTCCTGCGCCTGTTTCGCAAGCAGGTGCGAGCCCTCCTGCAGGGCGTCCGGCTGATCTATCTCGACAAGAAGGAGTGGCTCATGTCGCGGCGAACACGCGTCTCTATTCTCACCGGCGCGGCGGTGCTTTTTCTTCTCCTGGCCGTGCCGTGGGCACCGTGGACGATCGACACCACCACGACACTCGTACCCTGGACCGAGGTCCGCCTCGAGGCGCCCGAGGACGGCACGATCGTCGAGGTCCGCGCCCATGAGGGAGACACCGTCGCGCCGGGCACCCTCGTCGCCGTCGTGGCGAGCCAGGCCGTTGATTCGGGAGTCGCCGGGATCGCGGCGCAGCGCGAAGGGCTGCGCAAGCTGGCGAGCCGGCTGCGGGAAGCCGCCGACGCCGGAGGCCTCTCCCAAGCCGAGCGGCGGGTTGCCGCCACGGAAGTTGCCCTCCGCAGCGAGGAGGAGCGCCAGCGCCGGCTTTCGGTCGAGAGCCCGATCTTCGGGCGGGTGATGACGCGGAGGATGGAGGACCTCCCTGGCCGATTCTTGAAGGCCGGAGCGTCCATTGCCGAGATCGGGGACTGCCGCAGGCTGAAGGCGGAGATCCCCGTGACCGAACGTCTGCTCGCCTATCTCCACCGCGGCTCGCCCGTCGCCCTCCAGCTAACGGCGCGGCCCGCGCACATCTTCAGAGGGTCGATCGTGCAGATTGCGGCGGCGGCGGAAACACTCCCACGGACCGCCGACGGCTCGCGCGAGATGCTCCGGCCGTCGGACCGCCCGGAGCGCTTCATCGCGATCGTGGAGTTCGACAATGCGGATGGGTCGAGCCTGCCCGGGATGGCCGGTCGCGCCAAGATCACGCTTGGGAGAAAGTCCTACCTGTGGCGCTCGTGGCGCGTGCTCCGCCACTGGCTGCAGACGGTAATCTGGTGGTGAACAAAAGCGCCCCGCCGAAGCGGGGCGCTTTCGATTCTCCGAGTCGGGAACCTAGACGGCCTTGGTGGCGCGGGTAGCCTTAAACGCCTTGGCAGCGCGCGTAGCCTTAAACGCCTTGGCGGCGCGCGTAGCCTTGAACGCCTTGGTCGCCCGCGCAGCCTTCATCGCCCTGGTCGCCCGCGCAGCCTTCATCGCCCTGGTCGCCCGCGCAGCCTTCATCGCCCTGGTCGCCCGCGCAGCCTTCATCGCCCTGGTCGCCCGCGC
>Ga0070706_100001475_pt1 | contig 24686 bp, 23 predicted proteins | sample KBSK5501metaG_FD_65476 | JGI IMG/M metagenome (GOLD analysis project Ga0070706, IMG submission 65476) | Corn, switchgrass and miscanthus rhizosphere microbial communities from Kellogg Biological Station, Michigan, USA - KBS K5-50-1 metaG | ecosystem: Host-associated > Plants > Roots >... | reverse complement strand
GACAGCGACCCGTGCGGGGTGATCGACTCCGCCAGCACGTACTCGACCTGCGCCTGGGCGCCCAGCTGGGCGAGCGGCTGATAGAGCGACTGGAGCCGGGAGGTGTCCAGGTAGGTCAGGCTCTTGTGCGGGTCCAGGGTGTCCGAGCTCGAACCGCCGCTGAGGCCCAGCTTGAGGTTGCCGCCGCGGCGTAATGAGCGGCTGGCCTGGGTGGCGCCTCTCGCGGTATCGGAGCTCGATCCGCCGCCGCACGCGGCGAGTAAGCTCCCGGCACCCGCCACGGCGCCGGTGGCGGCAATTCCGCGCAGGAATTGGCGCCGTCCCAATCCTGCCCGCCGCGGCGTGCTGTGCTGATCCGATCGATCCACGGGGCTTACCTCCACGGTGTTCTTGCCTATTGGTGCGAACCGGGGTACTTGCGGGTCATGATCAAATTGCGCGCCCGCGCGGAGCTCGGCGCCGGCGCCTGCTCCCGCGAAAAATTCGTTATGTCCGGATAATGCGGCCATAGTCTCACAGGCCACGGGCCGTGTCAGCCCGGTACCGGGCTGTGACTGTCTGGTCAATACGGCCCCGCCGCGGTGCCCGGGGTCACACGGCGACAAGGAGCACCTTCCCGACGTGCTGCCGGCGCTCCAGGAACCGGTGCGCCTCGGCGGCGTCGCTGACCGGGAAGGTGGCCGCGATCGGCACCTTGACAGCGCGGGTCCGGATGAGGTCCAGCGCGGCGGTGAGATCGCCGGGCGCCGCCAAGCGGAATCCGACGATGCGCCAGCCGTTGCGGAACAGCGGGATCAGGTCGAGCGGCACCACCTCGCCGGCGTGCGCGCCGCAGGTGACCAGCGTGCCGTCCTCCCGTAACACCGACAGGTGGGCCCCGAACAGCACGCCGCCCACGGTGTCAAGCACCGCGTCGAACCGCTGGCCGCCCGTGGCGCCCATCAGGTCCGCGGCGAGGTCGCCGCCCCCGACCACGACCGCGTCGGCGCCGAGCGCGGACACCAGCCCCGCCTTGGCGGCCGAGCCGACCGTGGCGATGACCGTCGCCCCGGCCAGTTTCGCGCACTGGACGAGCGCGCCGGCCACCCCGCCGGACGCCGAGGGCACCAGCACCAGGTCACCGGGCCGCAGCCGCGCCAGCCGGTTGACCATGTGCCACGCGGTGGACACGGCGCACTGCCCGGCGGCCATGGCGAGCGGGTCGTCGCCCGGGTCGAGGGGCACCACGACCCTGGCCGGCGCGCAGACCAGTTCGCCGTAGCCGCCCCATCGGGTGGTGCCGAACACCTCGAAGGCCTCACACAGGTCCGGCCGCCACATGGCGCACTGGGCGCACCGGCCGCAGTTGTACTGCTGCAGCGCGGTGACCGGATCCCCGGCGCGCAGGTGCCGCACCTCGCGCCCGGCCTCGACCACCGTCCCGGTGAACTCCGCGCCGAGGACCATGGGCAGCTCGAACGGCCACCGGGACGTCCCGGCCCGTGAATCTAAGTCGGAGTGGTTGACCCCGCAGGCATGCACCCGGATCAGCACGTCCGCCGCGCCCACCTCGGGGTCGGATAAGTCCGCGTATTGCATCGCGTCGGCAGGCCCGTATTCGTAGAACGCCGCAGCTTTCACCGGCCGGTACCTCCCGACTTGAGCGGGTGCATTGAGGAGACTAGCGCCGGCCCCGGCCGGATACGGGTCGTTTCGGGCAAATGCCTGCCCGCCCCGGGCGCGCGCCTGACCGATGCCTCGGCCGTGGCCGCCCGGTTGCCCCCTGACGGGAGGCGGCCGCGGCCGGCGGCTCAGGGCCGGGAGAACACGTTGACGAGGTTCCCCCCGGGGTCGGTGAAGATCATCGACCGGCTACCCCACGGCTGCGTGGCCGGCCGCAGCACCCGTGCCCCTGCCCGCGTGCCGCGGCGGCACCGGGTTCGTCGCCGGCATGACTGTGGTCGGACCAATGGGGGTCACTTTCTCTAGCGTCACGGTGCACTCGGCGACCAGCGCCACCGCGCTGATGAGCGCCGCATCTACCGCCACCACCGGAACCAACCTTCCGGTCACGGTGGTAGACCCCACGAGCGCCGGAGCGGGACGCGGGACCTGGAACGGACTCACCGTGACCTGATCCTGGACACCACAGCAAGGCGGCTCATAGACGGCAGTGGGTCAGAGCGTCGCACATGAGGTGACCTCGACGGGTTGCTGGCGGTGCTGGCACCGGGCGCGTGGGGGACCTCGACCTCGGGCCCGGCGGCCCGGTGCGCGAGGTGGTGCACGGCGCGGCCCAGGCGGCCGGGCACCTGCTGCGGTTCTGGGGCCCGGCGACGCTGGTCTGCCAGCCGCTGGCCGGGCAGTCGGCCCTGCTCGGGTTCCGCGACCGGAGCCTGGCCGGCGTGCTGGTGCTCGGCGTGCGCGGCGACGTCATCGAGTCCGTCCACGTCATCGCCGATCCGGCCAAGCTGGCCGCGCTCGGGCTCCAGTTGCGCGGGCCGGCATGGTGACTGCCTGACAACGGTGGCTCATCCACGGGGAGGCCGCGTGCTGCCAAACGCCGCATGTCCAGCGGGCCCACGCGGCCCTGCTGGCCGCCGCATGAACCTGGGCGGGCGCGGGTTATCCGCGGAGTGCGCGAAGCAGGCTGAGCGCGGTGATGACGGTGGCCGCTCCGGCGAGCGCCATGGCCTGCCCGGGCGGGATGATCTGGGTGGCCGCCCCGAACAGGGCGGGGCCGGCGCCCTGGCAGGTCATCAGGCCCGTGGTCAGCAGGCCGAATGCCTGGCCGATAACGAGCGGAGGGACCGCGTCCAGGAACCGGCGCTGGATGCCGAGGATGTAGGCGGGGCCGATACCGGTGACGGCCAGCAGGCCGGCGGCGGCGGGCAGTGGCGGCCCGGCGGCGAACGCGAGCAGGGGTATCCCGGCCACCATGATGAGGGGGATGGTGAGGCGCTCGCGGGTGACGGGTCGCAGCAGCCGGCCGGCGGCGAAGTCGCCGGCGATCATCCCGGCCGGGACGCAGGCGAGCATCAGGCCGGGTGCGCCGGCGGCGAAGTGGTGCTGGGCGGCGTAGGGCACGATCAGGCTCTCGGCGCCGGTGAGGAAGGCCGGTGGCAGCCACGTGGCCAGCAGCAGGACCCGTACGGCAGGGTCGGTGACCAGGTGCCGGTTCACGGCCCAGCTTTGCCGCAGCACCGATCCCGGTGGCGGGCCGGCTGGCTGCGCCGCCGCGGGCAGATCAGGCAGCCGCGCCCAGGTCGCCGCCGCGGCGACCAGGTGGCAGCCGGCGGTGACCAGCAGCGCGTGCCGGGCGCCGAGGGCAGCCACGGCGGCCCCGCCGGCGGCAAGGCCGAGCAGTTGCGAAGCGGAGGCGGCGATGTTGGCCAGCGAGCGCCCGAGCACGTACGCGTCACCGCGCAGTGCCTCGGCTATCAGCCGGCTGGTCGCGCCGGCGAAGACCGGCGTCAGGGTGGCGATGGCGGCGACCAGCGCCAGGCTGGCTCCGGCCGGCAGGCCGGCCATGGCCAGGGCCGCCGCGGTGGCGGCTTCCAGGCCGTAGCCCGCGGTGATCAGCGGGCGCGGCCGGATGCGGTCGGCCAAGGCGCCGAGCAGCGTCCCCCCGATCGCCTGGGGCAAGAACGCGATGCCGTAGGTGAGGGCGGCAAGCAGGGGGGAGCGGGTAATCGTGAAGATCAGCACCGACAGCGCCACGGTGCGCAGCGTGTCCGCGCCGATGGCCAGCGACCGGGTGAGGAACAGCAGCCGGAACCGCGGCTCGGCGAGCACCTGCCGGTAGGTCGCCCGCCGCTGCGCCGGGGCGGTTGTGGTGGTCATGCAGCCAGCCTTCGCGCCAGCCGACACGAGAGCCATTCTTTCGGTTCCGGACGTAAGGTGGGGCCATGCTGCGGTTTGAGGTGGGCGCCGATGACCTGCTGCGGAGCCGGTTCGCGATCTCGCCCCTGTTCGAGCTGGACAATCTGCTCCGCAAGCTTTCCGGGCTGTCGCCGAACCGGCTCCCGGCCGCCTGGTCAGCCCGGCTGGCGCCGGTCTACCAGAGGCTGCGCGCTACCACCGACCTGGACGTGGTGCTCGCGCTTTACAGCCGCACCCGGGGGCCCGCCTTCGCCGCGCCGCCGCCGCGCAGCCTCACCCAAACCATCGAGGATGACCTGGCGACCGTCCGCGCCACGGCACTGCCGGACGCCCGGCGCGAGATCGCCGTTTGCCTGAGCCTGCGGCCCGTCCACGACGAGCGGATTCTGGCCGTCCTGCGCGGCGGCGATGTCGTGGAGCGAACCGCCCGGGCCCTGGAGGCCGCTTGGCGCGCACTGCTCGCCGCCGACTGGCCGCAGCTTCGCGCCCTCTGCGAACGCGATGTCGTGCACCGGGCCGGGCAGCTGAGCAGTTCCGGCTGGGCCGCGGCGCTGGACGGGCTGCACCCCCGGGTCCGCTGGCGCAACGGGGCCATCGAAGTCCTGCGCACCGCGGAGCACCGGTCTGTACCCCTCGGCGGCGAAGGGCTGCTGCTGGTGCCGTCGGCGTTCTTGTGGCCCCACGTGGCCGCGCACATCGACCAGCCCTGGCCAGCGGCGCTGATCTACCCGGCGCGGGGGGTCGCCGCGCTATGGGAAACACCGGCACCGGCCACCCCCGGTGCGCTCGGCGACCTGGTCGGCCGGACCCGCGCTGGCCTGCTCACCGTACTGGACCGGCCCGCCAGCACCACCCAGCTAGCCCGCAGCCTCGGCCTGGCCACCGGCGCGGTCGGCGACCACCTCACGATCCTGCACCACGCCGGGCTGCTGACCAAGGCCCGGTCCGGGCGCTCGGTCCTCTACCGCCGTACCCCGCTCGCAGACGCCCTCGTCGCCGCCACCTCGAGCCCGGCGGGGCCAGCACCCCAAGCGCGCCCGCGGCATCAAACTCTCACCTAGCCGGGGCCGTCACCATCCACGAAGCCATCTCGTCCTTACCTGTGCGCCGGGTCCTCCGCGCGGGTATCGCCGGACCTCGAAAGGCTCAGGCCGGCGGCCGCGGGCACCGCCGGGGCTCGGTGGCGGTAGACGAGGTACGCGCGGTCGGACTCGTCGTTCGCCGGCCGGCCGCCCAAGTCCGTCGCTTCCAGCAGTTCAAAGCGCGGCGCGAGCGCCTCGTGGACCCTGGCCAGCGGCACGCCGAGTTCCCCGATCCGCTCGTGGTGGAGCCGGAACTCCGCGCCCTCGACCCGTTCGAAGATCCGCACATCCCAGGGGTACACGCCGTCCTCGCCCGCCGTCACGTCCATGATCAGCGTGTGCGGGCCGAAGTCTTCGACGTACGCGGGGGCGGCCGCCAGCCGGCTCAGCCGGCCGACCGTGTTGACGTCGAACACGAACAGCCCACCCTCGGCCAGGTGGGCGTCCACCTGGCCGAACATCGCGGCCCAGGCGTCGAACGTGGGCAGGTGATTGAGCGTGTCGAAGACGCAGATCACCACGTCGAACCGGGTGCCGAGGGAGAACCGGGAGATGTCCGCCGCCACCAGGCGCACCCCGGGGATGTGCCGCGCGGCGGCGGCGGCGAGCATCTCCGGCGACGCATCGACGCCGGTGACGCGCAGGCCGCCGGCCAGCCCGGCGAGCACGGCGCCCGTGCCGCAGCCCAGTTCCAGCAGCGACCCCGCGTCCGGCTGGTAACGCCGCAGGTAGCCACGAACCCGCTCGATGAGCGGGCTGCGGTCGCCCATGATCTGGTCGTAAAACCTGGCGAAGTGCGCGTACGCAGGCACGCCGCCATCATGCCCGATGGGTATGGTCAGTGGCTGCCCGGCGCGGTAACGAAGTCGATCAGTTCCTCCGACCCGGCCGAGGAACTCCGGTTCCAGGTCGGCGAGCACGTCGGGGCCCTACTGCCTGCTCCGCACCGGCTCCTCATTACACTGGCACCCGCGAAGCTACCACCCGTGCTAGCCCGGGGGACGACCCCCGGAACCCCCGGCGGCTCCTGCCAGGGTGGAGCCAATGCACCGCGACGACGCGATCTACCCGCTCCCGCAGCCGCACCCGCCGGTCGTGGTCAACACCATGTGGCCGCTGGATGAGTTCACCGAGGAGAACGGGGCCACCAGGTACGTGCCGGGCAGCCACCAGTGGGAGCCCGGGCGCCAGCCGGGCGCCGGCGACCCGGTCCTGACCGCACGCTTGTCGCCCGGCTCGGCCATGTTCTACCCTCGGCAGCCTCTGGCACGGCGGCGGTGCGAACCGGACCGGCAGGCCGCGCCTCGGGGTCACCCGGGAGTACGTGGTCTCCTGGCTGCGCCCGCAGGAGAACCACTGCCTGGCCGTGCCCCGCGACACCGCCCGGCAGTTGCCGGAACGCCTGCAGGAACTGCTCGGCTACAACATCTACCCGCCGTTCGTCGGTTACGCCGACGGCATGCACCCGCGCAGGGTGCTGCGCGCCGCCGAGTGAACCAGCTCCCGGTCAGCCGGGAAGGCTGGCCTCGATCGCGGAGATGACCGCCGGGTCCTCCGGCTCGGTCAAGGGGCGGAACCGGGCGATGACCGCCCCGTCCGGGCCGACCAGGAACTTCTCGAAGTTCCACTCGATGTCCCCGGCCTCCCCGGCCGCGTCTGGCACCGCGGTCAGCTCAGCGTAGAGCGGGTGCCTGCCCGGGCCGTTGACCTCGATCTTCTCGAACATCGCGAAGGTGACCCCGTAGTTGACCCAGCAGAACTCGCCGATCTCCTCGGGAGTGCCGGGCTCCTGCGCGCCGAACTGGTTGCAGGGAAACCCGACGACCGCGAACCCCCGCTCGCGGAACTGGTCGTGCAGGCGCTGCAGCCCCGCGTACTGCGGGGTCAGCCCGCACTCCGATGCGACGTTCACCACGAGCAGGCTGGTTCCGGCCAGGTCGCCGAGCGAGGCGTCCTGGCCGCTGAGGGTTTTGACGGCGATGTCGTGCACTGACACGGTGAATCGGCCCCTCGGGGTTCGGGGAGGAATCGGACGTTTCAGGAAACAGCGCCGGCAACGCCGTTATGCCCCCGCTCCTGGACCGGTTGCCGCCCGCACGCGGGCGGCGGGGGCGCGGTCGCAGGGAAAGTCCCCCGGGCTGAGCTGGCGGTCGACCGCAGCCCGGGGGATGTGATCGTTAGCTCAGTACCCGGCGGCCTGCATTTCCTGGAGGAACTGGTCGGCCTGGGCGATGGTGGGCGTGGTGGCGTTGACGTAGTAGCCGTCCGCGGTGACGGACTGGGCCGCGGCGGCCATCTGGCCCGGGGTGCCGTAGTTGGTGGAGAGCTCGGCGTCCACCAGGACCTGCGGGTTCGCGGCCAGCGCCTGGCTGCGGGTGGTGTTGTACAGGTAGTCGAACTCCGTCAGGTTCGTGGTGTTCACCTGGTCCTGGAGGACGAAGACGTCGGCGTAGGCGGCGGCCGCGCCGGCGACGTTGCAGCGGACGAACCAGTGGTCGAGGTTTTCACCCGGCAGCTGCGGGCAGGCGGAGCCGGGCACCTGGGCCAGGTCGCGGGCGGGGACCTCGATGACCTGGTACCCGTTGGCGTGGGCAAGCTGGCCGAACAGCTTCATGTACAGCGCAGGGTTCTGCTGCTCGTTGACCGGCGTCTGCGACCACATCTCGGGATCGTAGAGAACCCACTTGTAGCCGGGGGTGATCGCACCGTTCTGTACGTCGGATGCGAACTGGGCGTAGGAGGTGTAGGCAAGCACCGCGCTGGTGCCGAATCCATCGCTGATGGGGTTGAGTGCCGCGTTGGGGCCCGTGCCGTACGAAGTGTTGGTGTTGAAGAAATGGCTGGCGGTGGCCGGGTCCAGCTGGTTGATCTGGTGCACGTTCCAGCCGGTCATCGCCCAGTTGTGCACGCCGGCCGAGGCGGGCGCGGCGGCCCCGAACGTGGCGGCGGCGGCAGCGGCGAGCGCGGCGGCGGCCACGGCGGTGAGCTTGGCGATGAGCTTGCCGGCCGGGCCGGCCGAGAATGCTGCAGTGGCGGACATGACTACCCCTTGAGAATTGGCTTCAGGATTTTTAATGTCATGACCACTGTGCAAAAATCACGGGCGCTTCCCCAGAGGAATGCAGCCCGTCTTGGCAGGGGTGTTCGGCCCTGGTCAGATCAGCCAGGGCGGCGGGAATCGGTGGGTAATCCGGCCCGCGCCTTTCGGCGGGCCGGCCCGCGCCAAATGGCCCGGGCCGAACGGCCCTGCGCTATCGGGCCGGCGCTATCGGGCTGGCGTGGTCCGCGGCGCCGTAACACCCCGGCTGTGCCTGGCCGCGAGGCGGTCCACGAGCTCGCCGAGCTCGGTGAGGTTGAGCGGCTTGGTGAGGTAGGCGACCACACCGCTGGCGCGCATGCCGCGGATGACGCCCGGCTCGGCCTCGGCGGACAGGACCGCGACCGGGATGCCTGCGGTGGCCGGCTCTGCCTTGAGGCGCCTCAGGACCTCGGCGCCATGCAGGTCGGGCAGGTGCAGGTCAAGGAGGATGAGATCGGGAACCTCGCGGCGCGGGATCTCACCGCATCCCCTAACGAGGGGAGACTTACTCAGGGTGATTTAACTCTTACTGTATGTTACATGAAGGATGGGCGTCCGGTGCGCGATGCCCTCGGTGCCGGATGCGCGGGGTGAGGGCGATGCGGGAGCTGACCGACCGCAGATTGCTCGGGCTGCTCGAAGCGGCACCCGACGCGATGGTCTGTGTCGCGGAGGACGGCGGGATCGTGCTGGTCAACGCGCAGGCCGAGCGGCTGTTCGGGTACCACAGGGAGGAGCTCGTCGGGCAGCAGGTGGAGATCCTGGTCCCCGACCTGGTGCGGGACGTGCACCGGGGCCACCGTGCCGACTACGTCGCCGACCCCAGGCCCCGGCCCATGGGGACGGGCGTGGAACGGGCCGGCCGGCGCCGGGACGGCAGCACGTTCCCTGCGGAGATCTCCCTGTCGGCCTTCGACGCCGGGGAGGGGATCCTGGTCACAGCCGCCGTACGGGACGTCAGCGACCGGCTGGCCATTCAGGCCGAGCGGGAGCGGCTGTGGACCCAGGCCGAGCGGGACCGGATGGAGCGCCAGCTGCAGCAGTCACAGCGGCTGGAGAGCCTGGGCCAGCTGGCCGGCGGGGTGGCGCATGATTTCAACAACCTGCTGGGAGTCATCTCCAGCTACGCGGCCTTTGTGGGCGAGGAGGCGGAGCGGCAGGGACCTGGTGAGGCGTGGGAGTCCGTCCGGGCGGACATCGAGCAGGTCCTCCGCGCCGCCGACCGGGCCGCCGGGCTGACCCACCAGCTCCTGTCGTTCGCGCGGCGCGAGGTGGTGCAGCCGCGCGCGCTGAACCTAAACGAGACGGTGACCAGCGTCGAGCAACTGCTGCGGCGCACCCTTGGTGAGCACGTCGAGCTGATGACCATGCTGGCCGACGACCTGTGCCTGGTGCTCGCCGATCCCGGCCAGATCGAGCAGGTGCTGGTCAACCTCGCGGTCAACGCCAGGGATGCCATGCCCGGCGGGGGGAAGCTGACCATCGAGACCACGAACACCGAGGTGGACGAGGCCTACGCCGTCGACCGGGCCGACCTGGCCCAGGGCTGCTACGTCGGGGTCAAGGTGAGCGACACCGGCGCCGGGATGCCGGCGGAGGTGATCGACCGGGCGTTCGAGCCGTTCTACAGCACCAAGCCCAAGGGTGAGGGCTCCGGCCTGGGCCTCGCGACCGTGTACGGGATCATCACCCAGGCCGGGGGCAGCGCCCGGATCTACTCCGAGCCGGGGATCGGCACGACCGTCAGCCTGCTGCTGCCGGTGACCGACCAGGCGCCGTCCGCCCGCAGCGAGCCGCCGCCCAGGCCGGTGCCGGGCCGCGGCGAGGTCGTGCTCGTCGTCGAGGATGAGGCGGCCCTGCGCGAGGTGACCCGGCGGATTCTGGCCCGGAACGGCTACGAGGTGCTGGTGGCCTCCAGCGGCTACCAGGCGATCAACCTGGCGACCGCGCCCACGCAGCGCCTTGACGTCCTGCTCACCGACGTGGTGATGCCGGGGATGCAGGGCAGGGAGGTCGCCGAGCGGATTCACCGGCTGCGCCCGGAGGTCCGGGTGCTCTACATGTCCGGCTACACCCACGGCCTGCTCGGCGTGCAGGGAGTCCTCGAGCCGGGGGTTCATCTCATCGAAAAGCCGTTCTCCGAAACCTCCCTGCTCGCCAAGCTGCACCTCGTTCTTGGCCAGGAGTGATCCGCCTTGCCGGGCCGGCGTTTTGTCAGTTACTTTGGGTATATAAACGATTACTCAAAGTAAACAACGGTGGGGGGTGGCCAGTGCCTGGCGCGGAGATCCTGCTCGTGGAAGACGATGACCTCAATCAGGCGCTGGTCCCGGCGATCCTGGCCAGATCGGACCAGCCGCGCCTGCGGGACGCGCACGTGACGGTGGCGGGCACGCTGGCGCAGGCACGGGCGGTGCTCGCCGCGCGGCACATCGACCTGGTGCTGCTGGATATGCGGCTGCCCGACGGGAGCGGCCTGCCGCTCGCCACCGAACTGCGCGACCAGCCTGGACAGCGGGCGGCGGTCATCGCGCTCACCGGGGCACCGGCCGAGCACGGCGATGAAGCGCGCGCCGCCGGGTGCGTGGCCGTGCTGGGGAAGCCGTACAGCCTGGCGGAACTGCGCGAGGTGGTCGCGGCCCACCTGCCGGATGACATGCCTGAAGCCGGCCCCGGGCCCGCGCCGTCGGCCGCGGCCGGCGAACCACCGGCAGCGGCTGCCAGCGGGCCGAGCGCGGGCGCTGCCAGCGAGCGGCCCGCGGCCGTTCCCGGGCCGCGGGCCGAGGCGGCACCCCCAGCCGCCGCCCAGGCGGGGGCGACGGCGGCCGGGCAAACGGGCCGGGCGGCGGCCGGGCAAGCGGGGCCCGCGGACCTGCGCGTAGCCACCGAGGAGCAGGCGAGCCCGGAGGTGGACTTCACCCTGCTGTTCCGCTCGGCGCCGGGCGCGTACCTGGTGATGGACCCGGAACTGAAGATCGTCGCGGTCAGCGACGCCTATGCCCAGGCAACCCGGGCGGTCCCGGCCGACCTGCTCGGCCGGCACATCTGGGACGCGCTGCCCGAGGATCCGGGCGGCTCGCAGCCGGGCGCCCTGCCGGGGCTGCGCGCCTCGCTGGACCGCGTCCGCCGGGACCGGGCGCCCGACACCATGGAGACACAGAAGTGCTTCATGCCGCCGCCCGACATCGGGCGGGGCACGTACGAGGCCTGCCACTTCCGGCCCACCAACGCCCCGGTGCTCGACTCGCGCGGGAGGCTCTGCTACATCATCCACGCGCTGGAGGACGTCACCGACCAGGTGTACGAGCTGGAGCGAGCCCACCAGGCGGAGCAGGCGGCGCGCGACGCGAAGACGGAGTACGTCAGGAGGGTCAGCCATGAGCTGCGCACCCCGCTCAACACGATCCTGGGCTTCGGCGAACTGCTCAGCCTCGGCGACCTGAGCGCCGAGCACCGGGAGTGGGCGTCGATGATGGCCAGGGCCGCCCGGCACCTGGCTTCCTTCATCGACGACATCGCCGACATCTCCCGCGCCGAGATGCACAAGCTGTCCCTGTCGATAGAGCCGGTGCCGGCCGGGGGCGTGATCGCCGACGCCCTTGACCTGATCCGCCCGCTGGCCGCCTCGCACGGCGTGCACCTGGACCCGCCGCCACCGGCCGTCCAGCACGTTTTCGCCGATCAGCGGCGGCTGCGCCAGGTGCTGCTGAACCTGCTGTCCAACGCGGTCAAGTACAACCATCCCGCGGGCAGGGTCACCGTCGCGGTGGATTCGCAGCCGGGCGACCGCCTGCGGATCAGCATCAGCGATACCGGCAGGGGAATCGCCGACTACGACATCGGCCAGTTGTTCACCCCGTTCCAGCGGCTCGATGCGGCCCAGGCGGGTATCGAGGGAGCCGGTCTCGGGCTCACCCTCTCCAGGCAGCTCATCGAGGCCATGGGGGGGACCATCGGCGCCACCAGTGCCCCCGGGGAAGGCAGCGTGTTCTGGGTGGAACTGCCCGTTGCCCCGCCCGCCGCCACCGCCGACGCGGCCACGGGCGCCGACCCCGTCGTCGAGCCCCGTGCCTACACCGCTCCCAAGACCATCCTGTACGTCGAGGACATGCTGGAGACCCTGCTGCTCGTGGAGCACATCCTCAACCAGCGGCCGTCCACCTCGCTGGTGCCGGCCATGCTGGGCGGTGCCGCGCTCGACCTCGCCGCCGAATACCGGCCGGACCTGATCCTGCTCGACCTGAACCTCCCCGACATCCCCGGTGAGGAGCTGCTGCGCCGCCTCAAGGCCGACCCGGCCACCGGCGCCACCCCGGTGGTCATCATCAGCGCGGACGCGACGGCGGAGCGCGTGGACAGCCTGCTGGCGATCGGTGCCGCCGCCTACCTGACCAAGCCGCTCAGCGTCCGGGACTTCCTGCACACCGTGGACACCCTGCTCACCGCGCCGCAGGCCGCCGCCATGGCCGCGGACGGCGGCCATGCCGAGCTGGCGGCACCCCAGCCCGGGGAGCCACAGCCCGAGGAATCGCAGCCCGGCGGGCCCCAGGCCGATCAGCCCTGGTCCTGATGGCCAGCGCGCCCCCCGCCCCGCCACGGTGGCGGGGCGGGGGGCGCTCCCCCGGTCGGGCGCGACCCAGGGGGACCGTGGCCGTCAGTAGCCGGCGGCGCGCATCAGCCGGAAGAACTGGTCGGCCTGGCCGATGGCCGGGTGGGTGATCGAGACGTAGAACCCATCGGCCTTGACCGACTTGGCCGCGGCGGCCATCTGGCTGGCCGTGCCGTAGTTGGTGGACAGCTCGGAGTCCACGACGACCTGCGGGTTGGCCGCGAGGGCCTGCCGCTGGGCGTTGCTGAACAGCCAGTCGTACTCGGCCGGGTTGGCGGTGTTCACCTGGTCCTGGACCACGTACACGTCCGATGCGGCGGCGGCCGCCCCCGCGATGTCGCAGCGGATGTACCACTTGTCCAGGTTCTCCCCGGGCAGCTTCGGGCAGGCGGAGCCGGCCCCGGCCACGTTGCCGAGGTCGCGGCCGGGGGCCTCGATGACCTTGTACCCGCGGGAGTGGGCGATCTGGCCGAACTGGGTCAGGTACTTGGCGGGGTTGAGCTGCTCGGCGACGGGGGTCTGCGGCCATTCCTCGGGGTCGTACAGGACCCACTTATAGGCGGGGCTGATCGTGCCGCTGCCGACTTCGGCGGCGAACTCGGCGTAGGAGTCGAATACCAGCACCGCGTTGGCGGCGAATCCGTCGCTCACCGGGTTGCTCGAGGCCTTGGGGCCGGTGCCGAACGAGCTTGAGGTGTTGAAAAAGTGCCGGGCCGTGCCCGGGTCGAGCCGGTCGGCAAGGTGGATGTTCCAGCCGGTGGCGATCCAGCCGTGCGTGCCGGCCCAGGCGGTGGAGACCCCGCCGCCGGCCGCCGCGGCGAAGGCGGCGGCGGTGGCGAGCACGAGCGAGCCGAGGGTCCCCAGCAGCGGGCGCCGTCGGCGGATGCCCGGGCGGGCGCCGGGGACGGCGGGGGTGGCCGGGCCTCCAGCCTGCGCTGCTGCGGTTGCGGACATGACATCTCCCCGTGGGCTTCGTCGGCTTTCTAATGTCATGGCCATTCTGCGAAAATTCCACCGGTCGGCCCCAGAGGAATGCGACTCGTATTGCCCGGGCATCCCGCCCCGGTCCCATTGGCCCGCGATCCCGCGTTTGCCGGGCAATATGGCCCGGGCCGGAAGTCACTATGTCAATGGGCCGAACGGCCTCCCCGTGGGGCAGGTATGCTGGCCATGGAAAGCGAACGACGGGTAATGCCCCCATAAACCGACAAAACCGGAAGGCCCGTTTTTAGCCTCCTCTCGTGAGCCGGGGTCACGTCAGCCGAATCGGCCTACGATGATGCGCGGCCGGCCACGGGACCCCTGACCCCCAGTCGAGGACTCTGCCGATGCGCCGACCGAAGGAACTCTCCCTGCGCAGCGTCTCGCGCCGCCCAGGACCGCTGTTCTCCGTGCCGGCGATGCTCTTGCTGCTTGCCATGACGCTCGGTGGCGGCCCGCTGCGCCCGCCCGGCTGGGCGGGGGCCGCGCCGGCCACGATGCTCCGGTTCTCGGGGCCCGCGCACGGCTTCTACCTGGTCATCTCCGAGCAGCACCTGCGCGACATCCAGGCGTTCGCGCCGAAACTCGCCGCGCAGTTGCTGGCACGCCGGACGACGATCGTGCTGTCGGCGCGCTCCCCCGCCTTAACCGGCACGCGCGGGGCGCTCGGTACCGTCTTTTTCACCAGCTACGCCGATTTCATCGGCAGGCTGCGGCGGCATGCGATGCCGGCGGGGGTGCGGGCGGTGGCCTACGACCCGGAACTGTGGCGGGCCACCCCGTTCGCCGAAAGGCTCTTTCCCGCGCGGTACATGGCGCTGTTCGCCGCGGCCGCGCACCGCCACGGCTACGCGGCGATCCTGATGCCGGGCCGCGACCTGCTCGCGGCGGCAAGCCCGTGCCGGCAGCAGCCGGGCGAAGACCTCGACGCCGCCTTCCTGCGCTGCGGCCTGGCAGGCGCGGGTGCCCGGCTGTCGCAGATCTTCGAGATCCAGACCGCACCCATCGAGACGAGAGGTGCGGAGCTGCGCAGCTTCGCGGCCGCCTGCGCGAAGCAGGCACGGGCCGCCAACCCTTCCGTTGTCCTTGTCGCCACGCTCAGCACGCGGCCCGGCCCGGCGTGGGTGAGCGGCTGGCAGCTGTCTCAGGCCGCGGCGGCGGTGCGTCCGTACGTCCAGGGATTCCAGCTCAACATGACGCGCGGGACTACCCGGGCGGCGGTGGCTTTCCTGCGGACGATCCCCGCGTTCCACGGATGACCACCTGCCAGCCCGGCCGCGAGCCGAGGACGACCCGGGCCCCGCGGATGGCGCGCGCGTTGATCCGCGCCTCGAAGCGGCGGGCGACGTGCGGCTGGGGCGGGGGAGGCGGGCCGTAGCTGGCGGCCGCGCGCGGATGGATCGGCGGGTGCAGCGAGATCAGCGTGGCCAGCGGGATGGGGGCGAGGTCCAGGCAGTGGTATTCGTCCTGCGGCCTGGTCCGGTTCACGTAGTCCAGGAGCCGGCAGTGCAGCACGGCCAGCGTATCCCGGGGCCCCATGCCCAGCCGGTAGGAGTACTGCGGGTTGCGCACGTGCAGCCGGCCCCTGGGCTCGGCCTTGTACGTCCTTGTGTTGCTCAGGTAGTCACCACCGAAGACCACCGGGAAGTGCCGGTTGAGCCAGGAGATGACGAAGTTACCGACGAGCGGCCGGCCATTCGAGGCAGCCTGCCCGTAGTCCGACTCGGGGACGGCCATGGACAGCGGCCGGTACCCGGGCACCATGAGCCTGAGTTGGCGTTCGCCCCACAGCATGTTGTTTTCGATTCGCTTCCTGAACCCCGCGAACGTCTCCTGGTGAGCGGGCTGGCCGTTCCGTGCGGGGAAGTACTGGCGGAACGCGAAGGTGGCCCCGGTGTCACCTGCCCGGTCGTACTGGACCTCTTCCCTGCCGTATCCGAAGTGCAGCTGGACGTTCCAGGTGGTGCTGTGCGCCATCTGATCCAGCTGTGACCAGGACAGGCTGAACCGCGGATGCTCGGTCACCCAGGCCGGGACCACCAGAGCGGTTGCGTGGAACCCGTACGACTGGAGCAAGTCGTTCGCGGCCCGGTAGGCATCCAGCCTGCCGTCGTCGAAGGTGAGCAGGATCGGCCTGGACGGCAGGCCGCGGGGCCCGTGCTCCACGTAGTGCGCGTACTGCTGGATGGTGAGGGTGTGGAAACCGCCCACCTTCAGGGCGCGCATCTGTTCCGCGAAGAGCTTCCGCGACACCGTCAGGTAGCTCGGTTGCCCTCCGATGCTGTGGTACATGAGCACCGGGACCACCCTGTGGTAGTCGGGGAAGGATGCCCATTGGTCGTAGTCCGCGGCGGACAGCTGCACCGGCACGGGGGGGAGCGGGGCGCGGCCGGCCTCGGCTGTGTGCAGCCGGGCTACCAGGATGCCTACCGCAATGCCCAGCAAGCACCCCCAGCCAATGAGTGCATGCAGGAAAGACCTGCTGATGCTGGCCCGCGCCCCGCGTTCCCTATTCATCTGCCGCTCCCCCCGTGTGTCTCGCGCTCTCAGTCCCTGACCAGCTCGTCGACCGGGCGTGCCTGCCTCGGGGTCACCCCAGCGGCGCGGACCGGGCGGCCGGCGCCGCGCCACGTGGTCTTGGGCATGATGTGCTCAGTGCGGACGCGGGCGCGGTTGGCGCCGATCGCGTCGAACATGTGCTCGACCAGGGTCTCCGACAGCAGGTGCGGCTCCAGGCCGAGGTCAAGCAGCTTGGTGTGCTTGGCGTTGTAGTAGTGCCCTTCCTTCTCCACCCGGGGGTTGGCGACCGGGTTGATCGCGACGTCGATGCCGCATTCCTTGCCGGCCCGCTGCACCAGTTCAGCGAGCTGGTTGATGGTGAACTGCTCGGTGAACTGGTTGAACACCCGGAACTCGCCCCGCGCGGCGGGGTTGAGGCAGGCCAGTTCCACGCACCGCAGGGTGTCGAGGATGTTCAGGAACCCGCGGCACTGCTCGCCCGAGCCGTACGGGGTGAGCGCGTGCCCGATGACCGCCTGGACGCAGAACCGGTTCAGCGCGGTGCCCCAGATCTCGTCGTAGTCGAACCGGGTCGCCAGGCGCGCATCCAGCCGGGTCTCCTCGGTTTCGATGCCGTACACGACGCCCTGGTTCAGGTCGGTGGCGCGCAGCCCCCAGACGCGGCACGCGAACTCGATGTTGGTCGAGTCGTGCACCTTGGAGCAGTGGTAGAACGAGGCGGGCAGCTTGGGGAACGGCAGCCGGTCGTGCCGCCCGTTGTGGTCGATCTCCAGCCAGCCCTCCTCGATGTCGATGTTCGGGGTGCCGTACTCGCCCATCGTGCCGAGCTTGACCAGGTGCGCCTCCGGCGCGAACTCGTTGATCGCCCAGATCACGTTCAGCGTGTTGATGACGTTGTTGTACTGGGTCAGCACGCAGCGACGGCGGTCCTTCATCGAGTACGGGGCCGCCGGAATCTCCCCGTAGTGGATGATCGCCTCCGGCGGGAACTCCCGGAACACCTGCTCCACCACCGACCACTCCGTCAGGTCGCCCTCGGTCACCGTGATGGTCTTGCCGGTGACCTCACGCCACGCCCCCACACGGGTGGCGAGATCGGGGGCGATGAGGGTCAGCGAGCCACTGCCGGCCTCCGCGTGGACCTTGCGGCGCAGGTAGTTGTCCACGACGTGGACATCGTGGCCGCGGTTGGACAGGTACATGGCCGTGGGCCAGCCCAGATACCCATCAGCGCCCAGGATCAGAATCTTCATCCGGAGTTCCCTTCGTATCGACTGGTGTGTCATGTGGCGTCGCCGAGGCGTTTTGGCGACAGGCCCTGAATGGGACGTGCCGTCTTCCTTCTGGCTGTTCCGGCGAGCCGCCTGCGTGACGGCGACGGCCGGCCTGGCGTCTGGGTGAACGACAGGGTGAGCAGTGTCTCCAGCGCGTAGAACGAGACAATGAGCCGGAAGACCAGGTAGCTGGGAATCGAGGCGATGAGCCTGGTGTCCCCCAGCAGGACCATGCAGGCGATCATCTGGACGAGCTGGACCCCGAGGAAGATCGCCCCGCCCGCGGAGATTTGCTGTAGCGGCACCGAGGAGTGGTTGAGCAGCACCAGGAACAGCCCGGCCGCCGCGAACGGCAGCATCATGAGCCGGCGGAACATGATGAAACCCGCCCACGGGAGCATCCAGACGCAGCGCAGCCCCTGCATCATGACGATGCCCGACTTGTTCCTCGCGAGCATGTGGTAGGTGCCGCGCGCCCACCGCATGCGCTGCTCGCGCAGGTACGCGAACGTGCTCGGCATCTCCGTGTAGGCGCGCACCGACGCGTCGGACACGATGCGGTACCCGAGCCGGCCCACCCGGACGGTCATGTCGGCGTCCTCGCCGTTCACTCCCTCGGCGAAGCCGTTGAGCTTGATCAGCAGGTCGCGCCGGTAGGCGACGAGGGCGCCGGGGAGCACGCCGATGGCGTCCACGGCGTTGTACCCCGCGCGCTTGAACCCGACCTGGTAGTAGACCTCCAGCGCCCGCATCCGGCAGATCCAGCTCTCCTGGACCCGGGGCAGTGGCATCCCGCTGGCCCCGCCGACGGACGGGTCGCCGAAATGCCGGATCAGCCCGAAAAGCACGGACCGGGTCACCAGCGTGTCGGCGTCTATGCGGAGGACGACATCCTCGGTCACGTGCCGGAGCCCGTAGTTGAGCGCGAACGCCTTTCCCTTGGACCCGCACTGGAGAAGGACGCCACGAACGTGCCGTGCTTCGCGTATGGCCGCCCTGGCTTCTTCGAGCGTGCGGTCGGAAGATCCGTTTTCCACCACATACACGGTGCACGGCTCCGGATAGTCGCCGACGGCCTCGTCGATTGCACGCACGCAGTCGCCGATGAGCCCTTCCTCGTTTCGCGCCGGAACGACGATGCCCACCGGGAACAACATGGTGTGCCTACCGCGCCGGGTGCAGCGGCGGGTGATGTTCAGGGCATAGAGCATTCCGGGGAAAAGCCCGAAGAAAACGACGAGCGCGGACGCGATGCCGCCTAGCAGCGGCGCTTTCGATAGCAGCACGAGTATTTCGCCCCAGTGCCTTTTGACCAGCAACACGGCGACCACCGCCGCGGCCACCACGATGCCCAGCAGCACGACGTCCCGGTGCGGCCGGCGGCGCTCGGACCGCACCACCACGCCGGGTGGCAGTGCCGCGCTGGTGAAGACCCCGACGGCCAGGGCCGCGATGCCGTCCAGCCCGGCGATCGTGTTGCCCAGCGCGCCGAACGGACCTGGCCCGCCGAGCAGGGCCGACCGCATCAAGGCCAGGTCGGTCAGCACCACGAGCCCGGTGAACGCCAGCACGGTCGTGCCGAACAGCCGCAGCCGCCGCCGCACGGTGCCGGCGGTGAGCAGCGCGAACAGCAGCGCGAGCAGCAGCACCAGCGGCCGTACGGCCACCGAGGTCTGCTTGCCGAACGTGCCGACCGGGACGTTCGCGATGGTCAGCAGCACCCGGCCGTAGGTGTGGGTCAGCGGCAGGAACCACCCGTCGAGGGCGGCGGCCGACGCGGCGAACAGCGCCAGGAACACCGGCGCCACCCAGCGCGGGCGGGGCACGCTGAGCCCGGGCGGCGCGGTGTCCGGCGTGATGAAAAAGCCCGCCGGGCGGCCCCGGGTGGTGTCGTACCCGACGCCGGACGGCAGGTGACGCCTGCCCCCGGCCGGCCCGGGCGGGCGAGCGGCGCCACCGGCCCCGGGCGAGGGCTCATCACCTCGCCGCGGCGCGGGGTCCTCGTCGTGCCCCATGCGGTACTACCTCCAGCGTCCGGTCGTGACGGTGCGCGTTGCCTGCTGGCCGGTGCTCACACTGCGTGCCCGGAGCCGCTCGGGGCGGCGGCTTCCGGCCGGGAATCAACGTGTTTGGATATCCGCCCGGCGCTGGGCGTGCCCAATCACGGCACCTACGGCATATCGAAAGGGTGCTCTGGCCCAGGTGCCCGCGTTCTGCGTGCCGCGGGTAAAGTCCTCTCTTTGGCGGCGGGCGGAAATTTGGCCTGGTAGGCACTGGCGATGGCGGTTGATTACCCACTCCCATCGTAACGCCAGAAAATGAGCATCCTTGACTGGTATGCCGGGCTAATTATGGGCCACCGGTAGCCCGGGAACACGCCGGTAAGCGTACCGGAAAGCCCCGGCCCTGTCAGCGAGGATCGGCAGAAGAACGCTGATTACCGTACAGCCGGTGCGAGGTGCTGGATGATGTGGCGGTTTGACTTTTTCGCCGTGCCGTGGCCTCAACAATAGAAATCGGCTGAATTCATGTGTAAGAACTCAGTTTTCGATGTTTAGCATGACAAGCCTCGCGCCGCGAGCCCTGGGTTCGGCGCCCATCTGGCCGCGGCGTGGCGGGAGTGCGGGCTACTCCTCCGGTGCCCCGGCCATCCGGGCGGCGAACGCGGCGGCCTGGGAACGCCGCTGCATGCCCAGCTTGGCCAGCAGCGAGGACACGTAGTTCTTGGCCGTCTTCTCGGACAGGAACATCTGCTCGGCGATCTGCCGGTTGGTCATCCCCTCGCCGATCAGTTCCAGGACGCGCTTCTCCTGTCCGGACAGCGCGGCCGCCGGATCCGGCCCGGAGGTCCGCTCCCGCAGGCGCTGCATCACCCGCTGCGCGGTGTGGGCGTCCAGGGTGGACTGGCCGGCGGCCACCGTGCGCACGGCCCCCACCAGTTCGTTGCCGGGGGTCTGCTTCATCACGTAGCCGGCCGCGCCGGCCATGATGGCGCCCATCAGCGCCTGGTCGTCGCTGTAGGCGGTGAGCATCAGGCAGGCGATTCCGGGCAGCATGGACCGGATCTCGCGGCACAGCGTGACGCCGTCTCCGTCCGGGAGCCTGACGTCGAGCAGGGCCACGTCCGGCTGCAGCACCTTCAGCCGGTCCATGGCCGATTCCGAGGTCCCGGCCTCGCCGACCACGTCGATGTCCGCCTCCGCCTCCAGCAGGCCCTTGAGCCCGCGCCGGACCACCTCGTGATCGTCGAGGAGAAAGACACGGATCTTCGCCTGCCCTGCGCCGGCCGGCCTGCTCACAGCTGGTTCGCTCATCTCGCGCCCGCCATCCCCCCGCGCCGCCGTGACGAAAGCGGCGAACCCCGGCACCCTGCCGGGTGGTAGCTCATTGCTACATTCAACTACTATAAGTAACAACATGCCCACCTCGCGCGGTGGGCCCGCGTGGCCTACCACTTGTCACTTGAAGTAATGTGCTAATTACTATATGTGCTGAAGCGCGGACGTTGAAGGCGGCCAAGCAGGGCAAACGCCGCGACGGGGCAGGGGGCGGAGCATGACGAACAGCGCCAAGCGAGACAGAATCCGGGTTTGTCTCGTAGATGATCATGCCTTGGTCCGTCAGGCCCTCAGGGACCGCTTTGCCAGGGAACCCGACATCGAGGTCGTCGGCGAGGCCGCGACGGCGCAGTCGGCCCTCACCCTCGTGGGGTCGGCGCGGCCGGACGTGGCCGTGCTGGACGTGCAGCTCCCCGACGGTGACGGCGTGACGATCTGCCGGGAGATCCGGTCGGCGGCCCCGGAGACGGCCTGCCTGATCCTCACCGGGTACGCCGGCAACGAGGCGCTGATCGGGGCGATCATGGCCGGCGCGGCCGGGTACGTGAGCAAGCAGAACGTCGCGGACAAGCTGGTGACGGCGGTCCGCGACGTGGCGGCCGGGCGGTCCGCCCTGGACCCTGGGGCGGCCAGGACGGCGATGGACCTGCTGCGCGAGCAACTGGCCGGCGGACCGGGCCTGTCCGGGCGCGACCGGCAGGTCCTGGAACTTGTCGGGGCCGGGCTGACCGACCGGCAGATCGCGCAGCGGCTGGACGAGCCGGTGGACGCCGCCAAAGGCGAGGTCCGGTCGCTGCTCGGGAAGCTGGGCTTGCCGGGCAGGCACGCGGCGGGCGCGAGCGGAGGGCTGGCCGCAAAGGGGGCCTAAATGCACGACATCGCCGGGGCGCAGGCGGGTGGTGCGCGCAAGACCATCAAGGTCTTCGTGCTCGACGACCACGAGATCGTCCGGGTGGGGCTGCGGGATCTGCTGGCCGCAGAGCCGGACATGGAGGTGGTGGGCGAGGCGGCGACGGCGGAGTCCGCCGTGAGCCGGGTGCCGTTGCTGGGCGTGGATGTGGCCGTCCTGGATGTCCGCCTGCCCGACGGTGACGGCGTGGAGGTGTGCCGCGAGATCCGGTCGGCGAGCCCGGGGACGGCCTGCCTGATGCTCACCGGCTACGGCGACGACCGGGCGCTCCTGGCGGCGATCATGGCGGGCGCCGCGGGCTACGCCATGAAGCAGGCGCTCGGCCCGGAGGTGGTGGAGGCGGTCCGCGCGGTCGCCGAGGGCCGGTCGGCCCTCGGCCCCGAGGCGGCGCAGCGGGTGATGGCGCTGCTGCGGGAGAAGACCGAGACCGCCGACCCCGTGGCGGCACTGTCCAGCCAGGAAAAGCGGGTGCTGGAGCTGATCGGTGAAGGGCTGACCAACCGGCAGATCGCCGAGCGGATGTTCCTCTCCGAGAAGACCGTCAAGAACTACGTGTCTGCCCTGCTCACCAAGCTCGGCATGCAGCGGCGCGCGCAGGCTGCGGCGCTGGCCGCCCGGATGGGCGGCAGGACCGGCGATGAGTTAGGCCCGCGGCGCGGCAGGCCCGGCCGGCATCGGCCGCGCGGCCCCGCTCGGCAAGTCCCGCTCGGCCGGGCCCACGCCCGGGCTTGCCGCCCACCGGGCGGGCGCAGGCACACCCATCACGTTGGAGGAGGGGCAAGTGACAGCGATCCCCGGTAGCCCGCGGGTACTCGTCGTGGACGATACCGACGAGGTCCGCACGCTGATTCGCCGGGCGCTGGCCGCTCACGGCTATCAGGTCGACGGGGCGGCCTCGCTGTCCCAGGCGAACGCGCTGGACCCAGGTGGTTACGACGTCGTGCTCGTCGATGCCAACCTGGGCGGCGAACGCGGGACCGATCTGATCGGCGCGCTGCTGGCCAGCGATCCGGCCGCGGCCGCCCGCTGCCTGGTGATCACCGGGGGCGGCACCGGCCTGGTCCCCCCTGGTGTCGCCTGCCTCCCGAAGCCGTTCCTGCCCGCCGACCTGCTCGCCGCCGTCCGCGCGCGGCTGTCCGCGGGGCCCGAGCCCACGGGCCCGGTGCCTGCGGGCGCGGTGCTCGCGGGCCCGGTGCCTGCGGGCCCGGTGCTCGCGGGCCCGGTGCCTGCGGCGGTCCTGGCGACGGCCGCGGCCGCCGCGCCAAGGGATACGGTGCCCGCGGCGGTGCGCACCGCGGCCGTGCCCGCGCCTGCGGCTCCCGCAGCCGCGCCTTACGCCGCGGGCACCACCACCGGGCCCGGCACCGCTGGGCAGCCCGCGGCGGCGCGCCAGCCCGATGGGGAAGCCTCGCCGCCGCGATCCCGGCCGGCGGTGTCCAGGCCGGGCGGCCAGGCTGCGCGGCTGCCCCCGGCCTGGCGGCTGCTCGGCATGATCCGCGGGCTCCGGTCCGGCGAGCGCGCCACGCTGGCGGACTTCGTCCACGACGGCCCGATCCAGGAACTCGCCGCCGCGGCCCTGGCCTTGCACTTGGCCGCCCGCCAGCACGGCGAGCTGGCACAGACCGCCGGCGAAGTCCAGGCGGAGATCGACTCGGCCGGCCGCGCGCTGCGCTACCTGACCGACGGTGACTGGCCGTTCCCGCCACCGGGGGCCTCGCTGCCGGACATCATCCGGCAGCGGACCACGTGGCTGCCGCTCTCCTCGGTCACCGTGGACGCCCGGCATACCTGTGCCGCGCTGCGCGCCGAAGCCCCGCTCATCGCCGACGTCGTGGAACTGGCCTTGTTCGTCATGACCAGCGACGGCCCGCCCAGCCAGGCGCACGTCTGCGTGCAGGCCGGCGAGGATGACGCCGAGATCGTGCTGACGCTGACCCAGCCCGGCGACGCTCGCGACTGGGCGGCGGACCCGGGCCAGCTGGCGGAGCTGGCGTCGATCCTGGGTGCCACGGCGCACACCGAGCGCGGCCCGGCCAGGTGGCAGGTCCGGATCACCATGCCGAGGCAGTGCGCGGTGGGCGACCGGCGGCACTGACCCGGCAGGCCGGTCACCGGGCAGGCCGGTCACCGGGCAGGCCGGTCACCGGGCAGGCCGGTCACCGGGCAGGCAGGTCACCGGGCAGGCAGGTCACCGGGCAGGCAGGTCACCGGGCAGGCAGGTCACCGGGCAGGTAAGTCACCGGGCAGGCAGGTCGGGGGCGGGCAAGCCGACTGGGGGCAGGTCAGGGGCGGGCACGCGGGCGGGCCAGCCCCGCCGGCCGGCGGGGCCCCTCAGGGTGTCGCGGAGGTTGCGGGCACGGTCCCCGATGGGGTAGGCGCGGGAGTGGTCGGGGCCGGGGTCGTCGGCACGATGCTCGGCTTCGGCGTCACGGTCTGGCGCGGCGTGGCGGTCCGGTGCGGGGTCGCCGTCGGCGACGGCCGGTGGTGTGGCGCCGGCCGGGGGGAGGGCTGCGGCGTGTGCGAGGGCGCCGGCGCGGCGGAACCGCTCTGCCGCGTGACCGCAGGGGTGTCCCCGGCGGCGTTCTGCACCGACTTGACCCACAGGTAGAGCACGAGCGCGCCCAGGAAGACGGCGAGCAGCACCCAGGTGGAGGTGCGGACCCGCCGCATCAGGTGCTCCCGCTGGGCTCGGTGCTCTCCAGCGCGGGCGCCGGCACGTTGATGCCCTCCCGCAGCAGGCCGGCCGCGACCCGGGCGCGCAGCAGCCGGGCGACGTCGAACTGCTTGCCGGGCAGCGTCCTGGCGACCATGCGCACCTGGAACTGGGTCACGTCGATGCTCTGCACGCCCATCACGGCGGGCGGGTCGAGCAGCAACTGGCTCAGCTCCGGCTCGGCGTAGGCCTCCTCACCGATCTGCCGGAGCAGGTCGCTGATCTTGTTGACGTCCACGGTCGCGGGCACGGGCACGTCGAGCACGGCACGGGCCCAGCCGCGGGACAGGTTGGTCACCTGGCCGATCTGGCCGTTGGG
>Ga0070706_100001474_pt1 | contig 24686 bp, 21 predicted proteins | sample KBSK5501metaG_FD_65476 | JGI IMG/M metagenome (GOLD analysis project Ga0070706, IMG submission 65476) | Corn, switchgrass and miscanthus rhizosphere microbial communities from Kellogg Biological Station, Michigan, USA - KBS K5-50-1 metaG | ecosystem: Host-associated > Plants > Roots >... | reverse complement strand
CGGCCATCGAGGAGAATCCAGGCCGCCTGCAGCGGGTCGGCATGACTGATACAGAGCGAGACCTCGCCCGGGTGTTCGCGGGCGAGGCGATACACGACATTGAGCACGCGGCCGCCAAGTACCTCGATGCTCTCGTCGCCCTCGAGGGCCCCCCGTTGGAGCTTATGCCTCACCCAGCGCGGGCGGCGTATGGGGATCTGCCAGAACGGCACCCCCTGCAGGTATCGACTGAACTCCGCCTCCCACAGCGCCGGTTCCACCTCGAGCGGCACTGGCTCCGGGAGCTGGGCATCGACAATCTCGGCCGTTTCTTGTGCCCGCTCCAGCGGACTGTGCACGATTCGCTTGATGCCGCGGTCGCGCAGGGATTGTCCGACGGCCGCCGCTTGCGCTCGCCCCAGCGCGCTCAGGTAAAAGCCCGGGAGGTGACCGTAGAGAATCCGGCCCGGATTCTCCACGTCGGCATGCCGCATCAATAGGACCTGGGTGGTCGCACTCACGGCGTCAGCTTATCGATCCGAAGTCATTAACATGGGCCGGAATGATTCGGGCAAGGAGAACGCGTAGGAATGAGTGAAGGACGAACAGTCGAGCAGCGAAAGGCGGACACCCAGGCGGCACTAAATGCACAGCGGGATCTGTGGCTTGCGACGGCGGACCCAACCGGGAAGCCACATCTAATCGCTGTCTCGGCCTGGTGGGATGGCAACCAGGTCATCATCGCGACGACCGCCACCAGCCGGTCGGCCCGCAACCTCGAGGCTAACGGCATGGCCCGGCTCGCGCTCGGTGCTCCGGACGATGTCATCGTGATCGATGCGGCGGTCGCTGACAGCGGAAAAGTCCAGGATGCGACGCTCGCCGCCGGGTTCGCCGCCGCCGTCGGCTGGGACCCGCGCGAGATCACCGGCGACTGGGTCTTCTTCCGGCTAACGCCGGCGCGTATCCAGGCCTACCGCGGCTACGACGAGCTGGAAGGCCGAGACGTCATGCTCGTCGGCCGCTGGTTGGCCTGATTCGTCATCGGTGGGTGCACCGATCCGGGGCTGGCGGAGTTACCTTCGCGCGCTCGAATGCACCGCGTGCCACGCTGAGTTCGATGCCGGCCGTCCTTACGGCGTGTGCCCCAGCTGCGGCAAGGTGCTCTTCGCGCGATATGACCTGGCGGGCCTGAAGCGCGACCTGACGCCGGACGATCTTCGCGGGCGCACGTGGGACATGTGGCGCTATCGGGAGCTCCTTCCGGTCCGCGAACCCGAGCGTGTCGTGACGCTGGGGGAGGGGATGACGCCGTTGCTCCGGGTCAGTGATCAGGTGCGCATCAAGGATGAGGGGAAGAACCCGACCGGGAGCTTCAAGGCTCGCGGCATGGCGGCTGCTGTCTCGAAGGCGAAGGAACTTGGCATCACCGAGGTCGCGCTTCCCAGCGCCGGCAATGCCGGCTCGGCAGCTGCCGCCTATGCGGCCGCCGCCGGTATCAGAGCGCACATCGCGGTCCCGCGCGACGCCCCGCCCGGCAACCTGGCCCAGATGCGAAGACATGGCGCCGACGTTCTCCTGGTCGATGGCCTAATTGACGACGCCGGCCGCATCATCCATCAGAAGGCGGTCGAGTGCGGATGGTTCGAGCTGGCCACCTTGAAGGAGCCGTACCGGCAGGAAGGCAAGAAAACGCTCGGCTTCGAGCTCGCCGAGCAGGGAGGTTGGGGTGATGGCTGTCTGCCGGACGTGATCGTCTTCCCGACGGGCGGCGGCACCGGCATCGTCGGGATGTGGAAGGCCTTCGACGAGCTGGGCACTCTTGGCTGGATCGGACCTAAGCGGCCGAAGATGGTCGTGGTCCAGGCTGCCGGGTGTGCGCCCCTGGTCCGGGCGTTCGAACAGGGAGCCGAGCACGCGCAGCGGTGGGAGGGAGCAGCCACCATCGCGGCAGGACTGCGTGTTCCGTCTGCGATAGGAGACTACCTGGTGCTCAAGGCGATACGGGACAGTGGCGGCACGGCGCTCGCCGTCAGTGACGACGAGATGAATGCGGCACAGACGGAAATGGCCAGCGCGATCGGCATTGATACCTCTCTGGAAGGCGCCGCCACCTGGGCCGCCCTCAAGGTACTCAAGCAACGCGGGTTTCTCGATGGCAGTGAAGATGTCGTCCTTTTCGCGACCGGCAGCGGCGCGTCCGGTCGTTGACGCCTTACGCGTAAACCTTCTCGTGAATCAGCTTGGTGAGCTCGTGTACCTCTATCGTCAGCCGGGTGTTCAGTTCCAGCGCTCTGGCCAGCTTGTCCTCGACGTCCTGAATCTGCTTTTCTTGGCCACCGATCCGCCCTAGCGTCGCTTCGAGATTCCGCTCGGATCGGTTGGAAGATGCGCCCACGAGGAAGCCTATGTAGAGCTCGGCGATGGTCGTCACCGTGTTAAGGGGAAAGTTGAAACCGTTTGACGTGAACCAGGCGGGTAGGAACTGGTGATTCGCAAAGTACGGTCCAAGGGCGACCCACAGGCCCACGGCAATGAGCCAGATGAGGATGTTAGTCGGCGTGCCCATGGCGTAACTGACTTTGTCAGCGATCCTTTGAAACACCGACAGTCGTTCCGGGTTCAGGGTTGCGCTCGGCCCACTAGCCTCCAGTACGCGCGTATTGCTTCTAGCCATTATTTCTCCTCCTTCGACGACAGTCGGTCCGACGCTTTTGCGGGGATTATGTCACCAGCCCGCAACCTACGCGATGACACCAACGCCGGTGGTTCTCGCGCAGCTGACTCTCAATTGGGGTTACGTGGCGGGCTCCAGTGGACGCGTGCGGACAGACCCCAAGGCTGATTTCAAATCAGAACCATGATCACACCTCCGTCGGGAGGCGCGACGACTTTGTCATACGATCAAGCCAACCGCTTGACGGCGTATGGGTCGACCGCAGCGTACGCTTACAACGGGGACGGCCTACGGATGAGCAAGACCGTGTCGGGAACGACAAGCCAATTCCTGTGGGACGTGACCAGCAACCTGCCGCTGCTTATCAAGGATAGGTCCACGGCGTACATCTACGGACCCAACGGGCTGCCCTTAGAGCAGATCAACGGATCCACCCCACTCTGGCTGCACCACGATCAGTTGGGCAGTACGAGGCTTATCACGAACAGTTCAGGGTCGACGCAGGCAACCTATAGTTTCGATCCGTATGGCAACGTTACGACAAGCACCGGTACGGTCGCGAATCCACTTCGGTATGCCGGTCAATATCAAGATTCTGAGTCCGGTTTGTACTACCTTCGCGCCAGGTACTACGACCCAACCACTGCCCAGTTCATCTGTCGGGACCCGGCCGTCGCCAAGACACGTGAGCCCTACGCCTACGTTGGCAACTCGCCTCTCAACGGCAGCGACCCATCGGGCTTGTTCGGCTGGAACGACGTTACAAACGGGTTGAAGAAGGCCGCGTACGTCGTCCTGGAGGCCGGATCGATTCCGGTGTATGCGATGTATTACGTTTCGAATGAAGTGCTTCACTGAGTGAACCAATGGGGTCGTGATCACGGTCCCGTCGACGCCGGCATCGCAGCCACCTTCGATGCGACCCTTGGCGTAGGACTACTGGGAGGCGAGGCGATCGGACTTGGCGGGGATGTCGGGCTCGACTGGGTGAAGAACAAGGTGCTCAACAACGGGGAGTCCTGTCGAGACGAGGGCGTAGTGGGTCCAGTCTTCGGAAATGGGTTAAAAAAGCGCGGAATCGACCCTGTGGAAACTTATCTCCCTGGCGTTCGCTCCAATGGCTCGGTGGACTGGGAATGGTAACGGCCACTCCTCGGCGAGGACCTTCCCCCCTCAAGGTGCTCGGGCTGGTTGTGGGAGCTGGCCTTGGATTGCTGCTCCTGGTCTCGGTGGGTCTAGCGATTGTGGGGGTGAACGTGAGTGGTCTTGACCCGACCGAAGCCACGTTCAGCGTGGCGCTGCACAACGACACGGGCCAAGTGGTGGTCGTGAAGCAGTGCGACGTGAAATGCGATTCCTATCACGAGCAGGACCATCTGAACCCGGATGGTCAGATATCAGTAAACACGTCCTCAGCGAACTCGGCGAATTGGTGGGTGGTGGCCGACAGCTCGGGAAGGAAGCTGGGTTGCGTAAATCTCCAATATGACCACAAGCAGTCAGGAGTGGTGGTCAATCTCTCTCAGACGGTGGGCTGTCCGAAGTAGGTCTGGCGTCAGCCCGCCTGAGCGAGGCGTTGGGAGTGGGCGTCGGCCTCGTGCTGGAGGAGGATGCCTTCGATGAAGGAGACACTGCCTACCATGATCAGCGCGCTGAGGACAGGTCGGTGCGCGGTACGCGTGCTTGAGGCAGAGGTCGTCGTCGATCAGTTTGAATGAACACGTAGACGTCGCTCGGGCGAGTTCTCCGCGCTCAAGCGTATTTGGCTAAAGCTGGTGGTATTTGCGCCCCCGAGTCCGCTCGGGGTCGTTGATTTCTCCTCCTGCCGGGGGATTTCGAATTGACGTGGCCGGTGGCATTAGCGTCCAAAGCACTCGGACGGCGTAATCCCAGCGGCGGCCCTGGAGCAGTCGACGAAGCCGACTGCATCTCGACGCGGGAGGTTTCATGGTTTCGCGACGCTATAACCAGCGTTAGGATTGGCACGCCATCGTAGAGATTGGACGACGGCTGCCATGAGCTTGATCCTCGCTGCAGTCATACGACTGGCTAGCGACATTGACCGTCCCCGGCGCCGGGGTTGGCGCTGTGTCTGTGAGTTTGAGGAGGTCGTTAGCGGAGACGGCGAGCGGCTCGTAGGGGTCGAGATCGCGCCGACAGACCGAGAAGAGGTACCGCTGGGGGAAGAGACAGAGGTCACGCTAAGGTTGTGGGCTCCGTTGTCCCGGGTTCCTCGGCCCCACACCCGCGTGCGATTCTACGAGGGAGAACGTCTCGTCGCAGACGGCACGGCGCGTGGCGTGATCGAGACTGGTAGCGCATGATCGTGGCTCGACAGCTCGCATCACGCTTGGCTCAGCCGTCTTCTTGAATGGGTGCTGCGACTGCCCGATAGCAGCAACGCCTGCTTGGGGCCGGTACTGGCATCGTTAAGCGCTGACGTACCGAGCCACTCACGCGGCGGAGCGCACTCCGCTACCCGCGAGAGCGAGCCCGAGGACCGATGCTTTGCAGCATGAGCTTATGAACTACGTCCGGCCCCAGGCCAATCAGGGCTTAATCGATGACGTAAGGCCGGCGAACGCCGCGAGGTAACTGTTGACAAGCCAGCTGATCTACGGATATCCGAAGGGACCGTTGACTCGCGGTCTGCCGCAGACCAGCCTTTAGGTGTACGCAAGTCGTTGACTTTTCTGACGGAGGAGCGCAGAATCCCGGCCATGCTTTAGGCGACGACTCGAGCTATTAGAGACAAGGGGGAGCGAGTGGGGGTACTCGTCGAGGTCGTTGCGCCGCTTATCCGACATGGCCTGGATGTCGAGGTCTTGGGCGGTACCCAGCCAGACCCATTGGAGGCGGCAAGATGAAACCGTCTCGGCGGGTCTCGTCCCATGCCATGACCGTCCTACTCATAGCTCTCGTCTTGCTGGGACAGATCGGCGCCCTCCCCAAGGCCGTGCAAGCCGCCGGCTCCAACGCGATCACATACATCCATGATCAGGCTGGCCGTCTGGTGGGCGTCGTCGACTCCACGAATGCCGCAGTCTACAAATACGACGCGGTGGGGAATGTCCTCTCGATCTCGCGATATAGCGCCTCGACCGTCTCCATCATCCAGATGACGCCGAACAGCGCACCGACCGGCGCGCAAGTCATCATCTACGGCACAGCCTTCAGCGCCACGCCCAGCCAGAATACCGTCACGTTCAACGGCACGGCCGCGGTCGTGTCCTCCTCCACGGCTACCCAGATCGTCACCTTGGTCCCGTCGGGCGCCACGACGGGAACGGTGCAGGTCGTATCGCCGAACGGCTCGGCGACCAGCAGCGCTGCTTTCACGGTCACCAGCCCGACTGTGCCCGCCATCACGAGCTTCACCCCCACCATCGGCAAGCCGGGGACCTCGGTCGCCGTCAGCGGCACCAACTTCCAGTCGACAGTGATGAAGGACGACACGCTGTTCAGCACGACCCACGCCGTCGTGAGCACTGCGAGCGCAACCAGCCTCAGCACAACAGTCCCGAACGTCGCCGGATCGGGGCATCTCACCGTCATCACTCCGGGAGGACAGGCGACGAGCACGGGCGACTTCTACATCCCGCCGCTTTCTTACACCGTTGCCCAGGTGGGGCCAACGGGACGAGTGAATTACGGCGATACGAAGACCTTTACCTTCTCCACGGCAGGCCAGATCGGCATGTTTCTGTTCGATGGGACGGCGGGCAACCGGTTCAGCATCAGCATGACGCTCTCCATGGGCGCCTGCTGCGCCAACATCTACGTCTTTAATCCGAACGGGTCGGTCCTCGTTCCTCAGACGGTGGTGGGCACGGCCTTCTTCAGTGACGCCGTGACGGAACCCTTCAATGGGACGTATACGCTCCTGGTGGACCCGGGAAACACCACCGGAAGCATCACGTTTTCTCTTTACAACGTCCCGCCCGATGTGAGCGCGACGATTTCGGAGGGCGGCCCCTCCGTCACGGTAGCCAATACCGTGCCCGGCCAGAACATGAGTGTGACGTTTTCAGGCACCGCGGCGGACGCCATCAGCCTGAACGTCACCATGAATTGCTGCCTCATGAGCCTGTCGATTTCGAACCCCGATGGCAGCACGCTTGTTCCGCCCGGCCTGGGCGGCTACTTCTTTATCGACAAGACGACCCTGACGCAGACCGGCACCTACACCATCGCGCTGAACCCGGATGGGGCTTCGGTGCTGCAGGCAACGCTCACGCTGTACAAGGTGCCGCCGGACGCCAGCGCGACCCTCACGGAAGGCGGCCCCACGCAGTCGGTCTCGAACACCGTTCCTGGGCAGAACATCGTCGGCACCTTCAGCGGAGCAGCCGGCGATGTCATCAGCATCACGGTGAGCATCAGCTGTGCCCAGGTCAGTACGACCATCTACAACCCCGATGGCACGACGTTGCTCCCCTCAACGCCAGGCTGCTACGTCTACCTCGATCGGACAACACTGCAGCAGACTGGGCCCTACAAGATTTACGTCGATCCTGCCGGTGCGGCACTTGTCCAAGCGAGCATGACCGTTTACAGTGTGCCTCCCGACGCTACCGGCACGATCACGATCGGCGGCCCGTCGGTGACGATCAGCAACAGCGTCCCTGGCCAGAACATGAAGCTGACGTTTAGCGGGACGACCGGCAAAACGATCAACCTGACCTCCGGGTTCTCGCCCTGCGGCATCGGCGGCCTGGCCATCTACAACCCGGACGGAACGGCAGTGTTCGGGCCGCAAGGGTTCCCCGGGTGCCTCTGGGGCCTTGGCCCATTTACGCTGACACAGACGGGCACCTACACCATCTATCTCGATCCGGGCGGTGCGACGATCGAAAGCGCGACCGAAACACTTACTGATCCGCCGCCTGCGACAGCCAGCAAAACGACGCGGAGCACGGGCTCAACTAGCGCCTCGCGGAGCCGCAACCCAGCTCGGACGACGAGCCCATCAGCTGGCGCGTCTCTAAAAGCCCACGGCACGCCGTCGGTGCCGGCCGACGCGAACGACAGGATCGCGGGACCGGAATCCTGGCCGCCCGATCCGAAGGTCTCGACCGCAAACTGGACCGAGCCACGCAATCCCTACCAGGGTTGGCTCAAGCTGCCCGCCTTGCGAGCCCCGCCGGGCGTCACCGCCCTAGCCGGCCAGGCTCTCAAACTCAACGGCGCCCCGCTCAAAGACGTCACCGTCTCCATCGGCTCCCAGTCGACCCGATCGGACGAAACCGGCCGCTTCCTCCTGACGAATCTGAGCGCTGGCACGCAGGTCCTGTTTATCGATGGCCGCACCGCCAGCGACCCTGGCCACAGCTACGGCGTCTTCGAGGATCGGGTCGATGTAGTCGCGGGGAAGACGACCCCCCTCGACTACACGATCTGGATGACCAAGCTCGATGAGAAGGACGCGGTCTCCTTTCCCACGCCGACAACCACAGAGACGGTCATCACGACGCCAAAGATCCCCGGTCTTGAAGTCCGGCTCCCGGCGGGAACGGTCATCAAGGACAGCGACGGCAAGGTCGTCACCCGGCTGAGCATCACCGCGATTCCGGTCAACCGGCCGCCGTTCCCATTGCCTGCGGGCGTGTACGTCCCGCTCTATTTCACTGTCCAGCCCGGTAGCTCGTACATCTTCCCCAACGGTGCCCAGATCGTGTATCCCAACTACACGCATCTCGCACCAGGGGCCCGCGCCAATTTCTGGGACTACGACCCGGACCAGAAAGGCTGGTACATCTACGGCCAGGGCACGGTGACGCCGGACGGCAAGCAAGTCATCCCCGACCCCGGCGTGATGGTCTGGGAATTCACCGGTGCAATGCTCAGCCCGCTCGGGTACATCGCGGAGCTTTTCGGGCCCATCCTGAAGGGATTCGGGATCGACGGTGATCCCGTTGACCTACAAACCGGGTTGTTCGTGCTGCGTAAGGTCGATCTGGCGCTGCCCGACAGCATGCCACTCACCCTGACACGCACTTACCGCCCAGGGGACAAGGACAGTAACGGCAACTACATTTCCCGCGACTTTGGCATCGGCACGACGAATTCGTTCAACATTTACCTGGTTGGAACACCGGGCGCCTACCAGTACGCGAATCTGATGCTGCCGGATGGTGGCAAGGTTCACTTCGTCCGCATTTCATCCGGAACCGGATTTTCTGACGCCGTTTTCCAAGCGCAGACGACGCCGAGCGAGTTCTATCTCTCGAAGATCGTCTACAACGGGAACGGCTGGACCCTGACGATGAAGAACGGGACCCAGTACATCTTCGGCGACAACGCCCCCTTGCAGGCGATCCGCGATCGCCACGGGAATCAAATCACAATCAGCCGGCCGGGTGGACCAAATACCAACATCACCCAGGTCACCTCGCCGAATGGCCGCTGGATCGCCTTGACCTACGACTCCAGCAATCGAATCACGCAGGCCCAGGACAACCTCGGCCGTACGGTCACCTACACCTACGACGCCAACGGCAACCTGTGGAAAGTTACCGACCCCAACGGCGGCGTCACCACCTACACCTACGACGCGAACCACAACATGCAGACCCTGCAGGACGCGCGGACAATCACCTTCTTGACCAACACCTATGACAGCAACGGCCGGATCAGCAAGCAGACTCAGGCGGATCAGACCACCTATCAGTTTTCCTATGTGCTGAACTCGAGCAACCAGGTCATCGAGACCGACGTCACCGATCCGCGAGGCATCAAACGCAAGGTCACTTTCAACAGCGATGGCTATCTGGTCTCCGACACGAGCGCGGTCGGAGCGCCCGAGCAGCAATCCGTAACGCTGGCCCGTCAGGCGGGGACGGACTTGATCGCGAGCGTGACGGATGCCTTGAACCGGCAAACGACCTTCGGCTACGACGCCGTGGGGAACGTGACGAACGTGACGCAGCTGGCCGGCACCCCGAACGCCGTGACAACCCAGTTTACGTATGAGCCGACGTTCAGCCAGCTCAGCAGCGTGACCGATCCGCTCAACCACCAGACAACGCTCGGCTACGACGCTAGCGGCAATCTGACGACGGTGACGGACCCACTCCAGAACCAGACCGTCCTCTCCTACAACTACTTCGGGCAGGCGACGTCCGTAAAAGACCCACTCAACAACGTGACCCAGCTCCAGTACAGCTTCGGGGACCCGGTGGCAAGCATCGATGCGCTGGGGAATGCCACCAGGTACTTCATCGATGGCGGAGGCCGCCCGGTCCTCACAACCGACCCCTTGGGCAACACCGTGACCGTCAACTACGACGTGCTCAATCGGCCAACGCAGGTGATCGATGGCAACGGTTCTGCAACCAACTTCACCTACGACCAGAACAGCAATCTAAAGACGGTGGTCGATGCTCGGTCGAGCACGACCAGCTATTCGTACGACAACATGGACCGGCTCAGCAGCCGAACCGACCCGCTGCAGCATGCGGAGAGCTACATCTACGACCAGGACGGCAATCTGACGCAGTTCACGGACCGCAAGGGCCTTGTCGAGGTGGCCACCTACGACAACTTGAACCGCTCGACGTTTGTCGGCTTCGCCAAGACGGTTAACAACAAGGGGGTCGCCAGTTACCAGAGCACGATCACCTACAGCTACGACGCTGGCAACCGACTCACGAAGGTGGTGGACTCGGCTGGCGGGACCATCACCCCGGTGTTCGACAGCCTTGATCGAGTCACGTCGGAAACCACGCCCCAGGGCCAGGTGACGTATGGGTACGACAACGCCAACCGGCGGACGAGCATGCAGGTTGCGGGCCAACCCGCGGTGAGTTACGGGTATGACAACGCCAACCGACTGACGTCGATTACGCAGGGTTCCGCGGTCGCGACTCCCGTGTACGACGCGGCAGGGCGATTAACAACTCTGACACTGCCGAACGGTGTGGTGATGACCTACGGATACAACTCCGGCTCGCAGCTGACCGGCATTAACTACGCGAAGGGCTCGACCACACTGGGCGACCTCGAGTACAGCTACGACGCGATTGGTCAGCGGATAGGCGTCACCGGAGCCTTCGCCCGCACGAACTTCCCGGCGGCGCTAAGCATGGCGACGTACAACGCTGATAACCAGTTGACGGCCTGGGGAAGCGCCAAGCCCACGTATGACACCAACGGCAATATGACCAGCGACGGCACCAATACGTACAGCTGGGATGCCCGCAACCAGCTCAGCTCGCTAAGCAAGGGAAGGACCACGAACAGTTTCCAGTACGACGCCTTCGGCCGTCGGACGCAAAAGACCATTGCCGGAACAACCAGCGGCTACCTCTACGATGGCGCGAACCCAGTCCAGGAGCTTTCAGGGACAACGCCGACCGCCAATCTGCTAACTGGCCTTGGCGTTGACCAATATCTCACGCGGACGGACTCGGCCGGCGCGCGCGACTTCCTGCCTGATGCCCTTGGCTCGACGGTCGCGCTGGCGGATAGTAGCGGAACTGTACAAACGTCGTATACTTACGAGCCCTTCGGGAACAGCACGGCTAGCGGTCAGTCGAGCACTAGTTCCTATCAATTCACCGGCCGTGAGAACGACGGCACCGGGCTCGACTACTACCGCGCCCGCTACTACAACCCGACGTTCCAGCGTTTTGTCAGCGAAGATCAAATGGGCTATGCCGCCGGCGATCCAAACCTCTACGAATATGCGGGAGGTGCTCCCAGCGATCTCACCGATGCCAGCGGAAATTTCGTCCAAGTCCTTGCAGCCGGCTGCCTGGTTGGAGCGACGATTGCAGCTTTCGTCGACGATGTCAATCTCGTCAATGCCGAGCGCAAAGGTCGCCAGGGACCGACCTTCGGGCAGTTTGCGGGTGACATCGTCAAAGGATGTATCGCCGGAGCCGTGGTTGCAGCAGTCGCAGTAGCCGCTGAAGTCTTCGCGGGATGGGCTGTCGGCGACGTAGCCGCCGATGACGTTGTGCTCGTAAGTCGGACTGCACCAGTGAGTCTCGATGAGTCTGGCGGCGGCATCACACTCGATGAGGCTCGTGCAGCCGCAGAGAGAAATGGGATCGATACAAGGATGCTTGATATCAACTATATGAAAGGGGATCCCGGTCAATACGGGGCGACCGAATACAACGGGAATGGCCAGTTGATCCGCGGCCCGTCGGGCCGATTCCAAGTCAACCTTACGGACGAGGGGCTTGCAAGCGAGCAGGATGCAGTTAATACAATTGCTCATGAGGTTAATCACATTAGAGAGTCGTTGGCGACTGGAACATTTCCCGCTGACGAGGGGCCTGCAACGGAAGCTGGCAACATCGCGGAGCGTCACTTCCATTGAGCAACAACTCGGTCGAGTGGGTCGAAGTAATTCCCCTGACACGGCTGGGTGAAGGCGAAGGTGCGTTCGCGGAATGGCTCGCCGCCAATAGGTTGAGTAAGGACGCGATTCAGCCCGACGATATTCGTGTGCAAGTGATTCGAGTTAAGGATGGAAGTCGCATGCGCTATCTCGTCCGGCGCAGTGTGTTGCGCCAGTTGGGAATCACGCCCGGCGCCCAGGAAGGGTTAAGCGGGCCGGCGTAGGACGACCGCCACTGGCGAAGGCGCAGCGTTGATGACTGTCTTGGACTCAAACCAAACCGGATAGTGGCGTGGCCCTGGCGAAGTTGCTCGAAGAGCAGCGAGGTAATCGCCCAGTCAACGACTGGATCGACTCCGATTCGCCTTACTGGGACTAGAGGTAGCCGGACGAGGCGCCCATGTCAGGCGACTGAGCTGACCCGGCTCAGCGAAGGCTTTAGCAGTTCTTAAAATCCAGGACGCCGTGCGGTGTCGGGGAACGATCCAGATTCCCCAGCGGGTCCAGCAACCATCGCCAGTTCATAGACTTAAAGGCGGCGGCTGATTGGCGTGAGCCGAATCCCGATCACGTGCTGAATCGAGTGCTCGAGGTGGCCCGGCACGCGCCGTCCGGGGGCTTCAGACAGGGCTTTGACTTCATCGTCCTATCGAAGCCTGAGGAGCTCGAGTGGTTCTACCGCACGACGGACGGATCCCACCGACCCTGAATTTTTTCCCGGACGGGAACCCAACCTGGCCCCGGCCTGCGTTGTTCTTCCCTTCGCCAACAAGAGCCTGTACCTGGACCGCTACGCGGAGCCGGACAAGATCCAGTTCGGCATGGACAAGGAGGAGAACTGGCCGGTCCCCTTCTGGACCGTGGACACCGCGATGGCGATCATGCTCACGCTGCTAGCGGCTGTGGACGAGGGTCTTGGCGCCTGGTACCTGGGGATCAGCCGCGGCGAGCAGGTAACGGCCAGCCGGGCGGCGGGTTGGAAGTTCCCGTCAAGGGCCCAGTCCGTCTGCCGCCAGGTTCGGTATTCTCACCGTTATAAGACGATGGCCGAATCAATCGATAAGAGGCGCTTCTTGGTTGTCGATGACTACGGGACTGGAGGGATTTGGTTCATTGTCTTGGCCCAGGGCGAAGACCAGATACGCCAACGGCTTCGCGGTGTTAAGGTCTGGCCGCCCGGGACAAGACCTGGCTGGATGTCAGGCGATTTCTTTGATGAGGTTGCTATCCGCCGGACGTTCGACATCGATAATCTTCCGGCATCGGCCTGGATGGATCGCTTTCGCGCACTCACGAGTGACTCCACAGTAGCATGTGCGTGGAACGGAATCGCCCTGCATTGGTCGGGGGCACTGCCTCCGGCAGCGTCTGGAGATCGAGTCAGCTGGTTACAGGAATCTGATGCGACCGTATGATCACCCAATTCCCCTTCGCGCACCATGACTACGATAGAACTGGCGACGGTATTTATCCATGCTGTCCGGTCAGGCTTCAAGCTGCTTTTCAATAAATATGGACTCCGCGAAATCGGACGCTCGAAAAAATTAACCGGCGCCGCACTCATCACGGCAAACGGTACCCATTACTTGAGGGTGAGCTGCGATTTCAGAGATCACTACGTTGAGGCGAACTTCGGTCCGCTGAGGGAGGGCGTTGTGCCCCCAGTCCCAATTGCACCGCCGGCCATTCCTTCAGAAGTGCGGGAAATTCCAAGCGGAGTGATGATTTGGTCGGCTACGGGAGATAAGGCGGCATCTTTTGCCATAGGTAGCTACGAGGCGGGATCTGAAGAAGACCTTGAAACGACTGTATCCAGACTTGCGGACGCTCTAGAAACGCACGCGCGGGATCTTCTCAGCGGAGACCAAAGAGCTTGGCATCGTGCGGCCGACTTAACGGTTACCCGAGATTGGCAAGCCTCGTAGTCGCCATGCTGGCGCGATCGCTCGGGTGAATTCGAGTCCTCAAACGTATTTGGCTAATGCCGGTGGTATTTGCGCCCCCGAGTCCGCTCGGGGTCGCCAGACATCCGCTGGATCCCGGGCCAGTCACGGCGGATCCTAGTCGTCCCCTGGGCAGCCTAGCCCAGCCGCGGCCGCACCGGCCGACTGCGAGCCGTCCACCGTGGCCCGTTGGTCAATGACCGTTTGGGCCACGGTCCTCCCCAGGGCCAGGCCGGCATCAATGTCGCTCTGGTAATGGATTCCGGCCCACAGCCGTGATTGCGCAAGCTGGTTGGCGTTATCCGTGAAGAAGGCAGCGTCCCGTGGAAAGAGATAGGCCCCCATCGCGCCAGCTGCGCCCGACCCCGCCCCGTGAGCTGCCGGATAACTCGGATGGTTGGGGGTGGGAAACAGGGTCACGAGCCCTGGATGGGCCTGAAACGGACGGATCCGCCAATAGAAATACTTCGCATCCCAGCAGGCAACCATCGCGTCGTGCATGGCCACACTCAAGAGCGCGTTGACGCGCGCGGCTCGCGGCGGATTGTCCGCCAGCCGCTCCTCCTGAATTCGTTGATTGAGAGCTCCGAACTCGCCCAGGATTCCGCCGACGGTCGTCTGTGCAAAGAACGCCTCCGCGTTGCGGTTGAAGTTCGCGCCATTGAGGCTGCGATCGAAAGTGACTACCTGGTTCAGGTCCGCCATCCCAGCAGGAGAGAAGAAGTCCGGATATGCACCGGATCTGAACTGGCTGCCTGAGGTGAGGACCCAGGTCTTCCAGGTCCCGGCAAGAGGGTAGATGGGGTTGATGCCAGTCCACAATGGCTCGCCACGACCTGTTGGGTCGACGGTCGGAATCGTCCCGGTCCAGGGAGTGTCAGCGCCGTCGTTTTTGGCGCGCCGAATGACCGAGTTGCCGACTGCTTGACCGAGCTCCATCCCCACCGTCACGTCGCTTGGGAACTCAACGCCAGCCAGCAGTCGGGAGCCTCCTTCGTCCCCGGCAAGCGCCTGCATCGCTGCTCCGATTTGCGGATACAAGTAGGCAAGGACGGTGGCAGCGGCCCACCCCACAGCAGCATGCTCGCTCGGGTACGACGGGCTTGCGGGGTCCGGAATCACGGTCGACAGCCTGGGGTCAAGCTGACTCGGTCGCCGCCGGTTGTACGTGTACTTCGAGTCCCAGGCTGCGATCGTGGCGTCATACATGGCGACCATGACCAAGGCGATATTCCTGGCAAGCGTGAGGCCGACCAGTGGTTGTTTGGTAACCGGATTGACCCCAAAGCCGAGCGTGCCGATCCGATCGATGGCGATAGCGGCCCAACGGTAGGCGGCCCCAGCGTCCCAGAACTTGATCCGGTCGAGGGCGGCGGCGTTCCGCTGCCCGGCCAGCGTTTCAAGGACCTCAATCTCTCTTTGCGTGGCGGCCGTGCTGGGTGGCGCAGGCAATCGGAGGTCACTCCCCGATGGCACGACCCATGTTTTCCAGCGACCCGCGGTCGGCTCGATCTCCTCACAGCGTTCCGTCGGCGATCTGTCTGCGTCGGCTGCCACAGCTATAGCCGGAGAGCCAATCATGAGCACGCCCGCACCGAGCGCGGTCCCGCTGATGCCCATTCGGAGGATGTCACGTCGGTTGATCCCCTGTCGCCGCGTCGTCGTTTCCGAACTCATTGCAATCAACCTCCCTCAGTCATGCCACTCGCTCGATCGAAGACTTGAAGACGAAGTGGACACGGATCGGCCGTTTTCCTTCTGATACCGGCGCAGCCGGAGCAGCCGTCGCCACGCGGTGCGATACTCGGCCACCACGCGCCGTTCGGCTTTGCGCTCTGACAGCCAGTTCTCGAGCCTGGCCACCATCTCTTTCAACGTTGACAGCGTGTGTCCAGGGCGCCCGGACGTCCATACGACATTCGTCATATCTTTTCCCACGTCACTAGCCTTGCGATAGAGAGCGGCGTAGACTGTCTCGGGCGGATCAAAAGGGGAGGCCGATTCCAATGGCAGAAGCGCTGCTCGAGGCCGACCTTCGTTCGCTCGTCGACACGCTGGCTGAAGGGGCGCATGATGATACGGGCCAGGGCTTGCCCACCGGGGTGCTGGCAGCTGCCCATCGGCTCGTACCAGCTGACAACGTTTCGTTCGTTGAGTTCGACGATCGAAAACGTGTGACCTACGTCGACCAGGAGTATGGTCGTCTGACAGAGGACTCGGACCCTGGCGAAGAGCCGTTTTGGTCGAACTACTGGGACTGCATGGCTTGCTCGTACCCGTCACATGCAGGCGACGAGCGGAGCGTAACCATGATGTCCGACTTCTACACCGACCGCCAGTTCCACAGTTCGGCGATGTACGCGGACTATCTCGGTCCGCTTCATTTCGAACGCGAGATCATGCTTTGCATCAGGGCGCCGGTTGGTCGCACGAGGCGGCTCCTTTTCTTTCGTGGACCTGGGTCTGACTTCAATGAACGGGACCGTTTGCTGCTCACTCTATTGCGACCTCATCTCGATGAGCTCTATCAGCGCCTAGAATTTCGCAGACGCGGCGCTCAGAACCTGACGCGTCGCCAGCGGCAGCTCCTTGAGCTGGTCGCTGCTGGCCACACCAACGCGGAGATCGCAAAGCGCCTCTACATCTCCCCGCCAACAGTCCGAAAACATCTGGAAAATATCTTCGAACGTCTGGGTGTTGGGAGCCGAACCGCTGCAGCGGCCCGGGCCTTCCCCAGCGGCTTCGTGCTCTAGGCTCGAGCGGCTCAGCTGCGCTTTGGGTCAGCTCCGGCAAGTCGTCAAGTCCTACGTACGGCTATGACCGCCTATCAGTGCTGTGGTAGCTCCTGAGTCGCCAAGCATAAGAGATCTGAAGTCATCTGGAGTTCGAAACTTGTCCGGTTGGGGTCGTTCGAATCTCAGGCGGCCCGAAGCGGATGTTGCCGTGCCTGTTCGTAAAGCGGCTCCGGAGCCATGTCGATGCCGTTAGGCCAAACGATGGTTGCAGCTTCCGGATCGACGCGAACCTGAGCAAAAAAGGCCGGATCGCTGAGCGGTTCCAAAACACCCATCCACGTCCTTGAAGTGAAGTCGACGTCACCTACGGTGCCGTCGTCGAAAAGCAGTCCGAGACGGTAGTCTCCCACGACCGCGACGCCGACGATGGCGGGCAGCTTTGGCATGTCTACATCCTATGGGAGCGGTGCAATAGGCAGCAGAGTTTCGAGCCGACGAGCACGTTCCCAGTTTGCCAGGATCTCGGTGCGATGGAGTTCGATCCATTCCCTAACCAGGCCAAGAGGCCGTGGCTCCAGAGCACCAGCCAATAGCGCCCCTGTCGACTGAAATCGACGCCCGCTGGCCCGCGCGATGGGCGTGGACATGCGTCACCGAATGATCTGCTTCGTTCCAGTACATGTAGATGGCGATGCCATAGAACGAAGAGATTCGGGGCATAGCGACAAAAGGTTAATTGCCGACCGGCCCGAAGCGTCGACCTATATGAGAAGGACCGTCGGTATTTGCGCTCCCAAAATACGATCCACGTCCGTCACCCGGTTGTCAGCGACTGCGATCCGCTGGAAGACATGCTTATCCACCGGGCTCAGATTCACCCTGGGAGTCTCGCAGCAATGCCGGGGCCACGCTCTCTGCGAAGTAAGCTGAGGCCTCGAACCCGGCCAGCATCTTGCGCGTGGACTCGTCGGCGCGCGCGTAAAGATCACAAACCTCGGCTAGCAGTTCGTACCCCTCTTCGCAGGGTCCCTGGCCCGCGCGGTCCTCCGCGCCCCTCGCGGCGTCCCGCAGCGATTGCTCGAATTGCCCCTTGGGTACGGAGTCGAAGGACCAGAGTTTCTGGAACTGGCTGTTTAGTGTCGCGTTCCAGGCGCCAAGACGCAGACCGAGGCCCTCCCAAGCGATCGCGTAGGCCGGCGACGTCCTCTGACAAGCTTGATCAAAAATAGCTCACCTGCCGTTACCACGCCCTGGGCAAGCGGCCCAAACGTATTTGCTAAGGGCCGGTTGTATTTGCGCCCCCGAGTCCGCTCGGGGTCGCCAGCCTCCTCCGGCTATTGATCCACGAGCTTGGCGACGCGGGTCGCGGCTGCCAGTCGCGCATCCGTCGTAAGGAGCTGCAGGCCGAGTTGGCTGGCGAGCTCGACATACAATGCATCCACCAAGCGCAAGTTCTTTCGCCTCCGCCATGCGCCGAGAATTAGCTCCGACAGTAGGTGTCGCTCGATCGGGGCCTCTGACAGTAACTTGAGGCGGCTGGTAACTTCGCGTTCGCGAAGCTGACCACCACGCTGAAGACGACCGAGTGCCGATAGGGCCTCGGCATCGATGTGAGCGGGGGCGTGCAGGCCACGTCCTTGGATTCGTTGCGAGACGGCGACCCCGACGGTAGTCGCCAGAAGGAGTTCGACGATGGCGGAAGCGTCGACAACCAGCCCTTCAGCCACGGCGCCGGCCAAACTCCTCACGCGCGGCGTCGAGGGCCGAGAGTACTTGCTCGTGGGTTACCTTGCCGGCTGGGAGGCGACCCAGACGCTTTAACCATTCCGCGCTCCCGCGTGCGGCTAGTTCGCGACGAAGCGCGGCCTGAGTGAGGTTCGAAACGCTCATACCGGCAGCGCGAGCTTGTCGCGCTAGGTCATCGGGAAGGTAAACATTGATGCGCGCCATGCGCATAGTATACACACTAAGCAAGCTGCCTTTCATGGTTCCCTCCGCGGACCACCGCGATAGCTGCCAGTCCTGGATGTCGTGGCGGGGCCTTTGAGGGGGCAGGCAGAAAGAGGGTAGGTTCGAATTCCTTAGACGTATTTAGCGAGAACCGGTAGTATTTGCGCCCCCGAGTCCGCTCGGGGTCGCTTAGCCTTCGGTTTTGTATTCGATTTCGCCGGTGGTGGCTTAGTCCTATGGATTTTCCGCCTCTGCCGGGCTCGCGACCTGGCCGAAATACGGAGCGGCGTGGCATCCGTGAGCCCTCCAGCTGAGGATCAAGTCGGCGAAATCCGGCGGTCCCATCGTGAGGGACTCCGAAAGGTCGGTCTGGGCATCAGTTAGCCGAACGCGCAGCCAGGTCTGACCCGTCTCCTGGATCACGGCGGGCAGGCTATTGTCGTGGATGATGGTCTCGAGTTCCACACTTCCTAACATCACTTTGCACCTCACCAATTCCCTCAACCCTGACAGGCTGTTAAGCCGCAATCTGTGACCGGCATCACATCGGTTTCGATCGACCAGATGCGGGAGGTGGACCGGCTGATGGTGGAGGAAGCCGGGATCAGCTTGTTGCAGATGATGGAGAATGCGGGTCGGTGCCTGGCGACGCATGCCCGCGGCATGCTGGGCGGCGATGCCCGTGGGCGACAGGTTGTCGTCCTGGCAGGACGAGGCGGCAACGGCGGAGGCGGCTTGGCTGCCGCCCGGCGCCTCTGCGGCTGGGGAGCGGGGGTGACCGTCGTGCTGGCTCAGCCCGACGAGGACATGCGCGGCGTCGCACGCCAACAGCTCGCCATCCTCGAATGGATCGGGATCCCGGTTGATCAAGCAGCAGATGGGACCTCCAACCTGTTCACCGGCGCGGACCTGGTCATCGATGCGCTGATTGGGTATAGCCTGCGAGGCGCGCCGACTGGCGAGGTCGCGACTCTTATTCGGGCGGCGAATGCCTCGAGCCGTCCGATACTCGCTCTCGACCTTCCCTCCGGGCTCGATGGCGACAGCGGCGAGGCATTGGATCCCACGGTTCGTGCCACGGAAACCCTGACCCTCGCGCTACCGAAGCGGGGGTTGCTCGCTTCCGCCGCCCGACCCTTCGTGGGTCAACTCCACCTGGCCGACATCTCGGTGCCGGAGAAAATCTATCGTCGCTTAGGGCTTACGGTGGGGCCGATCTTCGCCGAGAGCGACATCATCCCAATCGGCAGGTCCGAGTTAGATTGAGATAACCGCGGGTTTAGGCCGAACCGGCCTGGTCCTTAGCGAATGGGGAGCGATTCGGCAAACGACGCAAAGGCACGCGGCGTCTTCATAGACTCCTCCTTCGGAAAGTCTGCGCCTCGTAAAGCCCCCTCAGTGTCGCGTCCGATTAAGGAAGATTCAAGACCTGCGAGGTATTGATCCTAAATGGCGCCGTCCACCCGTGCGCGTCAAGCTAACCGTGCGGATCAGTTCGACGGGCGTACGTCTCCGTGCGTCGTCGCTCTTCCCGTACTTCGGGTGAGTGCTACAACCCGGGCAAGGTGGCCGGCATATGGCGCGCCAGGGCACCGGGCAAACGAGGTGGCGATCGTCTCGATCTGCTCGTTCGTGACTGTCCGTTTGCGTCGCGGTAGCAGTACGAGCGCAAGCACCACGCTGGACCCACAAAGTAGCCCCGCGACCGTGAATGCGCCCTTGAACCCAAGCGTGAGCGCAACCGGCAGCGCGGCGCCTCCGTGGAGCGCATCGGCTACACGGGTGGTGGAGACCGTCGAGAGGATCGCCAGCCCGAGCGATCCCCCAACTTCTTGGGTTGTGTTGAGCAGACCCGCGGCGAGTCCGGAGTCCTCTGGCGCGACGCCGCTCGTGGCGGCAATCGTGGCCGGCACAAATGACATGCCGAAGCCGAGCCCGAGGATGACCATTGCCGGTAACACGTGGCTCAGGTAATCGTTGTGGCCCGACAACTGAGTAAGGAATATGAAGCCGCCTGCCCCGATTGCCAGGCCCGTTACGAGGACCGGCTTGGGCGTGAAGCGGTCGACCAAGCGCGAGGCCAAGGCTGAAGCACCAATAATCGTAAGGCTGAGAGGCAAATAGGCGACGCCCGTTTTGAAGGCGGTGTAACCGAGCACCTGCTGCAGATAGAGCGTGCAGAAAAAGAACATCCCGAAAAGCCCCGCCGCCACGAGCAGAAACGTCGCGTCGGAGGCGGCGAGGCTTCGGTCGGAAAAGATCCGGAGCGGGACCAAGGGGTCCTTGTGGCGTCGCTCGATGATCACGAACGCCGCGATCAGGACGGCCGAGACCGAAAACCCCGCGATCGTCTTGCCCGAGCCCCATCCCCACGTGCTGGCATTGATCAACGTGAACACGAGCCCGGCCGTGCCGAGCGTAATCGAGATCGCTCCCTCGGCGTCGTAGCCGGTTTTGGCGACTGCCTCCGAACGGCTTTCCGGCACGATTCGGGGAGTCAGCGCCAGCACAGCGGCACCGATGGGCACATTGATGAAGAACACCCAGCGCCAGCTGATCGCCTGAACGATTGCGCCGCCGAGCAACAGGCCAACAGCGCCACCCGCGCTCGCGATCGCACCCCAGATCGCCAGCGCCCGATTGCGCTCCGTTCCCTCGGCGAAAGTCGCGAGAATGATCGCCAAGGCCGCCGGGGACACCATCGCGCCACCCAACCCCTGCGCGGCCCGCGCCAGCAGCAGCATGGCCACCGATTGAGAGAGCCCACATATCAACGACGCTCCGGTGAACAAGGCGATGCCGGCGATGAACAGCCGACGCCGGCCAAGACGGTCGGCGGCACGCCCCGCGAGCAGCAGGAATCCGCCGAACACCAGCGTGTAGGCGTTGAGAATCCAAGACAAGCTCTGTTCGGAGAACCCGAGATCACCCTTGATCGTTGGGAGTGCAACATTAACCACACTCGCGTCGAGGATCACCATGAATTGAGCGACTGCCACAAGCGCCAGCACGGCGTTGGGGTTGACCGGAGAGGCTGCGCGGCGAACGGTGGGAGCGGCGTTAGCCGGCATGGTCTGGGGGCCGCGCTCGACCGTCACTTCGTGACCGCCGATGCCAGCCGGACACCGGTCAACTGTTCGCACGTAGCCAGAAACGCATTCTGGACAGTTACGTCGGATGCTGCCCGATGAGCGGCTTGAGTCCGCATGTGGTAGAAATACCGGCCGGTCACGTTTGCGCCACGCTCATCACTAACTGCCAGCCACACTTGGGTCCCGACGCCTTGCTCCAGGTCGCCGGGCGCGGACGGGCCGCCCATCTTCGTGGGCATCCATCCTGGATCGACCGCGTTCGATAGGACGTGAGGCCAGAGGCGGGCGACGGCGAAGGCCAGCACGACATCGAGCAGCTTTGAGTTCGCGTAGGCCTGGGATCCGCTCCAGCGCCGCCGGCCCGACTGCAGGTCGCGCAGGTCCGGATCGCCGCCCTGGTGTAGGCCCGATGTTAGATAGATCAACCGCTGCGGTCGGTCGATGAGTGCGGTCAACAGGTACGGCGCGAGGGCGTTGATGGCGAAGACGTCATCGAGCCCGTCAACTGTTTCCCGGCGCGCTGCACCCGGACGGTAGACGCCGGCGTTGTGGATAACGGCCTGGAACGGTCCGGCCGCGTTGGCCTGTCGGGCCAGGGCACGCGTCTGTTCGATGCTGGCCAGATCGCCCTCGAGCGCAAGTCGGGCGCCAGGAACGGCGCGCAGTGCCTGTTGGGCCCGATCGCGATTGCGCCCATGCAGGACGACGTCGTGGCCGACCGCTACCAACTTCCGGGCGGCCAGCTGTCCGAGTCCATCAGCCGAACCGGTGATGAAGATGCGGGCCAAGCCAGTGCGTCTCCTCGCCGCGCGCTAGATGGTCCGCTCCAGGATCATGACCGGAATCTGCCGCGCGGTCTTGCGCTGGTACTCCCCGAACCCTGGCGCGATGGCGACGCGCTCGGCAAACAGGCGCTCCCGTTCCTCACCCGCCGCCTCCCGCGCCCTCACCTCGAACGTCTCTGTGCCCGTCTTCGTCCCAATCTCCACTCTCGCCACGGGATTCGCCTTGAGGTTGTGGTACCAGGCCGGATGGTCAGGCGCTCCCGCCTTCGATGCGACGATAACGTACCGCTCCCCGTCGCGGTGGTACATCACCGGCGAGATGCGCTCCTCTCCGCTTCGCGCCCCCATGGTGGTAAGCAGCATCAGCCGGTCCCCGAACGGTCCGACCCCCTTGCCAGCCTTGGAGTGGAACTCCTGGATGGTCGCCTCGTTCCAGTTCGCCATTGCTACCTTCTTATTCTGCTACCAAAGCCTTTAGCGTTGAACCGAGCATTGAGGGCCGATCTACGCCCGCCTCGATCCACCGTCATCTGTCGCCGCGAGGGCCTGCGCAAGTTCGGAGCGCGAAACGATGCCGAGCTTTGGGTAAACGCGGTACAGGTGCGCGTCCACCGTGCGATGGGACAGGAACAACCGGTCCGCGATCTGCCGATTGGAAAGGCCGTCCGCCGCCAGTTGGGCGATCCGCTGCTCTTGGGGCGATAGGGCCTGCCGCACCGTATTGCTGGGCTCGGGCGTGCGCTCACCCGAAGCACGCAACTCGGCGCGAGCCCTGTCCGCCCAGGGCTGAAGCCCTAACGACACAAAGGTATCGTGCGCTTCACGCAGGTGCGGCCTCGATTCCGTGATGCGCCGCTGACGCCGCAGCCAGCTTCCGTACGACATCTGTAGCCGCGCACGGTCAAAGGGCCACTGCGGTTCAGCCTTGAGGGCAATTTCGTAGAGACCCTTCGCTTTCGATTCTTTCGCAAGCAACGCACGCCCATATCTCAGGCCGATGTGGACCAGGGGCGACGGTGTCCGCGTAGCCAACGCCTCTAATTGACCAAGCAGGCGACGGCCCTCATCGTCTCGACCGGCGCGCACGGCGGCTTCGATGACGAACGGCGCCGCCATCCGCGCGCCGACGTCGGAGTCGAACATTCGGGCGAAATGATCGAAAGCATCCGAGTTTCGCCCAGCGGTCATCGCCACCATCCCGTAGGCGAATTCCGTTTGACGATAAAGGACAGCGAGTCGGAGCGCCGCAAGGGATTCGCCGGCCCCGCTGATCAGGCGCTCGGCGAGGACGTCGTCGCCGCGCAGCCCGAGCAAAACGCCCCGGACCATCTGACTCATCGCGGTCCAGATCGGCTGGGCAGTCTCGATTGCGAGCCGGTTGCCTTCCTCGGCTTCGCGTAGGGCTTCGACGAACTGACCCACGTTGAGGCCGGCCAACGCCCGCAAGACATGCAGCTGCGCGAGCAGGCCGAGCCTGCCCTGGGCGCGAAGGGTCGGCGCCACCCGATCCATGAGCTCAATCGCCTGCGCAATGTCGCCAACCGCGTAGGCGGCGAAGGCAAGCAGCTGGGTGTCGACGGAGTTAGCGCTGGCAACCAGGGCAAGCTGTCGCACTTTCGCTGAAACCATGGCTGCCGAATCGATCGGCGCGGCCAGCGACGCGATCTCGAGAATGCGCGGGTTCGTCCCGTCGCGCGCAAGTTCATCGACCGCCTCAAAAACGAGGCTTCTCGCCTCCTCGCCGGGATCGGCCCAAAAACAACGCAGCGCGGCGCCCTGGAGGAGGTTCAGTGCCAGATTTCTGTCGCCCGCGCCTGATGCATCCTGCGCACTTGCGACCAGCTTCGCCACGGCCGCCGGATCTCCGGGTGCGCCATCGTGAAAGATCTCGCGTAGCCAGGTCATTCGCGCGACGTCGTGGGGCTTGAGCTCCAATCTGGCTGCGGCGTCGAGCAGCCGGGCCACGGCTGTCGGTTCGCCGAGCTGAAATGCCAGCTCGGCTGCCGCAAGCAGGCGACGGGCCCGCACCGTGCCATCAGGGGTTAGCGAGGCGGCAAGCTCCAGCGCGCCAAGTGCGCTTGCGGTCGCACCGCGCTCCTGGGCTCGTGCGGCGGCCGCCTCGAGATCGGCTGCGGCGCTCTCGTCGGCTCCGAGTACCGACCTCGCGCGGTGCCAG
>Ga0070706_100001471_pt1 | contig 24730 bp, 33 predicted proteins | sample KBSK5501metaG_FD_65476 | JGI IMG/M metagenome (GOLD analysis project Ga0070706, IMG submission 65476) | Corn, switchgrass and miscanthus rhizosphere microbial communities from Kellogg Biological Station, Michigan, USA - KBS K5-50-1 metaG | ecosystem: Host-associated > Plants > Roots >... | reverse complement strand
TGCTCTTTGGATGCGTCGCACCGAGGTCACGTGCGCCCGCTGCGGCGGCCACCTCGGGCACGTGTTCCCGGACGGCCCCGAGCCGACCGGCGACCGCTATTGCATGAACTCGGTCGCGCTGGAGCTCGATCCGGAGGTGCGACCCAGCACCTGAGTACCGGCTGCGTAGACGGGACAGCGACGGGACCCCCTCCGAGACCGCTCCACGAGCTACGCTCAGGTCCCAGGACGTGATCGGCCCGAAGAAGGTAGAACGCGCCGATACCTGATCGTCGCGAAGACCCCCGCCGGCTTCCTGGAACTCCGGTCGGGTTAGGTACGACCTTCATCGTCGCTCGCGAAGCCGATCGCTAGAGCCGCTCTTCCGATGCTCGAGTCAGCCGTCCAGCCCGTGGCCGCGGAGATCGTGAGGATCTTGGCGGCATCCAGCGGTTCGCTTATCCGCGTCCGCAAGAGGAGGACTCCGGTCAAGATCAGACGAGTTCAGCCCCGTCCGATGTCGGAGCGGACCAGGGAGCGGATCGCGTCGGCGTGTCGCATCTGTGGACTCGTCCTGGACGACGCGAATCGCACGATCTGCGACGGATGCCTGCCCGACTACGATCAGGCCCGCACCGACAAGCTCTCGAATGCCGGGAAGGCCACGCTCGCCGCGATGCGTGCATCGGCCGACGACCCGGCGCGATCCCGGGAAGCGACCGCCAAGAAGCGGGAAAAGTCGCGATCGACGAGCCTCGCGATGCGGGCGTGGGAGCGTGAGTACGGTCGAGGCGATCCGGAGGTGTACGAGCGAGAGGTCTTCCCGAAGATCCCGGGGATGACCGTGCCGCAGCTGGTGAAGCTCACGGGCCTGAGCCAGTTCCATTGCTGGAAGGTGCGGAAGGGTGAGAGGCGTCTACACGCCAGGCACTGGACAAGAGTGGCGGCGGCGGCGGGGTTCCCCTAGACGAGCTCGAGGCGGTTCGAGGGGATCCGGCCGAGCTGGTTCCGCGAACTGATGTCGAGCTTGGTGAAGACTTTGCGCAGGTGGTACTGGACCGTTCGCGGACTGATGAACAGTCGTTCACCGATTTCCGGGTTGGAGAGACCGTCTCGAGCGAGCCGGGCTATCTGTGCTTCCTGTGGCGTGAGTGTGCTGGCGGTGCCCTCGGTGCGTTTTCGAGCGGTCGCGCCGGTCGCGAGGAGCTCGTGGCGGCTCCGCTCGGCAAAACCTTCGACGCCCATCTCAACGAACATCTCGTGAGCTGTCCGCAGTTGTTGGCGCGCGTCCGTTCGACGGTTCTCGCGCCGCAGCCACTCGCCATACACGAGGTGCGCGCGGGCGAGCTCTACTCGGACCCGGGTCCGGGCAAGGTGCTCGATTGCCTCTCGATAGAGCTTCTCCGCGGTGTCGCCCTCGTTCAGGAGCGCTCGCGAACGCGCTTCGACACCGAGGGCCCAGTCCGTGCCACTGGCCTGTGTCGCAGCCGAGAGCTGCTCGAGCGCGTCTGTCCCCACGTCGGTCGCGCCGCTCCGGGCAGCTGCCTCGACCAGCTCGACCAGGCCCCATCGCGGTGCGGCAAACTCCTCCTGGTGCTTCGTTGCCACCTGGGCCGCGGTCAGTGCTTCTTCGTATCGACCGAGTCCGTTGCATAGGAGCGCGTGAAACCAGTGTGTGACGGTCACGGCGGCCCCCTGACCACGCGGCACGGCCTCGCTCAACGTGGCGTCGATCAGCGCGCGGGCCTCGTGCTCGCGACCACGAAAAGCAGCTAACCCCAACGGACCGACGCGCCCCTGGGTATTCCCGATCGCGGCACAGACCGTTTCTACCTCCTCCCCTAGCGACGCGGCCGCCGCCAGCTCCCCGGCGAAGAAGCACACGGCGGTGAGCTGGTCGAGTGCATCGGGAAGCTCGCTGAGCGCACCGGCCGCGCGCGCGATCGACACGTACCGCGTCGCGATCACGTGCCAGCGCTCGTCGTCCCACAGATCCGCGGAGAGGATCGATGCAAGCCAGGACCAGCGCAGCACCTCCTGGACGGATATCTCCTCGTCGCAGAACGCCCCGATAACTCGTTCCATCTTCGGCGCCGATGCCGAGTAGCCGTCCGTAAGACGCACGACGAGGGCATCCAGCAGCCTGTCGGGCACCGGCGGCAGCTCCGATCGCGGCGCGCCACTCGCCGCTTTCGCCACCTCCCGCAAGCCTGGGCCGCGGGCGAGACGGCCGGCGAATATAGCGGCTGCGATCGCCTCCAGGTAGGTGGTACGAGCGAGCTCGATGTCTAGCTGCTCGAGCCGCCGAGCGGCAGCAAGCAGAAGTGGCGGCGCCTCATTACCTCGGCTCTGTACGAACGCGATCTGGGCGTGCAGCAGGTCAATCCGTGCGCGCCTTTGCTCATCGGGCGGTCCAGCCCCCGCCATCGCGACAAGAGCGGCCGCGGACTCGAACGCGCCGGCCTGCAGCTTCGCTTGTGCCGCGTCCAGTGCGCGCTGCGCTTGGCGGGCCGGATCTTCAGTCAGCGCCGCCGCGCGCTCGAGGAACGCGGCAGTTGCTGCGACGCCGCCACGAGCCTGAGCCCGACTCGCCGAACGCTCGAGCTCTATGGCGACGTCCTCGTCGGGGCCAGGCGCGGCCCGCGCCCGGTGCCACGCCCGACGTTCGGGATCGACGTCCGCGACGATCGACTCCGCGAGCGCCCTGTGCACCTCCTGGCGCTCGAAAAGGGGTGCCGTCCGGTAGACGGCCGAGCGCACCAGTGGATGGCGGAACTGCACCAAAGCGCCGAGATGGAGCAATCCTGCAACTTCCGCCGGTGCGGCTGCTTCAGGTCCGAGCCCGAGCCGCTCGGCGGCTCGCCACAACAGGCTCACGTCTCCGAGCGGCTCCGCCGCCGCGATGAGCAGCAGCCGTTGTGAATCAGGCGGAAGCGACCGAACCTGCCGATGGAAGCTCCGCTCGATACGGTCAAGAAGCGGCCGCGCGTCAGGAAGTGCGAATCCTCCCGCCAGCTCACTCGGCGTCAGTCCCCGCGGTAGCTCGAGCAGCGCGAGCGGGTTGCCGCGGGTCTCTGCGACGATACGGTTTCGTACCCGCTCGTCTAGTCGTCCTGGCAGCGCCGAGTCCAGCAGCACGCGAGCGTCGTCGTCGCTGAGACCCCCAATCATCAGTGTGGGAATCCCTACCCAATCACGCACGTCGACCGACTCCCGCACCCCGATCAGAAGGCCGATCGGTTCTGCCAACAGGCGGCGGGCGACAAGGCCGAGCGCCAGTGCCGACGCATCATCCAGCCACTGGGCGTCGTCGATCACACACAGCAACGGCCGCTCTTCAGCCGTCCTTGCGAGCAGACTGAGTGTCGCGAGCCCAACGAGGAATGGATCCGGAGCGGGACCGCTGTCGAGCCCGAATACGACTTCTAAGGCCGCCTTCTGCGGAGCCGGGAGGTCATCGCGCCGGTCGAGGATCGGAACGCAGAGCTGATGGAGGGAAGCGAACGCGAGCTCCACCTCCGACTCGACACCGACGGATCGCAGGACCCGGAAGTCCTGGGCCGCATCGATGGTGTAGTCCAGTAGGGCGGTCTTGCCTATTCCCGCTTCGCCGCGCAGGACGATGGTACGGCTCTCGCCCCTGCGCGCTGTGTCAAGGAGGACTTCGAGGGCAGCGCACTCTGCGGCGCGTCCTCGCAAAGTGCCCACCGTGGACATGGCCTCCCCATCTCCGCCACCGCGAGCACGGACGTGGCCTCCCCCACGGGTACCGAATGGTGGACCTAGGCCTCCGGGTTGCTCGCGGATCAACGCGGGTGAACCAGCGCCCTTCGCCGCCGCTCACCTCGCGACGTTTCGCGACCATACACCCGGGCCCTCGCCATTCCCAATCGCGGCTGGGCGTGGCTGGATGTCACGCGACTGGCGACCCAGGCTGGCGTGTCGGCGGATTCGAGCGGACCTCCATAGGGACACCCTCTTAGTGACCGACATCCGTCGGGAGAGGAGGTCTCACGATGAGCGAGAAATCGACGCGCCTCGTTCGGCGCGTAACCGCGCTGACTTCTGCCTTCGTGCTCGTTGCGTTGGTCTGGATCGGCGGCGGCGGTCAGGCGACTGCCGCGCGGTTCGCGAGCTCAGGGCCGAGACCGACGATCGTCCTCGTGCATGGCGACTGGGCGGACGCGTCATCGTGGGACCGCGTGATCCCACGCTTGCAGGACCGCGGGTTCACGGTCGTGGCTCCACCGAACACACTTCGCGGACCGAGCCAAGACGCGCCGTACCTCGCGAGCTACCTCCAGTCGATCCCCGGGCCGATCGTGTTGGTGGCGCACTCCTACGGCGGTTTCGTGATCACCAACGCGGCCACCGCCAATCCGAACGTGAAGGCGCTCGTGTACATCGATTCATTCGCTCCGGACGAGGGTGAGACCGCCCTCGACATCCTGGGAGGGACGAGTTCCTGCGTCACCGCCAGCGGCGCGCTCAAGCCGGTGCCGATCGACGGCGGCCTCGATCTGTACCTGAACTGGGATGCGAGCGGGCAGTACCCCGGGTTCAGGGAGTGTTTCGCCAACGGCGTCGACCCAAGGACGACGAGGGTTCTCTTCGCAACGCAGCGACCGGCGTCGGCCGCGCAGTTCACCGATCCGAGCGGGACACCCGGCTGGCAGAGCATCCCCTCGTGGGCGCTCCTCGGGACGCAGGACCACGTGATCCCGCCGGCCGTCCAGGAACAGATGTACGAGCGCGCCGGCGCCCACATCTCCAGCGTCAAGGCCGGTCATCTAAGCCTGATCACACGTCCGGCCGCCGTCGTTCGGGTCATCCAGTCGGCGGTCGAGGCGACGACGTGATCGCGAGGAGGGCGGCGCGATGAAGATCGTCGTGATCGGCGGGACGGGCCTCATCGGCTCCAAGCTCGTGGCGAAGCTGCAGGATGCCCGCCACGATGCGCTCGCGGCGTCGCCCGAATCGGGCGTTGACACGCTGACGGCCGAGGGGCTGGCCGAGGTGCTCGATGAAGCGCAGGTCGTCGTTGACGTGTCGAACGCACCGGACTGGACGGACGCAGCGGTGCTCGACTTCTTCCTGACATCGACGCGCAACGTTCTCACTGCAGAAGTTGCCGCGAGCGTCGGGCATCACGTGGCGTTGTCGGTCGTCGGCACAGATCGTCTGCTGGAGAGCGGGTACTTCCGAGCGAAGCTCGCTCAAGAGCAAGCGATCGAGGCCGGGCCAACCCCGTACACGATCGTCCGCGCGACGCAGTTCTTCGAGTTCATAGGCCGCATCGCGGATTCGAATAGCGACGGCGAGACGGTCCGCCTGCCGCCCGTGCTGATCCAGCCCGAGGCAGCCGAGGACGTCTCTGCAGCGTTGGCGGTCGCGGCCGTCGGTACGCCGGTGAACGGGACGGTCGAGCTGGCCGGTCCCGAGTGGTTCCGGCTAGACGAGCTGGTCCGGAGAGTCTTGAGCGCCAGCGGTGACATCCGCCGGGTGACCGCTGACTCCGGTGCACGCTACTTCGGTGCTCAGGTCGACGAACGATCACTCATGCCAGGCGACGACGCGCACATCGCACCAACCAGATTTGACGAGTGGCTTGCCGCGAGCCACCTTGAGGAGACGCGGCCGAGGTAGGACGGCGAACTGACCATCACCAAGGAGGGAGCAACGTCATGGCGACATCAACATCAGACACAACCCCGAACACGATCGTGCTGATCCACGGCTTCTGGGTCACGCCTCGAGCTTGGGACGACTGGAAGAAGCGCTTCGAGGCCAAGGGGTACACGGTGTTGGCGCCGGCGTACCCAGGGTTCGAGGTCGAGGTCGAGGCGCTCCGCGCAGATCCGAGACCAATCGAGCGACTCGAGGTCCCGGAGATCATCGACATGCTCGAGAACATGATCGGCAAGCTCGACCGTCCTCCGATCATCATGGGTCATTCGGCGGGCGGCGTGTTCACCCAGATCTTGCTCGACCACGGACTGGGCGCGGCGGGGGTCGTGATGAACTCGGCGCCGACCGAAGGCGTCAAGGTGGTGCCGCTCTCGGAGGTCAGATCCGGGTGGCCGGTCCTGAAGAACCCCGCGAACCGCCATCGGGCGGTCGGCTTCACTCCCGAGCAGTGGCACTACGTCTTCGCGAACACGTTGAGTGACGAGGAGTCGCTGGCGCTGTACGAGCGCTACCAGATCCCCGCGTCGGGGCACGTCTTCTGGGGAAGCGCGCTCGCGAACATCCACCCCGGCAAGGACGACACCTACGTCGACTACCACAACGACTCGCGGCCGCCGTTGCTGTTCATCCTCGGGAAGCAGGATCACCTCTTCCCTCCGAAGGTGGGGCATTCGAACGCGAAGCACTACAAGTCGAAGTCGCTGACCGAGGTTGTGGAGTTCGACGGACCACACTTCTTGCCCGCGGCTCCAGGATGGGAGGCCGTCGCGGACTACGCCCTCGACTGGGCGTTGAAGCACGCGACGTTCGCTTCGGCTTCCTGAGCAGAGAGGAAGAAGACGGTGAGAGAGCGATTGCTTCCGGTCAGCGAGATCCCACCGACCGGGTCTGTCTCGGCGGACCTCCTCGGCAGGGAGGTCCTCGTGACGATGGTGAACGGGAAGCCGAGGGCGTATATCAATATGTGCCAGCATCATGGTGGACCGCTCGTTCTGGAAGGCGATCGCTTCACCTGTGAATGGCACGGGAGCCAATACGACGTTCGCACCGGCCACGCCCTCTCGGGACCGGTCAGGCCCGACGCGCGACTGATCATGCTCCCCACTCGCGTCGAGGAAGGAACCTTGGTCTACGTGTACGACGACAAGGAGAACAACGAGCGAACGGGATCGACCGCTGCGAACGCCTGACGATCGGCCGCGGGAGAGCGCTCCCGCGTCGGTCTCATACTCGCGAGAGAAAGCGGCAGAGCGAGCTGGGGTAGCGCCTGGGTACGTCGATGAGCTGATCGATCTCGGCATCCTCGTCGCCGGGAACGAGGACTATTTCTCGCCGGGCGATGTGCGCCGGCTGCTGATGGCGAAGTCGCTCGAGGACGCCGGGATCCCGCTCGCAGACGTGGCCGCCGCGACCGAACGAGGGGCCTTCTCCCTCGACTTCCTCGACGCCACCGGCTTCGAGCGGATCGCCGACTTCGCCGCCGATTCGTTCCAGCAGGTGAGCGATCGGACCGGGATCCCTCTCGAGCTCCTCACGGTCATCCGCGAGGCGGTCGGCATGGCGTCGCCGTCCCCCGACGATCGACTTCGTGACGACGAGATGGCGATCGTCCGGTTCATCGAGATGCAGCTCGCCGAAGGATTCCGTCCCGTCGCCATCGAGCGGGTCCTACGTGTTCAGGGCGAAAGCACCCGACGGATCGCCGACGCCGAGGCGGCGTGGTGGAACTCAGAAGTCATCGAACCCGCCGTCGCCGCCGATGCAGACCCGGCGAAGATCTCAGATGCCGAGCTCACGGATCGGATCTCTCCGGTCATGGAGCGATCCGTCGTGGCCATGTATCACATCCAACAAGCGCGAGCCTGGACGGCCAACCTCATCGAAGGCTTCGAAGGGCTGATGGCGAAGGCGGGGATCCGGAGCCGCCTCGAGCGCCTCCCGGCGGTCTGTTTCCTCGACATCACGGGCTACACGCAGCTGACACAAGAGCGAGGCGACGATGAGGCCGCGGACCTGGCGTCGAGGGTGGCGAGGCTGGCGGAGCGTTGCTCCGTGCGGCGCGGCGGCAAGACGATCAAGTGGCTCGGGGACGGCGTGATGTTCTACTTCGACGATCCAGGCCAAGGCGTTCGTGCCGCCCTCGAGATGGTGGATGGGCTGGCAGCCGGCGCGCTACCGCCCGCTCATGTCGGCGTGCACGCTGGGCCGGTCTTGTTCCAGGAAGGCGACTACTTCGGCCAAACCATCAACCTCACTTCCCGCATCGCGGACTTCGCCAAGGCGGGTGAAGTGGTGGTGAGCCAGGCGGCAGCCGACGCGAGCCGTGGCGACCGATTGATGTTCGACGATATAGGTCCGGTGGCTCTCAAGGGCGTGTCCGGGACCGTGCGCCTGTTCCGAGCTAAGCTGAGCTCCTGACCGCACGAAATCCACTTGGACCGATCCGCGACCCTTGAGATCAGCCTGAACGGATTTGCGTGTGCCGCCTTCGCGGAGGTGGCGGCTTCCTGTACCGACAACTGCTGCGGCGACCCCGGTCAATCACGGCCCCCTGAACAGCGGCTCCGGTAGCTCAGGTCGGCCTAGCGTCCACGAAACGCCCACGACGGAGGGAGCGCCCCACCCAGCTGCGAATGGTCAACCTCGGGGGGAAGACTGTGCGGCTTCTGCCTTGTCGAGCCGGCGCTGCTCGGCTCGGATGACCAGAGGGATGGCAGCCGCGGCGATCGCGAACGTCAGGATCCAGAACCACGGGAAAGGGCTAAGCCGGACCACCGTCGTGACGTAGATCCAAAGAGAACTGAACGTCAGGGCGACCACGACCTGGCGCCCGCCATCGGTTCTGCCTCCGTCGCCGGGCGATCAGGCCGTAGACGAACGGCTCCAGCCTGGTGTCGGCGATCCGGACGCCCTCCCGAACGGCGCGGGCGACCTCTTCCCTCGAGGTGGGATCGAGTTCGTTCTCCCACGCCACTCGCCAAGCCGGGTCTCGCCCCGCGAAGACGTCGGGATCGACCGGTCCAGACACCCCGCGAGTCTGACAGGCGATCAGCTCATGGGCCTGTCCACGAAACGCCCACGCCCAGGGGAGCGCCCCACCCAGCCCCTCAAACGCAAGACGGGATAGGCCATAGGCCGCTCAGGAATCGGAGTTTGTGTCCCAGGAATCTTGTGCCCGCGGTGAAGGGAAACGGAACGCCACTTCCCGCTGGTTCGCGAGGACTGCTCTGCGCGGATGAGGAGGACGATGCCATCCCGGCGGCCCGGTCTCACGATTCTCCTTGTAACTTGGGGGCGGAAGCAATTTGGAGGGGGCGCTATGCCTTGGTCCCGCCATGGCAGACTTGTTGGCATAACAATCTCGGTACTCCTGTTTGGCGCCGTCCTGACGTCACTGCTTCCTTCCGGGCACTCGGCAAAGCTCGACCGAGTTAGCAACTACAAGACGATCTACCCTGCGATTTGCAATCCCCCAGAGCTCGGCCTGACTGACGCTCCACTGAGGCTGCAAGATTGGCTGCCACGGCGTTCACGGTCGCCGATCTGCTCAGCGCGATGTGCGGCAATCCAAAGCGCTCTTTGTCCGACTGAGATATTGAGCCTGGCGTGGAGCCCAGATGGGAAGAGGCTCGCGGCTGGAGGGACGGATGGACTTGTGCACCTGATTCCGCTGACCGGGGGCCTGAGCCCGGTCACACTCGCGGGTCACACCGGAGTCGTCCGATCTATCGCCTGGAGTCCAGACGGACTGACACTAGCGACTGCGGGGAACGATCGGACTGTGCGCCTGTGGGACGGGACCACTGGCGACCTGGTGCGGGATTTTGGAGCCGCAGAACGGGAAGAGGGTGCTTGGGCAATAGCCTGGAGTCCGGATGGCAGCCTCATTGCGACCGCGAGCGAAAACGCTCCTCTTGTGCGACTCTGGCGTACTCGCGATGGTAGCCTCGCCCGAACTCTCAGGGGCCACTCTCTTGACGTCAAGAGCGTGGCTTGGAGCCCCGACGGGACAATGCTCGCTAGCGCGAGCTTCGACCGCACCGTGCGAGTCTGGCGGAGTCGGAACGGCGTGCTTCTCAGAACCATCCGATGGCGATCCAACAACAATGCAAACGTCGTAGCGTGGAGTCCGGATGGGCTAGTCCTGGCAACAGGGGACTACATCGGCACCGTGCGTCTCTGGCGATCTAGCGATGGTTCCCTTGCTCGAACCCTCGCCGGAGGGGCGTACACCATGAACAGCATCGCCTGGAGCCCGGATGGGGCGTTTCTGGCCGGCGGGAGCTATAGCGAGGACATTCTCGTTTGGCGGGTCAGCGATGGTTCTGCCTACATCTTCCACGGCCACCAGGGACCTGTCTTCAGTGTGGCTTGGAGCCCCGATGGATTGACCCTTGCGACTGGAGGCAGCGACGGAAGCGTGCGACTGTGGAATATGCCCCCGGGTGATGGACTTGAGGATCTCCAAGCCCAAGCCAGCGCTCGAAGGTAGTCTAGCGGCGTAGCCTTGCGCGGTCGCCGTGGCAGCTCACCACAGTGAGGCGCCCTCCCCGACTAGCCAGCAATCGCGATCCGCTCACCAGTCACTTGCTTTCGTAGAACAGCATGAAAGTGGTTCCGTTCAACCCGCCGGCTCCTGCCCCAACAAACGGGCCGACATACTTCCCATTTTGCCCGTCGTACTCCAGAACCATGTTGTTGATGCAGCTAGTCACGAACAGGTTTCCATTCGGCCCGAAAGCCATCTTGCCCGCGTACTCCAGGGGGCTACTGCCCTCAGCAACGAACTGGCCGATGAGCTTTCCTGTTTCACCATCGTATCGGAACACCGCGTTATTCGGGAAGCTAGTCACGTAGAGGTCGCCATCCGGACCGAACACAATGTCGTGGGGTCGAGATAAGCCACCGGACCCGGATTTCACGAACTCGTCAACGAATGCTCCAGTGTTCGCGTCGTATCGCAGGACACTTGCAGTCTCCAAGCTGTCGACGTAAAGCAAGCCATCGTTGTGAAAGATCAATCGGTCGGCGTCATTCAAGCCTCCACTACCACTCTCCACAAACACGTCCATAAACTCGCCCGTGCGCCCGTCATACCGAAGAACCGAGTCTGTGAAGCGGGTAGCCACATAGAGGTTGCCATCGGGCCCGAAGGCCAGTCCGTGAGGCCCGTCCAGGATCTCCGACGGCTGAATGAATACATTCATGAACTCACCTGTCACGGGGTTGTAGCGTAATACCGAGTCCCTGCTGCCCTTCACTGGATCGATGCGGCCAGGGTCGAAGTTGGTGACATACAGGTTCCCATCGGGGCCGATGATGCCGTCGCCCTCCGCGCATGCGAGTTCGCCCTTGCCCGCAAACTTATCCATGAAGGCACCTGTTGTCCCGTCAAATCGGAGAACGCGACCTCCCTCCCAGCAACTGCCCACAAGTAGAGTCATTGTTGAGGTCGATCCGGTCGTCGTGGCTGCTCCCGTTGACTCGACCCCACTTGATCCATTACTGGTGCAGCTCGACAGCAGGAGGACTGCGGCGCACATTGGTGTGAGGACTTGTACTTTCATCGATCGTCCCCCTCGCGAGGCGTGATGCCTGAGATTCGCACGTAAATCTGCTTCCGTCCGTCTAAGACTGATGGGATCCCCATCTGCTCTGGCCGTGGAAGCGGACGGACCGACGATGGGCGGATACACTTCCTTAACCCGCGTTGATCCAGGAACAGCCTCCCCACCTCCTCCCAAGTTGGTGGCTGCGGGAGGCGCCGTCAGTTTCGCTCTTTCTACTAGAAGCACACATAGCACGGAGGCTGCGGTCGAGAAAGACACTCATTGGGTCTAAGCGCGACTCCGTAGGCGAGAATGCCGACAACGATCATCCCGACGACGACCGCCTGCAGACTTCTGTTGGTCGTTTGCGCGCCGACCCGGTCGGACGAACCAAGCCCCGAGGGTGGGCCGGGTGGGCGAACGGAGGAACAGATTCGCCCGTCGTCCGCGCCCCGAGCCCCGAGGGCTGCTCAGACCCGCCCTCAAATAAGGGTTCGGCCAACTGTCCATCGCTCGTTTTAGGCTTTGCCATGGCGTCCTTGGCAGCGTTCCCCGCGATGGGACGAATCCCCCAAGCAAACCCCTCAGATCTCAGCCTCTTGGATCCGACGGTTCTGGGGTCTTAGGCGGCTATCCCCGCGTCCTGAGACTCGGAATCCAGCCAAAAGACAAAGCCCCTGCAAGCTCGGGCACATTCGACCAGAGCCGAATCGCTAATAAGTAGCGTCCCCGCCCGAACGACGATGCCGACCAGGGCGCATGCCTCAACGATCGCCTTGCCGCCGTCCTTGCGCAGCTGTCGTGGTGTTAGGCGACCAAGTCCATGCATGATGGCGTTTCTTGCCTCGTTGAACGTGGCAACGGCTAGCCAATCCGGGCAATCAGTGAAATCGATGTCATACCACTGTTTCCAAGCCTCCCGATGTTGAGGCCAAGGTCCCTCGGCTCGACGACGCCCGTCCTTGTTCCAGAGATCCAGCATGAGGCGCATCGTTGGATCCATAGATGCCTCAGAGCCGGCGACGAGGAGGGCTCGCGAATACTCTTCCGCTATCGCGACGATGTGTGGGAGAACCATGGAGTGTCGCGGGTCACCAAGAAGCATCGCTCTGGGAGGAAGTAACCGTTCGGGGAGGTCGAGACCTATGACCACCTGTCCGTAGGCGAGCGTGGTCATCACTCTCGCAGCTGCTTCCTCAGCCTGTTCCGAAGAGACTCTTCTCATGTCCAGCTACGGCTCCTTGTTCCCTCCACAATCATCCGGTGCAAAGGGTTCTCACGAATTTCCGCTCTGAGAATGGGATCGGAGTCCGAACAAATCAACGCAAGGGCCGCGACGGCATCCGAATTCGACGCAGGATGGACTTCTTCAACAAGCGAGGCCACGAGGGAGGCATCGACGGCCTGATGTCGCGCAAGAACGAGAGCTGCTCTAGCGCGAACAATGCCTGGGAGGGAATCTGCTGTTCTCGAAGCAACCCACTCCCTCAATTCTTTGGTCAGAGTCGGCGCAGCAAGAAGAGGCGTCAGAATCCAGAGTTCTTGCCACGGCGTGAGGAAGAGCTCTTCGTCAACCAGCCATTCCTGCAGTTCTTCAAGAGTCTGGTCGATCAGAATCACCTGCGTGAGGTAGGACGCAATTTCTTCCGTAACGCTGCGCTCGGTTGCGAGCGCTTGACGACATACTCGCAGAGCCCGAGTGTCGTGCTCTGCCCCCATGAGAACGAGAGAAATCGCCAAGAGCTCTCGAAGGACATGTATGGAGCCTTCTTGCGCGAGTTGATCGCGGGCAACAGGGTCGGCCCACAGGTCAAGCGCTCGATCCGATGCCTCAAGCGACAAGTCAGCGGCTGTCAGCTCTGGCAAATCGTCTGAGTAGAGCTCGAGCCGTGCTTGCTGAAAGTCAAAGTTGACCGCCCCTTCAATCGCGTTCCATGTGCGATCCGAGGAACCGATCCACCGTTCATAGGTGTCGCGAGCACGAGTGAACGTCTTCGAGTCATTCAGCGTGAGGCCGATTGCTCTCGCTTCACGCACTAGCTCCGCAAGTCCTTCTTGAGCCTCGCGCCACGACGCAGCTGCCAACCTGAAGTCGTCGTTATAGCGCCAGATAGCGACGCCCTTTCGGAGCAAGCGCCTTTCCATGATGTCTATGACGAGCTCTGAGAAGACATCGGAAGCCATCGAGAGTTGGGGAAGCCCAAATCGGCGTCCCATCACGCCGTGCAAGAACTCCCCCAACGTGGCAGCCACGGTTGCGCCTCCCATCTGAGAGACGAGTTCGGTCCGCAACAGATCGTGATCGACATACTGGTAGAAGGAGGCGATATCCGCCGTAACCACGTATCGAGTGGAATCGAGCTCAAGCGGTCCGTCTTTCATCTGAATCCATCTTTCGTACGTCCGTTTCAGTGCCGGCTGTCGAGACAATGCCCACTCAGCCAACGCCCGATAGAGCACGCGACTCGCGAACGGAAGTAGCTCCAGCGTCCTGAAGCCACCGCCGGGCTTGGATGACTCAATGTGGTCAGCCGGTTGATCGTCCGTTCCATCCAGAAGAGATGCCGCCACAAGTGCAGCGACGCGCTGTTGCACTTCGCTATTGGCAAGAGACAGATCCAAGGCTTGCTCGGGAATCTCCAGAATTCCGCGCTCCACCTCTGCGGAAACCGCCCCAGGAAGATCGAGCTCGTCGAGAAGGGATTCGCGAATTCTCATTTAACGGTTCGCTCCAGCGGGAGTCGACGGATTCAGAAGGTTCCTTCTTCCCCCGACCTACTCGCAGCCAAGCCCATTGTTGTTAGTCACCTGGGCGAATTGTTGGGCGACGGCGGGGATGTAGATCGCGGTAGTAAGCGCAAACGCCACGACCAGCCTTCTCCAGTCCCTCATCGACGCCTAGACTCCCACCGTGTTGTCCGAGTAGTCAATAGGGGGGGCTTGTCGGGAAGGTGCTGGTCGCAGCCATTTACGACATCGAATGCGCTTGGCGCTTCCGCCCGATTCGGCAATGGCCCGTGAAGACCAAGAACACTGACGTCGGCGCTGAGTGTTTGATTCAGGCGAGCGGGAGGAGGACAAGTGATCAAGGACGAGAAGTGGCCGGTTGCCCGACTGATCCCAATCTCCTCGGCATCCGGGGTGGAGGCGCAGGAGCGACGACTCGCGTCTGCATTGCTCGCCGTGATGTCGTCCGTACCAGAGTTCGGCTACGCCCTCCTCAAGCCCCTCGGAGCGCCGGTCGGCAAGATCGAAACCTTCATCGAAGTCCCTTTCAAGATGGGTGACCGGGCGATCCGGCCCGATGGCGTCATCACCGTCACTCGGGCAGGCAAGTCGTGGAGCGCAATCGTCGAGGCCAAGGTGGCGAGCAACCAGTTGGACGCCGCGCAGATGAACACATATCTGGATCTCGCTCGGGAGCTTGAGTTCCAGGCCGTCCTTTCGATCTCGAACCAGTACGTCACATCGTCAACCGATTACCCGATCGAGATCGACGGTCGGAAGCTGCGTCGCACGAAGCTCCACCACTGGTCCTGGATCGACCTCCTCACGGTCGCCATCGTCGAGAAGGAGTACCGAGGCATCGGCGATCCCGACCAGGCGTACATCCTGGGCGAGCTCATCCGGTACCTCAGCGACCCGCGCTCGGGAGCGGTCGCGTTCGACGGGATGGGACCGTCGTGGGTCGCCGTCCGTGACGGTGCACGCGAGCAGACCCTGAGGAAGACGGATCCGGCCGTCCTCGCGGTCGCTGCCCGCTGGGATGACCTCGTGAGATACCTCGGGCTCAGCCTCACGAGCGAACTTGGTCGCGAGGTGAAGCCAGCACTCGCGGCAGCCGAGAAAACCTCCGCTGCCCGTCGACAAGCGCTTATCGACTCACTGGCTTCGACGGGTCGCCTATACGGCGACCTCCAGATCCCTAACGTGACGAGCCCTCTGTCGGTCATCGCCGATCTCCGCTCCCGGCAGATCATCGCTTCGACGTCCATCGATGCTCCCAAGGAGGGCACGTCCCGAGGGCGTGTGTCCTGGATGCTCCGCCAGTTGCAGGGCGCCCCGGACAACGTGAAAGTGGAGGCGAAGGCGGCCTACCGCTCGACGCCGATTGCTGCACCCTTATCGGCGGTACGAGAGGACCCCTCAGTGATCTATCCCGAGGCCGGGCGGGAGATCCGTGTCTTCATCCTAAGCCTCAGTTCGAACGCGGGCTTGAAGCGGGACGATTCTCGCGGCTCTTTCGTCGAGAGCGTCGTGAGCGCAACCGAGAGATTCTACGGAGAGGTGCTCCAGAAACTTCGTGCCTGGAAAGCGGCGCCGCCCAAGCTCAAGAAATCCGGCGAGCAGGAAGAGACGCCCGCGGAGACCGTCGCCGACATCCTCGGTATTGAGCCCACGCAGATCGGCGAGGTTCAAAGCCCAGGCGAAAGTCGGGGACTGGAGCTCCCCCCTCCGGATCCGGACGTTGCCGATGAGCCATCGGCGCCAACGCAGGGTCCACCGGGTACGTGATGAACAGCCAGTCGCGGACCTGGCGCACGATCATTAGCCCTCAAGTTGAAGCAATCCGGTCTCGGCGAAACAAGTCCTGAGGACCCGCTAGGCTCCGAGGATGCCGACGCTGGCCGCGTACCCGGGGGATGATGCGGCGCGATCGGAAGCGTGAGGGTCTCAGGGTTTGTCGTGCAGCCTGGTTGGTCGGTGTCAGCGTCCGGGAGTACCGAGAGCTCGAGGCCGGCGAGCGCTACCCGACGTCCCAGACCTGGGACCGGATCTGCGAGCTTACGGGTGGCCGCAGAGGTTCGTTCCGTCGGGCCAGAGGAGGCGGCGTGGAACGTCACTACGGGAGTACGTGGGCGATACTGGCCCTGATCATCCTTGCTGCGGCGCTCGGTAGTTGCCTCGCATTCGTCGGCCTCCACGTCAACCGCGAGGTGGGCGGCGTCGTGGGCTTCATCGCGGGTGTTGGCCCTGATCTTCGTGCTCTATCTCTCCGGCTACAACGTCGGTTCAGACGAGGAGCACAGGTTCCAGGAATGGAAGTCGCAGACGCCAGGCCCGGGCATGTGCGGCTGGAAATGGGGTGCAGTCTTAACGCACGGCGAGTTCTGGGATGTGCAAGAGCGAATCAATCGCCTGTTCGGCACGGAGCACTACTGCAAGCGCGACCCTGGACATGCGGGGCGTCACGTCTGCGGGATCAGTTGTAGGGCCGAGGCCGAGCAGCAGCATCAGCCCGAAGATGACGCATGTCGTCGAGCAGCTCGCCAAAGCTCTCGACAGGGACGACACCGTCGAGATCAACGGCTACCTCAACTACTTCTTGACTAGGCGTGGCCCCTCGTACCAGGACCAGGGAGGTTAATGGCGGGATCAGCGTTGCAGACCCAGCGCCCGTAGACGATGTGCGTCGTGTCGGGTTGCGTCAGCGGTCCCCTTGCCGCCGCTCCTCTGTTCCGAAGTAGTTGAAATACGCCTGCCGGAGCCTCGGGTCGGCCGCGAGATCTGACACCGTTACACCTCCACTTAACATGGCGACGTACTCGTATTCCCCCCCGATGTAGTCCAGGCGCCGGATAAATCGACTGTGAACGAACGAAAGCGCGATGCCAGCGAGCAACAGCGAGGGCACGGCGACGGCGATCACCGCGAAGATGACTATCAGCGCATCGAGGGGGTTGACGGCGAGCACGCTAGGTCAGCCCCAGGGCGGTCGGGTACTCCTCCGCGAGCCGCCTGAGCTCGATGAGGATCAAGCCGGCCCAGATGAACAGCTCCGCGATCGCCAAAGCCGCGAGCGCAACGGTCCTCCCCGAAGCTGTGATGGAACCTTCGATCGCAGCAGCGATGAGGCCCGTGAGGATCGTGACCGCGGCGCTAGCAAGTCCTTTCGCCAGTCCCATCAGACGGTCACGCTCCCATGCGTAGAGTTGCAAGACGACTCCCTCCGGATCGTTGGAGAACTGGGACGCCAGGACAGCTGACACGGAGACGGTTGGAAACACGAGCGCCCTCATCCGCAGGAAGAGACCGTTGAGGAACCCCATCAACCGGCCTGCCTGCTCATCCCAACCGCCTCTTCATCTGTCTCAGCCGCGACTCGGACCAGCGTTCCCCCACGGCCTCCACTTCCCCATCATCAGCGGGGATGCTACTGCTGCCTTGACTACCCTTGCTGGATGCCAGTTCTGATGCCGGTCAGCATCGCGGCGAGCGCCGTACCCATTCCAGCTCGGCTTCCCGGATCCGGGCGAGCCCGGGTAACGCATTCGCTCTTGTCCACGGGGTCATCGCTGATTCCGGTCAATCGTCCCAAACGTTCTCCATGATGTTGGTCGCAACGATTCCCGCGAATGTGGTCGGGTCGAGCAGGTGGCTCCCGAACTTGAAGTGAGACTCATCCCAGATCTCGAACGATACCTTCCACTGTGGCCGCGTTGACGAAGACGGGTCGAGACACTCGACGACGAGCTTCGTATCGGGGTATTGGCCGGTTAGGTAGATGCCGCGCAAGACGAGATCCACATTTTGGCGATGCAGATAGCCCTCGATTTCATCGACAATCCGCATCGTCGCTGCAAGGCACTCCTCGGCGTAGGATTCGTCGTGCCAGGTTCAGCCATTCATTGCTCCTCGGCATCCAGCTCGCCCAGCAGCCTGACGTACCTGCGTCGTAGCTCGGGGTCGAGCGTAAGCCGATCGACGAGACTTGCCCAAGCGGTCCCGCGCTCATCCCGGTACCTGAGCAGTTGTGAGGCGATCGCGTCCCGGTCGGCCTGGTCACGGATCAGGACGTCGCGGAGGTGTTCGCGAGCCAAGGGGCTGAGGGTGCCAAGGAGATCACGGAGGTCAGCATCCGATGTCACAGCGCGCCTAGTTTCCTCGCTGCTCTGTTGAGCGGTTCGGAGCCCAGGGATTGAAACCCCATGCCACTACCACACGCGGGGCACTTTCTTTCTGCTCCTTCGAACATGAGCCAACCCAGGGTCGTGTTCATGACCGTTTCCTCGAACTCATGACCGCATGCGTCGCACCGAAGAGTTTGACGGTACCTAGCATCAAGAACCCGCCGCATGATCCGTGTTCTTCGGATCTGCCGCCACGGCCAGAACACGAACGAATCGACCGACGGAATCTGAAGAATAAGGATCAGAAGGCCGGCCATGAACCCACCCCACGCTAGGCCCCAAGCCCACCGCGAGAACGTCTGATCCGACACGGCAAGCGCGACAACGGCACCGCCGCCTACCGCGGCTAGGGTTGCTCCGAGACGTGCTACGGCGGCTCGATACCTATCGTCCATCCGACGATCTTGCCTCTAGGCGTGGCCATCCGAATACGCGGCACATGCGCTCCCAAGTCACGGAGTCCGGGAACCGCCCCCCGGCTTCGAGCTCCCGATACTCCCGGACGCTGACTCCAATCAGCCACGCAGCGCGACATACGCGGAGCCCTTCGCGCTTCCGGTCTCGCTCCATCATCGAAGGGAACGCGGCCAAGGATGCAGCCATGGATTCAGCCTAGCGAGTGACTCGGACCGTGCAGTATCGAATGCCTACGCCCCCGGCGCTGTGTCTCCGCCGCACAGGCCGCAGCAGATAGAGCCATCCGCCATTTCCGTGTAGTCCTGAGCGCCCTGCCCACATGCCTCGGTTACCCGGTCAGCAAGTGATTTCGGGCGATGGCTCTGCTCGTATACGAAGACACCCGCGGCCAAGATGCTTACGGCAACGACCAACACGATCACCCACTGCCTCATCCTAGGCCGCCGGCTCGTAGCAAGGGAGCGTTGGGTCGTTCGCCATGTTCGAATCTGTGAAGCACTTCGGCGGCGCCTGATGAATCGAGAGTGACGCGACGAGCATCGCCGCCACAAGGACGGCTACGACCACCGCCGCCATCCACCACTTCACGCGCTGACCCCAAGCTCCCTCGGTCGTGGTTCATAGAGCGCCCACGAAACGACGCCTAACATGATGGCAAGCACCCCGCCGGCGACAGCCTCCACAGGCACCCAGTCCAAGGGTTCCGTTTGGCACGCGGGATCGTGTTCGTTCGACCAACTGTTGTCGCATTCCAGCTCGCCAGGCACCGGACGAGGGTCTGGCGGCGGCCGGACGTTCAGCCACACGATCAAGCCAACGTCCCCAATCACGACCGTGACGGCTATCAGCAGGACGATGATCCATCGCCTCATCGCGAAGGCCCCGGAGTGATTGGTCCGCCAGTGAGGAACGGGCCGCTGCTCTCCGGTGGGGGTGGTCGGTGGGTCATCACCCAGCCAACGATCAACAGAAGCAGGAGCACGTACATCCACCGCTCCCAACGCCTCGCTAAGGACAAAGCACCACGTCTCCGGTGGTTTTGCACGCCTGAGAAGGGTGGTTCTGATGCCAGAAGAACAGCCCTCCCACGACGAGAACCAGGACCACTGCAGCGAAGGCTAGCCACTAGGCTAACGCCCGAGCCGGCATCCAACGCCTCATCGCCACAGACCTGCGCATAGGACGGCTACACCCTTGGCGCCCTCTTGGCGAGCGAACGACGCGCAGTCTTGATGGCTCGGCCTACTGGCCTGGTAGGCCCAAACTCCACCCACCAGAACCATCAGCAGGAAAGCTGACACAACGCCCCACCTCTTCACGCGTTGAATCCTGGCACGGCCCAACGACTGGAGCCAGCGGTCAACCGGCCGAGGGCTAATTTAGGTAGTGGGTACCCGTCGACAGGGTCAGTAGCGATGAGAGTGACCCTTCACGCCCCCGAGTGGGCAACACGCCACACCGCGTACCCGTTCTCGTTCGACCCCGGAGCCCTCCTGATCTCTCGGTATTCCCGAAAGGTCATCTCCGCAGGGACGCTCGAGCTCACGCGAGATGGACACGGATCTCTTTCCAGGTTTGTCCAGCCCGACCACTGCCAGAACCAGGACCCAGAGCGGGCCCACGGGGAGCCAGAACAACAGCTGGGGTTCCGTACACATCAAGTTCATACCGCTGACGTTCAGGTAACCCACGGAATATGAACTGGCCGGCAATAACCCCTGATGGAAGGGTCGCAGGGGATGAACTTGAAAGTTCGTATGTACCGGGATCTCCGTGCCAAAGCATCGCTTCGCGCGCACTTGGTTTTATGGTCCGGGTCACCATCTACCGGAACCAAACGCCAGGGCCGCCAAGAGTTTGAGAGATAGGCGCTGTTATCTCTGTCCCTCAGAGGGCGAGCTGGTGAGGATCGGATCGCCAAGCCGCGGGTGCACGCCAATTTGTGTGCAGGGGGCCGCCGGAGTTACGCGACCGTTACGCGAGCTCGAACGTACGGCGTTCTACCAGCGGAGATAGCTCGACTGCCGCCCTGCTGAGGCGCAGGCCAGGTCAATGCACGCGAAAGCGAAAATCCTTCCGGCTGCGTCTGGTTGGCGAATCGGTAATCGGGTGAACCGAAACCAGAACCTAGACCAACTTAGACCACGGTCCAGGTCGAGACCAACCTAGACCGCCTAGACCACCTCGTCCCTAGACGAGGGTCTAGGGGTCTAGGTCTCGGTCGTTCGTGATGTACTCGAATCGCTGGGGTTGCGTGGTCCCGGAACGCACGCGTGGATGTGGACCCCCGTGCCGGACGTGCATCGGGGGCCCGTCCCGTCCTTCGATGGCTAGCTACGCCGCGGAGGGATCCCCACCCTTCGCGGCACCACGGCTCGAGCAGTCGGACTCGCGATAAGCGGAACGCGATGATTTGGTGAGAGGCCAGAACCACGTCGGAGGTTTCTGCGGTTGCCACGTGAATCGGCGGGTCTACGACGAGCAGCGGAGAAGCCAAGAAGAAGCGACCTGAGCCTCCGCGTCGTGGGTTCTAGCCGACTTAGGACGTCGCTGTCCCGTTGCTCTTCACTCACGCGGAGTTCTTCGGCTCGCGGTAGGGCTTCATGGATGTGTGCAGGTATGTCTGCCCGTTCACGTCTACGCGGACGTACTCTCCTGCGACGAGCTCAGAGATCGCCGTCTTCTTTGAGGGCACGTGGCCAGGAACGCCGTCGAGGATCGCCTTCTGTGATCGGCCATCGATCTGGGGCTCGAGCCACCGGCTGATGCGCTCCATAAGCACCGTCGGCTTCCAGTCCCCCGCGATCCCGCCATCGTCGGGTGCTGCGAAGCTGACGGAAGGCGGATCGACCTGGCCGTCGATCATCACGGTGGTTGCGAAGTCGGTGCTCCCGATCCGCTTCGACCGCTGTCGGACTCCGCCGTGTCGGTCCTTAGCGACCACGAGTTGTACCTTGCCGACGCGCCCGGGGGCCGGCTGCACTTTCACTCGCGTTTCGTACGAGACTCCGTCAAGCGCAGCCCGCTTCTGCTGCGAACCCGACGCCCACGTGCCACGCCTCTCGCGGTCTTTCACTACGTGGTCGATGGAGAAGGTTGTTCGATCGCTGCCTCGGAGCGGGTTAACGATAACTCTGTAGAACCATGAGACGTCTCTGTCTTCGTTCGGGCTCCGGCCGTGCATCTCGATAGCCCGGTTCACGCCGTCGAGCACGACCAGGCTAAGGCCTGGTATCTCTGCGATCTCGCGCAGGGTGGTCACTCCTTCGTCTTCAAGTTCACCGTTCCTCTTGAGTGGTAGCGGCTCGGTGATCGAGAAGACGTAGAGGCCTTCGACACATTGTTCAGCGGTAGCTCCGCCGGCGATCGCTCGGACTACGACCCCGTTAGGGTCCACATCGAAGTCAAGGTGAGCCACAGTGGAGCCAGCGACGAGGTCTTCGGCGGCAAGCGCACCGGCAACGAACCCTTTACCCGACTCGGGTTCGCCGTGGATCTCGTTGATCTTCCCGCGGTAGAGCAGGTGTTCGCCGTCGGACCGACGCAGCATTTCCGGGATCGGCTGTGGGGGACCGTCTCCCGAGAGTAGCGCCTTGAGGTCGACGGGTTCCCGCCAGCAGTCGAACGGCGCCCTTGGCTCGATCCCAGCCTGCGACGTGACTTCCCGTAGGAGTTGCTTGTGGTCGGTGACCATCACGCGATCGCCGCCTCTCGGGTCCGCAACTCCGCGATCGCGTCCAGCCGGAACTGCTTCTCGCGGTCGACGTTGGCCTCGGTCAAGAGCGGTTGCTTGCACGTTCGGCAGGCCGGCCCGTTGGTTCGCAGCTTGCGGTGGAGATCCCAGGTCGGATCGATCCATGCGTCGGCGATCAGATCGGGCAGCTCGATAGACAACTCAACCTCTTCGGCGATGGCCCGCATACACATCTCGGGGAGCTCGGCGCCACGGGCATGGCGGACTAACCCGACCAAGGAATCGAGACGTCTCGCCTCGTCTAGTTCAGGCATCCGCAAGAGGGCGCGAGCCGCCCTCCGATACTCTCGGATCTCGTCGGTCTCGTGCGTCATCGAGACGGCCCTCGGTGCAGAACCCCGCCGCATGTGTGGATCGCGTCAACGTCGAGGCGAAGTGACTCCCAGGCATCCTCGACGTCTATCGACTGACCCCAATCGACGCAGACGCTCGGCCAGCCTCTTGCGATATGCCGACGAGGATGGTCAACCTGCTTGGCGATGTCGACGCCGGGTCCCACGTCGTGCTGCGACGAGCGGGTTTCGGAGACCGTCGGGTTCCCACCCCGGCGGCTTTTCTCTTGGGCCACCATCAGTCGTCACCCCGCTCCTCGAAGTAGCGGAGCACGGCTGCGGGGTCGAAGCGAACGCGGCGCCCGATCCGCACGTAAGGGATGTCCGTCGTCTCGAGCAATTTGTAGACGGCGCGGTGGTTGGCCAGCGAGAGGAACTCGGCCAACTCGTGAGCGTCCAGCAGCGGCTGGAGCGTGCTGCCATACATGTGACTCTCCTTAGGGTCCGAGCCGATCGTGATCGGCTGTTCGGATTCCCCTGGAGCTCCACTACTCCGCGCCGCCGCGCGACGCAGGGGACGATGAGTCGGGCACCTGGCCGTCCGCCGCCAGCCTGTCCACCGGGGACCGTTGCTACCCGGTTCTCACCGAATCGCTATTGCGATCCCCCAACTACTACCACACGCCGCTGACACCCTGAGGGACCGTGGACAACGGTCATGCTACGAGTCGGGACTACTCGGCACGAGCCAGCTTCACGAGGGTCCCGCCGTTCCGAGCCTCCCGCATGGTCTTCCCCAAGCCCTCGGCCTTCCTGGCGATGTCGTCCTGGAAGAGGTGCGCGTACAGATCAGACGTCAATGTGATCGTCGAATGCCCCAGCATCGTCTTGAGCTCATGGAGCGAGTACCCGTCCTTTTGAGCCAGGCTCGCGAAAGTGTGCCTCAGGTCGTGGACGCGAGGCGGGCGCATCTTCCCGTCCTTCCCCGGTCGCACAATCCCCACCCGAACCGCCGCCGGCTGGAAGGTGCGCTTGCGCCAGTTGTTCTGACGGATCGCGGACCCCCGCAGGGCGGTGAACACCAGAGCCTCGCCGTCCCAGGAGCCGAATCGGTCGATGTGCCGACGAAGCTCGGCCTCGAGCGCGTCGAAGACGGGTACGGATCGTGTCTTCTTTCCCTTGGTCTTGCCAGCTTCGAGCTTCCTGCCGCCGACCTCGGCGGAGCTCTCGGAGATGGTGATCAGCCGCCGGGTGAAGTCGACGCTGCGGACCCGGAGGGCTGTCGCCTCACCGATCCGCATCCCCGTGTAAGCGAGGGTGTAGACGAGGGCTCGGTCCCGCTCTGGGATCTCCTGGGCGATAGCGTCGACCTCGCCGGCCGTGAGGAAGAACGGCTCGTGATCTTCCATGTCGGGGGTCTCAATCCGTGTGGCTGGGTTGACTTCGATCTTGCCGTCCTTTACGGCCTCGTTGAGGCATGCTCGAAGCGTCCGCGCCGCCTTGTCGATCGTTGGAGCCGGGACCTTCCGCTTCGCCATCTTGTCGACCCACGCCTTGACGTCTTCACGGGTTATCTCCGTGAGGGGGAGCCGACCGAGATCACTCCCGATGATGTAGAGGCGCCCGACGTCGATGTACCGCCGGTGGGTGGACGGCGTCAGCTTGTGCTTCCCGGCGAGCCAGATGGGGAAGTAGTCCGCGAGGGTCGCCGAACTCCGCCGGCGCTTCTCTTCCTTCGCCGCCGCCTTCGGATTCCGCATATTCGCCTGAAAGTCGCGAGCCTCTTCAAGCCGGGGGTAGGACTTGGTCCGCTGCCCGGCGCCACGCACTCGGTAGGACACGACGTAGCGGACCGTCTTGCCCCGGGTCACCTTGTAGATCCCCGGATAGCGAGTCTTTACGGTAGTGCCCCACTCCCCCATCTCAGCCTCCTCAATGTTACGCAATGTTACGCGAACCGAATGACAGGAGTGTAAGCGGGCGGGTCAAATCCGTCAAAGAGGGCACCTGAGCTGCGGTTTCGTGGTGGGCGCTGAGGGACTCGAACCCCCGACCTTCGCCTTGTAAGGGCGACGCTCTTCCAGCTGAGCTAAGCGCCCGCGCGTGCGGTTGCTGTGTGACCGCACGCGCGGCACACCACGTCGCCGAGCTGTACCGACA
>Ga0070706_100001470_pt1 | contig 24759 bp, 25 predicted proteins | sample KBSK5501metaG_FD_65476 | JGI IMG/M metagenome (GOLD analysis project Ga0070706, IMG submission 65476) | Corn, switchgrass and miscanthus rhizosphere microbial communities from Kellogg Biological Station, Michigan, USA - KBS K5-50-1 metaG | ecosystem: Host-associated > Plants > Roots >... | reverse complement strand
CGAGCGCCATGTGCTCAGCGACTGGGAGCTCGATCACGGCCCGACGCCGCGCGCCGAGGTGCTGCGCTGGCAGCGTCAAGGGCTGCATCGCATCACGCCCGACGCCGCGATCTCGAGCTAGGCTCGATCCATGATGGTCGGATCCTGGTTCAAGCGCTGGCGCACCGAGCGCACGCTGCAGCGCCGCGCGATTCCCGACGCGCTGTGGCAACTCACACTCGCACGCTTCGCGTTCCTGAACCTGCCGGATGCCGCCGAGGCCGCGCGCCTGCGCGAGCTCGCGACCTTGTTCCTCGCGAGCAAGGAGTTCACCGGCGTGAGCGGCCTCGTGGTCGACGATGCGATGGCGGTCGCGATCGCCGCGCAGGCCTGCCTGCCTATCCTGTACCTCGGGCTCGAGTGTTATGACAGCTTCGTCGGCATCGTCGTGCACGAGGACGCGGTCGTGGCGCGCCGCGAGGTGATCGACGACGACGGCATCGTGCACCTGTACGACGAGGAGCTGTCGGGCGAGGCGATGCACGGCGGGCCGGTGATGCTGTCGTGGCGCGACGTGGCCGATGCCGGCGAATCGGCCGAGGCCGGCTACAACGTCGTGATCCACGAGTTCGTGCACGTGCTGGACATGCGCAACGGCGACGCCGACGGCATCCCGGTGCTGCCCGACCGGATCGCGCTCGACGAGTGGGTGCGCGTGCTCGGCGCCGAGTACGCTGCGTTCTGCGACCACGTCGACGCCGGCGACGACGAGACGCTGCTCGATCCGTACGCGGCCGAGGCGCCGGAGGAGTTCTTCGCGGTCGCGGCCGAGGCGTTCTTCGTCGCGCCGCACGAACTGCGCTTCGAACACGCGGCGCTGTATGCGCTGCTCGCCGGGTACTTCAAGCAGGACCCGGCGGCACGGAATGCGCCACCATGACGACGACAACATGACAAAGGGCCCTCGCGGGCCCTTTGTCGGTTGCGGCTGACGACGATCAAGCCGTCGCCGGCTCGGCCTTCGGCTTGTCGATCTTCTTGGCCGGCTGGATGTCCAGCACCGGCTTGCCGTCGGCATCGACGTCCACCGTCAGGCGCCCGCCGTCCACCAGGCGGCCGAACAGCAACTCGTCCGCGAGTGCACGCCGGATCGTGTCCTGGATCAGCCGCTGCATCGGCCGCGCGCCCATCAGCGGATCGAAGCCCTTCTTCGCGAGCTGGCGGCGCAGGCCGTCGGTGAACGTGACCTCGACCTTCTTCTCGGCGAGCTGGCTCTCGAGCTGCAGCAGGAACTTGTCGACCACGCGCAGGATGATCTCCTCGTCGAGCGCACGGAAGCTCACGGTCGCATCGAGCCGGTTGCGGAACTCGGGCGTGAACAGCCGCTTGATGTCGGCCATCTCGTCGCCCGCTTCGCGCGTGGTCGTGAAGCCGATCGTCGCCTTGTTCATCGTCTCGGCGCCGGCGTTGGTCGTCATGATGATGATGACGCTGCGGAAGTCGGCCTTGCGGCCGTTGTTGTCGGTCAGCGTGCCATGGTCCATCACCTGCAGCAGCACGTTGAAGACGTCCGGGTGCGCCTTCTCGATCTCGTCGAGCAGCAGCACGGCGTGCGGCTTCTTGCTGATCGCCTCGGTCAGCAGGCCGCCCTGGTCGAAGCCGACGTAGCCCGGCGGCGCGCCGATCAGCCGGCTGACCGCGTGGCGCTCCATGTACTCGCTCATGTCGAAGCGGATCAGCTCGATGCCCAGGATGTAGGCGAGCTGCTTCGCGACCTCGGTCTTGCCGACGCCGGTGGGGCCGCTGAACAGGAACGAGCCGATCGGCTTGTCGGGCCGGCCGAGACCGGAGCGCGCCATCTTGATCGCGGCCGACAGCGCCTCGATCGCCGGCTCCTGGCCGAAGACCACGCTGTTGAGGTCGCGCTCGAGCGTCTGCAGCTTGCCGCGATCGTCGGTCGAGACGCTCGCGGGCGGGATGCGCGCGATCTTCGCGACGATCTCCTCGACCTCGCTGCGCGTGATCGTCTTCTTGCGCTTGGTCGTCGGCAGGATGCGCTGCGCGGCGCCGGCCTCGTCGATCACATCGATCGCCTTGTCGGGCAGGTGTCGGTCGTTGATGTACTTGGCCGACAGCTCGGCCGCCGCCTGCAGCGCGCCGACCGCGTACTTGACGCTGTGGTGCTCCTCGAAGCGCGACTTCAGGCCCTTCAGGATCTCGACCGTCTGTTCGACCGACGGTTCGACCACGTCGACCTTCTGGAAGCGCCGCGACAGCGCCGCGTCCTTCTCGAAGATGCCGCGGTACTCGGTGAACGTGGTCGCACCTATGCACTTCATCGTGCCCGAGCTCAGCGCCGGCTTCAGCAGGTTGCTTGCGTCCAGCGTGCCGCCCGAGGCCGCGCCGGCGCCGATCAGCGTATGGATCTCGTCGATGAAGAGGATCGCGTTGGGCTGGTCCCTCAGGTGCTTGAGCACGCCCTTCAGGCGCTGCTCGAAGTCGCCGCGGTACTTGGTGCCGGCGAGCAGCGCGCCCATGTCGAGCGAATAGACGACCGAGTCGGCCAGCACCTCGGGCACGTCGTTCTGCGTGATGCGCCAGGCCAGGCCCTCGGCGATCGCGGTCTTGCCCACGCCGGCCTCGCCGACCAGCAGCGGGTTGTTCTTGCGCCGGCGGCACAGGATCTGGATCACGCGCTCGACCTCGTGCTCGCGGCCGATCAGCGGATCGATCTTGCCGTCACGCGCCATCTGGTTCAGGTTCTGCGTGAACTGGTCTAGCGGCGAGCCCTTGCCTTCGCCCTCTTCCTTCTCGCTCTCGGTGCCGGAGCTGCTCTCGCTGGGCTTGGCGGGCTCGGGCGGATCGCTCTTCTTGATGCCGTGCGCGATGTAGTTCACCACATCGAGGCGCGTCACCCCTTGCTGGTGCAGGTAGTAGACGGCGTGCGAATCCTTCTCGCCGAAGATCGCCACCAGCACGTTCGCGCCGGTCACTTCCTTCTTGCCGCTGCCGGTGGACTGCACATGCATGATCGCGCGCTGGATCACGCGCTGAAAGCCCAGCGTCGGCTGCGTGTCGACTTCTTCGGAGCCGCCGACCGTCGGCGTGTTCTCCTTGATGAAGCCGAGCAGGCTCTTGCGCAGATCGTCGGTGTTGGCCGAACAGGCGCGCAGCACCTCCGCCGCCGAGGGGTTGTCGAGCAGCGCCATCAGCAGGTGCTCGACGGTGATGAATTCGTGGCGCTGCTGGCGCGCCTCGACGAACGCCATGTGCAGGCTGACCTCTAGCTCTTGCGCAATCATGCGGCCTCCATAATGCATTGCAGCGGGTGGCCGCCGCGCCGTGCGGCAGCCAACACCAGTTCGACTTTCGTGGCCGCGACGTCCTTCGAGTAGACGCCGCAGACGCCGCGCCCGTCATGGTGAATCTTCAGCATGATCTGGGTCGCGGTTTCGAGGTCGCGGTTGAAGTATTCCTGGAGCACCATCACGACGAACTCCATCGGGGTGTAGTCGTCGTTGAGCAGCACCACCTGGTACATGCGCGGCGGTTCGGTCTTCTGCGCCTGGCGTTCGACAACAACCGCCCCGCTCCCATCATCGGGCGTGGTCCGCACCGGCGGCGGCGCGGGGGCTTTCGGCGTGTTCTCGGCCATGGATTTCATTCTATCGAGTTGCCGCGCGAGCGTTTCACCTGCTCCCATATTGCGCCAGGGTGCGCAAGCACAAGACCGGAAATAAGCAACGCCCAGGCCCGCCTGATCTGCCGTTCGCCGCCTTCGATCGGCGTTCCCGCGAGCCGCACATCGCACCGTATGTCACGCGGACAGGACCGTGGGTTACCTTTATTGACAGCCCTATTCACCCGGCGCAATATCGGCCGCGCCCTCGACAGGGGGCGACAAATCAGGGTAGTCAGGGGAGTTCAATATGGCCATTGGCACTGTCAAATGGTTCAACGACGCCAAGGGTTTCGGGTTCATCGAACCGGAGTCCGGCGGAGAAGACGTCTTTGCACATTTCTCGGCCATCCAGATGGATGGCTTCCGGACCTTGAAGCAAGGCGGCAAGGTCCGCTTCGAGGTTGTGCAGGGCCCGAAGGGGCAACTCGCGCAGAACATCTCGGCGATCGACGGCGACCAGCCGTCGGCCGCCCCGGATACCGTCGCGGGCCAGACCGGCTGAAACGCCAGTCAGGGGGCCGCGGCCCGCAACATGGCGGCCAGGCAGCGCTGCACGTCGGCGTCGGTCGTCACCCACGAGCTCACGCTGATTCGCATCGCGACCCGGCCTTGCCATTCGGTGGCGCCGCACCAGCATGTGCCGTCGGCCTGCAGGGCCTCGGTGACGCGTCGTGTCGCGGCCGGGTCGCCGAAGCTGACCAGCACTTGGTTGAGCACGACGTCGTTCAGCACCTCGAAGCCGGCCGCCCGCAAGCCGTCGGCAAAGGCACGCGCCTGGGCACAGCAGCGCTCGACCAGCGCGGCGACGCCGCTGCGCCCCAGCGACGCCAGCGCGGCCCAGGCGACGACGCCGCGCGCCCGGCGCGACAGCTCGGGCGTGTAGTCCGCCGGCACGCGCTCCGGTCCCGGCGGGGGCAGATACGCCGCGCTGACCGACATCGCCGCGCGCAGCGCCACAGCGTCGCGCACGAACGCGAGGCCGCTGTCGTACGGCACGTTGAGCCACTTGTGCGCGTCAGTCGCCCATGAATCGGCCTGCGTAACGCCGGCGCACAGCGGGCGCAATGCCGGCACCGCCTGCGCCCACAGGCCGAACGCGCCGTCCACATGCACCCAGGCACCGTCGGCCTGGGCCTGCGCGCAGGCCGCGGCGAACGGATCGAAGGCACCGGTGTTCACGTTGCCGGCCTGCAGGCAGACGATGGCCGGGCCGCTCAGGCGCGGCAGCCTCTCGGCGCGCAGCCGGCCCTGCGCATCGACCGGCACGCGCACGACACGCTGCCGCCCCAGCCCGAGCACGCCCAGCGCCTTCACCAATGTCGGGTGCACCTCGTCGCCGACCAGCACTGTGATCGGCGGCGCGCCGAACAGGCCGTCGGCTTCGACGTCCCACCCGGCGCGTGCGAGCACCGCGTGGCGGGCCGCGGCGAGTGCGCACAGGTTGGCGCTCGTCGCGCCGGTCACGAACGCGCCGGCCGCATCGCGCGGCAGGTCGAACAGCTCCAGCAGCCAGCGCAACGCGCTGGCCTCGAACGCCGCGGCACCGGGCGCGGCGCTCGGGTGCGCGGCGTTCTGGTCCCAGGCGGCGGTCAGCCAGTCGGCGGCCATCGCGACCGGCAACGTGCCGCCGATGACATAGCCGAAGAAGCGCCCGCCGGACGTCGCGAACGTCGCCGGCGAGCCGATCTCGTCGAGCCGGCGCAGCACCTGCGCGGCGTCCTGCGAGCCTTCGGGCAGCGGTTGGTCGAGCTCGGCCAGGCGCGCGAGCGCGACCGCGTCGGGGCGCACCGCGCGGTGCGGCAGCGTTTCCAGGTAGCGCGACGCGCGTTGGGCGGCGTCGTTCAGCAGCGGGTCCACGGGCAAGGGTCCTTCAGGTGGCGAAGACCCGGCACGGTAGCACCGCGCCGCAAGGTCGATCGCCGCCGTGCGGCCCTGCCCGCCGTTGTCGCGCCCGGCGAGGCTGCGGGCTTCAGGCGTAGCGCCTGGCGCCCGCCTCGAGCGTCACCGGCCTGATCTTCGATGCCTGCCCCGCGCAGCCGAACGCCTCGAACCGCTCGACGCAGACGTCGCGCGCCGCCGCGGTCGCGTCCTTCAGGAACTTGCGCGGATCGAACTCCGCCGGGTCGCGGCTCATCGCGCGACGCATCGCGCCGGTCATCGCGAGGCGGATGTCGGTGTCGATGTTGACCTTGCGCACACCGTGGCGGATGCCTTCGCGGATCTCCTCGACCGGCACGCCGTAGGTCTCGCGAATCTCGCCGCCATGCTCGCGGATGATCTGCAGCCACTCCTGCGGCACCGACGACGAGCCGTGCATCACGAGGTGCGTGTCGGGAATGCGCGCGTGGATCGCCTTGATGCGCTCTATCGCCAGGATGTCGCCGGTCGGCTTGCGGCTGAACTTGTAGGCGCCGTGCGAGGTGCCGATCGCGATCGCGAGCGCGTCGACGCCGGTCTTCGCGACGAAGTCGGCGGCCTGGTCGGGATCGGTCAGCAGCTGGTCGTGCGTGAGTGCGCCCTCGGCGCCGGAGCCGTCCTCTTCGCCCGCCATGCCCGATTCGAGCGAGCCCAGGCAGCCGAGCTCGCCTTCGACCGACACGCCGAGCGCGTGCGCCATCTCGGCGACGCGGCGCGTCACGCTGACGTTGTAGTCGTAGCTCGACGGCGTCTTCGCGTCTTCCATCAGCGAGCCGTCCATCATCACGCTGGTGAAGCCGGAGCGGATCGCCTGCAGGCACACCGCGGCGCTCGCGCCGTGGTCCTGGTGCAGCACGATCGGGATGTCGGGGTACATCTCGGCGGCGGCCTCGACCATCTTGCGCAGGAATGGCTCGCCCGCGTATTTGCGCGCACCGGCCGAGGCCTGCAGGATGACCGGGCTGTCGGTCTTCTGCGCGGCCTGCATGATGGCCTGGATCTGCTCCAGGTTGTTGACGTTGAAGGCCGGCACGCCGTATTGGTGCTCGGCTGCGTGGTCGAGCAGTTGGCGCAGCGAAATCATGGTCATGACGGGCTCCGTGAGATGGAAGGAATGGCGCTGTCCGCCCGAGGCAGCGGGGGCAAGGCCAGCCGCGCCGCGCGCTCGGCGACGCGCTTCGCAGTGATGCCGAACAGCTCGAACAGCGCGCCGGCCGGGGCCGATTCGCCGTAGGCGTCGAGCCCGATCACGTCGCCGTCTTCGCCGACGAACTTCCACCACAGCCCGGTGCTGCCCGCTTCGACCGCGATGCGCGGCAGGTGGCGCGGGATCACGTCGCGACGCCAAGCGGCGTCCTGGCGTTCGAACACATCCAGGCACGGCACCGAAACGACACGCGCCGCAATGCCGGCGTCGGCCAGCAGCTTCGCGGCCGCGAGCACCACGCCGACCTCCGAGCCGCTCGCGAGCAACGCGACGCGCTCGCCCGCGGGCCGGCGCAGCACGTACGCGCCGCGCGCGATCGCGGCCAGCCGCGGCTGGCCGTCGCCGGCATGCGGCACGGCCTGGCGGGTCAGCAGCAGGCAGCTCGGCCCATCGGTGCGGCGCAGCGCTTCACGCCACGCGACCGCGGTCTCCGTCGCATCGGCCGGCCGCCAGACGTCGACGCCGGGCACGAGCCGCAGGCTGGACGCATGTTCGATCGGCTGATGCGTCGGCCCGTCCTCGCCGAGCCCGATCGAGTCGTGCGTGAACACGTAGATCACCGGCAGCTTCATCAGCGCCGACATGCGCACGCCGTTGCGCGCGTAGTCGGAGAAGGTCAGGAAGGTGCCGCCGTACGGCCGATAGCCGCCGTGCAGCGCGACGCCGTTCATGACCGCCGCCATGCCGAACTCGCGCACGCCGTAGTGCACGTGGTTGCCGGTGCCGCTGCCGACGAGCGCGCGGTTGCCCTTCCAGTCGGTGAGGTTCGAGCCGGTGAGGTCGGCCGAACCACCCAGCAGCTCGGGCAGCGCCGGGCCGATCTGGTTCAGCACGTCTTGCGAGGCCTTGCGCGTGGCGATCGATGCGGCCTTCGTTTCGGCCGACTCGCATGCGGCCGCGAGGGCTTGCTGCGCCGCATCGCCGAACGCCACGTCGCGGCGGTGGCGCCGCAGCAGCTCGCGCGCGAGCGCCGGGTGCTCCTTGGCGTAGGCGGCGAAGCGCGCGTCCCAATCGCGCTGCAGCGCGGCGCCGCGCTCGCGTGCCGACCAGGCTTGCACGATCGTCTCGGGCACTTCGAACGGCGGCGCGGTCCAGCCCAGCGCCTGGCGCGTCAGCTCGATCTCGGCAGTGCCGAGCGGCGCACCGTGCGCTTCTGCCGTGCCGGCGCGGTTCGGCGAGCCGCGGCCGATCTGCGTCTTGCAGCACACCAGCACCGGCCGGTCGGCATCGTGCGCCTGCTCGATCGCGCGATCGAGCGCGGCCGGGTCGTGGCCGTCCACGTCGCGCAGCACGGCCCAGCCGTAGGCCTCGAAGCGGCCGGGCGTGTCGTCGTTGAACCAGCCCTTGACCTCGCCGTCGATCGAGATGCCGTTGTCGTCGTAGAACGCGACGAGCTTGTGCAGCTTCCACGTGCCGGCGAGCGAGCAGGCCTCGTGGCTGATGCCTTCCATCAGGCAGCCGTCGCCGAGGAACACGTAGGTGCGATGGTCGATCGGCGTGTGGCCCGGCCGGCTGAACTCGTCGGCGAGCAGCTTCTCCGCGAGCGCCATGCCGACCGCATTCGCCAGACCCTGCCCGAGCGGACCCGTGGTCGTCTCGACGCCCGGCGTGACGCCGACTTCCGGATGCCCCGGCGTGCGCGAATGCAATTGCCGAAAGCGCTTCAGCTCGTCGATGGCCAGCTCGTAGCCGCTCAGGTGCAGCAGCGCATACAGCAGCATCGAGCCGTGGCCGTTGGAGACGACGAACCGGTCGCGGTCCAGCCACTTCGGGTCGGCGGGGTTGTGGCGCAGCGCGTGGCGCCACAGCGCCTCGGCGATGTCGGCCATGCCCATCGGCATGCCGGGATGGCCCGAGTTGGCGGCCTGCACCGCATCCATCGCGAGAGCGCGCAAGGCGTTTGCGCAGTGCGTGCGCAGTGCCGTGGTCGTCGTCGCGCTCGTGCTTGTGGTCGTGGGGTTCTTCATTGCGTTCGACCTCAGGCGGCGAGCATCTTCTTGCGGCGCTCGACGAGCCGCATGATCATCGGCGTGAAGATCAGCTGCATCGCCAGTTCCATCTTTCCGCCGGGCACCACCAGCGTGTTGGCACGCGACATCCACGAGTCGTGCAGCATGCTCAGCAGGTACGGGAAGTCGAAGCCGCGCGGGTCGGCGAAGCGGATCACCGCGAGGCTCTCGTCGGGCGTCGGGATCGTGCGTGCGATGAACGGATCGGACGTGTCGACCACCGGCACGCGCTGGAAGTTGATGTGCGTGCGCGTGAACTGCGGGCAGATGTAGTGCACGTACTCGTCCATGCGGCGCAGGATCACGTCGGTCACCGCTTCGGTCGAATAGCCGCGCGTGCTGCGATCGCGGTGCAGCTTCTGGATCCACTCGAGGTTGATCACCGGCACGACGCCGATCAGCAGGTCGGCGAAGCATGCGATGTCGACCTTGTCGGTCTTCACGCCGCCGTGCAGCCCTTCGTAGAACAGCAGCTCGCTCTCGGGCAGGCGCTCCCACGGCGTGAAGGTGCCGGCCTCCTGCTTGTACGGGACGGCCTCTTCATCGTTGTGAAGGTACTTGCGGCTCTGGCCGGTGCCCGATTCGGCGTAGTCGCGGAACAGCGCCTCGAGCTCGGCGAACAGGTTCGCGTCTTCGCCGAAGTGGCTGAAGCGATGGTTGCCGGCGGTTTCGGCCTCGGCCATCGCGACCTTCATGGCCTTGCGGTCGTAGCGATGGAAGCTGTCGCCTTCGACGATCGCGGCGCTGACGCCTTCGCGCCGGAAGATGTTCTCGAAGGTTCGCGTGACCGACGTGGTGCCGGCGCCCGACGAACCGGTGATCGCGATGATCGGGTGTTTGGTGGACATGGCAAGGCTCTCGGAAGTGACGAATCGGATGGCGCGCGCTCAGGCCGTCGCGGCGAACAGGCCGCGCTTGCCGAACAGCGGCGAGTGGTAGGTGTCGATCGGCTCGTCACGGTGGTACTGCTCGATGCGCGCGACCTCCTGCGCCGAGCCGAACACCAGCCCGATGCGCTGGTGCAGCGACTCGGGCTGCACTTCGAGCAGCCGCTTGCGCCCGGTGCTGGCCATGCCGCCGGCCTGTTCGATCAGCATCGCGATCGGGTTCGCTTCGTACAGCAGCCGCAGACGGCCGGGCTTGACCGGATCCTTGGTGTCGCGCGGGTACAGGAACACGCCGCCGCGCATCAGGATGCGATGCGTCTCGGCGACCAGCGACGCGATCCAGCGCATGTTGAAGTCGGCGCCGCGCGGGCCGGTCTGGCCGGCCAGGCATTCGTCGACATAACGCTTCACCGCCGGCTCCCAGAAGCGGCTGTTCGACGCGTTGATCGCGAACTCGTGCGTCTGCTGCGGGATGCGCAGGTTCGGGTGGCTGAGCACCCATTCGCCGAGCTGCGGCTCGAGCGTGAAGGCATGCGTGCCGTTGCCGAAGCTCAGCACCAGCATCGTCGATGGGCCGTAGATCGCGTAGCCCGCGGCGACCTGCTCGGTGCCTTGCTGGAGGAAGTCGGCCGGGTCGGCGTCGCGCCCGCCGACCCGCGCGCGCACGATCGAGAAGATGCTGCCGACCGAGACGTTGACGTCGATGTTCGACGAACCGTCGAGCGGGTCGAACATCAGCAGGTACTTGCCGCGCGGGTACTGCGACGGGATCTCGTACGGCGCCTCCATTTCCTCGGAGACCATGCCCGCCACGTGCCCGCCCCACTCGTTGGCGCGCAGGAACATCTGGTTGCTCAGCACGTCTAGCGTCTTCTGCTCCTCGCCCTGCACGTTGCCGCTGCCGGCGCTGCCGAGCACGTCGGCGAGCGCGCCGTACGCAACCTTGCAGGCGATCGCCTTGCAGGCCAGCGACACGTCGGTGACGAGCGCGTTGAGCTCGCCGGTGGCCTGCGGATGGCGGCGGCGCTCTTCGATCAGGAACTGCGTGAGGTTGGGTCTTCCGGCGGTCGGCATGATGGTCTCCTACAGATTGAGTTCTTCGCGTTGCTGCTGCAGGCGTTGCGTGATGCCGGCCAGCAGCTGCTGAGGTGTCGCGATGCGCCACGGCTCCAGGCCGGGCGGTACGGTGTGAGCGCCGTAGCCCCAGGCGACCAGCGCCGCCGGGCAGCCGGCCGCACGCGCGGCGAGCAGATCGGTCGGGCCGTCGCCGACCATCAGCAGCCGCGCCGGCGCCACGCCGAGCGCGCGTGCCGCCTTCGACAGCAGCGCCGGCGCCGGCTTGCGGTCGACCGCCTCGTCGGCACCGTGCACCCGCGCGACATGGCGCAGCAGCTCGGCCGCGCCGAGCACCGCCTGCGCGAGCGCCGTCGGCTTGTTCGTCACGACGACGAGCGGCAGCCGGCCGTGCAGCGAGCGCAGCAATTCGGCTATGCCCGGATACACCGTGCCGTACGCGAGCGGCGCGGCGAGCGTCGCGACATCGAAGCCGCGGCGCAGGTACCGGCGCAGCTCGATATCGTCGGCCCCGGCGATGCCCTGCTGATCCAGCGCGCGCTGGATCAGCGCGTCCGGGCCGTCGCCGATCCAGGCTCGCACGGTTTCGACATCGAAGTGCTGCAGGCCCGCCTTGCCGAGCGCCGAGTTCAACGCGCGCTGGATGTCGGGCGCGCTGTCGACCAGCGTGCCGTCGAGGTCGAAGGCGATCGCCTCGAGGGCCGACGTCGTCGCCATCACGCGGCCCGCATCCGGCGCTGCTGGCCGAGCAACGCCTCGGCCCGGATCGCGCCGATCGCATCACGATAGCCGCCGCCGTTGAACACCGCCGAGCCGGCGACCAGCGTGTCGGCGCCCGCGGCGGCGATGCGCTGCGCATTGCCGGATTTCACGCCGCCGTCGACCTCGAGCCAGATCTCGCGCCCGGTGCGGCGCTTCACGTCGTCGATGCGCTTGCGCACCGCTTCGATCTTCGGCAGCACGCTGTCGATGAAGCTCTGCCCGCCATAGCCCGGGTTCACGGACATGATCAGCACCAGATCGAGCTGCTCCAGCGTGTGATCGAGCCAGTGCAGCGGCGTCGCCGGGTTCAGCACGAGCCCCGCCCTGACGCCGCTGCTGCGGATCAGCTGGATCGTGCGGTCGACGTGTTCGCTCGCCTCCGGGTGGAACGAGATGATCGAGGCACCGGCCTGCGCGAACAGCGGCACCAGCGCATCGACCGGCTTGACCATCAGGTGCACGTCGATCGGCACCGTTGCGTGCGGCCTGATCGCCTGGCAGACCAGCGGGCCGACCGTCAGGTTCGGCACGTAGTGGTTGTCCATCACGTCGAAATGGATCAGGTCGGCGCCGCCTTCGATGACGGCGCGAACCTCGTCGCCGAGCCGCGCGAAGTCGGCCGACAGCAGGCTCGGGGCGATGCGGATCTTGGGGTTCATCAGCGGCCTCCTGGGTCGAGGGCGTAGAGCGCCTGCACCGTGTTGATCGGGGTCTTCGGCGTGGCGAGCCGTACCAGCTCGTCGGCACCGAGCCATGCGGCCGAACGCAGCCGCCCGCCCGGTTCGCCGGGCAGCGGATCGTTCGGCTCGCCGAAGCCGGGCAGCACGAGGCCGGCAGCAGCGAAGTCGCTGCCTTCGGTCCAGAAGGTCGGCGTCACGACGGTCCACAGCCCCGCCGCGCGCGCCGAGCGCAGCCCGTTCGCCGAATCCTCGAGCGCGATCGCGCGCTCGGGCGGCACGCCCAGAGTGTCCAGCGCGAGCCGGTAAATGTCGGGCGCCGGCTTCTTCGCGCGCACCTGGTCGCCGCAGGCGATCACGTCGAACAGCGCGAGCCCGCGGTCGCCCAGCGTCGCGAGCAGCAGCGCGTCGATGTTCGCGGCTGTCGTGGTGCTCGCGATCGCGAGGCGCAGGCCGGCGTCGGCCGCTTCGCCGAGCAGCCGCGCGACGCCGCTGCGCAGCGGGATCTCGCCGGCATCCGCGATCGCCGTGTAGGCGCGCGTCTTCTCGGCGTGGATCTCGGCGATGCGGCCGAGCGCGCGTGTCTGCTGTGCGGCCGGCAGGTCCAGCGAACGGATGTAGTGCGCAAGCCGTTCCTTGCCGCCGGTGATCCTCAGCAGCTCGCGATAGAGCGGGCGGCTCCAGTTCCATGCGAGGCCGAGGCGCTCGAACGCGAGGTTGAACGCACTGCGGTGCGCTTCCTCGGTGTCGGCCATCGTGCCGTCGACGTCGAAGATCAGGGCCTCGATGCTCATTCAGACTCCTTGCGGGTGGCGCGCGCCGTGTCTGCGAACACACGGCTCGCGAGGATGTCCTCGGCCTGCAGCGTCGTCAGTTGCTCGCGCGTCAGCGCGCTCTGCGAGCCGAACAGGCGCGTCGCATGGCGCAGCCGGATGCGGTCGAGCGCGTTGCGGATCGAGCGCGCGTTCGCGAAATGCGGCTGCGCGCGGCGCAGGCCCACGTAGCGCGCGAACGCCGCCTCGGCTGGCGCGTCGAAGTGGTAGTTCAGCCCGCGCAGCATCAGCTGCGCGATCTGCATCAGCTCGCCTTCGGTGTAGTCGGGGAAGTCGATGTGGTGCGCGATGCGCGACGCCATCCCCGGGTTGCTGCCGAAGAAGGTGTCCATGCGGTCCTTGTAGCCGGCGAGGATCACGACCAGGTCGTCGCGCTGGTTCTCCATCACCTGCAGCAGGATCTCGATCGACTCCTGCCCGTAGTCGCGTTCGTTCTCGGGCCGGTAGAGGTAGTACGCCTCGTCGATGAAGAGCACGCCGCCCATTGCCCGCTTGATCACCTCCTTGGTCTTGGGCGCGGTGTGGCCGATGAACTGGCCGACCAGGTCGTCGCGCGTCACCGCGACCAGATGCCCCTTGCGCACGTAGCCGAGCTGCTTGAGCAGCGCCGCCATGCGCATCGCGACCGTCGTCTTGCCGGTTCCCGGGTTGCCGGTGAAGCTCATGTGCAGCGACGGCGGCTGCGACTGCAGCCCCTGCTCGGCGCGCAGCTTGTCGATCAGCAGCAGTGCGGCGACGTCGCGGATGCGGCCCTTGACCGGCGCGAGGCCGATCAGCTCGGCATCGAGCTGGTCGAGCAGCGCCTTGACGCCCGATGACTCGAACAGCGCACGCGGTGCGCTGCCGGTGATCGCGGTGGGAGCGGCATCCATGCGGTGACCTCGCTGACCTCGGTGAGCAACGAACCCGCGGCTCAGTACCGCTCGCCTTCGGGCCGCGCCTGCGCCGCGTAGCTCTCGATGCTGTAGCGCACCGTGCGCCCCGCGGTCTCGGTACGCACCAGGCGGAAGCCGGGCTCTTCCTTCGGCCGGTTGACGATGAACGACAGCACCACCGACTCGGTGCCGTGGCTCGAATCGAAGGCGGTCAATCGGATGTACTGCGACGGGAAGGTCTTGCGGCAGCTCTTCAGCTCGAGCATCACGCCGGCCGCGTCCTTGATGTCGAACATCGGGTTGCCGAACATCTCCCAGAACGTATTGCGCGGGTGCGGATCGTCGGTGTACTCGATGCCGATCGCCCAGCCGTTGTCCAGGCAGTAGTCGATCTGGCGCAGGATCTGCTCGTCGCTGAGGTCGGGCAGGAAGGAGAAGGTGCCTTGGGTGATGCGCATGATGTCGTGCCCCTGGTTCACGCCACCGACGGCGTCACCGCGTAGTCCGAGGTGTCGGTCGACGTGTAGTTGAAGGAAATCTCGCCCCACGTATCGAGCGCGGCAGCCAGCGGCGTGCACCACTTGGCCGCGTCGCGCAGGATCTGCGGGCCTTCCTCTTTGATGTCGCGGCCTTCGTTGCGGGCCAGCACCATCGCTTCGAGGGCAACGCGATTGGCCGTCGCGCCGGCCTGGATGCCCTGCGGGTGGCCGATCGTGCCGCCGCCGAACTGCAGCACCACGTCGTCGCCGAACAGGTCCAGCAGCTGGTGCATCTGGCCGGCATGGATGCCGCCCGAAGCCACCGGCATCACCTTGCGCAGCGCGCCCCAGTCCTGCTCGAAGTACACGCCGCGCGGCAGGTCGACCTGCGTGTGCGTGTCGCGGCAGATGTTGTAGTAGCCCTGCACCGTCATCGGGTCGCCTTCGAGCTTGCCCACCGCGGTGCCGGCATGGATGTGGTCGACGCCGGCCAGCCGCATCCACTTCGCGATCACGCGGAAGCTCACGCCGTGGTTCTTCTGCCGCGTGTAGGTGCCGTGGCCGGCGCGGTGCAGGTGCAGCAGCATGTCGTGCTGGCGGCACCAGTGGCTCAGCGACTGGATGCCGGTGTAGCCCACCACCAGGTCGACCATCACGATCACCGAGCCCAGCTCCTTCGCGAACTCGGCGCGGCGGTACATCTCTTCCATCGTGCCGGCGGTCACGTTCAGGTAGCTGCCCTTCACCTCGCCGGTCGCGGCGCTGGCCTTGTTGACCGCGTCCATCACGAACAGGAAGCGGTCGCGCCAGTGCATGAAGGGCTGCGAGTTGATGTTCTCGTCGTCCTTCATGAAGTCGAGGCCGCCCTTCAGCCCTTCGTAGACGACGCGGCCGTAGTTGCGCCCCGACAGGCCGAGCTTGGGCTTGGTCGTCGCGCCGAGCAGCGGCCGGCCGAACTTGTCGAGCCGTTCGCGCTCCACGACGATGCCGGTGGGCGGCCCGGCGAAGGTCTTCACGTAGGCGACCGGGAAGCGCATGTCCTCGAGCCGCGCGGCCTTCAGCGGCTTGAAGCTGAAGACGTTGCCGATGATGGACGCGGCCACGTTCGTGATCGAGCCTTCCTCGAACAGCGACAGGTCGTAGGCGACGTAGCAGAAGTATTGGCCCGGGTTGTTCGGCACCGGCTCGACCTTGTAGGCCTTCGCGCGGTACATGTCGCAGGCGGTGAGGCGATCGGTCCAGACCACGGTCCAGGTCGCGGTGCTGGACTCGCCGGCCACTGCGGCGGCGGCCTCGACCGGGTCGACGCCGTCCTGCGGCGTGATGCGGAACAGCGCCAGGATGTCGGTCGCCTTCGGCTCGTAGTCGCCGTCCCAGTAGCCCATCTGCGCGTACTTCAGCACGCCGGCCGAATAACGCTTCTTCGCATCGGTGATCTGCACGGCTTCTTGCATGTTGCCCATCGCGGTTCCTTCGGTTTGCACGCGGTCGCAGCGACCGGATGACTGCAATGTAGGCAACCTCAACGATTTAGAACAATAAAATCTCTTGCCGCTCAGATTTGGTTTTACTAATATCTGCGTATGCCGTTGTCACGCAATGCCACATTCCGTCAGCTCACCGCGTTCCACACCGTCGCGCGGCTCGGCAGCGTCTCGCTCGCGGCCGACGAGCTGCACCTGACGCAGCCGGCCGTCTCGATCCAGATCGGTGCGCTCGAAGAGTCGGCCGGCACGCCGCTCCTGCAGCGCACCGGCCGCGGCGTGCGGCTCACCGAAGCGGGCGAGCTGCTGGCCGGCTACGCGAGTCGCATCGTCGAGCTGTGGCGCGAAGCCGGCGAAGAGATGGCGACGCTGCAGGGCGTGTTCTCCGGCACGTTGCGCGTCGGTACCGTCACGACTGCGGAGTACCTGCTGCCGCCGCTGCTGGTGACGTTCGTGAACGAGCACCCCAAGGTCAAGGTCAAGCTGCAGGTCGGCAACCGCGACGAGATCGTGCGCATGCTCGCCGGCCAGGAGATCGACATCGCGATCATGGGCCGCCCGCCGGGCGAGCTGAAGACCGACGCGCGCGCGTTCGCGAAGCACCCGATGGCATTTCTCGCCGCGCCGTCGCACCCGCTGATGCACGAACCCAGGCTGACGCTCGCGCACGTCGCCGAAACGCGCATCCTCGTGCGCGAGCGCGGCTCGGGCACGCGAACCACGGTCGAGCGCGTGTTCAAGGACAACGACCTGCCGCTGCGCATCGGCTCCGAGCTGTCGAGCAACGAGGCGATCAAGCGCATGTGCGCGGCCGGCTTCGGCGTTGCGTTCCTGTCGATGCACACCTGCGTGCTCGAGATCGACGCGGGATTGCTCGCGCTGCTGCCGGTGCCGCACAACCCGATCGTGCGCGACTGGTACGTGATGCACCTGTCGTCGCGCCAGCTGCCGCAGGTCGCGCTCGCGTTCGAGGAATTCCTGTGCGAGAAAGGCCAGGCGGAAATCCACCGGCAGCTCGGGCAGAAGCCGTCGCGGGGCTCGGCGGCGAAACGGCGCAAGCCGGCAGCCGCCCGGGTCCGCGCGTGACCTGCTTCAGACCTCCTTCGAATCGAACATCAGCAGTTCGACGCCGGCCTGCGCGAAGTTGCCGAGATCGGCCGCCGTTGCCTTCCCTTCGGGCGAGCCGAGCGCGGCCTGGATGGCCGCGAGCGAGTCGAAGGTCAGGATCGCGATCAGGTGATACGGCGACTCGCCCTGCCCCGCGGCGACCGCGCCGGTGCTGACTTCGTAGCGCCGAAGGCCGGGCACCTTCTTCGCGATCGGCACGTGTGTCGAGACGTAGTACTTGTCGAATGCCGCGACGTCCGCGGGCTTCTTGTACAGCGCGATCAGTTCAGCCATCTGAGTCTCCTTGAGGTGGCAACGTGGCGCCGATGGGCGCCGAAAAGCCGGGCCGATGTCGCTCAGAGGTCGTACCAGCCCAGGCCGAGGATGAATCCTGCGTCGCGCCGGCCGTCGACGCGCTGCTGTTGCACGCTGAAGTCGATCGCGAACCGGTCGCGGCGCAGCCAGTGGCGCGCGCCGATCTGCGCGAATTTCATGTCGCCGTCGCGCGCCAGCTCGGCGAAGAACGTCGTGCGTTTCAGCAGCTCGCGCTCGATGCCGATGCCGCTGCTCCACGCGCGGCGCTCGTCGCGTGTCTTGCCGACGCCGACGTCCAGGTGCAGGTAGCCGCCGCTGTCGCCGAGTGCGATCGAGAACGGAAGTTGAACGCCGAAGGTCGGCACCGTGCCGCCGCGCTCGCGTGTGTTCTCGTGGGTGTTCTCGTCGGTCTTCGCGAGGGTGCGCTCGGCGCTCAGCCTCACGCTGACGCCCCAGCCGTAGCCGTCGCGTGCGATGTTGTTGAAGAGCTGCTTGAATTCGAGCTCGGCTTCGTGCCCGGTCTGCTCGTCACGGCGATCGACGAAGCGCGTCAGCTCGAACTGCAGCGACGTGCCCCCGCCGAACGTGTACTCCGGCTCGAGCGAAAGACCGCGCACGCCGCCGTAGCGCTGCACCCACGATTCGACGGACCAGACGTTCTCGTCGTCTTCCAGCACCGCGGTGCGTGCGAACTGGAACGGCCTGTCGTTGGCGCGCGCGACGCCGGTGCATGCCGTCAGCACGATCGCCACGATCGGCACGATGATCGCGGACAGCCGAGCGGCAGCAGGCTTCATCGCCCAGGCGCCTGTCGCCGGGCGCGAACGCCGAGGCGCCCCCACCCGAACCACCAACGCTGCCACGACCGCGCGTGGCGCCACAGCAGCAGCGCCAGCGCGATCGCGGCGAACAGCGCGCGACCGTCGGCGCGTACCGCCATCGGCTTCGCGAGCGCAGGGGCAGTCAGGGCGTCGCTCAGGCCTTGCGCACTGTCCAGCCGCAGGAAGCCCAGCGCCCGCTCGCGGGCGAGCAATCGCAGATACGGTTCGCGCAGAGCCGACAGGTGCTCGGCTCCCGGCGTCGCGCCGAGCGCGGGCGCGCCGACAGCGGCCGCGTCGTCGATCATGCGCTCGCCCGTGACGCTCGCGCCGCGGCCGCGGCTGTACGGGTCGGTCTGCGCGACCTCGTCGGCACGCCAGAAGCCCAGCGGCCGCCCCGACGCATCGCGCTTCGGTATCGGCGACGGCAGCGTGCCGCCGACCCCGACGATCAGCCCGCTCACCACGCCGGGCTTGTCGTCGAACGACGGGCGGTGCGAGGGGCTGAGCGGCGGCGCCTCCTGCCCATCGGTGACGAACACGAGCGACGGCCGGCCGGGCAGCACCCGCGCGATCTCGTAGCCGCTGTGCACGCCTTTGGCGATCTCGCTGTTGCCGCTCCAGGCCATGCGGCCGTCGATGTTCGCGAGCGTCGCGCGCAGCTCGGCGAGATTCGCGCAGACCTCGATCGGCTCGAACAGCAGGAACGAGCGGTACTCGGTGAAGACGCCCCAGCCGACGCGCGATCCGCAAGGCAGCTGCAGCAAGGCCTCGCGCAGGGCATGCTTGGCGTAGACCAGCCGCGAGACCGGCTCGCCGTCGAGCACTTCGTCCTGCACGTCCATGCTCTGCGTGATGTCGAGCACGATCACGTGATCGAAGCGTGCGCGCTCGGCCGGCCAGCGGGGGTCCAGCAGGCACGCGGCCAGCGCCAGCGCCGCGCCGCCCAGCAGCCAGCGATCGGCGTGCTCGCGCCAGTTCGCGGCCAGGCGCCTCGCACCTTGCCCTGCCCACTGTGCAACAACGCTCATGGCAACCCCGGCGAGTAGCCGCGCATCGTCGTCGCGGCGCGTTCCCGGTTCTGCGGCTGCCCGGCCGGTGCATCGTCCTGTTCGTCGGGGTCGGGCAGCAGGCGCTGCGCGCGCTCGAGGTTGTAGCGCGCGTCCCATTGCGCCGGGTCGTCACGCAGCACGTCGCGGTAGTACTCCTTCGCGAGCTCGAGCAGCGCGATCGCCTGGCCGGGCTGTGCGCTCGCGCGCACCTCGACCGCCTGGCGCATCAACAGGTTCGCGCTGTTGTAGCGCGCCGCTGCGCCGACGCGCGGATCGGTCTGCAGCGCGCGGTAGCGGTTCAGCGCGGCATCGCGCGCACCGCTCGCGGCCTGGGCATGGGCCTGCGCGAAGCGCACTTCGGCAGGCTGCCCCGGCAGCTCGGTGATGGACTCGCCGGCGCCGATCTCGGCGTTGGTGCGCTGCGCGCGCACGAGCTGCCAGCCGTCGAACAACGCGGCCAGCAGCACCAGCGCGAGCAGCGCCAGCACGGTTCGCGTCAACCGCCGCGAGGTCACGACCATCGCCGCACCTCCAGCGCGCTCGCGGCCAGCAGCAGCAACACGGCAGCGAGCGCGAGCGCATGGCCGTACGGCGCGAGTTCGCGGCGCGGGATCGTGTCCTGGTACGTGATCGGCAGGTTCTCGAGGCGGTCGACGTCGGCGATCGCCATTTGCAGCGCGTCCGGCGTGCCGGCTTCGTAGGCGCGGTACGAGATGCCGAGCGACAGGAAGAAGCGGTGCAGGAAATACTCCGGCACCGCGTCGGCCTCGGCCGGCGGCTCGTTCTGGTCGGGCAGCAGCCCGGGGCTGCGCGCCGAACGGATGTAGATCCAGTAGATCGCCGCACGGGTCTTGCGCGCCAGCTGCGCGATGCGCTCGCGTGCCGCGGGATCGATACGGTCGCCGCCGTCGGAGACCAGCATGATGATGCGCGAGCCGGTATACGGTCGGTTCTCGAAGTAGCCGAGCGCCGATTCGAGCGCGAGCGCGATGTTCGTTTCCGACAGGCCGCGCCCGATGTTGCCGGCGTTGATCGCGGCCTGGATCGCCTCGCTCTTCTGCGTGAATTCGAGCAGGCGCAGCGGCAGCGTGCTGAACACGATCATGCCGAAGCGGTCGTCGGGCCGCTTCGCGGCGAACTCCGACAGCACGCGCCGCGCGACCACGCCCTTGGACTCGCGCTCCTCGTTCGCACGCAGCTTCGAGTAGTACTCGAGCGCTTCCGGTCCGGTGCCCCGGATGGCCGGGTTGCGGCCGCCGCCGAAGCTCTGGTCCATGCTGCGGCTGCGGTCGAGCACCAGCACGATCTCGGCGCCGCGCCCGACCTTGTCGACCTGGTACTCGGGCCGATACGGCCCGGCCAGCGCCACGAGGATCGCGGCGAGCGCCATCACCGCGGCGGCGCGCAGCAGCCACGCGAGCACGTCGGAGGCGCGGTCGCGCGGCAGCAGCGCGACCCACGCGTTCGGCACCGCGCCGGCGCCGTGCACCCACAGCGGCAGCAGCGCGAGCGGCAGCAGCCACAGCCACGCGGGCTGCTCGAAGCTCATGGCATGCCCCTCATGCCGAACCTCTCATGCCACGCCCCGTTCGACATCGCGGCAGCGCCGGCAGAACTCGCGCAGCCACGGGCCGTCGACCGCGGCGCTGCCCGCCGCGAAGAACTCGCGGCGCGAGCGCTCGAAGAACTCCGCGAGCTCGGCGCGCAGCGGCGCATAACGCGGCTGCGACGCGACGAACCGATCCAGCCCCGGCTCGAACAGCGCCTCGCCGGCGGTGGCATTCAGCGCGGCATGCAGCCGCTCGAACGCGCCGCGCCGCTGCACGGCATCGGGCTGCGCCGGCAGGCCGCGCAGCGCTTTCCACGCGAGGCCGAACGGGCGATGCCGCTGGTTCCACCACGGCAACCCGATGTAGACGTGCGCGAGGTACGCGAGCAGCAGCAGCGCGATCGCGGCCCAGGCCACCAGGCGCCAGCGCAGCGCGCCGGTGGCGATCGGCATCGGCTCGCGATCGGGGCGCATCTCGCCCAGCCCTTCGCGCGGCGATGCGTCGACCGCCGCGAGCGGCGTGACCGTGACCGGCCACGCATCGATGCGCAGCGTCTGCGCGCGCGGCGTGCCGTCGAAGCGCAGTTCGATCGGCGGCATCTCGAGCACACGCAGCTCGCGCGGCGCAAGAAACACCTGGTACTCGAGCTCGAGCTCCTGCGGCGTGCCGCCGAACGAACGCCGCAGCAGCACGCGCCGCAGCTCGATCGCGCGGCCCTGGCCGCCGATCTGGGGCAGCGAATCTTCGATCAGCCTGAGCCCGCTGGGCACCTGCAGCGTGACGTGCCTCGTGACGACGTCGCCGACGCTGTAGCCGAACGCACGCGGCTGATCGCTGTGCGCCGTCAGCACCTGCGGATCGGCGTGCGCCGATGTCGCCGCGACGGCGAGCACGCAGCCCGCGCACAGCAGCCGCACGCCGCTGTTCGATCGAAAGCTTTCGCGGCCGGGCATGTGAAGCTGACGCATCTCACGCGACTCACGAACTCACGAATGGAAATGACGCGTGACCGCCTCGGCGTCGTAGGCGCCCTCGACGAACAGCGGCTTGATGCGGCGCGTGCGGAACATCTGCTGCAGCGCCGCGCGCCGCGCCTCGTGCGCGGCCTGCCAGCGCGCACGCAGCGCCGGCCGCCACCAGACCAGCCGCTGCCGGCCGCTCTCGGGATCGATGACCTGCACCAGCCCGCGCGGCGCGCTCAGCGCGAACTCGAGCGGGTGCCACAGCACCACGGGCACGACCTCGTGCACGCTCAACGCGTCGAGCACCTGGCCGACCAGCGGCAGCGGCAGGTGGAAGTCGGAGACGAGGAACAGCAGCGCACGCTGCCGGCCGAGGTAGCGCGGCGCGGCCAGCAGCCCGCGCGCATCGCGCCCGTCGGGGTGCAAGGCGCGCAGCCGGCGCGCGACCTCGCCGCCGGCGCCGCGCGCCCGGGTCTTCGGCTGCAGCAGATCGGTGCGCACGGCGCTGTCGCAGCCGACGAACGCGAAGCTGTCGCCGGTGCGCCAGGCCGACCATGCGAGGCTCTCGACGAAGTCGGCCAGCACGTCGAGCTTGGGCTGCGTCGCGGCAAACCCCATCGACGCCGACAGGTCGGCAACCACGACGACCGGGATCGACTTGCGCTGGCTGTAGATGCGCACGCGCCAGTCGCCGAAGGGGTCGCGCAGGCTCGCGTGCAGGTCGAGCCGGCGCGGGTCGGGTGCGTCGAGCAGCGACGCGTGGCCGCGGAACTCGAAGCCGCTGTCGCCGCGCGTGCTGCGGTGGTGACCGGGGAAGTGGCCCAGCACCGGCGCGCCGACGCGGTAGTGGACTTCGCGGATCGCCATCAGAAGCAGCCTTCGGCCGGTGCGATCTTCATGCGGCAACTCCAGCGGAACAGCTGTACGCCGTTCTTCATCGAGCGCCGGTAGGTCGCCGTCGCTTCGTTCGCGATCGCATCGGGCAGCGGCATCGCGAGCGGTGCGCCGGTCGAGTTGGTGTAGAAGTTCAGGAAGCAGGTGTGCTCGGGTTCGCACAGGCTCGTGATGGCGCGGTCGTAGGTCTGCTGGTCCGCGGCCTGTTCGGCCGGCACGATCACGAAGCGCACCACGCCCTGCTGCCCGGCAAGGGTCCAGCCGTCGGCTGCCGACGCTGACGATGCCGCCGAGGCGGCCCAGGCAACACCGCCCGCCAGCAGCACGGCCGAGGCCGCGCGACACGACCGCTTCCAAGCTCTCGAATATCGGGACGCGCTCATCGTGCTACGGCGCGGCAACGCTGCCCAGGATGCCGGCGATCAGCGGCCCGGCGATCTCGTGGCGGCGCATCTCGTAGACCGGCTGATAGACGAGCCGGTGCGCGATCGTCACCTCGAACACCGACTGCAGGTCTTCGGGCGTCGCGTAGCTGCGCCCGTCCAGCCACGCGGCGACGCGCGCGGCGCGCAGCAGCATGCTCATGCCGCGCGGGCTCGCGCCGGCCAGCATCAGCTGCGCGGTGTCGAGATCGGAGATCTTCACGCCGTAGTCGGCCGGGGCGGCGGTCGCGCGCCACAGGTCGAGCGCGTATTTCTGCAGCGCGTCCGACGCCTGCACGCTGCGCTGGATCTGCGCCGCGATGCCGTTCAGGTCGCGGTAGTCGAGGAGCGCCGGCGCGAGCGTGGCGATCAGCGCATCGGTGTCGTGGTAACGCGGATCGAACATCAGCGCGCGCCGGTCGTCGGCGTCGGCCGGCACATCGATGGTCACCTCCATCATGAATCGGTCGCGCGCGGCCGACGCGATCTCGAAGGTCTCCTCGCGTTCGACGCGGTTGCGGTCGGCGAAGACCAGCAGATGCGGGAAGCGCCACTCGCGATTGAAGGCCGAGACGCTGCGCTCGGCCATCACGCGCAGCAGCAGCGAATGGACCTGCGGGCGCGCGCGGTTGATCTCGTTGAAGAAGAAGATCGCGAGTTCTTCGCCGTGCTCGATCAGCGGCCCGCGTTCGACGGCCGGCTTGCCTTCGGCGCTGATGTACGTGTAGTAGATCAGGTCGTTGGGCATCAGGTCGATCGTGCCTTCGGTGCGTGCATACGCGCCGCCGAGCACGCGCGCGAACGCGCGCAGCAGCGTCGTCTTGCCGACGCCGACGTCGCCTTGCAGCAGGACGTGGCCGCGCGCGAACACGGCCGTGTTGACGAGGCGGATCACCCGTGCCTGGCCGATCACCGCCTTGCTCAGCTCCGCCTCGATCGCCAGCGCGCTGGCACGGGCATCGCTCACTCGCGCATCGATTCGATCCATGCCGGCTCCGTCGCGAAATTCGGGCCAGTCTATCGGGCCGACGCTTTGCATGCCGCATGGTTGTCCCTGCGACGCTGGCGTGACACTTTGCGCCGCACGGTCACGCGGGCGCATCACTTGTGCAGCCCCGGCACGCCCCAAGCCAGGAAGACTGGCCTGGCGCACCGCTGGCTTATGCGCAACCCTATCGGGGAAACTCGTGAGACGCTCCCAGAACAACACGACAAGGAGACTGCCTCTTGAAGGATCCGTTCACCCGCGCCGGAACCGGCCGCCGACGCCCCGCGGCGATGACGCTCGTCGCCTGCGCCAGCTTGCTGTCGCAGCCGGCTGGCGCCGCGGAAGCCGACCCGCCCGCCGTGCTGCCCCGCGTGGAGATCATCGGCACGACGCCCCTGCCCGGCCTGGGCACGCCGCTGCGCGACGTGCCGGCCAACGTGCAGTCGTACGGCAGCCGCGAGTTCGGCAAGCAGCGGCTGGGCAATCTCTCGGAATTCCTCGAGAACAACCCGACCAGCATCACCGTCAACGCGGCGCAGGGCAATCGCTACCAGGCCGACATCAGCTTCCGCGGCTTCACCGCCTCGCCGCTGGTGGGCGTGCCGCAGGGCTTGTCGGTGTTCCAGGACGGCGTGCGGATCAACGAGTCGTTCGGCGACGTCGTCAACTGGGATCTGCTGCCGCAGTCGGCGATCGCGGGGCTGCAGCTGATCCCCGGCTCGAACCCGGTGTTCGGCCTGAACACGCTGGGCGGCACCCTGTCGATCTATACCAAGAACGGGCGCG